>Ga0187894_10000012_pt1 | contig 348724 bp, 364 predicted proteins | sample GBC1701081metaG_FD_136650 | JGI IMG/M metagenome (GOLD analysis project Ga0187894, IMG submission 136650) | White microbial mat communities from a lava cave in the Kipuka Kanohina Cave System on the Island of Hawaii, USA - GBC170108-1 metaG ... | reverse complement strand
GAACCCATTCACTTTGTCTCCCCTTCATCGGGGAGAGCAGCTGGCGCGGGGTGGAGCAGCCCGGTAGCTCGTCAGGCTCATAACCTGAAGGTCGCAGGTTCAAATCCTGCCCCCGCAACCAGCCATCAGACCCCGCTTCGGCGGGGTTTTTTGCGTTTTGGGGCCAGGCGCTCAGGCCGGCTTCGCCTCATTGACGAGGGTCGGGATCAGCTCCGAGACGGTCGGATGGATCGGCACCGACCAGGCGAGCTGGTCGATGGTCGCGCCGACATTCATCATGTCGACGACGCCGTGGATCGCCTCGTCGCCGCCCGGTCCCAGGATCGCCGCGCCGAGGATCGCCCGCGTCTCCGCGTCGGCGACCAGCTTCATCAGCCCCTGCGTCTCGCCTTTCTCCACCGCCCGGCCGACCTTGCTCATCGGCCGCTTGCCGACCAGGACCGGCCGCCCGCTCTTCCTCGCCTCCGTCTCGCTCATCCCGACCCGCCCCAGCGGCGGATCGATGTAGAGGGCATAGGCGGTGATCCGGTCGCTGACCTTCCGGTCGCCGCCATCGAGCAGGTTGGCCGCGACGATCTCGAAATCGTTATAGGCGGTGTGGGTGAAGGCCCCCCGGCCGTTGCAGTCGCCCAGCGCCCAGATGCCGGGCACGTTCGTCTCCAGCCGATCGTTCACCGGGATATAGCCGCGCGCATCGGCGGCCACCCCGGCCGCCGCGAGGCCGAGATCGGCAGTGTTGGGAACGCGCCCCACCGCGAGCAGGACATGGCTCCCGGCCACCTCGGGCGGCCCGTCCTCGCAATCGAGCCCGATCGCCGGCCCGCCATCCGTCTGCATCAGCCGGATGCACTCCGCGCCGGTCCGGATCGAGATCCCTTCCGCCGCCAGGATGCCGCGGATCGCCTCCGAAATCTCCTCGTCCTCGCGCGCGATCAGGTGCGGCTGCCGCTCGACCACGGTCACCGCGCTGCCGAAGCGCCGGTACATCTGCGCGAATTCGAGCCCGATATAGGAGCCGCCGACGACGAGCAGATGCTCGGGCAGTTCCGCCAGTGCCAGCATCGAGCTGTTGTCGAGGAAGGGCACCTTGTCGACGCCCGGCAGCGGCGGCACCGAGGCCCGCCCGCCGACGTTCAGGAAGATGCGGGGCGCGGTCAGCCTCTCGTCGCCGACGCGGAGCCGGTCCGGCCCCTCGAACTGCGCCTGACCGCGGATGAAGGTCAGCCCCTCCATCCCCTCGAGCCAGGCGGTGACGCTGGCCCGGCTGTCCAGCGTCACCCTGGTCGCCCGCGCCCGCACCCTGGCGATGTCGACCGTGACCGGTCCGACATTGACCCCATAATCCGCGCCGCGCCGCGCGAGCTGCGCGGCATAGGCGCTGGCGACCAGGGTCTTGGTCGGCATGCAGCCGGTGTTGACGCAGGTGCCGCCGACCAGGTGCCGCTCGATCAGCGCCACCTTCATGCCGGCGCCGGTCAGCCGGCCGGCGAGCGATGGCCCCGCCTGGCCGGCGCCCACGATGATCGCATCGAAGCTCCTTGCGCTCACCGCCCGGTCAGAGGCCGTGCACGAGCAGCCAGGCGCCGCCGATCGCGATCAGATCCTCGATCAGGGCGGCCGGCAGGTCCTTGCCGAAGGCCCTGGCGAGGGCTCCGCGGACCGCGGCGCCGAGATAGGTGCCGAGCACCGCACCCAGCACGCCGCAGGCAAGCCCCGCGACCAGCACCTGGAAAGTCGCGCCGACGCAGGCGCCGGTGAGGCCGCCCATGAGCAATCGTGTGGCGAAGGCGAGCGGTTCCTTGCGGCTCGGTGTGCCCGGCAGCTGGTCCCGAACCAGCTCGACGAGGGCGAGCAGCGAGAAAATGGCCACGGCCCAGATCGAGCCCATGAACGCAAGAGCGGTCCCGGCCAGCGGAAGCCAGCCTAGATACGCCGCCCAGGCAATGGCCGCCGGGGCGGTCATCGCCCGCAGGCCGGCGATGAGACCGATCCCGAGCGCAACGAGATAAGGCAGATAGAGCGTCATTTCCCGACTCCCCCTGATGGCGGTTGCGGGCGCGAACTATGGGCAAGCCGTCCCGGATATGGAAGCCGCTCCGATTGATCTGGCGCAAGATGCTGGCCCGGCTGGCTTTTTTCCGAACCGCTCTATGCTTGTGATTTACCTCCGAAAGTGCTTCATTCCGGCGGCATCCACAGGGGAGGCCTTTTCCAATGACTGACGGACCTTCGATCCCGCCGCCGCCACCCGCCGGCGGCAATTCCTCGCTCGTGACGCGGGTCACCAACATTCTCACCAAGCCGACCAGCGAATGGACGGTGATCGAGAATGAGCCGGCGACGGTAGCCGGGATCTATACCGGCTATGTCGCGATCCTCGCCGCCATACCGGCGATCTGCCTGATCATCGGGCAGCAATTGTTCGGCTGGAACTACGGTTTCGTCACGATCAAGCTGCCGATCATGTACACCCTGGTCAACGCCATCCTCTATTATGTGCTGTCCCTCGGTGCGGTCTATGTCCAGGGGCTCGTCTTCGACGCGCTGGCGCCCAATTTCGGCGGCACCAAGGATCCGTTGAAGGCGTTCAAGGTCGCCGCCTATTCGGGCACCGCGGCCTGGCTCGCCGGCGTGTTCTTCATCCTCCCGTCCATCTATTTCCTCGCCTTCGTGGCTTCGCTCTACAGCCTCTATCTGCTGTACCTCGGCCTGCCCAAGCTGATGAAGGCGCCGGAGGATAAGGCGATCGTCTATGTCGTCGTCGCTGTCGTGGTGAATGCGGTCCTGATGGGCGTGGTCTACATGCTCGCCTCGAAGATCGCCGAAATGTTCCTGACGCAGGGCGCGATGATCGGCGCCATTCGCTACTAGGCAAAAAGCTCGGCCTGGACGGCGCCTGAAAAGGCGCCGTCCAGCACCGCCGCCTTCGCCCAGGCGAGATCGTTCGCCAGATAGCGGTCCTTCTCGTGGAACGGCACGCCGGCCCGGATCGCGTCGCGCGCGGCCTCGAGCGGCGGCGAGCTTTGCTCCTCGTGGAAATCCACGCCCTGTGCCCCGGCCATCAACTCGATCCCGATCACCCCAGCGACATTGTGCGCGATCCGCCGCGCCTTCAATGCGCCGTGCGTCGCCATCGAGACATGATCCTCCTGCCCCGCCGAGGTGGGGATGGAATCGACGCTGGCCGGGAAAGCGAGCGACTTGTTCTCGGAGACCAAGGCGGCCGCGGTGACCTGCAGGATCATGAAGCCCGAATTCACGCCGCTGTCCTCGATCAGGAAGGCAGGCAGGCCCGACAATTTTGGATCGACGAGGATGGCGAGCCGGCGCTCGGAAAGCGAGCCGATCTCGCACAAAGCCATGGCCAGGATGTCGGCGGCGAAGGCGACCGGCTGGGCGTGGAAATTCCCCCCGGAAATGGCCTCGTCGCCGAACAGCAAAGGATTGTCGCTGACCGCGTTTGCTTCGATTTCGAGCGTCCGCGCGGCGCCCCGGATCAGGTCCAGCGCCGCGCCCATCACCTGCGGCTGGCAGCGGAAGCTGTAGGGGTCCTGCACCCGGTCGCAGTCGACATGGCTCTCGCCGATCCGGCTCCCTGCGAGCAATTCGCCCAGCACCCGGGCGACGTCGATCTGGCCGGGCTGGCCGCGCGCCGCGCTCAGCCGGGCGTCGAACGGTGCCGTGCTGCCCTTCAGCGCGTCGACCGAGAGCGCGCCGGCGACCAGAGCGGCGCCGAACAGCCGCTCGGCGGTGAACAGAACGTCGAGCGCGATCGCGGTCGAGACCTGGGTGCCGTTGATCAGCGCCAGCCCCTCCTTGGGGCCGAGGGCGAGCGGGGCGAGACCCAGATATTTGAGCGCCTCGCTGGCATGGAGCTTTTCGCCGCCAAGCACGATCTCGCCTTCGCCGAGCAAAGCCGCGCTCATATGGGCGAGCGGGGCGAGGTCGCCCGAGGCGCCGACCGACCCCTGGCTCGGGATGACGGGCAAGGCGTCCGCTTCGACCAGCGCAAGAATGCGTTCGACCAGTTCGCGCCGCACGCCGCTATGGCCGCGTGCGAGCCCAACCACCTTCAGGATCATCACCAGCCGGACGATGCGCGGGTCCAGCGCCTCGCCGAGGCCGACGCTGTGCGAGAGGATCAGATTGGTCTGCAGCTCCGCCAGCCGGCCGGCGGGGATCCGGGTGTTGGCGAGGATGCCGAAGCCGGTGTTCACGCCATAGACGGTGTGCCCGCTGTCCAGGATGGCGGAGATGCTGGCGGAGGCGTCGTCAATTGCCGCCCAGCCACTCTCGGCGAGCCTGACCGGCGCGCCCTCCCAGATGACGCGCAGCTCGGCGAGGGAGACCGAGCCCGGATTGAGTACGATCGTCATTGCCGAACACCGTTCGCACTGAGCTTGTCGAAGGGCTGTCCTTCTTTCTGACCCGGTAAAGAAATGCAGGGCTTCGACAAGCTCGGCCCGACCGGATTGGGGGCACGCCGGCGGGCCATCACCGGCCCACCATCGGCAGATCGAGACCTTGTTCGCGCGCGCAGTCCACGGCGACCTCATAGCCCGCATCGGCGTGGCGCATCACGCCGGTGCCCGGATCGTTCCAGAGCACCCGCTCCAGCCGCCGCGCCGCATCTTCGGTGCCGTCGGCGACGATCACCATGCCGGCATGCTGCGAATAGCCCATGCCGACGCCGCCGCCATGGTGGAGCGAGACCCAGGTCGCGCCCGATGCGGTGTTGAGCAAGGCGTTGAGCAACGGCCAGTCGGAGATTGCGTCGGAGCCGTCCTGCATCGCCTCGGTCTCGCGGTTCGGGCTGGCGACCGAGCCGCTGTCGAGATGGTCGCGGCCGATCACGACCGGGGCCCTCAATTCGCCCGAGGCGACCATTTCGTTGAAGGCGAGGCCGAGCCGGTGCCGCTGCCCCAGCCCGACCCAGCAGATCCGCGCCGGCAGGCCCTGGAAGGCGATCCGCTCGCGCGCCATGTCGAGCCAGCGGTGGAGGTGCGGATCGTCGGGGATCAGCTCCTTCACTTTCGCATCGGTCTTGTAGATGTCCTCGGGATCGCCGGACAAAGCCGCCCAGCGGAACGGGCCGATGCCGCGGCAGAAGAGCGGGCGGACATAGGCCGGGACGAAGCCGGGGAAATCGAAGGCATGGGTGACGCCCTCGTCTTTCGCGACCTGACGGATATTGTTGCCATAGTCGAAGGTCGGCACGCCCATCTCGCGATAGGCCAGCATCGCCTCGACATGCTTCGCCATCGAGGCGCGGGCCTCGCGCTCCACCGTCTTGGGATCGCGCTCGCGCAGCTCGAGCCATTTCTCCACCGTCCAGCCGATCGGCAGATAGCCGTTCACCGGATCGTGGGCCGAGGTCTGGTCGGTCAGCGCGTCCGGGCGGATGCCGCGCGCCACCATCTCCGGCAATATCTCCGCCGCATTGCCGAGCAGGCCGACCGAGATCGGCACCGGGCTTTCGCGCAGCATATCCAGCGCCTCGTCGATCGACGTCGCGCGCCGGTCGAGATAGCGAGTCTCCAGCCGCTTCGCGATGCTGCTTTCCTGGCATTCGATGGCGATGCAATGCGCGCCGGCCATCACCGCCGCGAGCGGCTGCGCGCCGCCCATGCCGCCGAGGCCCGCGGTCAGGATCCAGCGGCCGCGAAGGTCGCCCTCATAATGCTGGCGGCCCATTTCGGCGAAGGTCTCGTAGGTGCCCTGCACGATGCCCTGGGTGCCGATGTAGATCCAGGAGCCGGCCGTCATCTGGCCGTACATCATCAGGCCCTTGCGATCCAATTCGTTGAAATGGTCCCAGTCCGCCCATTTGGGCACCAGGTTGGAATTGGCGATCAGCACGCGTGGCGCGTCTTTGTGAGTGGGAAAGACGCCGACCGGCTTGCCCGACTGGACGAGCAGGGTCTGGTCCTCCTCCAGCCGCTGCAAGGTCGCCACGATCTGGTCATAGCTCTCCCAGTCCCGCGCCGCCCGGCCGATCCCGCCATAGACGACCAGCTCCTCCGGTGCCTCGGCGACGCCGGGATCCAGATTGTTCATCAGCATCCGCATCGCGGCTTCCGTAGTCCAGCTGCGGCAGGAGAGGTCGGTGCCGGTCGGGGCCGCGATATGGCGGCTATTGTCGCGTCTGTGGTGCATGCGAGCCCTCTAAAGGCTGACGCACATTAAGTGAACCGTGCTCCGGTGAAGACCGGAGCGCTGGATGCAGCGCGATGGACACCGAGACTTTGCGCGTGGCCAGCGCTCCGGCCTTCGCCGGAGCACGAAACGCTAGGTATCCAGTCCGCCCACGATCCGCCGCTCGGGTCCGGCGAGGCCGATCCAGTAACAAAGCTCCGCCGGCCGGCCGATCCGCCAGATGCAGAGGTCGGCGGCCTTGCCGGCGCTGATCGTCCCGATCTCGTCCTGCAGGCCCAACGCGCGGGCGCCTTCCCGGGTCATGCCGGCCAGCGCCTCTTCCGGCGTCAGCCCGAAGAGGGTGCAGGCCATGGACATCATCAAGGTAGGGGAGAGGGCGGGCGAGGTGCCGGGGTTGCAGTCGGTCGCTACCGCCATCGGCACTTCATGGCGGCGCAGCAGGTCGACCGGCGGCCGCTTCGTCTCCTTCAGCGCATAGAAGGCGCCGGGCAGCAGCACCGCGACCATGCCGGCGCGGGCCATGGCTTCGACCCCCGCTTCGTCCGCATGTTCGAGATGATCGGCCGACAGCGCCTCATAATCGGCGGCCAGCGCGGCGCCGTGCAGGTTGGAAAGCTGCTCGGCGTGGAGCTTGATCCCGAGGCCATGGTCCTTCGCCGCCTCGAACAGAGCGCGGACCTCCTCCCGGGTGAAACCGATGCCTTCGCAAAAGGCATCGACCGCGGTGGCGAGACCCTGCCCGGCGGCGGCGGGCAGGATTGAATCCGTCGCGAGCGACACGAACGCCTCGCGCCGGTCGGCAAATTCCGGCGGCAAGGCGTGGAGCGCGAGCAAAGTGGTCTCGACCCGCACCGTCTCGCTCGCGCCGAGCGCTCTGGCGGCGCGGAGCATTTTCAGCTCCGTTTCGATGTCCAGCCCGTAGCCGGACTTGATCTCCACCGTGGTGACGCCGCCCCCCATAAGCGCCTGCAGCCGCGGGCGGGACGCCTCGACCAACTCCTCCAGCGTCGCCGCGCGCGTCGCCTTCACCGTCGAGGCAATGCCGCCGCCGGCGCGCGCAATCTCTTCATAGGTCGCGCCTTCCAGTCTCTGCTCGAACTCGCCGGCGCGGTTGCCGCCGAAGACAAGGTGAGTGTGGCAGTCGACGAGGCCGGGCGTGAGCCAGGCGCCGTGCAGCGGCTCGACCTTTTTCGCCTGATAGCCGGCCAGCTCGGTCCGCCGCCCGACCCGGACGATGCGCCCGTCCTGGACGCCGACCGCACCGTTCTCGATCGCCCCGAATGCACCCGGCACGGCCGGATCCATGGTGGCGATGTTGCAGTCGACGAGCAGGCGGTCCCACATGGCTCGCTTTCTAGAGCCTGATCGTCGCAGGTCTAAGCGCTTTTGCGCTTTTTCCCGCGGCGTGAATCAGGCTCTCACAAAGGCTGGCGGAGGCGTGTAAGGGCAAAGGATGAGCTGGACCTCGATCGCCGACCTGCTGACCTATGATCCGTCGACCCCGGTGGCGCTGATCGGCGCGCCACTGAGCGCGGGATCGGTAACGCCCGGCCGCTGCGATCTCGCGCCGGCCGCGGTGCGCCAGGCGATGCAGCGGATCAGCACCTATGATCTCGTCGAAAGGCTCGAGCTTGATTTCCCGGTCCGCGACGCCGGCGACATGGCCGTCCAGGGGCTGATGCCGGCCGATGCTTTCGGGGTCATCCAGAACGGCGTTTCCTCGCTGGCCGCGCAGCACGCATTGAGCATGATGCTCGGCGGCAACAATGCGGTGACCCGGCCCGCCGCCCACAGTCTCGGCGTGCCGCTCGGCGAGGTCGGCCTGATCACGCTCGATGCCCATTTCGACATGCGCGAAACCGACCAGGGGCCGCTGAACGGAAATCCCGTCCGCTGCCTGCTGGAAGACGGTCTGCCCGGCGCGAACATCTGTCAGATCGGCCTCGCCCCCTTCGCCAACACAAGGAAGATGCACGAGGACGCGCTGGCGGCCGGAATCGGCATCTTCGACCTCGATTTCGTGCTGGACGAGGGGATCGAGGCGGCGATCGACGAGGCGCTGGAGCGCCTGTCGCACGTCGAGGCGATCCTCGTCGATTTCGACATCGACGTGATCGACCGGTCCCAATTCCCCGCCGCGCCGGGCGCCCGGCCCGGCGGTCTGCCCGTCCGGGATTTCTTCCGCGCCGCGCGGCGGCTCGCCGAGGAGCAGCGCGTACGCGCCGTCGACCTGACCGAATTTGACCCGTTCGTGGACGCGGGCCAGCTCAGCGCCCTGACCGCGGCGCGGTGGGTGGCGGAAATTCTGGCCGGTTACAGGATGCGCGGATGAGCGAAGTCGGCGACATCCTCGGCGAGGCCTTCAAGCAGGCAATGCGCCGCATGGCCGCGACGGTGAACGTCATCTCGATCTGCGTCGACGGCAAGCCGATGGGGATTACCGCCACCGCGGTCTCGGCCGTCTCGATGGACCCGCCGAGCCTGCTCGTCTGTGTGAATCAGGCCGCCTCGGTTCACCCCTGGATCGAGGACGTGACCCATTTCAACGTCAACGTCCTTCATCGCGATCAGGCGGACGTTGCAACGATCTTCGCCGACCGGAAGCTGGAGGCTGAGCGCTTCATCCGCGGCTGGGACAATGACTGCATCACCCCGCCCCGGCTCCGTGGCGCGCAGGCCTCGATCCTGTGCCGCCGCATCGATCATCATCGCTTCGGCACGCACTCCATCTTCATCGGCGTGGTCGAGGAGGTGGTCGCGCGGCCGGAGATCGATCCGCTCATCTATCTGGACGGCAAGTTCGGCGCCTGCTCCTGATCCTGTTTCGCGAACAGGTTCGCCGGGTCCGCCATCGCCTTGATCTCCAGCGCGTTGCCGGAGGGATCGCGGAAGAACATCGTCGCCTGCTCGCCCGGCAGCCCCCTGAAGCGGATTGTCGGCGGAATCGCGAAGTCCGTCCCCGCCGCCTGCAGCCGCGCGGCCAGCGCCTCCCACTCGGCCATGTCCAGCACCAGCCCGAAATGCGGCACCGGCACCTCATGCCCGTCCACCGGATTGCTCGCCGCCCGGGCCCTCGCGTCGGGGTTCAGGTGGGCGACGATCTGATGGCCGTGGAAATCGAAATCGACCCATTCATCGGAGCTGCGCCCCTCCGGGCAGCCGAGCAGGTCGCCATAAAAGGCCCGGGCCGCGGCGAGGTCGTGGACCGGAAAGGCGAGGTGAAAGGGCGGAAGATTCGGCATGGCTTTCCCTAGGGCTTGCGGCGGGGCGTGGCCACCGCGCGGCGCCCCGGCTTGCCGCGCGGCCGGTTCCGTGATTCCCTGAAGCGATGGGGAGGCTCTCGCTCGTATTGCTGACGATGACGGCGCTCGCGGCCTGCACCTCCACACCGCGGACGGCGCCGCCGGTGCGGATCGAGCGCCAGCCGCCCGTCTCGGCGCCACTGCACACGCCGACCGGGCTGGAGACGGTGATGGGCCGCACGGCCGGCGCGCTGATTGCACTGTTCGGCAGTCCCGGCCTCGACGTGCGGGAAGGGCCGGCGCGGAAGTTGCAATTCCTCGGCCCAGCCTGCGTGCTCGACGCCTATCTCTATCCTCCGCGCCACGGCGGCGATCCGGTCGTCACCCATATCGACACCCGCCTGCCCGATGGCCGCGACACCGACCGCGCGGCCTGCGTGGAGACGCTCAGCCGGCATTAAGCCGCGCCAGCGCCCAGCACGCCGCCTCGGCGACAACCTCGTCCTCGTCCTGCTTCAGCCGCTCGAGCATCGGTGCCAGTTCCGGCAGCCCGCTATTGCCGGCCGCGATCGCTGCGTTCCGGACCATGCGGCCCCGGCCGATCCGCTTGATCGGCGAGCCGGCGAAGACCTTACGGAACGCCGCATCGTCCAGCGCGAGCAGGTCGGCGAGGCGTGGCGCGGCCAGTTCGGCGCGCGGCAGAAAGGCCCGGTTGGCGCGGGCGGCGTCGGCGAAGCGGTTCCAGGGACAGACCGCGAGGCAATCGTCGCAGCCATAGATGCGGTTGCCCATCGCCTCCCGGAATTCCTCCGGGATCGGCCCCTTATGCTCGATCGTGAGATAGGAGATGCAGCGCCGGGCATCGAGCTGGAAGGGGGCAGGGAAGGCGTCGGTCGGGCAGGCGGCGATGCAGGCGCTGCAGCTGCCGCAGCGCATGGCGTGCGGCGCGTCCGGATCGAGTTCCAGCGTCGTGTAGATCGCGCCGAGGAACAGCCAGCTCCCGTCGGTTCGGCTGACGAGGTTGGTGTGTTTGCCTTGCCAGCCGAGCCCGGCCGCCTCGGCCAGCGGCTTCTCCATCACCGGCGCGGTGTCGACGAAGACCTTGACGCCCGCGCCCGCTTCCTCCGCCAGCCAGCGTGCAACCTGCTTCAGCGCTTTCTTGACCACGTCATGATAGTCGGCGCCCTGAGCGTAGACGGAGATGCGCCCCCGGTCCGGCCGGTCGGCCAGCGCAAACGGGTCGGTGCCGGGCGCATAGCTCATGCCGAGCGAGATCACGCTCCTGACCTCCGGCCAGAGCCCGACGGGCGAGGCGCGCCTTCTTTCTGTCTCCTCCATCCAGATCATGTCGCCATGCGCGCCCGAGGCCAGCCATTGCCGCAATCGTTCCGCCGTTTTCGGGGCGGCGTCGGCGCGCGTAACTCCAAGCGCCGAAAAGCCCGCCTTGCGCGCTATTTCGCCCAGTGATTCCCGCAGCTTTGACTTGCCTTCCAACACTTATTTCGCTTTACCCTTTTACTTGACCGGGGGGAGTCAGGTTTTCTGTGGGTGCCGCTTTAGCCATTGAGGCCAAAGGCCTTTTCAAGTCGTTCGATGGCAAGCTCGCGGTCCGCGGCGTCGACGTCTCCGTTCCCGAGGGCAGTATATACGGCATATTGGGGCCGAACGGCGCGGGGAAAACCACGACGCTGCGGATGTTGCTCGGCATCATAGAACCGGATGCCGGTGCGCGCAGCCTGCTTGGCAACGACCATCCGCTCGAAATGGCGAGGGTGGTCGGCTACCTGCCCGAGGAGCGCGGCCTCTATCCAGCGATGAAGACCCGCGAGGCGATCGCCTTCATGGGCGCGCTCAGAGGCCTGCCGCTCGACGTCGGCCGCAAGCGCGCGGAAATCCTGCTCCAGCAGAACGGGCTCGGCGACTATGTCGACAAGCCGATCAAGAGCCTGTCCAAGGGCATGGCGCAGACCATTCAGCTGTTCGGCACGATCGTCCACAAGCCAAAGCTGATCGTGCTCGACGAGCCTTTTTCCGGCCTCGATGCGATCAACCAGGGGCGGCTCGAACATATGATCCGCGACGTGGCGGCGGCCGGAACGACGGTGATCTTCTCGACCCATGTCATCCATCATGCCGAGCGGCTCTGCGAGCGGATCGCGATCATCGCCGGCGGCGAGGTCCGCTTCGAGGGCCTGGTCAGCGACGCGCGCGAGCGTCTGCGCCCGCAAGTCCGCCTCAGGACCCGCGCGGCCGAGGGCAAGTGGCGCAGCGCCCTGCCGAAGGACGCTGCACTCGACGACGATCACTGGACCTTCGAATTGCCGAAGACCGGGATCGAGCCCTTGCTCAAGGCCCTGCTCGACGGCGGTGCCGGGATCGAGGAGCTGTCGGTCGAGCGGCGCGGCCTGCACGACGCGTTCGTCGCGATCGCCGGTGAGAGCGCGGCGCGCGAGATGGAGGCGGAGGAAGCCGTTGCCTCGGGAGACGCGGCATGAACCTGTGGGAATCCGCCTGGGTGATCGCGCGGCGGGATTTCGTCGCCTCGGTCTTCTCGCGCTTCTTCATCCTCTTCCTGCTGGCGCCGATCGCGCTGATCGGGTTCATGATCTTCTTCAACGTGGCGACGGAGCGGCAGGACCGGGCCGCTTCCCAGCCGGTGGTCGCGGTGGTCACTGACAGCGTCACCGCGACTGCGCTTGCGCAGACGCGCGCGCGACTGGCAGGAAATGCCGGCGAACAGAACTTCCCGATTCTGAGGAATGTCGATCCGGCCGAGAATGTTCCCGCCCAGGCGCGTGAGTTGCTTGCCGACGAGAGCGGCAATTACACGGCGGTGCTGAGCGGGACGCTGGACCGGCCGGTGCTGACCGGACCGATGCGCAGCGAATTCGCCACCCGGCGCATGCAATTGCTGGTCGATGAAAGCCGCCGCACTGCTGCGCTCGAAGGCGCACATGCCGCGCCCCAGCCGGTCGAGCTCGACCGGGTCGTTACCGAACAGGCGAGCGGCAGCCTCGCCACCGGCCGCCGCCTGTTGGGGCAAGGGACCCAGAGCCTGATCTTTGCGGTCACCCTGATGCTGGCGACCCTGCTGCTGTCGACACTGGTCGAGGAGAAGACCAACAAGATTATCGAGATTCTGGCCGCGTCCGTGCCGCTTGAGTCGATCTTCCTCGGCAAATTGGTCGCCATGCTGGGCATCTCGCTGGTCGGGCTCGGGCTATGGACCGGGGTCATCGGCAGTGGCGTTTTGCTCTTCTTCCAGTTTGCCTCAAACTTCATCACGCTGCCCGACGTAAGCCCGGCTGTCGGCTGGCCGCTCTTCATCCTGCTGCTGCTGCTCTATTACACGATGAATTTCATGCTCCTCGGCGCGCTCTTCCTCGGCATCGGCGGGCAGGCGACCAACATCCGCGAGGTCCAGACGATCTCGATGCCCGTCGTGCTCCTGCAGTTGATGGTGCTGATGCTCGCGATGAACGCGGTGAGCGGGACGCAGGGGGTGATGTATTGGATCGCCTATATCTTCCCGTTCAGCTCCCCGATGTCGATGATCGCGCTGGCGGCCAAATCCGGGACGCTCTGGCCGCATCTGCTCGCGCTTGCCTGGCAGGCCTTCTGGGTGTTCCTGATCGTCCGCATGTCGTCGCGCCTGTTCCGCCGGACCGTGCTCAAGTCGGGAACCACCGGCTCCTTCTTCAACTTCGGCTTCCGGCGAAAGCAGGCGGCGAACTGATATCGGCGGCTCAGGCCGGCGCCGGGCCTTTCTGCTGCCAGAGCTCGATCTTCACGCCGTCGCAGTCGAGGATCCAGGCGAAATTGCCATAATCCTCGTCCTGCCGGCCGAGGACCTCGATCCCCTTCGCTGCCAGCTGCGCGATCATCCCGTCGAGATCGTCGACCCGCAGGTTGATCATGAAGCCCGCCGTGGAGGGCGCCATATAATCGGTGCTCTGCTTGAACGGGCTGAGCAGGCTGTAGGGATCGTCACTGCCTTCATCGGCATAGCGGAAGGTCGCGCCCCAGTCGCCGCCAATGCCGAGATTCTCCGTGTACCAGGCCTGCGTCGCCTTCGGATCCGTCACCTTGTAAAACACACCACCAAGACCGGTCACGCGTGCCATAGGTCACCTCCCCTGTCGTTTCCCGAGCCCGTCATAGGGCGCTTTGCCCCCGCCTGACCATCGCCCGAACGGGTGATTGCGGCCCCTGAGGCTCACTTTTCGCCGGCATCCGCAAAGACGGCGACATAGACGTTGGTCTCGCCAATCCCTTTCAGCACGACCGCCTGCTGCTCGTAATCCTGGATCGCCCGGGTCTGGAACCAGGTCGCCTCGGAGACGGCGACGCCGCCGAATGGCGCGACGTTCTGCAGCCGGCTGGCGATGTTCATCGTGTCCCCCCAATAATCATAGGCGAGGCGGGAGCTGCCGATCACGCCGCCCACCGCGGGGCCGCTGTGGATGCCGATCCGCGCCTGCAGCGGCAGGCCGGTCTCCGCGGCGATCGCCGCCAGATCGGCGACCAGCTCACGCGCGAACAGGATCGCCGCCTTGCTGTCCCGCCCGGGCGAGGCCATGCCGCCGACCACCGCCAGATAGGCGTCGCCGATCGTCTTCACCTTCTCGATGCCGTGGCGCTCGGCGCAGCGGTCCGCCGCCGAGAAGAAGGTGTTCAGCATCTTGACCAGATGGCCGGGCGAAAGCCGCTTCGAGAGCGTGGAGAAACCGACCAGGTCTACGAAGATCGCGGTCAGGTCCGAGAAGGAGTCGGCGACCGCTTCACCCGCGCGCAGCCGCGCCGCCACCTCCTGCGGCAACACATTGAACAACAACTCCTCTGTCTTCGCCCGCTCCGCCTCCAGCGCGGCATTGGCGGCGAAGACCTTGCGGGCACGACGGTCCACGTCCCAATTGAAGTAGAGGGCGAAGACGAAGAAGGTCGAGAAATTGGTCAAGGTATAGACCCGGCTGATGTCGGTGATGCCCGGCCGGGTCATGATCCAGAGGGCGAACAATCCCAGCACGACCAGCGCCCAGATCAGGAAGAGCCGGAAGGTGCCGGCAAAGCCGACGCTGGCGAAGATGACCAGGATCCCCATCTGCACCATCGCCATGACATGCGGCGGAAAGCCGGTGAACGGGGCAAGGCCTGCCAGCACCAAAGCCAGCCATTTCATCGCGCCGGCCATCACCACGAAGACCGGCAGGTCGAGCCAGGGCTTCTCCAGATAGACCTGCGTGCGGGTGAGGAAGAAGAAGCCGAGCAAGGCAAGGATGAAGGCGCCCGCCGCTTGGGTATAGGCGACGACGCCTTCGCGCGGGAAATGCATCGGATTGAGGATGATGTAGGAGATGAGCGTGCCGATCGCGATCACGATCAGGGCGCGGATCGCCTGCCCCCGCTCGATCCGTTCGGCGCGCAGAAAGGCGCGCTCGGTCCCGGCATCCGGGAAGCTTTGGAAGAGGCCGCCCATGGGCCTCGGAGGCTAGGCTGCCCGCGGGCCCAAGTCCATCAGGGCTGCTTGGTCGGCTGCCCGCCTGGTCCCACTTTGATCGGACTGTTGCCCGGCAGGCCGCTTTCGTCCTTGACTGGATAGGGAAGCGGGTCGCCGGCCTTCACCTCGCGCAGCGGTGGATCGGGCAGGCCCCCGGCGCCGAGGCCGGCCGGCCGGCCCCTGGCGCCAAGCTCGACGTCGGCCTTGGTGATCGCGCCGCACGAGGCGATCACCACGTCCCAGCTCACCTCATAGGCGGCGGGCTTGCCGGCACCGCTGTTGATCTGCAGCGAGCCCTTGGCGGCGCCTCCGGTGCAGGGAATGACGGCGACGCGGACCGTCTGGCTGACATGCCAATGTTCGGATCCCGGGCGCAGCGGACCGCCAATGAATGGGTTGAAGGCGCCATTGAAGTCGAGACCGAACTGGGCCGCGATTGGCCCTGCCTGCGCCTCGCCATTGCCCTTTCCGCTAGGCGACTTGATGTCGACGACCACCGTCACCGGCACATTTCCGAGGCAGATGCGGATTGGTGTGCCGCCTGCTCTCGCCACTTCCGGTCCGCCGCCCTTCTTGCCCGGCTTCTCCGCAATGCTCTGTTGTGGCGCGCGCTGCTCCCGCCCTCGCTTCCCGGTTTTGGGTGCAGCCGGAAGCATGAAATCCCGAGTGAGTGCGATCACCTGGTCGCCGGCCAGGTCCGGAAGGTAAAAGCCGGTCTCCTGCATGATGTAGAAGAAGCCGAGCTCCGGTATCGGGATCTCGATCTGGGTGCAGCCTTCGTTGCCGACGATCAGCTTGATCTCGAACACAGCGGTCAGTCGATCGCCCTCGGCGGCGTCATTATTGCCGCGATGATAGAATTTCTGGATTGTCGGCATGGCCTCCCCCTTCCGACGATTGGCGTCGGCGCGGAGCCATCGGGGAGTTACTTGCCTCGGCGCAGGTCCGCGGGCGTCGCCACGCCCGGTTTTACTGCGGATTCGTTACGGCAGCAAGCCGGGCTCAGCGATATTGCGCCGCGGCTGCCTCCTTCAATGCCTGCATGGCGAGCCGCCAGGGGAAGGGGCCGTGGCTGATCCGGGCGATGCCAGTCGCGGCGATCTCGGCGGGAGAGGGCGTGCCCGGCCAGGCCATGAAGTTCACCGGCAGCGGCGAAGCGGCGCAGAGCCGCTCGAGCAAGGCGAGGTCGGCGAGACCGGGGGCGAAGAAGCCGCTGGCGCCGGCCTCCGCATAGGCGTTGGCGCGGGCGATGGCGGCGTCGACCTTGGCCTGATCATGCGTATCGGCCTTCGCCTTCAGGAAAATGTCGGTGCGCGCGTTGATAAAGAAGTCCGCGCCCACCGCCCCGCGCGCCGCCGCGATCCGCGCTGCCTGCTCCGCGGTCTCGTGCAGGCCCTCGCCGCCGACCACCTGGTCCTCGAAATTGCAACCGATCGCGCCCGTGGCAGCAAGCCGCGCCATGCTGGCCGCGACGCCCCCAGGCTCGACCGCGTAACCGCCCTCGAAATCGATGGTGACTGGCAGCCCCACCGCCGCGACCACCCGCGCCGCATTGGCGAGCGCCAGCCCGATAGGCAGCCCTTCCGCATCGGTGAAGCCATGCGCGCCGGCGACCGAGGCGCTCCCCGTCGCGATTGCTTTGGCGCCTGCTTCGGCGACCACGTTCGCACTGCCCGCGTCCCAGGCGTTGAACAGGATGACGGGGTCGCCGGGCACATGCAGCGCGGCGAAGGCGCGATATTTGTCGGACTGGGTCATGTCGCTCTCCTCGGCGCGCCGCAGATCGACGGCGTCCCGAAACTTGCGGTCAACAAATCCTAGTGGACGAAGCGGGCCACCACCTCGCGATAGGAGCGGGAGACTTTCACCTGCGCCCCGCTGTCGAGCACCAGGAAGCACTCGCCGTTGGTGTGGGGCTTCACCTGCCGGACCTGGTCCATGTTGACGATGGTCGAGCGGTGGACGCGCTGGAAGCGGCGGGGATCGAGCCGTTTGGCGAGATCCTTCATCGTCTCGCGCAGAATGAGCGTATTGTCGCCCGTATAGATGCACATGTAATCGCCCGCCGCGTCGATCTTCTCGATGCTGTCGACGTCGACGCGGAAGATCTGGCCGCGGTCCTTGATGTTGATCAGCTTCTCGTAGCGGTTGGTGGCGTGGGATTCGGGGTCGGCGGTCTCGGCGGCGACATTCTCCGCGGCCTCGGGCGAAATGTCGGCCAGCGCCTCCTTCAGCGCCGTCGCCTCCTCGACGCCGCGCTTCTCCGCGAGACGGCCGCGCACGCGGTCGAGCGTGTCGGCGAGGCGCGCCTCGTCCACCGGCTTCATCAGATAATCGACCGCATCCGCCTCGAAGGCGCGCAGCGCATGGTCTGAATAAGCGGTGACGAAGACGAAGAGCGGCGGCTCGACCTCCATCAGCCCCTGGATGACCGAAAAGCCGTCGAAACCCGGCATCTGGATGTCGAGGAAGACGAGATCGGGCTTGTGGGTCTTGATCGAGCGGATCGCCTCGCGGCCGTTGGAGCAGGTGTCGATGATCTCGACATCCTCGTGCGGCTGGAGACGAAGTTGCAGCCCCTGGATGGCGAGCGGTTCGTCGTCGACCAGGATGGTGCGTATGGTCATTTCGGGTCCTCGGTTTCGATTTGATAGGGAATGTCGATGAAAACGCGAAAGCCCCCAGTGATATCCGATTGTGTCTCGAACCGGTGGTTGTCGCCATAGGCCTGCGCCAGACGGTCCCGAATGTTCGCCAGACCGACGCCGGTCGATTGCGCCGCCCGTACATTGTAGAGCGCATCCGCCCCCGGGCCGGTGTCCGACACCGTAATGATCACCCTGTCGCCCTGCAGCCTCGCCTCGACCGCGATATCCGCGCCGCCTTCCTGCGGGGTGACCGCATATTTGATCGCATTTTCGATCAGGGGCTGGAGCAGCAGCGAGGGCAGCTGGGCGTCGGCGACCTTCCTGTCGATGTCGAAATGCGGCCTGAGACGCTCCTCGAAGCGCATTTTCTCGATCTCGAGATAGAGTTTGAGCGTCTCTACCTCCTGTGCGAGCGTCACGGTGCCGGTACTCTCGTTGACCAGCGTGTAGCGCAGGAAAGACGACAGCCGCGAAAGCATCGCATTGGCCCGGTCGGTTTGTTTGAGCAGGACGAGAGTAGAGATGCTGTTCAACGTGTTGAAGAGGAAGTGGGGGTTGAGCTGGTAGCGCAGCATGGCAAGCTGGGCGTTTGAGGCCTGGCTTTCAAGGCGGAGCAGCCGGTCCGACTGTTCCTCCAGCAGGATGAAGAAGTTGATCGAATAATAGAGCGCCGACCAGGCGATGAGCAGCGACAGGGTGAACAGGATCGCGCCGAAGAAGCGCAGGCCCTCGGGCCGTACTCTCGGATCGACGAAGGTCGCAATGCTCCAGGTTTCGATCGCGGAGAAGATCGCCGCGGCGACCGCAACGATCACGATCGTGCCCACCCAGGTGTAGAGCGGGCGCATCTTGATCAGCCGCCGATAGGCCGAGGCCATGAGCAGGGTGATCGAATAGCCGGCCGCGGTCAGCAGCGCATTGTGGATGACGTAGGAGCCGATCTTCTCATTGGCGATGTTGGAGAGCGTGCGCAGGAAGAAATAGCCGCCCCAGCCGACCGACTGCAGGATCCAGAAGGCGCGGTTCTTGTCCTCGAAGAAAGGCTTGTTGCCGACGCGAAACGGGTTCCAACCGCGCTTGCGCCGTCCGGAAGGCGGCGTGTCGGCGATCGAAACGGCGCTATTGGTTGTGGCCATTCCCGTCTCTTGCGGCGGTCGTCGCGGTCGCTCTAGCGGGAAGCACCAGCATCGACCAGTCTCCCTGGTCCGCCACCCAGGTGGCGACGGCGCGGCGGACGTCTTCCGGAGTCAGCGCCCGGTAATCGGCAAGATAGGAGCGCACATTCTCGATGGCGCGGGGATCGTGATCCCAGTCCTCGAGCGCGACCACCCAATAGCCATTGGTCGCGAGCCGCCGCTCGATGCCGGAGAGGACCGGGTTGACCGCGCGGGCGAACTCGTCCGGCTGGACCGGATGGGCGGCCAGATCGGCGACGATCTCGCGCGCGATCCGGAAGAAGGTGTCGACGGATGAGGGGCGGATCTCGGCGGCGGCGGTGAACACACCCCAGGCGGGGAAGGAGTCGGCGGCGAGGTGGGAGGCGTCGGGTGCATAGGTGGCGCCCTCCTGCTCGCGGAGACGGTCGAACAGGCGCGTCTCGAACATGTTCGCGGCGAGCGCCAGCGCCCGCCGCGGCCGGATATTCTCCTCACCGCCCAGCGTCGACCAGCCAATCATGGCATAGGCCTGGCCGGGATCGCCCTGGTGGGTGAAGCGGCGCGGCTCCGGGTTCGGCGCCGGCGGGCTGAGCGCGGTGGCGCCGGGCGGCGTCACCGGCTCCGGGCGGTGCGGCAGCGCGCCGATGGTGCGCCGCGCCGCCTCGATCGCCGCCTCCAGCTCGACGTCGCCCACGATGATCGCATTGACCGGGCCGGCGGCGAGATAGGGGGCGTAGAAATCGCGGAACTGTTCCACCGTCACCGCCTGCATCTCGGCTTTCTCGATCGGCCGCCAGCGCTGGTCGTTGGGGCGAATGAAGCCGCCCAACTCGCGTCCGGCCCGGGCGGAGGCGGACGAGCTGTTGAGATCGAAGCTCTCTACCGCGGCGGTGCGGAAGCGCTGCAGCAGGGCCGCGTCCCAGCGCGGCCGGACGAGCTTGGTGGCGAGGAAGCGGAGCTGGTCCGGCAGGTCCGCGGCATTGGTTGCGCCGCCGAGCACAAACGCATCCTCGTCGATCGCGAAGGAGAGGCCGATCCGCCGCCCGGTCAGCAGCCGCTCCATGCCGCTGAGATCGAGATTGGCGAGGCCCGACGGGGCGATCAGGCCGGCCAGCCAGCCGAGCGAAGGCCGGGTCGGCGACATGGCCGAAACGCCGCCGCCGAAGCGCAGCTGCACCGAGACCGAGCCGCGCTCATAATCGGTATGCTTGAAGGTGAGCGACGCGCCGTTGGCGAAGCGGACGATGGTGACGTCCATATCCTCGATCCTTCGGCGCGAGACGACGCGGCCCGGCCGACCCAGCTCGGGCAGGTCCCGGAAGGTCACCTGACGGTCGGCCTCGCGCTGCGCCGGTGCGGTCGCGCGGGCGGCAGCAAGGCCCTCGGCCAGAGCAGTCTCGCCGCCGGCGATCGGCGTCGGCGAGACGATCAGCATGCGCGGGCCGGAGCCGGCGAACATCGCCTGCATCGCCTGGGCCACGCGCGCCGGGGTCATCAGCCGGGCATCGGCCTCGAAGCCGTCGCGAACGGACTGGGCGGTGGCCACGACCGAGGCGTTGTCCACGGCGTTCACCAGCTGCTCGGAGCGGACCTGGGACTGGACGGTCGGCTCGGCCTGCACCGCGCCGTCGGCGGCGGTGCGGATGTTGCTGAGCTCGCGCCGGATCTCGTCGACGCTGGGTGGCGCCCGGAGGGCATCGCCGATGATCGCATAGGCTTCGGTCAGCGCGCCGCGCCAGTTGCCGTCGCGGGCGAAGAGCGACATCGAGGTGGTGTTCGCGATGCTCCGCGAGCGGGACGTGTCGATCGCGCCGCCGACGAAGGCCGAGGCGCCGCGCGCATGCGCCTCGAGCCGGCGGTTGATGATTTGCTGGGCCAGCGCCTCGGCGAGGAACAATTGCTCGCGCGCCCTTGTGTGCGGCAGCGGTTCGTAGGGGCGCAGCCAGACCAGGTTCACGGCCGTCGGCGAACCCGGATAAGCGAGATTGGCGACCGGCTGGGCGACCTCGGCGATACGGCCATAATCGGGCTCGGCCGGCGCCGGCCTCTCGGCCCGCCAGCCGGCGAAGCGGGCGCGGATCAATTCCTCCATCATCGCCGGATCGGCGTCGCCGACCATCACCACGGTCGTCCGCTCGGGCCGGTACCAGCGCCGATAGAAGGCCCTGAGGCCGTCCGCCGTGGCGGCGTTCAGCGTCGCGTCGGTGCCGATCGTGTCGCGGTTCGCATAGAGCAAGCCGGCGTAGAAGAGGCGCTGGCTGATCTCGTTGATGCGGACGCCGATTTCGGGCCGCCGCCCTTTTTCGGCGAGGACCACCGGCCGTTCGGCATCGACCGCGGCCGGCTCGATCCGGGCCTGGCTCATCATCTCGGCGAGCACGGTGAGGCTGGTGTCCAGCGGCTCGCGCGCGGCATGAGGCAGGTTCAGCACATAGACGGTGTTGGTCGCGTCGGTGCGGGCATTGGTGTCGGAGCCGAAGCTTGCGCCCAGCTGCTGCCAGATTTCGCGGGCGCGGCGGTCCGGATAATTCCGGGTGCCACGGAACAGCATATGCTCGAGGAAATGGGCCCAGCCGCGCTCATTGTCCGCTTCGTGCAGCGAGCCGGCGTCGATCCGGACGCGGATCGAGACCTGGCCGGCGGGAAGGGCATTGCGGCGCACCGCATAATGCAGGCCGTTGGGCAGGGTGCCGAACCGCCAGGCCGGGTCGCGGGGAATGTCGCTGCCCCGGTAGAGCCAGTCGGCGTCGCCCGTATTTTGCGCGGCCGGGGCCGGCGCCGCTGCGGGCTGCTGGGCGGGAAGAGGTCCGGCAAGGAGAAGCAGAGAGGCAAAGAAGGCGGCACGAAGAAACTGCATCGGCGCTTTTTGGGCGGGATGGGGCGGAATGTCGAGCCGAACGCGGTTTTGCCCCGGATGCGATTTATGGCATGAAGCGGTGGAGGGGGACGGCCATGCGCAGGGGCTTGTTGGCGATATCGGTCCTGATCGGGGTGACAGCGGCGCCGGCTCGCGCGGAATATCCCTGGTGGATCGTCGGCCAGCGGGAGATCCATGCCGCGAGCGGCGACCGGCAGGTGATCGCGGTGTCGAGCGACCGCCGGTTCATCTCGATGCGCCTGTGCGTCAGGCGTCAGGGGGTGAATTTCCGGCAGGTGGACGTCCGCTACCGCGGCGGCGGCACCCGAACCTTTCAGATCCGCGGCGTCGTGCCCAATCAACGATGCTCGGGTGACATCGCCCTGCCGGAGGCCGAGCAGCTGGCGGAGGTCGCGATCGTCTATGACAGCGCCGGCCTTAACAGCCGCGGCGCCAGGATGCAGCTTCACGGCCGTTAGCGCTGTGTGCTTGACTCTGGCAAGGCACAGGAAGAACATAAAGTGAACAAAAGAGTCCGAGTCGCATGGCTGCTTTGCCCTCATCCAGTCTCGACGCCCTGCGCGCCGAGATCCGCGCCATCGAGCGCGGCGGTGCCGTGGCCGCGGCCCGGCCGGCGCTGCCGTTCGGGCTAGCCGCGCTGGATGAACGGCTCGCGGGCGGCGGGCTGCTGCCCGCGCTGCACGAGGCGGCCGCGGCGAGCGCGGCACCGGGCGACGATGCCGCCGCCACTTTGTTCCTTGCCGCGCTCGCCACCCGTTTCTCGCGGGCCGCCGGCCTTGGCCAGATCCTCTGGGCGGTGGCGCGGCGGGACCTGTTCGCGCCGGGGCTGGCCCAAACGGGGCTGACGCCGGACATTTTGCTCTGCGCTTTATGCCGCGACGATGCGGAGACGCTCGCAGTGATGGAGGAAGGCGTGCGCCACGGCAGCCTCGCGGCGGTCATCGGCGAGGCGGGGCGCGCCGATATGGCTGCGACCCGCCGCCTCCAGCTTGCCGCGGAGGAGAGCGGGACGCCGGCCTTTCTGCTTCGCCGCTGGCGGAAAACGGCCGCCGATCCGCTGGCCGCGCCGTCCGCGGCCTGCACGCGCTGGCGGATCGGCTGCGCGCCCTCCGCGCCCTTGCCGTTCGGGATCGATCCGGCCGAGGGGATCGGCCGGGCCCGCTGGCAGGTCGCGCTCGTGCGGCAACGCGGTGCCCCCCCTTATCAATGGCTTCTGGAGGCCCCCGATGCCGAGGCTCGCTTCGCTCTTCCTGCCGCAATTGGCGATCGAGAGGATCGCCAGGGTGGAGAGGAGAGAAGGGCGGCGTGACCGTCACCCTTCTCCCGTTTCGGGGAGAGGGAGGGGCCCGTCCTGCGAAGCAGGATGGGAGGATGAGGGTAATGCCGCGCTATCTTCCCTCACCCTCCCATTGCTGTCGCAATGGGCCCCTCCCTCTCCCCAGGTGGGAGAGGGGAATAAGGGCGTAAAACCCGGCCACTGGCGACCCGGTGCGCGCTGGGCGCGGGAGGCGGTGGTGCGGACCCGGGCCCTGCGCATCGCGGAGGGCGCGCTGGTGACGTACGAGCGCAGCGGCAATCGCGATCTGATCGCCGCCGCCTGCCCCGCGGCCCGGGCGCTGGGAATCCTGTCCGGCATGGCGCTCGCCAAAGCGCGGGTGCTGGTGCGCGGGCTCGACGTGCGGCCCGCCGACCCGGCGGGCGACGCCGCCTGGCTGGCGCGGCTCGGCCTGTTCGCCGCCCGCCGCTGGACGCCGCGCGCCGCCGTCTCTGGCCCGGACGGGCTCTGGCTCGATCTGACCGGCGTCGCCCACCTGTTCGGCGGCGAGGAGCGGATGTGCGCGCGCATTCTCGCTTTCTGCCGCCGGCTCGGCTTCAGTGCGCGGATCGCCGTCGCCGGCACGACGGGCGCGGCTTATGCTTTGGCCCGGTATGGCCGTCGGCCGCTCCTCCTCTGTCCGACGGGCAGCGAGGCGGACCTGCTGGCGGTGATGCCGCTGGCGGCGCTCAGGCTGGACGAGGACGCGCTCTCCGCCGCGCATCGGCTGGGGCTGGAGCGGGTAAGCGATCTGCTCGCCATGCCGCGCGCGCCGCTCCAGCGCCGGTTCGGCGAGACGCTGCTGAGGTTGCTCGACCAGGCTTTGGGTCGCGCGGCCGAACCTTTCGAGCCGATCGTGCCTGAGGAGCCGCCCGCCGTCCTGCTGCGCTTCCTCGAGCCGATCGCCACCGCCGAGGCGATCGGGGAGGCGAGCGGGGAGGCGGTGCGCCGGCTGGTGCCGTTGCTGACCGAAGCCGGGCTCGGCATCCGCCGTCTGCTGCTCTTTTGCGAGCGGGTCGACAATGAGGCGCAGGTCGTGCGCGTCAGCACCGCGCGGGCGACGCGGGACGGCGCCCATCTCCATGCCTTGCTCGCGGCGAAGATCGAGACGATCGAGCCGGGCTTCGGCATCGAGCGGCTGCGGCTCGTCGCCGCGCGGGTCGAGCCGCTGCCCGCGCAGCCGATCGAGGGCGAGCTGGCGGGCGCGCGGCCGCTGCCCGATCTCGCCGCTCTGGTCGACCGGCTCGCGGCCCGCCTCGGGGCGCGGCGCGTGCACCGGCTGGGGGCGGTGGAGAGCGACCTGCCCGAACGCAGCGTCCGTGCGCTCGGGCCGCTGGCCGTGCCGGAAAGCTGGCCACGCTGGCCGCGGCCCGTCTGTCTGCTCCATCCGCCGGAGCCGGTGGAGAATGTGATGTCGGACCTGCCCGATGGCGCGCCCGTCCGCTTCAAGTGGCGGGGCCGCGCCTACAGGGTGGCCGCCGCCGACGGGCCGGAGCGGCTCTACGGCGAATGGTGGCGGCGCGCGCGCGAGCGCGCCGCGATCCGCGACTATTTTCAGGTCGAGGACGAGACCGGCGCCCGCTTCTGGCTGTTCCGTGAAGGCGATGGCGAGGACCGGGAGACGGGCGACCTCGGCTGGCACATGCACGGTGTGTTCGCATGACCTACGTGGAGCTTCAGGTCGCGAGCCATTTCAGCTTCCTGCGCGGCGTTTCCAGCGCGGAGGAGCTGTTCGGCGCGGCCGCGGCGCTCGGCTATAAGGCGCTCGGCATGACCGATCGCAACAATGTGGGCGGGCTGGTCAAGGCGCTGCGGGCCGAGCGGGAGACGGGCGTCCGTCTCGTCGCCGGCTGCCGGCTCGATCTGATGGACGCCTGCCCTGAGCAGGGTCGAAGGGGCCCGTCATTGCTGGTCTGGCCCGAGGACCGCGCCGCCTGGTCGCGGCTGACGCGATTGCTCAGCGCCGGCAAGGGGCGGGTCGACCGAAAGAAAGGCGAGAAGGGGCAATGCTTCCTCCACTGGGAGGATGTGGAAAGCCGGGCGGACGGGCTGATCGCGGCCCTGCTTCCCGACGAGGCCGGCCGGGTGACCGAGATCGCGCTGGCGCAGCTGGCGGATGTGTTCGGCGATCGGGCGCACCTGGCGTTGACCCATCGTCGCCGCCCCGGCGAGCTGAAGCGGCTGCACGCGCTGGACGCGCTCGCCCGCCGCTTCGGCGTCCGCGGCCTCGCCACCGGCGACGTGCTCTACGACAGCCCGGACAAGCGCATGCTGCAGGATGTGGTCACCGCGATCCGCGAGCATGTCACGATCGACGCGCTCGGCTTTCGGCGGGAGCGGTTCGCCGACCGTTATCTGAAGCATCCGAAAGAGATGGAGCGGCGCTTCCGGCATTTCCCCGACGCGATCCGCGCCACGGCGGAGATCGCCGGGCGCTGCACCTTCTCGATGCGGGAGCTCAGCTATCAATATCCCGACGAGATCGTGATGTCGGGCCGCACGCCGCAGGATGCGCTGGAACGGCTCACCCGCGCCGCCCTCCGCGACCTGTTTCCGGACGGCATCCCCCGATCCCATGCCGATCTGCTGGAACATGAGCTCAGGCTGGTCGAGAACTGGGGCTATGCGCCTTATTTTCTCACCGTCAATTCAATCGTCCGGTTCGCACGCAGCCAGAAGATTCTCTGCCAGGGACGCGGCTCCGCGGCCAATTCGATGATCTGCTACGTACTCGGCATCACCTCGATCGATCCGGTGAAGCACAAATTGCTGTTCGAGCGCTTCCTCTCCGACGACCGGGACGAGCCGCCCGATATCGACGTCGATTTCGAGCATGAGCGGCGCGAGGAGGTGATCCAGTGGATTTACGAGACCTACGGTCACGAGCATGCCGCGCTCACCGCCGTGGTCAGCCGCTACCGCACCCGCGGCGCGGTGCGCGAGGTGGGCAAGGCCCTGGGGCTGTCGGAAGATGTGACCTCGACCTTGTCCGGCCAGGTCTGGGGCTGGTCGAACGAGGGCGTCGCCGAACGGCATGTCACCCAGCTGGGGCTCGACGCCGGCGATCCGCGACTTGCGCTGACCCTGGAGCTGAGCCGGCAATTGATCGGCACGCCCCGCCATCTTTCCCAGCATCCGGGCGGCTTCGTCCTCACCCGCGACCGGCTCGACGATCTGGTGCCGATTGAGCCCGCGACCATGATCGACCGCAGCGTGATCGAATGGGAGAAGGACGATCTCGAGGAATTGAAGATCATGAAGGTCGACGTACTCGGCGTCGGCATGCTCGGCTGCATGCGCCGGGCGTTTGATCTGCTGGCCGCGCATAAGGGACAAAGGCTGACGCTCTCCTCGCCCGAGATGCAGGAGGATGATCCGGCCGTCTTCGACATGATGTGCGAGGCGGACACGATCGGCACTTTCCAGATCGAGAGCCGGGCGCAGATGTCGATGCTGCCGCGGCTGCGGCCGCGCATCTTCTATGACATCGTCATCCAGGTCGCGATCGTCCGGCCCGGGCCGATCCAGGGCAATATGGTCCATCCCTATCTGCGCCGGCGTGAGGGGAAGGAGCCGGAGGACTATCCGTCGGACGAGCTCAGGGACGTGCTGGAGAAGACGAAAGGTGTGCCGCTCTTCCAGGAGCAGGCGATGAAGGTCGCCATCGTCGGCGCCGGCTTCTCCCCGGCCAAGGCCGACGCGCTGCGCCGCTCCATGGCGACCTTCAAGACCACCGGCGGGGTCAGCCATTTCCGCGAGGAGATGATCAGCGGCATGCTCGCCAAGGGCTATAGCGAGGATTTCGCCGAGCGGACCTTCAGGCAGATCGAGGGCTTCGGCAGCTACGGCTTCCCGGAGAGCCATGCGGCGAGCTTCGCGAAGATCGCCTACGCTTCGTCATGGATGAAACATTATCATCCGGATATTTTCTGCGCGGCGCTGCTCAATGCCCAGCCCATGGGCTTTTACGCGCCCGCGCAACTGGTCCGCGATGCGCGGGAGCATGACGTCGAGGTGCGCCCCGTCTGCGTGAACCGCAGCCGCTGGGATTGCACCCTGGAAGGAGAAGGGGATGGGCTACTCCCGCTCCGTCTCGGCCTGAGGCAGGTGAAGGGTCTTTCCAACGATCATGGCGCGCAGATCGCGGCGGCGGCGATGGATGCGCCCTTTACCTCGATCGACGATGTCTGGCGCCGCTCGGGCGTGCCGGCGGCGGCGCTGGAGAAACTGGCCGACGCCGACGCCTTCCAGGTGCTGGGCCTCGACCGGCGGCAGGCGCTCTGGAAGATACGCGGGCTCGGCGGCGGCAAGCCGCTCCCGCTCTTCGCCTTCGCCGATGCACGCGGGGAGGAACCCGAGGTCGCGCTGATCCCGCTGACCGCGGGCCGCGAGGTGGTGGAGGATTATCGCGCCGTGCAGCTCAGCCTGCGCGACCATCCGGTGGCGTTCCTGCGCCGGGAGCTGACGCGGCGCGGCATCGTCCCCTGCGGATCGCTGAAGGAGCTGAAAGACGGGGCGAAGGTGAAGCTCGCCGGCATCGTGCTCGTCCGCCAGCGGCCGGGGAAGGGCAATGTCACCTTCATCACCATGGAGGACGAGACCGGCATCGCCAATGCGATCGCCTGGCAGCGCATCTTCGAGGCGCACCGGCCGATCATTCTCGCCTCGGCGATGATCGCGGTGCGCGGCACATTGCAGAAAGAAGGCAAGGTCATCCACGTGGTGAGCGAACGGCTCGAGGATCTGACGCCGCTGCTCACCACGGTCGGCGACCGCGACTTCCCGCACCGCACCGGCCCGGGCGATGGTGCCCGGGGCGGCGGCCGTGATCCGCGCGATCCGCCGGAGCGACAGGCGATCCTGGCGGGCCGCGACGGCGGCATGCGGATCAGGTCACGCGACTTTCACTAGTCGCTCAATTCCTTGATCCGCCGGTCGAGCGCCGCCAGGCCCTTCCCGGATTCGAGGAAGCTCTTGAGGCTGGAAAGGACCAGGGGCCAGCCCGCCGAAACGCCGGCGCGCATCCCCTCTTCGTTGAGATCGCCGTGCGTGACGACCAGCTTCGATTCCTCGCCCATGGCCGTGATCTCGTAAGTCACGTGCGAGGTCCTGGCCGGGTCGCCCTCGCCGTCGGGGGAATGCCAGCTCGTCACCAGCCGGTGCGGCGGGTCGATCTCGATCACCTTGCCGGCAATGTCGACGACGCCGTCGGGGCCGACCCGGACATGCTCCCAGCGCGAGCCCGGCTTCCAGTCGGACCGGTTCTCATGGCCCCAATATCTGCGGGTGACGTCGCCATCGACGAGCGCGTTCCACACCCGCTCGGCGGGCGCGGCGATATAGACGGTGTAGACGAACTCAGGTGCGGACATTTCGTTTCTCCTTGGACTCGGCATGGCTTTTGAGGTCCGTCAGCGCCTCGATCCGGGCATCCTCGAACTTGCCGACCCAGCGCTTCACGATCTCGCTGATCGGCACCGGGTTCAGATAGTGAAGCTTCTCCCGCCCCCGCCAATGGACGGAGACGAGATTGGCCGCTTCGAGAATGGCCAGATGCTTGGCCACCGCCTGCCGGGTCATCGGCAGGCCGGCGGCGAGCTGGCCGAGCGTCTGCCCGCCGGCCTGGAACAGCCGGTCGAGCAAGGCCCGGCGACTCGGATCGGCAAGGGCGCGGAAAACCTCTTCCATGAGGCTCATATATGCAACCATATAGTTGCATGTCAAGTGCGCCGTCTTGCCGCCTTCTGACCCAGCCCTTAAGTGCGGGAAGCCTTTCGGAGAGTTTCATGCGTATCCCCCTTCTCGCCACCGCCCTTCTCGTTGCCACGCCGGCTTTCGCCCAGCCGCCGGGCGCGCCGCCGCTCGGCGCGCGCACCCGGTCGCCCGAGCAGATGATCGGCGCGATGAGTCAGGTTTCGCCGGAGGAGGAGATGCGGGCCCTGGTCGCAGCCGCGGACGCCCACCCGCTGGGCACGGCGGAGAATCCCGTGCGGGTCGGCGGGCCGGAGGGCGAGCGCGCCTATCTCGGCCGGCTGCGTTGCCCGGATGGGCAGGCGCCCCGGATCGGCACGCGGCGCGAGGCCGGCGTCGGCGCGTTCGGCTCTGTGGTCGCCGCCTATGAGCTGGCCTGCGGCGCCCGGACCGCCAGCATCGTCTTCGACATGTATCATGAGGAGCATGTCGAAACTCGTGCGCCGGCCGGCTTCACGCTCCGGCCCTGAAGGCCGCCCGAAGGGGCTTGTGCCCCGTCCCGCCTTCCCGCAAGCTTCTGTCCAAAGGAGAGCCGCCATGCGTCCGTCGATCATCGCCCTCGCTCTGGTCCTCGTCGCCACGCCGGTGCTCGCGCAGCAGTCGACGCCCAGGCAGATGATGGAGGAGATGGGCCTTGCCCCCTCGCGCCAGGATGTGGCGCGGGCGGTGGAACGGGCGCGGGGCCGGCCGCTCGGCACGGCAGCCAATCCGGTGCGGGTCAGCGGCCCGGACGGCGAGCATGCCTATATCCGGCGGCTGCGCTGCGCCGACGGCAATGCGCCGCGCGTGGGGGAGCGCCACAATGTCGGCGTCGGGGCCTTCGGTACGATCGTCGACGTCTGGCCGCTCAACTGCGGCGACTCGGCGCCCGGGCGGTTCGAGCTGATTATGGACATGTATCATGATGATTATGACGAGACGCAGGCTCCGGCGGGCTTCACGCTGGTCCCGGCGCGAGGCGAGGCGCGTCCCACGACACCGACTGTCTGAAAACCTGCCCGGAAGCCTGATCGAAGATGCGGCGGCTTCTGAAATGGCTGGGGACCATGCTGCTCTTCGTGCTGGTCGCGCTCAGCTTCGCGCCGACTCTGGTGCCGCCTTTCCTCGACAGGATCTATTATGCGGGCCCGGTCAGCGATCATTTTGACGGCCACCGCTTCTTCAATCCGGGGACGCGCGAGCCGCCCCGGCTTGATCCGCGCCGCATCTTCAACCGCTGGCTGAACAGCGAACGTCCCGCCTGGCCGGACAGCGTCGCCGTGCAGCCGAGCGTGCCGCCACGCAGCGTCGACGGCGACGAGATGCGGGTCACCTGGATCGGCCATTCCACCGTGCTAGTGCAGGTCGCCGGGCTCAACATCCTCACCGATCCGATCTGGTCCGAGCGCGCCTCGCCCTTCGCCTTCGCCGGGCCGAAACGGGTACGCGCCCCCGGCGTCCGCTTCGAGGACCTGCCGCATGTCGATCTCGTGCTGGTCAGCCACAATCATTACGACCATCTGGACTTGCCGACGCTGCGGCGGCTGTGGGAGCGGGACCGGCCGCTGATCGTCACCAGCCTCGGCAATGACGCGATCCTGCGCGGCGAGGGTATCGAGGCGGTGGCGCGCGACTGGGGCGGGCGGGTGCCGGCGCCCGGCGGCGCGGAGGTGATCGTGCTGCGCAACCATCACTGGGGCTCGCGCTGGGGCACGGACCGCAATCGCGCGCTCTGGTCGGCTTTCTCGGTGCGGACGCCGCACGGCAACATTTTCTTCGGCGGCGACACCGGCTGGGGCGACGGCACCTGGGTCGGCGAGGCTGCCCGGGCCGGGCCCTATCGCTTCGCGATCATCCCGATCGGCGCCTGGCTGCCGCGCGAGATCATGCAGAACAGCCATGTCGGCCCCGAAGAGGCACTGCGCATCTTCGGAATCCTGAACCCGACTATGGCGCTCGCCGTCCACTGGGGCACGTTCCAGCTTGCCTTCGAGACGATCGACGGGCCGCCGCGCACCCTGCTGGAGCTGGAGCGGCGGGAAGGCATGGCCCCCGGCCGGTTCATCGTCGCCGAGGTCGGCCGGCCGTTCAGCGTTCCGGCACGATAAGCCGGAGCGCCTTCGACCTGATCCGGTAGCGGAGCGGCGTCTCCATCCTTTGGGTTTCGCCGTCGAGGGACAGCATCAGGACGGGACGGTCCGAGCTGATCTCTGCCTCGGTCGCATAAGCGGTGATGAAGTCGCGCTGCTGGTCGAGACGGCCGAAGACGCCCCGTATGCCGGCCCATAACAGGCGCAGGCGGCTTTCGGCACGGACCGCGTAGAGGCAGAGCTCGCCCTCGTCGAGCCGCTCGCGCTTGCCGAGGCCGAACAGGTTCACCTGGTAGCGGTTGTTGCCGACGAACAGCAAAGGCGTCCGGATCGGGGCATCGAGCCCCGGCGCGCTGATCCACAACCGGTGGCGGCGGAAGTGGCGGAGGGATGTTATGCTTGCCGAGAGCATTGCGAGGCGTTTGGAGCGGCCCAGCCGCTCCTGCTCAAGCTCGCGCAGCCGCACCATGTCGGGATAGAGGCCGGCCGAGCTGTTGTTGACGAACACCCGGCCGTTCACCTCGGCGACGTCGATCTCCCGGACATGACCCGCCGCGATCACCTGCGCCGCATCCTCGAGCCCGGCGGGAATGCCGGCGTCGCGGGCGAGATGATTGAGCGTGCCGAGCGGCAGGATGCCGAAGGCCCGGCCGGTGCCGGCGAGATGGCCGGCGGCGCAGGAAAGCGTGCCGTCGCCGCCGCCGCCGACGACCGCATCCAGCCCCGGCGCCGCCGCGGCTTCCTTCAGCGCCTCAAAGATATCGGAGGAGTCCGTCATCCGGACATCGGCCTCGACGCCCGCCGACTCGAAGGCCGCGACGATGCGCGGCTCCTCGTCCCCCTTGCCCTTCAGGGTGCCGCCGCTGCGATTGACGATCACCCGGATTTTCATAGGCTTAGCTTCTAGGCTGGTCCCGTCCGGAAAGCACAGAATTTGTTGCCTTCGGGATCGCGGAAATAGGCGCCGTAAAAGGCCTGCGGGCCTTCGTCGCCGCGCAGGCCCGGTGGGCCCTCACAGCTGCCGCCGAGCTCGAGCGCCTTGGCGTGGAGCCCGTCGACCTTGTCCCGGCTGTCGAGCACGAGCGCGACCATCGTGCCGTTGCCGGCGGTCGCCGGCTGGCCGTTGTTCGGCGTGCAGATGGCGACGCCGGGGATGCCCCAGCTCACCCCGTAGAGCGTGAAATTCTCGCCGAACTCCATCAGGCGTCCGGCGCCGATCGAGCCGAACAAAGCGTCATAATAAGCGCGTGCCTTGCCGAGGTCGTTGGACCCGAGGGTGACATAACCGATCATATTCTCTTTCCTCCGCTCTCTGCTGTTCCGACCGGCGGATCCTGCCGGGATTCAATTCGTGGCGCCCGCCGGGCAGTCGCCGACGCGCCGGCCGGTGAGCGTGCTTCCGACGCGGATCGGAAAGGACTGCATCGCTTCGGTGGCCGGCGTCGCGCTCTCGCCGACGACCGCAATCTGCATCGTCTCCGCCGTATAGCTGCCGACCATGGCGGAGCGCTGGCCGGGCTGTCCGTTCGTTGTGGTGCAGTTCAGCGTCATGCGGACCCGGCCGTTGGCAAAGACCCCCTCGCCGGTCTCGCAGGTGAGGCCGGGTTGGCCGCGCGCGGATATGTTGCGAATGGCGGCCGCGGGATCCGCTGAGTCGGCAGGCGAGAGGCAGCTGCGCTCGGAAACCGGCGCCGCCGAGACGGCACCGCGAAGCCGTGTCTGGATCTCGGCCGGCGCGGTGGGCGCCTCCACCGAGAGGATTCGCACCGTGGTTTCCCAGAGACCGGGCCGCATCGAGATCGTCGCCGGCGCCGCGCCCGCTGCCCGGTTGCCGCCCGGGCCCTGCGCATTGCAGGCGGCGGCCCCGAGAGCCAGAAGCGCGGCGACCGGCAGTTTCATCCGGCCCTCATCGTCAGAGTTGTGTTGGCGGGCCGGGCATGGCCGGACTGCCGCCGGCCGGGCATTCGCCGGTGCGCCGGCCGCGGAGCCGGACGGAGCGGCGCATCGGCTCCCGGCTCGCGCCGGTCGGATTGGGCCCTTCTTCCGTGATCGTGGCGTTGAAGGTGGTGTTGGTGAAGCTGCCATCCAGCGACACCTGGATGGACGGCTGGCCGGCCGGGCCGGGGCAGCTGACCCGGGTGCGCATCACGCCGCCCGCATAGACCTCGTCGCTGACCCGGCAGGTGGCGGGCGCGCGGCGGATGTCCTGCACGAGCGAGCGGGCCTGGGCATCGGTGAAGCATTGCGGGATGGTCTCGGTGCGGCCCACCTGCTGACGGGCCTGCCGCAGCTGATCGGGGCTCGCTCCCGGCACGTCGAAGCTGCGGGTCTCGGTCACGATCTCCCACTGGCCCGCCTGGATCTGGTTCGGCGCCGGCGCGCAGCCCGCCACGGCGGCGAGCGCCAACGGCGTCAGGAAAAACACTCTTTTCATCAAAGTCCCCTTGTCAGGATTCGTCTGGATCGCCCGTTAGTCGCTTTGCCGAGGCGGAAGCAATGGACGACATGGTCCGCACGCCGTCCATCAGGTCCCGTCCGTGCCGCAGCGGGCAGCGGCGAACCCCGTCTCCGTCCGGCCTAGAGGCCGTTGCCCATGCCGGTGGGCCGCGCCGGGCTGGTGCATTCGCCGATTCGCCGGCCGCGCATCTCGGTCACCATGCGCATGCCGGTGGCGCCGGGGATGGGCACGACACCAGCGCCCTGGGCGTTGACGGTCATCGTCGCCTGTAGCGTGGTCTCGGTGAAGGTGCCGTCGAGCGCGACTTCGGCCGAGCCCTGCCCGGATGGACCGGGGCAGGTGCCGTGGATCCGGATCGTGCCGCCGCTGAATACCTGGTCGCTGAAATTGCAGCGCGCGCCCTCGCCCTGGGTGAGCATGCGGCGCATCTCCGCCAGCGGATCGCGCGCGCGCTCGGCAGTCAGGCATTCGCGCCCGGTCTGGCCGGTGGCGCCGCGCGCGCGCATCGCTTCGATCATTTGCTGCGGCGCGCCGGGGATCTCCACCGTCTTGAGCGTGATCTGGGTTTCCCATTCGCCGGGCTGGCGCTGATCGGGACCGCGCGAGCAGGCGGTGATGGCGATGGCGGCAATGCCTATCGCGAGCAGGCTGAGATATTTCATGCGATCCCCTTTTACGTCCGCTGTCTGGATTCGTTTTTACTGTCCGCCACCCGTGTCCCATTCCACGCGGCATGGCAACCGGCGGCGTTGCGTGCGCGGTGCCGCGGGACCATATCGGGTTCATGGCGATCACCATCCGCACCAGCCTGGAAGAGCCCGAAACCGGCCTGGCTTTCGTCCCGCACCGTCCCGCAAGACCGGTCAAGGCGGAGGGCGGCAAGGCCTTCAGGATCGTCTCGGATTATGAGCCGGCCGGCGATCAGCCGCAGGCGATCGAGGAGCTCGTCCAGCAATTCCGCGAGGAGGAGAAGACCCAGGTCCTGCTTGGCGTCACCGGCTCGGGCAAGACCTTCACCATGGCCAAGGTGATCGAGGCGCTGCAGCGCCCCGCCCTGGTGCTGGCGCCCAACAAGATCCTGGCGGCTCAGCTCTACGGGGAGTTCAAAAGCTTCTTCCCCGACAATGCGGTCGAATATTTCGTCTCCTATTACGATTATTATCAGCCCGAGGCCTATGTGCCCCGGTCCGACACCTACATCGAGAAGGAAAGCTCGGTGAACGAGGCGATCGACCGGATGCGGCATTCGGCGACCCGGGCCTTGCTCGAGCGGGACGACGTGATCATCGTCGCCTCCGTCTCCTGTCTCTACGGCATCGGCTCGGTCGAAACCTATTCGGCGATGATCTTCGATCTTCGCAAAGGCCAGACCGTCGACCAGCGCGAGATCGTCCGCAAGCTCGTCTCGCTCCAGTACAAGCGCAACGATCAGGCCTTCGCGCGCGGCAATTTCCGGGTGCGCGGCGACAATCTGGAGATTTTCCCTTCCCATTATGAGGACAGCGCCTGGCGGATCACCTTCTTCGGCGACGAGATCGAGGCGATCGTCGAATTCGATCCGCTGACCGGCAAGAAGGCGGCCGCGCTCGACGGTGTCCGCGTCTACGCGAACAGCCATTACGTCACTCCCGGCCCGACGCTGAAGCAGGCGATGGAGGCGATCCGCTTCGAGCTGGCCGAGCGGCTGAAGGAATTGCAGGCCGAGGGGCGGCTGCTGGAGGCGCAAAGGCTGGAGCAACGCACCAATTTCGATCTGGAGATGATCGCCGCCACCGGCTCCTGCGCCGGCATCGAGAATTACAGCCGCTTCCTGACCGGCCGGCTGCCGGGCGAGCCGCCGCCGACCCTGTTCGAATATCTGCCCGAAAACGCTTTGCTGTTCGTCGACGAGAGCCACCAGACCGTGCCGCAGGTCGGGGCGATGGCGCGCGGCGACCACAGGCGGAAGCTGACCCTCGCCGAATATGGCTTCCGGCTGCCCTCCTGCATCGACAACCGGCCGCTGCGCTTTAACGAATGGGACGTGATGCGGCCGCAGACCGTCGCGGTCTCGGCGACACCCGGGCCCTGGGAGCTGGGGCAGACCAGCGGCGTCTTCGTCGAGCAGGTGATCCGCCCCACCGGCCTGATCGACCCGCCGGTCGAGATCAAGCCGGTCGAGGACCAGGTGGACGATCTGATCGTCGAGGCGCGGGCGACCGCGGCCAAGGGCTACCGGACCCTGGTCACCACGCTCACCAAGCGCATGGCCGAGGACCTCACCGAATTCCTGCACGAGGCGGGGCTCAGGGTCCGCTACATGCACTCGGACGTGGAGACGCTTGAGCGGATCGAGCTGATCCGGGACCTCAGGCTCGGCGTCTATGATGTGCTGGTCGGCATCAACCTGCTGCGCGAGGGGCTCGACATTCCCGAATGCGGGCTGGTCGCGATCCTCGATGCGGACAAGGAGGGCTTCCTGCGCTCCGAGACCAGTCTGATCCAGACGATCGGCCGCGCCGCCCGCAACGTCGAGGGCAAGGTGATCCTCTATGCGGACCGGATGACCGGCTCGATGGAGCGCGCGCTGAACGAGACCGGGCGCCGCCGCGAGAAGCAGGAGGCCTATAACGCGGCTCACGGCATCACCCCGACCACGATCAAGCGCGACATCGCCGACATCCTCAAGGACGTCTCGAACCGCGACAGCGTGATGGTCGACACCGGCGACGAGGCCGCGCCGCATCTCGTCGGCCACAATCTCCGCGCCTATCTCGACGACCTCGAAAAGCGCATGCGCAAGGCCGCCGCCGACCTCGAGTTCGAGGAGGCCGGGCGCCTGCGCGACGAGATTCGCCGGCTTGAGGCGGACGAGCTGGGCCTGTCAGCTGGACAGCCAAGGGCCCCGGTCATCGGCCATTCCACCGAAGGCAAGCCGGGGACCCGCAAGGGCAAATATGGCAAGGTGCAGCGCAAGTGGGGCGGCCGTCGATAGATGATTGCCATATTGCAATCTTGATTGACTAAATTGGCGACTTCAGCTATTTCTAATGCCGAGGTGACTCATGGCCTATGGCGCATCCCGTGAAGACTTGGTCCAATTCCTGAAACGAGAAGTGGAGCGGGGCCGCGCCCCCATCAACACCGGCCTTTCACGAATGGCCTCTGTTCGAAAGGTTCTGTCGGTGCTCTCCGATCAAGAGGCTGCCGACATTTCCGATTTGGATGTCGGAGAGGTCACAAGACGGTTTTTTGCCCGATCCGAGCACCAATACAGCTTGGCGAGTCAGGTCTCCTATCGGAGTCGCCTCAGCTCAGCGCTTAAGGATTTCGTGGCCGATCGATTGTCGGCCCAAAAGCAGGATGCCAGCGACGGCCAACCATCTCCCAAACGTCCAAGGGAATCCGCCGCAACACCGCCTTCTCACAGCATTCAAATTCCTCTTTCACGCGGATGGACGGTCGTAATTGATCGCCTCCCGATTGACCTTACAGAAACCGAGGCCCGTCGAATCGGCAATGTCGTACTCGCGTATGCGATGGGGGACGGCACATGATCCGCAGCTTCGACGACGAGGAAGCCGAGCGTATCTGGGCCGGCGAGCGCAGCCGCAAGCTGCCGCCCGACATCCAGCGCACGACCCGCCGCAAGCTGCGCTACCTCCACCGCGCCAAGGCGTTGCAGGATCTGCGCGTTCCGGCCGGCAATCGGCTGGAGCAGTTGAAAGGCTTCACACCTCCACGATATAGTGTCCGTATCAACGACCAGTGGCGGATCACCTTCCGCTGGTCGGACGGAGACGCGGAAGATGTCCGGATCGAGGACTATCACAGGGGCTGAGGACCGGTTGGACAATGTCCATCCGGGCGACATCCTGCGTCACGATTTCCTGATCGGCAGCGAAATTCCCGTCGCGGAGGTGAGTGCCGGCGCCGGCATCGACCCCGCTCGCCTGACTGAGCTCCTGGACGGCCGGATCAGCGTCGACGCTGAACTCGACCTTCGGCTCTCCCGTTATTTCGGGCTGTCCGAAGGCGTCCTGCTCGGCCTCCAGAACGACTATGACATCGAAGAGGCCAAGCGGGCGGCGAACGGCGACCTCGATCGCATCATTCCCCGCGCCGCCTGAGCGCCGTACCTTCGACCCGCTATCCCATCGCCGCCAGGATCACGCCGAAGATCGTGAACTGCAGCGTGAAATAGCCGGCATTGATCAGCCAGAGCGCGAGCGGGCGCCGCTCGAACAGATAGTTGAGCCCGAAGCTGAAGCCGACGATGCCGAGGCCCGTAGCCAAGCCGAAGCTCGCGCCGTCGGGGATATCGGCGATATGCCCGAGCGTGAGCCAGGCGAAGACGAAGGCGCAGACGAGATTGCACAGGAAGGCGCCGCCGAAGATCATCGCCATATTGGCGTTCTGCTTCAGTTTCTCCTCGTCGAAGCCGTTCAGCCGCACCCAGGCCTTGGAGAAGAGCAAAGGCGAATACCACAGGCCGCCGAGCACGAAGGCCGACAGCGCGGCGAGCACCACCGCCAGATAATTGATGTCAGGTATCATTTCCCCCTCCCTTGTAGTTCAGGCAGCGACCCGATCCGCCTCGCGCATCATCCGGTCGAACTGGTCGCGCAGCATCGCGATGTTGCGGTCGAAATAGCCGATCTCGCGATAGGTGCGCGCCTGCATCACCGCGCCCTCCATCACGGTCAGCACGAATTCGGCCAGCCGCCGGCGGTCGATTTCGGCCGGTAGCCGGTCGCCCGCCGCGTCGAGGCAGCGGTGGATGGCGGCGGTCCAGTTCTCGAAATTGGCGGCGAGCAATTCACGGATCGCCGGATCGGGCTCGTGCAGCTCCAGCGCGAGGCTGCCGATCGGGCAGCCATAGGTGCAGTCGCTCGTCACCAGCATGGTGCGATAGGCGTTGAGCAAGGCGAAGATCCGCTCGACCGGGTCGTCGACGCCGCTCCAGGCCGGCGCGAGCAGCCATTCGTATATGCCGTCGCGATAGGCCTCCAGCACCGCGGCGAGCACGTCCTGCTTGCCCGGGAAGACGTGGTAGAGGCTGCCCGAATGGACCTGGGTGCGGCTGAGGATGTCGGCCACGCTCGTCGACTGGAAGCCCTTCTCGGCGAACAGGTCCATCGCCGCCATGACGATCTTGCGGCGGGTATCGGCATTCATCGGCGCGCATCTCCCGAGGGCTTGGTTGAATGATCAATCAAGTGGTTGTCAAGCGCTTTGCGGAGTCCGCCCTTTCCACCGCGCAACGAAAGACCCTAAAGCGGGTCTGGCTCATGATGTGAGGATTCGACCGATGCTCCGCCTGTCTCTCTGCTCCGCTCTCGTCCTGCTCGCCGGCTGCGCGCGCTCGGAAGAGGCGCATTATGCGCAGACCGACAACACGCCGCTGCCCGCGCTCAACCTCGCCGATCAGGGAGAGGAGGACGAACTCGCCATCGGCACCTGGCAGAGGAGCCTGCAGGAGGATCAGCCGGTGCTCGAATTCGGCCCGGTCGGCGCGCCCGCCCGGTTCAGCCTCGGCTGCGACGAGCGCCGCAACCTGCTGCTGCAATGGCCGGGGGCGGCGCCGGAGGGCGATCTGCCCAACATGCTGGTCACGATCGGCAGCGAGACCCGACGCCTCGCGGTGGTCAGCGCCGGCAGCGCCAGCCCGACGTTGCGTGGCACGCTTCCCGCCAGTGATCCGTTCATGCGGATACTGACCGGCGCCGTCACCCGCATCGTCGTCAGGATTGGCGATGCGCAGCCTCTGGTCATGCCGCCGAGCCCGACGATCGCAGCCTATGCCCAGCAGTGCGCGAGCGGCGAGGCGCGGGGGACCGCGGCGGCGGGCAATAGCAGCGAGGCGAGCGGGTCGATCAACGTCGTGGGGAATGTGGCGACGGTGAATGTCCAATAGGCGGGTTCGTCCCGTTCCGGCCGGCGCGTCGCTGACGCGGCTCATGCTCGGCGCCTGCGTGCCGCACGACGCACCGCCGGCGCCGACACCTGCGCCCGTGCTCCGCCCCGTGCCGGCGCTCCCGCCACCGCCGGCACCCGCACCACCCCCGGCCGACTGGCAGACCGGCCCGCTCAGCCCCGGCGACTGGCGCTATACGCCGGGGCCGGGCGCGTCGGGTGCCGAGTTCCGGTCAGAAGGCATCAGCTTCGCGATGAGCTGCATTGGCCGCGAAATCGCGTTCGGCCTGTCCGGCACGATGGGCCCGCTCATCGTCCGCACCTCCTTTGGCGAGCGGCGGTTGCCGCCCGTCATGATCCACAGTGAAACCCTGGCGCGGCTGCCGGCCTCAGATTCGTTGTTCGACCAGATGGCGTTCAGCCGCGGCCGCTTCCTGGCGACGGTGGAGGGCGGGCCGTGGCTGGCGGTGCCGGCCTGGCCGGAGATCGGGCGGGTGATCGAGGATTGTCGCGGGCAATAAGAAAGGCGCCCGAAGCGCCCGCGAAGCCCGGAATCCTAGCGTCAAAATAAATGAGATCAAGACTTGATCGCCGATTCGGCGCGAATCATATTGAAAGGGCCATCAACCAAGCGAAAGGAGGTGATCCGATGTCTCATGGTTCAGCAGAGGGGTCGGTCAAGTCCGTTCGGGAGCTGAAAGCCTAGCTTTCTCAATGGCTTCCGGGCTGGAGACTTCCGGCCGCTGACCATGTCGAGAGGCCGCCGGGCACTGCCCCGGCGGCCTTTCGCTTGTCCGGCGACTGGCGGAAGGCCGTGATCAGGGAACTGTTGGCTGGCTCGCGTGTCTGTTACGCTACGGATATGATCCAATGGAGTTGATGCCATGGCGAAGAAAACCACTGCGAGGGGTACGGCAGGCGGCGGCGCTCACGGCGCCGCCGATTTCATTCCCGATGCGTTGCGCGAGGCTGGCCGCCGCGCCGCCGATCTGGCGCGCAATCCGGTCGCCCGCAGCCTGCTCGTAGCCGGCCTGCTCACCGCCACCGCCGCGCTCGCCGCCAACAAGAATGCGCGCGACACGATGAAGCGCACGGCCAAGGGCGCGCGCGACGCCGCCGAGGCGGCGACCGAGGCGGCTGCCGAGAGCGCCAACCGGATCGGCGCTGCGATGATCGACGCCGCAACCGAGGCGGTGCGCCGGATGATGGGCGAGACCGCTGCGCCTCGGGCTGGTGCCGCCGCGCCGAAGGCCGGCGCGAAGGCCGCGCCCGCCCGCAAGGCCGCGAAGAAGCCGGTCGCGAAGGCGGCCAGACCTGTCGCGAAGAAACAGCCCGCCAAAGCGGCCGGAGCCAGGCCCGCTGCGAAGAAGGCCCCCGCCACGGCCGCCGCGGCCAGGCCCGCCGCCGCGAAGAGCGCGCCTGCGAAAAAAGCCCCGGCAAGGAAAGCGCCCGCCAAAAAGGCGCCAGCGAGAAAGGCGCCCGCGAAGAGTCCGGGCGCCAGCGGCCGGAAATAGCCTGACGAAAAAGGGCCGCCTCCCGAGGGAAGCGGCCCGCTTTCGTTCAGCCTGAAGCCGGCGCCCTAGCGGCAGCGGCGGCGGCTTTCGCTCCGCTGAATCTCGCGGCCGACCAGCGCGCCGGCAACGGCGCCGACGATCGTGCCGGTCGTCCGCTCGCCGCGGGTGTCGATCGCGCGGCCGACCAGCGCGCCGCCCGCGGCGCCGATGATCAGACCGGTCGTCCCGTTCGAGCGGCGGCAGCGATAACGGCCGCGGCTGTCGCGCCAGACCGGCCCGCTATAATAGCCGTCGCGGCTGTAATAACGCCGCTGCGCCTGCGCCTGGTCGGTCGGCACAACGAACGTGACCGGAACGGCCACGGCGGCCGCGGCGGCGGCGAGTACAAGATTGCGCATGTCACTTCTCCCTTGGACCCTCAATAGATCGGACCCTCAACGCACCCGCACTGTCGCCGGTTTCATTAACCTCACACAACGATTCCTCCCGCCTGCGGCAGCCTGCGGCAAAGCGTGGCTGGACGAGGTTGGCGGGCGAGCCTAGAGCCGCCCCGCACTTCGGAAAGGAAGCGGACAATTGGCGAACGTTACGGTGATCGGCGGCCAGTGGGGCGATGAGGGCAAGGGCAAGATCGTCGACTGGCTGGCCAGCCGCGCCGATCTGGTCGTCCGCTTCCAGGGCGGCCACAATGCCGGCCACACGCTCGTCGTCGGCGACATGACCTACAAATTGTCGCTGCTCCCCTCGGGAATCGTGCGCGGGACGCTCTCGGTGCTCGGCAATGGCGTGGTGCTCGATCCCTGGGCGCTGCGGGCCGAGGTGGAGAAGCTCGCCGGGCAGGGGGTCGTGGTCACGCCGGACAATTTCCAGATCGCCGACACCTGCCCGCTCATCCTCCCGTTTCACCGCGATCTCGACGCGTTGCGCGAGGACGCCTCGGGGGCGGGCAAGATCGGGACGACCCGACGCGGCATCGGCCCCGCCTATGAGGACAAGGTCGGCCGGCGCGCGATCCGGGTCTGCGACCTCGCCCATCTCGGCGCGCTCGGCCCGCAGCTCGACCGCATCTGCGCCCATCATGACGCGCTGCGCGCCGGCTTCGGGCAAATCGGCATCGATCGCGCCGGCCTGATCGCCGAGCTGAGGGAGATTGCCGATTTCGTCCTGCAATATGCGCGGCCGGTCTGGATCACGTTGAATGAGGCCCGGCAGCGCGGCCGGCGCATCCTGTTCGAAGGCGCGCAGGGCGTCTTGCTCGACGTCGATCACGGCACCTATCCCTTCGTGACCTCCTCCAACACCATCGCCGGCACGGCGGCGGGCGGCACCGGTCTCGGGCCGTCCGCGGCCGGCTTCGTGCTCGGCATCGTCAAGGCCTATACGACCCGCGTCGGCTCCGGGCCGTTCCCGACCGAGCTGGAGGATGAGATCGGCCAGCGGCTCGGCGAGCGCGGCCGGGAGTTCGGCACCGTCACCGGGCGCAAGCGCCGCTGCGGCTGGTTCGACGCCACGCTCGTCCGCCAGTCCTGCGCCGTTTCGGGCGTGACCGGCATCGCGCTGACCAAGCTGGACGTGCTGGACGGGCTGGACGAGGTCAGGATCTGCACCGGCTACATGCTTCGCGGCGAGGCGCTCGACCATTTCCCCGTTTTTGCCGGCGATCAGGCGGCGGTCGAACCGGTCTATGAGGTGATGGAGGGCTGGTCGGAGTCCACCGCCGGGGCCCGCTCCTGGCGGCATTTGCCCGCCCAGGCGATCAAATATATCCGTCGCATCGAGGAATTGATCGCCTGCCCGGTCGCCCTGGTCTCGACCAGCCCGGAGCGCGAGGACACGATCCTGGTGCGCGATCCGTTCCGCGACTAGGCCGTCGGCCGCTGCGCGAAGCCCGGCGGCACCGTCTCGTCGGTCTCCTCGACCTCGACTCGTTCGACCCCCGCTGCAGGCGGCCCCTCGCGGCAACGCGCGATCAGCTCACCGACGGCTGCGTCCGGGCCTGAAACCAGAATCTCCACATCTCCGTCGCGGCGGTTACGCACCCAGCCGTCGAGGCCGAGCGCCTCGGCCTGATCGACGGTCCAGCCACGAAACCAGACGCCCTGGACGCGGCCACGCACGATCAGGCGAAGCCTCATCAGGAGCAACCCTCCACCAGCTGCACCGCCTCCAGCGTGCCGACCCGTATGCTGATCGCCCGGCGGCTGCCGAGATCGGTTTCGACGATCAGGGCATAAGGCTCGGCGCGCGCCCGATAGACCAGATAGCGGCTGTCGACGGCATGATCCGGCTCGAACCGCATCGCGCTGCCGTAGAGCCGCATGATCTCGGCCTCGGTCATGCCGACGCGGGCGCCGGAGGCGGCGCGATAGCGCCGGTCCTCGGTCTCGATCCGCACCACCCGGCCGCCGCTGACCATAAGGGCGATGCCGGGCCATTGCGGGGGATACCAATAATCGCAATCGATGTCGTCGCCGAGCGGGTTCCGCTCGTGCCGCGCGCCCATCCGGCGCAGCGTTGAAACGGGTGTGCCGATGCGCAAATCGCCGATGCCGTGCATGGTCAGCGGCGCATCCCTGGGCGCGGCCAACAAAGCCGTCGCGATCAGCTCGAAGATCATGTCCCGCTCCTTTCGCGCTGCCCCCTTGCGGCAACCGGTTCCAGGTGGATAACACACACGCCGAAGATGCGTTCACTGAAGCAAATCCCGCTCCTTCTGGCCAGCCTTGCCCTGCTCGCGCCCGCAGCGCGGGCGGCGCCGGGACCGGCCGACGTCGAGGCGATGCGCGCCTATGTCGAGCGCAACCGCGCCTACACGCCCGCCCGGAGGGCGGAGGCGCTGCGGCGCGTGGCCCTGCTTCCCGGGCTTGCCGGCACGCCGGCGCGCTTCGAGCTGGAAGCCGCCCATATCGCGGCGCTTGCCGATAACGGCCACAGCGTCCTGCTGCCCCCGCAATGGACGACGCGCTACCGGCGGAGCCCGGTCCATTTCGGCCTGTTCGCGGACGGGCTCTACGTGGTCGCGGCGCCGGCGGAGCGCGCGCGGCTGGTCGGCCGCCGCGTGCTCGGGATCAACGGCCGCGACTGGCGCACGATCCGTGCGGCCTATGCCCGCTACCAGGGCGGCCTGCCGGGCTTTCGCGACCAGTTCGTGACCCTGTTCATGGAGCTCCCGGCCCTGCTCGCGGCGGCCGGCTTCGGCAGCGACCGGGACCGCCTGACCCTGGCCCTCGACGCGCCCGGCGCCCGGCCCGAGCTGGTCACGGTCCAGGCGGCGCTGGCGCCCTGGCGGGACGAGGCGGCCGTTACCGGCCGGTCGGCCCTGATCGACGGCGCCCGCATGCTGCCGGCCGGGCTGGTGCCGCTCTATCTGCGGGAGCCGGACCTGCTTTTCCGCCTTGCCTTTCCGCCGGAGATTGACGGCGCCTATATCCAGCTGAACGCGATCCGCGGGCTCCACATCTCGACCTTCTTCACCAACACGCTGGCCGAGCTGAAGGCGCGGCGGCCGCGCAACATCATCGTCGACCTGCGCTTCAACATGGGCGGCGACCTCAACATCGCGCGCGACTTCATGCAGGCGCTGCCGGGAATCGCGCGGGACCGGGTCTATGCGATCACCTCGGGCCGCACCTTTTCGGCCGCGATTTCCAGCCTCGGCTATCTGAAGCAGGCGGCGGGCGACCGGCTGACCATCGTCGGCGAGCCGATCGGCGACCGGCTGGAATTCTGGGCCGAGGGGGACATCATGCAGCTGCCCGGACTGGGGGCAATGATCCTCTTTGCCAGCGAGCGGCACAATTACATGACGGGCTGTCCGGAGGCGGATTGCCACGCCGCGATCCGCGAGCATCCGATCCGCGTGCGCAGCCTGCAGCCCGACCTGCCGACATCGCTCGGCTGGGCGGATTTCCACGCCGGCCGCGACCCGGCCATGGCCGCGATCGCCGCGGACATCGCCCGGCGGCGGGCGCCTTCAGTGCGGCGCTAGCGCCTGGCGCACCTGCGCGCCGCGCGCTTCGAATTCGCGATTGAGAGCTGCGCAATTCGCCGCGCTGGAGAAGCAACCGATCTGTATTTCCGCCCCGATGGCGCCGTTTCGGGCGACGATTTCGAGGCAGGCGACCGAAGGATGGGCCGGGTGGGCCTGCGTGGTGAACATCCAGATGCGACGGTTGGCGACGTCGTCATAGACAATGAACCGATTCCCTTCGGCGCGCGGCTGGAAGCGGCCGGCGATATCGTGCCGCAGCGCCTCCGCTTCCGCCGGCGTGGCGGCGCAGCGCATCTGATCCGGCTGATCGTGGCCGGACGGAGGGGCCGGCCTCGGCTGGGTCGCCGCCGGCGCGGCTCCGAGGAGCAGGGCGCATGCGGCGAATGCCGATCTCGTGCGCATGCTCACCCGACGGTGATGTCCGGCGCGTCCTCCGCCTTCATGCCGATCACATTATAGCCCGCATCGACATGATGGATCTCGCCGGTGACGCCGGCGGCGAGGTCCGAAAGCAGATAGAGGCCGGCGCCGCCCACATCCTCGATGGTGACGTTGCGGCGGAGCGGGCTGTTATATTCGTTCCACTTCATGATGTAGCGGAAGTCGCCGATGCCGCTCGCCGCCAGCGTCTTGATCGGGCCGGCGGAGATGGCGTTCACGCGGACCTTCTGCGGGCCGAGGTCCATGGCGAGATATTTGACGCTGGTCTCCAGCGCCGCCTTGGCGACGCCCATCACATTGTAATGCGGGATCACCTTCTCGGCGCCGTAATAGGAAAGGGTCAGCAAAGCGCCGCCCTCCGGCATCATCGCGCTGGCGCGCTGCGCGACGGCGACGAAGCTGTAGGCGGAGATGTTCATGGTCAGCAGGAAATTGTCGAGGCTGGTGTCGACATATTTGCCCCTGAGCTCGTTCTTGTCGGAGAAGCCGATCGCGTGGACGACGAAGTCGATCGTCTCCCATTTCGCCTTGAGCTCGTCGAAGGTCCGGTCCAGCGCCGTCATGTCGGACACGTCGCAATCGATCAGGAAGGCGACGCCCAATTGCTCGGCGAGCGGGCGCACGCGTTTCTCCATCGCCTCGCCCTGATAGGAGAAAGCCAGCTCGGCGCCTTGCGCGGACAACGCTCTGGCGATCCCCCAGGCGAGCGAACGGTCGTTGGCGAGGCCCATGATCAGGCCCCTCTTCCCTGCCATCAAGCCGGTCATTCCATCTCCTCTTCGGTCCCCCCGACGGCCTTTTCGACCGCCTCCTGCTCGGCCACCTCGGCGGCCCGTTCATGCACCGCCGCCTCGACATCCGCCCGGTTCGGTCGCGGCGTCTCGGCAAGTGCGGCATTGAGTTCCGCGCCGATAACGAGGCCCAAACCGATAATGAAGAAGAAAATCAGGGCGATCATCACCCCGGCAAGACTGCCATAGGTGGCGCCGTAGCCGCCGAGCCCGGAGAGAATCGCCGGCAGCAGGGCGGTCGTCGCGACCCACCAGATGGCGACGAAGGCGGCGCCGGGCCATTTGCGGCAGCCCTTGCGGTAGCGTTTCGGGGTCAGCACCCAGAAGAGCAGATAGAGCGAGCCGTAGAGAATCAGGGCCGGCACGATCCGGATCAGGGTGAGCACCGAAACCAGGTCCGCTGCGCCCGGGATGCGGGCGACGAAGAATTGCTGCGCGCCGGAGAGCAGGATGGAGGCGCTGAACGCGATCATCGCCATCATCACCGCGACGATGATGATGCCGATTGAGCCCAGCCGGTATTCCCAGAAGGGGCGGCTGAAGGTCACGCCATAGGCGCGGCGGATGATGTCGCGGATCGTCTCGATGAAGCTCGCGGTGGTCCACAGGCCGACGATCGCGCCGAACCAGAGCAGGTTGCCGTGGCGGGCCTGCAGCACGTCGTTGATCGGCGCGTTCAGCACGTTCTGCACATCGGGCGGCATGGTGACGAGGATCGCGTTGACCGCGTTCATTCCCTCGACGCCATGGCCGGCCAGCCGCGCCACTGCCGCTGCGACGATCACGAACGGGAAAAGCGAAAGCAAAGCGAGGTAGGCCAGATTGCCCGCGTGGATGAACCCGTCCGAATAGACGCCGACGGCAATCCGCTTGATGACCTCCCAGGTGCGGGTTTCTCCGACTCGCTTCGGCTTTGTTTCCGCTCCCCGTGCCTGGGCTCGCGCCTTGCGCTTGAGCCTCGCTTCAGGCGACTGGGGGGAGATGTCCCGCACGCGCCGCTAAACGCCGAGATCCGCGCGCGGGTTGGTCCGGCCCTTCCCGCTCCAGCCTTCGAGGAACGCCGCAAGCTCGGCATCGTCCGGCACGTCGACCTGCAGCGTGACCAGCTGGTCGCCGCGCTGCCCGCTCTTGCCGGTAAAGCCCTTGCCCTTGAGGCGCAGCACCTTGCCCGAACTGGAGCCCCTGGGGACGCTCAGCATCACCGGTCCGTCCACCGTCGGCACGCGGACCTTGCCGCCGAGCACCGCCTCGTCGAGCGCGACCGGCAGATCGAGCCGGATATTGTCGCCCTCGCGCCGGTAGAAACGGTGCGGGCGGATGCCGATCGCGACCAGCGCGTCGCCATTGCCGCCGGGCCCGGCCTCGCCCTGGCCGGTGAGGCGGATTTTGGTGCCGTCCTCGACGCCGGGGGGCAGCTTGATGTCGAGCGTCTTGCCGCTGGAGAGCGTCACCCGCTGGCCGGCGAGCGTCGCGGCATCCTCGAAGCTGACCTCGAGCCGATAGGCGACGTCGGCGCCCTTCTGCGGCGGGCGCGACCGGCGGAAGCCGCTGAACGGACCGCCCCCGCCCCCGCCGCTCCGGCTGCGCATGCCGCCGAAAATCCCCTCGAACAGGTCGGAAATCCCTTCGGAATCATTGCCGAAGTCGAAGCTCTCGCCATTCGGCCCGCGAAAACCACCCTGGCCGCCGCCGCCATAGCCGCCGCCCGCACGGCCGCCGAAGCCGAAGGGCATTTTGGGATTGCCCTCCTCGTCGATCTCGCCCCGGTCATATTGGGCGCGCCGGTCCTTGTCGGTCAGGATGTCATAGGCGCGGGTGACCTGGCTGAATCGCTCGGTCGCCTTCGGATTGTCCTTGTTCTTGTCGGGGTGCAGCTCCTTGGCGAGCTTGCGATAGGCCTTCTTGATGTCGGCCTCGCTCGCGCCCCGCGCCACGCCAAGCTCTGCGTAAAGATCGGCCATCCGTCAGAGATCCGTCATTTCCCCGCTGCAACGAGAATCAGATGGGCCATGTTCCAGAGGGGCGCAAGGGGATTGGCCGGAGGGGAGGGGGAGGGTAGGACACCGCCATGGTCACCGACCCGCATGCCCTGTTCGACGCCTGGTTCGCCGAGGCGAAAGCGGGCGAGCCGAACGATGCAGAGGCGACGACGCTGGCGACGGTCGGCGCGGACGGCCGGCCCTCGGCGCGGATCGTGCTGCTGAAGGGCCACGATGCGCGGGGCTTCGTCTTCTATACGAACAGCGAGAGCCGCAAGGGCGACGAGCTGGCGGCCAATCCGGACGCCGCCCTGCTCTTCCACTGGAAATCGCTCAGGCGGCAGGTGCGGATCGAAGGCAAGGCTTCGCCCGCCGGCGCGGATGAGGCGGACGCCTATTTCGCCACCCGGTCGCGGGATTCGCAGCTCGGCGCCTGGGCGTCTGATCAGTCCCGCCCGCTTGAGAGCCGTGCCCTGTTCGAGGCGCGTTTTGCGGCGCTCGCCGCCGAATATGAGGGGCGGGAGGTGCCACGGCCGCCGCATTGGCGGGGCTATCGGCTGGTCCCCGACCGGATCGAATTCTGGACCGACCGGCCGCACCGGCTGCACGAACGCCGCCTCTTTACCCTCGGCCCCGACGGCGACTGGGCCGAGAGTCTGCTCTATCCATGAGCGACGAGCGCGCGAAGCTCACGACCCGCGCGGCGCTCGCCAGCGTCTGCGTCGCCTGCTTCCTGCTCGGCCTGAAAGGCTATGCTGCCTGGGCGACCGGCTCGGTGGCGATGCTCGGTTCGCTCGCCGATACCGGGCTCGACGTCATCGCCTCGCTCGTCACCTTGTTCGGCGTACGGATCGCCGCCATGCCGGCGGACCGCGACCATCGCTTCGGCCATGGCAAGGCGGAATCGCTTGCCGCGCTCGTCCAGGTCGGGATCATCGGCATTTCCGCTGTCGGCATCGGCTGGCGGGCGGTGGACCGGCTGATCCACGGGGCGGTCACGGCCAATGCGGAATATGGCATCGCGGTCTCGGCCGTCGCCATCGCCCTGACCTTCGGCCTGATCCTGTTCCAGCGCAGCGTGATCCGCCGCACCGGCTCGATCGCGATCCATACCGACAGCGTCCATTATTCGAGCGACCTGTTGCTCAACCTCTCGGTGATCGCCGCCCTCGCGCTCGATCAATATGCCCATCTTGCCGGCGCCGACCCGGTGTTCGGCATCCTGATCGCGCTCTGGCTGGTCTACGGCGCCTGGCGCGCTTCCGCCCATGCCGTGGATCAGCTGATGGATAAGGAATGGCCGGAGGAGCGCCGCCAGGCCTTCATCGCCGTCGCCGCGCGCCATCCGGCCGGCAAGGGCATTCACGACCTCCGCACCCGCACCAGCGGTGCCAACGAGTTCGCGCAATTTCACATCTGGCTCGATCCGGCGATGAGCGTGGTCGCGGCGCATGACGTGGTCGACGAGATCGAGGCGCAATTGCTGCGTGAGTTTCCCGGCGTCGAAGTCATCATCCATGTCGACCCGGAGGGCCAGGTCGACCAGCCCGACAACCCGCTCGCCGAGCGCGATGAAACCATAGGATTATCGGAATGAAGATGCTGCCCCTCGTTCAGGTCGATGCCTTCGCCGACCGCCCCTTCACCGGCAATCCCGCGGCAGTGATGCCGTTGGAAGCATGGCTCCCCGACGAGATTCTCCAGGCGATCGCCACGGAGAACAATCTCTCCGAGACCGCCTTCACCATTCCCGATGCAACGGGGGAGGCGGACTTCGAATTGCGCTGGTTCACGCCCGGGCTGGAGATCAAGCTCTGCGGCCACGCCACCCTCGCCAGCGGCCATGTCCTGATCGGCGGCCGGCCCCGCATTCGCTTTCGGACGCGGAAGGCCGGCATCCTGGAAGTCGCGCGCGACGGGGACGGCTACTCTATGTCGCTGCCTGCCTACCCGCCGGTGCCGCAGCCCCTGCCGCATCTCGTTGCCGGTCTGGGCTGCAGCGCGGTCGAGACGCTCTGGCACGAGGGCCGCTACGCGCTGATCGTGCTGGAGGACGAGGCCCAGGTCCGCGCGCTGACGCCCGATTTCCGGGTGCTGATCGACGATGGCGACACGATGACGATCGCCACCGCCCCCGGCGACGCCAGCGACGTCGTCAGCCGGGTCTTCGTCCCCGGCGCCGGCGTGGACGAGGATCCGGTCACCGGCTCCGCCCATTCGGTGCTGGTGCCTTATTGGGCGGCGCGGCTGGAGCGGAGCGACACGATGACCTTCTTCCAGGCCAGCGCGCGCGGCGGCCATCTGACCGGCCGGCTCGATGGCGATCGCGTGATCCTCGGCGGCAAATGCGTGACCGTGATCGAGGGATTGATGCAGATTTAGTCGCTTCGTCCCGCCTGCGGAATCGTCCGCCGCAAATATCGGGCCGCGGGATTCCATCGCACGGACTTTCGGTAAAGAATCGAGCGGGTTGCGGGAGGGGTCCGCTGATGTTGCGCATTTTGATCGTCGAGGACGAACCGTTGTTCGCCGAGACGCTCAGGAACCTGGTCGAGCTGAACCCGCTCTACGAGGTCACCGCCGTCGCCGGGGACAGCGCGTCCGCGCTCGCCGCGGTCGAGGAGCGGCAGCCCGACATTGCCCTCGTGGACCTGCAGCTCGCCAACGGCACGACCGGCTTTCCGGTGGCGGTAAAGCTGCATGAGCTTGGCGTGCCCTGCCTGTTCACCACCGGCAAGGCGCCGAGCTTCCCGATGCCGGATCTTGCTCTTGGCTGCCTGGTGAAGCCGTTCAGCCAGGACGATCTGGTCCGCGCGCTGACCATGGCCGAAGATATGCTGCGCGGCCGCCAGGGCCTGCTGCTCAGGCCCAGCCGTCCCGAAAACCTGCGCGTTTATGCCGAGGAGCAGGCGCGGGCGCGGATCGAGACCACCGAGTTGCTGCCGACCCCGGACCGGTCGCCGGCGCGCCGGCGGCTGCGGGATCGCGCCGGGCGGATGTGGCGTAAACTCGGCGCCGGCTAAAGCGGCGGCGGCGGTCTCATGCCGCCGGGCGGCGGAGACCGGCGGGGGAGCGTGACCGGCGTGCCGCGGAAGCAGCCGGCCGTATAGGGAAATTCCAGCGTGAAGCGGTAATGGTAGGTGACCACCACTTGCCCGTCGATCGTTATCGGCCCGGTCCGGCCGTGGCATTCGTCGAGCTCGGCATTGGTGATCTCGCGGCCATTTTCGTCCCTCGGCCCGAGAATGGGGAAGCCGTCGAGCATCCAGCCGACCGGTGCGTTCGCGTCCGCCGCGGCCAGGCAGGGCGACCAATTGTGATAATGATATTGGCTGGACCGCTCCGGATGGCCGTTGCAGCGGTCCTGGATTTCATAGGCCGGAGCATCACGTCCGCCGGCGTCGAAGGCATTGAAGATCGCCACGCCCGACAGGGCGAAGCCGATCATCCCCATCGGCAGGCAGCTCGGCCGCGCCGCGGGCCGGGGCGCCGCCGGCAGAGTGAGCAGGATGCGCTGCTCGCCGATCCGGTTTGGGTTGCGGTCATAGTCATAAGCGCGGCTGCCCGGCCGGATCGGAAATATGCCGGTCTGGTGAAGCGGCAGATTATTGGCGCGGACGATCCGGCTCTCGCCCTCCCGGGTGACGCTGATCGCCGCGTCGGGCCAATCGACATTTCCCTCGACCACCGGCTTGCCGGCCGGATCCCACATGTGGTTCGAAATCCACTCGCCGGCGCGGTGCGCCCCCGGCGCGCCGGCCATGAAGCTTTGGCAAGCCATGACATAGCCCCGCCGCGGCGCGCTGGAGACGCGGCCGTCGCCGAGCGGCAGCGGGTGGGCGAAGGCCTGCGTCGCCAGCCCGGCCGCCGCCAGCAGCGCGAGCGCGCGGGCGATCAAGCGCGAGCCCGCTCCGCCGCGATCCAGGCGTCGATCTCGTCCTCGAGCACGTCGAGCGGGATCGAGCCGTTGCGCAGCACCGCGTCGTGGAAGCGGCGAATGTCGAAACGGTCGCCGAGCGCCTGCTCGGCGCGGTGGCGCAGCTCGAGGATCTTCAGCCGGCCGATCATGTAGCCGAGCGCCTGGCCGGGCCAGGAAATGTAGCGGTTCACCTCGGCCTCGATATTGGCGTCGGTGAGCGCGGTATTGTCGCGCATATAGGCGATCGCCCGCGCCTTGTCCCAGCCGAAGGCGTGGATGCCGGTGTCGACGACCAGCCGGCAGGCGCGCCACATCTGGTAGCTCAATTCGCCCATCCGCCGCTCGGGCGTGTTGTAGAGGCCCATCTCCTCGCCAAGGCTCTCCGCATAGAGGCCCCAGCCCTCGGTGAAGGCGGTGAAGAAGACGAAATTGTGCCGGAAGGGCGCGATCTCGACCTCCTGCTGCAGCGCGATCTGGAGGTGATGGCCGGGCACGGATTCGTGCAGGCTGAGCGCGGGCACTTCCCAGAGCGGTCGCTGGTTGAGCCGCGACAGGTTCACATAATAGGTCCCGGCAATGCCGCTCTCGGGCGAGCCCTGATTGTAATAAGCGGTGGTGGTGCCCTCGGCGATCTCGTCCGGGATCGGGCGGATCGTGTAGGTGAGCCGCGGCAGCCGCCCGAACAGGCGGGGCAGATGGCCGTTAATCTCGGTCGTCACCCGCGCCGTCTCGCGCATCAATTCCTCGCCTGTCGCCGGGAAATAGCGCGGGTTGGTGCGCAGCTCGCGGATGAAGGCTTCGCGGCTCGGAAAGCCGGCCTCGCGCGCGACCCGCTCCATCTCGGCACGGATGCGGGCGACCTCGCGCAGGCCGATATCGTGAATCTGCTGCGGGGTGAGATCGGAGGTGGTCTGCTGGCGAACCTGGAAGGCGTAATAAGCCGCGCCGTTCGGCTGATCGCGGACGGAATCGGAGCGCGCGCAATGCGGCCGATACTCGCGCGTGTAGAAATCGAGATGCTTTTGATAGGCCGGGTTGATCACCTCGGTGATGATCCGCCGCGCCCGCGCCTGCAAGGCCGTCCAGTCCGCCGCCGGGATCGTCGCCGGGCGCTGGCCCGCAAAGGGCTCGTAGAAGCGCGAGCGGGCTGGATCGGTCGCGATCACGCCCGATATGCTCCGCTCGTGATTGGCCAGCACCGAGCAGGGCAGGACGAAGCCGCCGCGGATCGCATTGGCGGTGAGCCCCAGCGCCTGATCGTTGAGCCGGGGATATTGGGCGATGCGGGTGAGATAGGACTCGAAGTCGGCGCGGGAGCGGAACGAAAGGCTGCGCGCCAGCCCGGCGAAATTCTGGTGCCAGCCGGCATAAGTGGAGAACAATATGTCGCGCTGGCCGAAACCGTCCGCCTCGATATCCTCGGCCAGCATGCGCCGCAATATGGCGCGGTTGACCCGGTCCTGGCCGGTCAGCGACGACGCCGGGATCGCCTCCAGGCGGGCCAGAAAGCCGCGCTCCGCCTGGGTGCGCCGCTCGCGCGCCGCCGGGCTGATGTCGCGGATGCGGTCGTCATAATCATGCACGCCGAGCGCGGTCGCATCGGTCGGATTCTCGCGCAGCAGCCACTGATAATGCTCGTCGAGCAGCCGGTGGAAATCGTCGGCGGGCGTGGCGAAAGCGGGCGCCGCGAGCGCGAGCAAAGCGGCGGTCAAAGGAAAAGCAATGCGCATCATGGTCTCCCCTGTCGCCACACCCTATCGCGCCGTCGGGCGGGCGCAAATGCCGTTCGTCGAAAAGCCGCTTGCTTCGTTTGAGCGCTGCTTTAGCCCTCGCTTGCCTCCTGAAAAGAAAGCGCCCCATGACCGTCGCAGAAGCCATGCCCGAGGTCCGGATCACCGACCGCAACGACCGCGCCTTTCTCGGCCACCCCAAAGGGCTTGGCTACCTGGGCTTCACCGAGGCTTGCGAGCGCTTTTCCTATTATTCGATGCAGACCCTGCTGGTCCTCTACATGGTGGGCTATTTGCTCGTGCCGGGGCGGATCGAAGGCGTGGCCGGCCTGGATTGGCTGCGCAGCTGGCACTATCCGGGACTGGAGGGCCAGCCGCTCTCCTCCGCGATTTTCGGCGACTATACCTCCCTCGTCTATCTGATGCCGATCCTTGGCGGGATCATCGCCGACAAACTGACCGGCCGCAGGATCGCTTTGATCGCCGGCGCGCTGATGATGGCGCTCGGCCATTTCCTGATGGCCTTCGAGGGCGCGTTCCTGCTCGCCTTGCTTTGCCTCATCGTCGGCGTCGGCCTGTTCAAGGGCAATATCGCGACCCAGGTCGGCGAGCTCTACAGCGAGAGCGATCTGCGCCGGGCGATGGCGTTCCAGATCTTCTACATTTTCATCAACGTCAGCGTGATCGCCGCGCCGTTGATTTCCGGCACGCTCGGGCAGAAGGTGGGTTGGCATTACGGCTTCGGCTGCGCCGGCGTGGTGATGGTGCTCGGCCTCGTCATCTATCTCTGGGGTCAGAAATGGCTGCCGGCGGACCTGGACGTGGCCGCCCGGCCGCAGGGGCAGTTGATCCAGCGCGTTGTCGGCGGGATCGTGGGCATCGCCGCCCTCGCCCTCCTGTGGCTCGGGCTGTACGGCTACCTGTTTTATTCGTGGCCGATCGGCATTCTTTCCTTCCTCGTGATGGCGGGGGCGCTCTATTTTTATCTGACGCGGGGACTCTCCGGCGGGGACAAATCCCGCGTGCTCGCCCTGATGGTGCTGGTCCCGATGCTGGCGATCTCGCTCCTGACCAATCAGGAGATTTTCAACGCCTACCTGGTCTGGGGCGACGAGCAGTTCGATCTGACCCTGCTCAACAATACCAGCAGCTGGCTGATTACCGTCGACGCCGCTTTGAGCTTCGCGATGCTGGTGGCGGTTGCCTTGTTCTGGAAATGGTGGAGCCTGAAGCGGCAGGAGCCGGACGAGATCGACAAGATCATCATCGGCAGCCTGTTCACTATTGCCGGCGGCCTCTGTCTGGTCGTCGCCGCGATGACCCAGCCCGCTGGCGGCAAGATCGGCCTGTTCTGGCCGGTCATGTTTCACCTGTTCAACAGCATCGGCTTCGCCCATGTGCTGCCGATCAGCCTGGCCCTGTTCAGCAAGATCGCGCCGAAGGCGATCACGGCGACAGTGATCGGGATCTACTATCTGGCCTTTTTCATCGCGAACAAGACCGTCGGCTATGTCGGCGGCCTCTATTCGGAGCTGCCGACCACGACCTTCTGGCTGCTCCATGTCGGCAGCGCCGTGATCGGCCTTGTCGCCTTCGTGCTGTTCAAGGTCTTCATGGGCAAACGACTTGCCCAGCCTGTGCCCGAGGTCTTTGCCTAAACGGGCGCGGCGCCGGGCCGCGGCGCCTTGGGTGGGAGCGGGAAGAGAGTGATGAAGCGCTCGGCGATCATGCGGTCGCCCGCGATCCTGAGCGCGCCGTCCGCCTCCAAGTCGGTCAGCCTCACGCCGCCATAGACGGCGGCGGCCACCGCGCCGGGGGCGCCCTCGAAGGTTGCGTCGGTTCCCGCGGGCTCGCCGCGCACCGCCCTGACCGCGCCGTCCTTCATGGTCAGCACATAATTCTCACGGCCGAGGCGGAAGCCGATCACTGCGTCGAACCCGCCCGTCACCGCCGGCTGGTTCATCGCCATGAACGACAGCAGCAGCGAGACCGCACTGAAATGCTGGCTGGGATCATGGTCCGGGGAGCGCACCGCCCAGCGCCCGAGCGCGCCCATCACCGGCAGCAGCTGGTGCCCCCATTCGGAAAGGCCATAGACTTGGCCCGAGGCCGGCGGCGCCAGCTTCTCGCGCACCACCAGGCCGGCCTTTTCCAGCCCTTCCAGCCGCTGGGTCAGCGTGTTGGCCGAGATTCCGGGCAGGTCGGCGCGGATGTCACTGAACCGTTTTGGCCCGAGCATGAGCTCGCGCATTACCAGCAATGCCCAGCGCTCTCCGATCAGATCGAGCGCATGGGCGGTGCCGCAGCCATCCTCATAGCGGCGGCGCGACGGGCCGTGTAACTCATCAGTTAGATTTACTAACTCCATAGTTGCATTCCATAACCAATGGGCGCATCAGCGTCAAATCCCGATTCGCAGATCGGACATAAAAAGAGCGCAGGGGTGCCCCCAGGGGAGAGGATGATGACCGACACCGCGACACTGCCGCCCAAAGCGGCGCTGAAGCCCGCGCGCGAGATGGCCGAGGCCCTGCCGATCCGCTGGGAAGGCGAGAGCGCCGATTACAGGCAGGCGCGCACCGCCTTGCTCGCCGAGGAGATCGAGCTTCGGCGCCGGATCCAGCGCGTCGCCGAGCATCGTCGCGCGCTGCCGCCCGGCCCGGTCGCGAAGGATTATCGCTTCCTCGACGAGCAAGGCAACGAGCTCGGCCTGGTCGATCTGTTCGGCCGGCATGACACGCTTTTCACCTATTTCTGGATGTACGGGCCCCAGCGGGCGCGCCCATGCCCGATGTGCACCTCCTTCGTCGGCTCGCTGGATGTGCCGGCGCCCGACATCGAGCAGCGCCTCGCCATCGCCATCATCGGCCGCTCCCCGGTCGCGCGCCAGCTCGCCTTCGCCCGCGAGCGGGGCTGGCACAATCTCAAATTCTATCAGACCGTCGGCGAGGATTTCGGCCGCGACGTGCATGCGGTTACCGATGAGGGCGAGGGCGCCGCGGTTGTCGTCTGGCGCCGCGAGGGCGACGAGGTCCGCCTGTTCTGGGCGGCCGAGGGCGGCGCCGAGACCGCCGACCCCGGCTTCGATCCGCACCTGGCGCCCGATCCGACCCTGCTCTGGAATATCCTCGACTGGACCCCGGAAGGGCGCGGCAAGGACTGGTATCCGAGCCTCGAATATAGCCGCGACTGAACAGGCCGCGCGCGCGAACATTCAATGGGAGAGACGAGTATGTCTGACACTTTTTTGGCAATCTTCCTAGGCGACAGGGACGGCGCGCGCCGCCGCGAATGGGACGCGCTGCCCGACGATCAGCGCCGCGCGCGCGAAGCCGAGGGGATGGCCGGTTGGAAAGCCTGGGTCGACAAGAACCAAGGATCGCTCGTTCAGATGGGCGGGCCGCTCGGCAAGACCAAGCGGGTGTCCGCCGACGGCATCGCCGACATCAGCAACGCGCTGGGCGCCTTCACAGTCGTCCGGGCGGAATCACACGAAGCCGCCGCGAAGCTCTTCGAGGGCCATCCCCATTTCAGGATCTTCCCGGGCGATGCCGTGGAGGTGATGCCGGTCCTGCCCATTCCGGGCGCCTGAATCCAAACGCAAGGAGTGTGATCCATGTCCAAGATGATTTTCGTGAACCTGCCGGTCGCCGACCTGCCCAGGTCCATCGCTTTCTATGAGGCGATCGGCTTCACCAGGAATCCGCAATTCAGCGACGATGGCGGGGCCTGCATGGTGCTGACCGACGCGATCTACGTGATGTTGCTTACCCACGAGAAGTTCGCGCAATTCACCACGCGCGAGATCGCCGACAGCCAGAGGACTGCGCAGATGCTCCTCGCTTTGTCCTGCGACGACCGCGCCGGTGTCGATGCGATCACCGCGGCCGCGCTCGCCACCGGCGGAAAACTGGCGCACGAGGCGGAGGATCTGGGCTTCATGTACAGCACCGGCTTCTTCGATCCGGATGGTCATGGCTGGGGCCCGTTCCACATGGACATGGCCGCGTTCGAATCGGCGCAGGCCGAGCCGGCGCCCGAACCGACCGACGCCTGAGCGAGCACCATGACGAAGCCCGTCATCACCTCCTACACTTGGTCGCCCGACAAGGGCGGCGGTCTGGTGCGCGACATGCGCCTGCGCTGGGCGCTGGAGGAGGTCGGCCAGCCTTATGACGTGCGCTATCTCGACTGGGGCGAGCAGAAGGCGCCGCCCCACCGTGCCCGCAGTCCGTTCGGTCAGGTGCCGACCTGGGAAGAGGACGGGCTCGTCCTGTTCGAATCCGGTGCGATCGTGCTGCACATCGCGGAGAAATGGCCGGGCCTGCTCCCCGATGACCCGGCAGCCCGCGCGCGGGCGATCGAATGGATGTTCGCGGCGCTGAACAGTGTCGAGCCGCCGGTCTGGGAACTGATCGTCGCGAAGTTCATCGACGGCAAGGAGGACTGGGCGGCGGCGCGGCTGCCGAGCGTGATCCAGCGCCTCCACGTGCGGCTGGACGAATTGTCGGCGCGGCTCGGCGAGGCGGACTGGCTCGACGGGGGGTTCAGCGCCGGCGACCTGCTCATGGTTCAGGTGCTGCGCAACATGGCCCGCTCGGGCATGCTCGGCGACTGGCCGAACCTCGCCGCCTATGTCGAGCGCGGCGAAGCGCGGCCCGCTTTCGGCCGCGCGCTTGCCGCCTTGCGGGCGGGCCAGACAGCGGAGCAACCGGCCGACTGGCCATACTGACGAGACACGGATTTGGTGGGCAGCCAGACAGAGACGAAGGAGAGATGAGATGACCTATGTTGAGGGTTTCGTGCTGGCGGTGCCGGCCGAAAACAAAGACGCCTTTCGCACCCATGCCGAGGGGCTGACGCCCCTGTTCAAGGAAGCCGGCATCCAGCGCCAGGTCGAGTGCTGGGGGGACGACGTGCCGCACGGCAAGCTGACCGATTTCTACGGTGCCGTTCAGGCGAAGGAGGATGAGACGATCGTCTTTGCCTGGTTCGAATATCCTGACCGGGCTGCCCGCGACGCCGCCAATGCGAAGATGCGCAGCGATCCGCGGATGCAGCCGACGGAACCGCCGCCGTTCGACGGCCAGCGGATGATCATCGGCGGCTTCGATGCCATCGTCGACGAGAAGGCTGGCGGCACGACGGGATATGTCGACGGTTATCTGCTCCCCGTTCCCGAGGGGAAGAAGGAAGCCTATCGCGCGCTGGCCCAGAAAGTGGCCGGCAAATTCACGGACTATGGCGCGGTCCGCGTCGTCGAGGCCTGGGGCGACGACGTCCCCGAAGGCAAGGTCACCGACTATCAGCGCGCGGTGAAGGTTCAGGACGGCGAGGGCATCATCTATTCTTACGTCGAATGGCCCGACAAGGAGACCCGCGACAAGGGCTGGGCGGCGCTGATGTCCGATCCTGACATGCAGGCCGACCACGAGATGCCGTTCGACGGCAAGCGCATGTTCTGGGGCGGTTTCCGACCGCTCATCGACGCCTGATCGACACTTTTGGGAGACCGGAAATGACCTTGCAGGGCAGCTGGATCTGGTACGAGCTGATGACTCCGGACGCGGACGGCTCGAAGGCCTTTTATGACCGCGTCGTCGGCTGGAACATCCAGACGATGCATGGCGAGGACGCGGGCTACGGCTTCATCAACACCGCCGGTGGCGGGATGGTCGGCGGCGTTTTGCACCTCACCGCCGACATGACGCAGCATGGCGCCCGGCCCTGCTGGGTCGGCTATCTCGGCGTCGACGATGTCGATGCGAGCGTCGCCGCGATCGGGGCGGCGGGCGGCAAGGTGCTGATGCCGGCGCGCGACATCGAGATGGCGGGGCGGATCGCGATGGTCGCCGATCCCAACGGCGCTCCATTCTATGTCATGACCCCGACGCCGCCGCCGGGCGGGGGCGAGAGCCATGCCTTCTCGCCGACGCTGGTCGGCCACTGCGCCTGGAACGAGCTGATGGGCGAGGATCAGCAAGCGGCGCTGGACTTCTATACGGGGCTGTTCGGCTGGTCGCTGCCGGAGCCGATGGATATGGGCGCGATGGGCAAATATCAGTTCGTCGCCCATGACGGCGTCACCACCGGCGCGATCATGCGCAAGCCGCCGCAGGCCCCGGTCTCCGCCTGGAGCCACTATTTCCGCGTCGCCGACATCGGCGCGGCCAAAACCGCGGCCGAGGAGGCCGGCGGCCAGATCATGGTGGGACCGATGGAGGTGCCCGGCGGCGACTGGATCATCCAGGGCATGGACCCGCAGGGGGCATTCTTCGCGCTGGTCGGCGCAAAGCAAGGCTGAGGAGAGAGAGTATGACCGACAAGATCGTCAACTGCCTGTGGTTCGACCATGGCGAGGCCCGCAAGGCGGCTGAATTCTATGCCAAGACCTTCCCCGACAGCCGGGTCGGGCCGGCGCACGAGGCGGCGTCCGATTATCCCGGCGGCGAGCAGGGCACCGAGCTCACCGTCGAGTTCACGTTGCTCGGCCGGGCCTTTGTCGGCCTGAACGGCGGCCCGAACTTCAAGCCGAATGAGGCGGTGAGCTTCATGGTCGTCACCGAGGACCAGGCGGAAACCGACCGCTACTGGGCCGCGATCACCGGCAATGGCGGCGAGGAAAGCATGTGCGGCTGGTGCCGGGACCGCTGGGGATTCTCCTGGCAGATCACGCCGCGCATCCTGCTGGAAGCGATGGACAATCCCGACAAGGCGGCCGGCAAACGGGCGTTCGAGGCGATGATGACGATGCGCAAGATCGACATCGCCACGATCGAGCGCGCCCTCGACACGGTCGATGCCGTCTGAGGTCGACGCCTGGCTGGCGGCGCTCGATCATCCCCTGAAGGGGGTGGTCGAGGCCGTCCGCGCGGCGCTGGCGGGTTCGGATCCGAAGATCGGCGAGCAGATCAAATGGAATGCGCCGAGCTTCACCCGGGCCGGCGAGGACAAGCTCACCTTCAACATCCGCCCGAAAGCGCCCTTGCTGCTGATCTTCCACCGCGGCGCGAAGCCGAAGGACAATGCCGGCTTCAGTTTCGCGGACGAAACCGGCCTGATGGACTGGAAGGCGCCCGACCGCGCCGTGGTGACGATCGGGAGCGAGGCCGAGTGGCAGGCGCATGGCGCCGCCATCGTCGCCCTCGCCCGCCATTGGCTGGCGGTGGCCTAGGCGGGGACCAGTTCCTGCCCAGTCGCCTTCGCTCGCCGCAGCGGCCAACCGAGGCGGGTCAGCAGCGCGCCGAGCAGGAACAGGAAGAACCAGCGCCAGGTCGGCTTGTCGATGAGCAAAGCCGCTTCCGCGGGGTCACGCGGATTGTACATGATCTCGACGTCGGCGCCCGGCTCCCAGAAGGCGAGCTCGCGCGCCGCCACGGGCGCGCTGCCGAAGCTCCGATTCTCGTCGAGCCAGATGACATGGCCATGATGGACATGGCCGCCGACCACGTAATCGTAGCGGACGGCGGGGCGGAAATCGCCGGCCGTGCCGACGGCCTGTGCCTCCACCGTCTCGACCCGGCTCTGCATGATTCGGCCGCGCGTGCGGGGCCAGCTGCGCGCCTCGGCAGCCCGGAGATGGTTCCTGGCGAACAGACCGGCGCTGCCGATCATCAAAATCATGCCGAGGGCCAGCATGAGGATACGCAGATATTTCATACGCTTGCGACTCCGGGAATCCGGTTTCGCGGCGCTTGTGGCCGGTTTTTCGGATTGCCGCTAGTGGCAGAAGCATGAGCTTCGAATCCGTCCGCGCCTGGCTGGCCGAACATGCCCCTGACCTCCGCCTGATCGAGGCGCATGCGAGCACCGCGACCGTCGCCGACGCGGCCGAGACGCTCGGCGTTGCACCGGGGCAGATCGCCAAGACGCTGACCGTGCGCGCGGGTGGCGAAATATTCCTGCTCGTCGCGCGCGGCGACGCCCGGCTCGACAACCGGAAGTGCAAGGCAGAATTCGGCGCCCGGCCCCGCATGCTGGACGCGGAGGAGACGTTGGCCCTGACCGGCCATGAGCTTGGCGGCGTCTGCCCCTTCGGCCTGGCGTCGCCGCTGCCCGTCTATCTGGATGTTTCTCTCCAGAGCTACGGGCGCGTTTATCCGGCGGCCGGCTCGCGCAACAGCTCGCTCGAAGTCGCGCCGGCCCGGCTTTACGATCTGGTCGCCGAACGCTGGGTCGATCTCTGCCGTCTGCCCGAGTGAAAGGCTAGGCGAGACCCTGCTTCCCGAGAAAGCCGGCGATGTCCCTGAGCACGGGCGCAAGCCCGTGGAACGGGCTCGCGAGCGCCTTGACCGGGTCGGTATGGCTGAGGCCCGGATAAAGAATCAGCTCCGCCGCGCCGCCGGCCTCGCGCTGGCGCGCCGCCAGCACCTTTGAATGGCGCGGCCGGACGGTGGTGTCGGCATCGCCGGTGATGAGCAGCAGGGGCGCGGCATCCGCCCGGACGAAATTGACGGGCTGGGTGGCCGGCAGGTCCACGGCATGGCTGAAGGTGCGCTCGGTGACCGGGGAATCGAAGGGGAGGAAATCATAGGGCCCGGCGACGCCGATCGCCGCCCTGATCCTGTCCGCCGCGCCCCAGCGAGGGTCGAGCGTGAGCATCACCGCGAGATAGGCGCCGGCGCTGTGCCCGGCGACGGTGATCCGCGCGGGATCGCCGCCATGTTCGGCGATATGCGCATGCACCCACGCAAGTGCCGCGCCCGCATCCTCCATGAAGGCGGGATAAGGCCGCTCATGCGTGCGATGATAATCGGGCAGGACGGTCACAAAGCCGAGCCCGGCAAAGGCGCGCCCGACAAAGGCATATTCGTGCCGGTCGCCCGAATCCCAATTGCCGCCATAGAAGAAGACCAGCACCGGCCTTTTCTCACCGCCCCGGCGCGGCGCGTGGATGTCGAGCCGCTGCCGGGGATCGGGGCCGAAGGGGAGGCCGCCCGCCGCGAGCCGGGCCGCGCGCCCGGCCAGGGCCGCGTCGAGGAGGTTCAGCGCCTTCAGCAGAAAGCTCATCCATCCCCTATGGCGCGGCGCCGCGCCGATCAAAAGGGGATGGTGATGCGGTTCACGGGGTCCCGCTCGCGCGGCGCATAGCGGCGCTCGAGCGTGGGATCGGGGGCGATGGTGAAGGGACGCGGCGCTTCCGCCGGGCGGGCCTCGACCACCACCACATTCTGCGCCTCGACGGGCTCCCAGGGACCGCCCTGGCCTTCGTCGGATGCGGGCTGGCGGCTTTCCTTGTCGACCGGCGCGGCCGGCGGCGGGACTTCGGGGGCGCCCGCCAGCACGGCGGCGGCAAACAGGATGGGGCGTAGCATGGTCATTCTCCTTTCTAGTGAACGGCGGACACGTCCACGCCGGCACGAGGCCGCGGGGCGAGCCAGATGGTGAAAGCGGCGATGGCGAGGCCGATCGCACAGAGCGTCATCAGCTGGTTGGTCGCCATCATCACCGCCTGGGACGAAACCTGGTTGCTGAGCACCTGCAGCGACTGGTCGGCGCTCATCCCGGACTGCTGCAGCATCGCCATCGTCTGCTCGGCATTGTGCAGCTGGCCGGCGAGGTCCGACTGGTTCGCGGCGCTGTTGTTGTCCCACACCGTGTTCACCAGAGAGGTGGCGACGGCGCCGGACATGGTCCGGAGGAAGTTCAGCAGGCCCGCGGCGGACGCGGTCTCGTCGGGCTCGACGCTGCCCAGCCCCACCATGTTCAGCGGCAGGAAGAACATGGGCACGCCGATGCCGATGACGAGCGGCCAGAAGGCGATGCTCCAGAAATCCATCTGGCTGGTCGCGCCGGCCCGCATGAAGGTGATCCAGGCGAGCCACATCACGCCGCCGAAGATGATGAATCGGGGATCGAACCGGCCGGAAAGCTTCGCGGCGACGGGCGCGGCGAAGATCGCGAGCACACCGGTCATGCCGGAGACCTAGCCAGCCCAGGTCGCGGTATAGCCCATGTTGAGCTGCAGCCACTGCGGCACCAGCACGTTGGAGGCCATGAACCCGCCATAAGCGAGTGGCAGCGTCAGGCGGGCGGCCGCGAGGCCGCGATGCCGGAATACCCTGAGGTTCACGACCGGCTCTTTCTCGGTCAGCTCCCAGATCAGGAAGGCGCCGAACCCGACCACCGTGACCACGGCGAGGGTGGTGATCATCCCGGACTCGAACCAGTCATGCTCCTTGCCGAGATCGAGCATCAGCTGCAGCGACCCGACGAAGACGACGAGCAGGACGAGTCCGACCAGGTCGATGCGGACCTTCACCAGCGCGGTCTCGAACTTGCGCAGGATGGTGTAGAGGATCGGCGCGCAGATCAGGGCGATCGGCACGTTGACCCAGAAGATCGACGGCCAGCCGAGATTGTCGCAAAGGATCCCGCCGAGCATCGGCCAGGCGATCGGCGCAGTGAGCGTGGTCATCACCCACAAGCCGAGCGCCATGCCCTGCTTCTCCTTGGGGAAGATGCGCATCAGCAAGGTCTGCGACAGCGGCATGAGCGGCCCGCCGCAAAAGCCCTGCATCACCCGGAAGAAGACCAGGCTGTTGAGCGTCGGCGCCAGCCCGCACATGGCGGAGAAGCAGCCGAAGCCGAGCATGGCGGTGACGAAGACCCGGACCGCGCCGAACCGGTTGGCAAGCCAGCCGGTCAGCGGGACCATGATCGCCTCGGCGACCGAGTAGGAGGTGATCACCCACGTTCCCTGGCTCGTCGAGGCGCCGAGATTGCCGGCGATCGTCGGGACGGAGACGTTGGCGATCGAGACGTCCAGCACCGCCAGGAAGTTGGCCACGGCGAGGAGGATACCGATCCCCCACAAAGCCATGCCGGAGTTGGGCGCGGTTGCGGGGACATGTTCTTTTCGGGACGAAAAGTACGTGTCCCCATTCGCGGCGGCGGTGGTCATGATTTGCTTCCTCATTCCTGCTGAATGGGGACAGGTGCGAGCACCTGTCCCCCGGAACCTCAGCCCCTCGTGTCGATGCGGGCGGTCATTGACAGTCCGACGCGAAGCGGGTGCTGGCGAAGCTCTGCCGGGTCGAGGCGGATGCGGACGGGTACCCGCTGCACCACCTTGATCCAGTTGCCGGTCGCATTCTGGGCGGGGATCAAAGCGAAAGCGGAGCCGGTGCCGCCGCCGAGGCCCGCGACGCGGCCGTGGAAGACCACGTCCTCGCCATAGAGGTCGGCATGAAGCTCTACGGCCTGGCCGGCGCGAACCTCCGTCAGTTCGCCTTCCTTGAAGTTGGCGTCGACATAGGCCTCCTGCACCGGGACCACGCTCATCAGGGCGCTGCCCGGCTGCACGCGCTGGCCCACCTGGACCTGACGGCGGGCAACGATGCCGGATACAGGCGCGCGGATCACCGTGCGCTCGAGATCCAGCCGGGCACGGTCCAGCCGGGCGCGGGCGGCCGCGACCTCCGGATTGCCGTCCACGCCGGCACCGGCGATCATCGCCTGATTGGCATCGCGTTGCCCGGCCGCGGCGGAGGTTGCCGCCGCCGCCTGGCTCTGCGCGGCGCGTGCCGCGGCGAGCCCGGCCCGGGCCTGTTCGAAGGCGGCGCGGGTGGAAGAGACTTCCTCGCCCGAGACGGCGCCGCTTTCGGCGAGCTCGGTCCGGCGCGCATAGTCGACCCGGGCGCGCTCCGCCGCCGAGGCGGCAGCGGTGACCTCGGCCGCGGCGCGGCTGGTCTCGGCGCCGCGCATCGCGATCTGGGCGGTGAGCTGGCGGCTCGTCGCCTGATAGCCGACCACGTGCCGGCGGGCCTGATCCCAGGCCGCTTCGGCCTCCGCGACGGCAAGCCGTGCGTCGGTCTGGTCGAGGATCACCAGCGGCTGGCCCGCGTGAACCTCCTGCGCGTCGCTGATCAGCACCCGGGCGACGCTGCCGGTGACGAGCGGGGTGATCGAGGCGGTGTCGGCGCCGACATAGGCATTGTCGGTCTCGATCCGCCCGGCATTGTGCAGCCAGTTATAGCCGAACCAGACAAGGGCCAGCTTGGCGACGATGAGGCCGAAGAGGATGAAGAGCCGCCTGCGCTTCTTCTTGCGGGCGGCATCCGCCTCCGCTTCGAGGGCGTCGAGCTCGACAATGTCGAATTCTTCCTTGGTGAGGGGCTTGTTCATGATGGGGGTTCCTTAAGCGCGGGGGGTCTGACGGAAGCCGCCGCCGAGGGCGCGGACGAGCGCGACGTCGAGGCTGAAAGCGCTGGCCTCCAGCTCGGCGACGCCGCGGCGGCTGGTGTTGAGCGCATCCTCCGCGCTCAGGAGGTCGAGATAGGTGGCGAGGCCGCCGCGATATCTCGCTTCGATCATGCGGAAGGCCGAGTCCGACACAGAGAGCGCGGCGCGGCTTTCGCGCAGGCGAATGGCTAGAGTCTCGGACCCCAAAAGTGAATCGGAAGGGATTCCCTGAGGGGCGGTTTGTGATTCACCGTGTTGGGAGGTGGATCATGGGCAAGCCTTATTCGGGTGATCTTCGCGAACGCATTTATGGGGAGATTGCCGGCGGCGAATCTCGTCGGGCGGCGGCGCGTCGCTTCGGGGTGAGTGCCGGCACGGGGGTGCGGCTGGCGCAGCGGATGAGGGACAGCGGCTCTCTGGCGCCGGCGCGGCAGGGGCGGCCGTCGGGCGGCGGCAAGCTGGCGCCGCATCGCGAGCTGCTGATCGGCTGGGTGGAGGCGGACAAGGACATCACCATGCCCGAGCTGGCGGCCCGGCTCCTTGCTGAGCGGCAGGTGGCGGTCGATCCCGCGTCGCTGTCGCGCTTCCTGTGCGCGGCCGGTTACAGCTTTAAAAAAAACGCTGCTGGCGAGCGAGGCCGATCGCGCTGATGTCGCCGAGGCACGGCGCAGATGGCGGCAGGATCGCCAGCCGCGGATGCGCCTCGAGCCCAACCGGCTGGTGTTCGCCGATGAGACCGGCACGACGACGAAGATGACGCGGCTGCGCGGCCGCGCCCGCCGAGGTGAGCGGGTGAAAGCGAGCGCCCCCTTCGGCCACTGGGCCACCCAGACGTTCATCGCCGCGCTCGGATGCGACGGCCTCACCGCGCCGTGGATCGTCGATCGCCCGATGAACAGGACCATCTTCGAGGCCTGGGTCGAGACCCAGCTTGCGCCGACCCTCCAGCCCGGAGACGTGGTCATCCTCGACAACCTCGCCTCCCACAAAAGCGAGAGGGCCAAGGCAATCGTCACCGAGCGCGGCGCCTGGTTGCTGTTCCTCCCGCCTTACAGCCCCGACCTCAACCCCATCGAAATGGCCTTCGCCAAGCTCAAGGCGCACCTCAGGCGGATCGGCGCCAGGACCCTCGAGGCCCTCCGGCAAGCCGTCGGCGACATCTGCGGCCTCTACTCCCCCGAAGAATGCCGGAACTACCTCAAGGCCGCCGGCTATGCGTCACATTAAACGCACGATGCTCTAGTGCGCGCTGGCTGGCGGCCACGTCGGCCACCTCCTTCAGCGCGTTGATCAGGGTGCGGTCATAACTGGCGACGGCCGCGTCATAATCGGCGCGGGCGCCGCGATAGCCGCCCTCGATCCGCCCGCCCGAGAAGATGGGGAGCGAGATAGCCGGGCCGGCCGAGCCGTAACTGGAGCCGGCCGACAACAGATTGCCGATGCCGAGCGCCTGCAGGCCGATCAAAGCGGTGATGCGGATGTTCGGATAGAATTCCGCCCGGGCCGCGTCGATGCGGGCGCCCTGACCTTCGGCGCGGAGCCGCGCAGCGACGATGTCCGGCCGGCGGCCGACAATGGCGATGCCGAGATCGCCGGGCAAGCCGAAGGCGGCGAGGTGTGCGGCGGTCGGCAGGGCGATCGTCTGGCGGCGGCCCGGGCCGCCGCCGATCAAGGCGGCGATCCGGTTGCGGGTCAGCTCGATCTGCTCGTCGATCGCGGCGAGGTCCGAAGCCGCCGAGGCGCGGCCGGCTTCGCCCGCATCACCGCAGCGTGATTTTCGAGGCCCTGGCTCTCGCGGGCCTGCATCAGCCGCAGCGTCTCGCCGCGGATGCGGAGATAGGTTTCGGCCGTGCCGCGCACCGCCGCCAGCCGGCCGAGGTCGCCATAAGCCGAGGCGATGCCGGTCGAGAGGGTAAGCCGGGCCTGCGCCACATCGGCGCGCGCGGCCTCGCCGTCGGAGAGCGCAGCGCGCAGGGTGGCGCGGTTCCGGCCCCAGAGGTCGAGATCGTAGCTGAGGCTCAGCGAGGCATTGGCATTGTCGTTCCATTGGTGCGGCAAGTCGATGCCGTTCGGCAGGTCGATGCTGCCGGTGCTCTGCTGGACGGCGCCGCCCGCAGCGTTCGCGCTGATTTCGGGATAGCGGCGCGAGCCGGCCTGCTGGGCGCCGGCATCGGCGCGGCGCACGCGCGCCTCCGCCTCGGCCATGGTCGGCGAGCCGGAAAGCGCCGCCTCGATCAGCGCGCTGAGCTGGGCATCGCCATAATTCTGCCACCACGCGGCGTCGGGCCAGCCGGCCTCGGGCGCCGTCACCGGGGCGTCGATTTGTGCGACGACCTCATCCGGCACGCGCAGTTGCGGCCGCTCGCCGAGATTGGGCACGGACAGACAGGCCGCGCTGCTGAGTAGCACGGGCATGAGCATGAGGGCGCGGCGAAGCCGCACGGCCCGGGGGTGAGCCATCGTTGAATCTCCCTGGTTCAGTGAACGTCTTTACGTCTAAACTGTACGGTACGGTTTAGTTGTGATTCGCGGCTGCGTCAACACAAAACTGTACAGGCTGGTACTGTATTGGTTTTGCTGAAAAATCGGGCGGGAGAGCTGGCCGGACGCGGGGAATTCGACAGGCGAATCACCCGCCAGGCGAATCGACTCGGGCGCGAGATCAGGGCTTGCCAATTCAATACTGTACTGCCATGTACGGTTTTGAATTGCGTTGAAGGAGTATGGATTTTGCGTGTTCGGACCGAGGACAAGCGCCAGGCGATCATCGAGATCGCCGGCAATCTCTTCGAGGAACTCGGCTACGACCGGACCTCGATGTCGCTGATCTCGCAGCGGGTCGGCGGCTCGAAGGCGACCCTCTACGGCTATTTCAAATCGAAGGAGGAACTGCTGCTCGCCTGCCTTTATGTCGACATCAGCTCGCAGGCCGGGACGATGATGGACACGATGCTACGCGCCCCGACCCTGCGCGACGGGCTGATCCAGCTCGGCACCGCTTATTTGACGCGCCGGCTGGCGCCGCGGCCGATCTCCAATGTCCGGATCGTCGCCACGCAGCCCGAGGAGCTCGGGATCGGAAAGGAATTCTACGCCACCATATTGAAGCCCGCCTGGCAGAACTTTTCCGACCGGCTCGCCAGGCTGATGGAGGTCGGCATCCTGAAGCCTGCAGATCCGTGGACGGTCGCCATGCAGTGGAAGGGCCTGCTCGAAACCGACATGTTCGACCGCCGGCTGATGGGCGCGATCCGCGAGGCGGATCCGAAGGAGATTCACGAGGCTGCCGTGCACGCAGCCGATATCCTGCTGACCGTCTATGGGACGGAGGGCGCGGCGAACGTGCATGTCCCCGACGTGCTCGAGACCGCCAGGGACAAGGCGTGGCGCGCGGCGGCGAAGTCCACCGCGAAAGCGGCGAGGGCGAAAGGATGAGCCATCCGGAGCCCGTCGGGCTTTACGAGCCCTTCGTGCGCGTTGGCGAACTGGTCGCGCTCTCCGCGATCAGCACATCTCGGGATGGAGTGCTGGTCACCGGCAAGGTCGGACAAGGCCGGGATCTCGACCTGGCGGCAGCGCAGGGGGCGGCCCGCCGTGCGGCGGAGAATCTGCTCTCGGTGCTGCTGGACGCGGCCGGCGGCGACTACGCCAATGTCGAGCGGCTGCTGCTGGTCCGCGGCTATGTCAACGCGGCCGAGGATTTCGGCCAGGTCCACAAGGTGATCGACGCCGCCTCCGCCCTGCTCATCGAGCGGCTCGGCGAAAAGGGGAGGCACGCCCGCACCGCCCTCGGGCTCACCACTCTCCCCAACAACAATGCGGTCACGCTGGAGGCGATCGCGGTGCTGAAAGCCTGAGGCGACCGCTGCTGGACTGGGAGGGCCGGCAGGCCTAGCCTTCCCGCCGTACTTTCCGGAGTGGATGCGATGAGCTTCGCCGCCGTCCTCGTCAGCTTGGCCGTTCAGGCCGCCTTGCCCTGCACGCCCGAGGATGTGCGCGCCGCCACTGTTCCGCCCGTCATCGCCTGGGCCGACGCGCCGGTGCTGCACTCCGTGCCGGCCGAGCAGCGCCGTCACTTTACCGCCGCGCTCGGCGCCGATGCCGCCGTGATCGACACGCCGGACTTCGGCTTCGTGCCTTTGCCGATGTCGCCCTACGATTATGCCTTCTTCGCGATCCGCGGCGAGACGATGAAGCTCTATATGTGTCGCGGCGCTACCTGCCAGACCGGCTATGACGGCCCCCGCCACGCCATCGCCTGGGCGAGCACCTTCACCCTGAACATGCCGGACCTCGTCTTCGACCGCACCGACGTCAACGTCTTCGATCGCGGCCGCTACCGCCGGGTCTGCCGGGTGACGTTCGAGACGCCCTAGGGGCGGGACGACATCGTGGATTCGTCCTCCACCGGATACGCAACACCTCGTCCTGCCGGTGCAACAAAGCGGTGTGGGAGTAGGTGTAAGGCAGCGCGCTCTCGCGTGGCGTCCAGAGGAACTGCCCGGCGATAATGACGGCGTCCGGGCCGGCGGGTTCATAGGAAAGGTCGCGCCATTCGAAATGGTAAGGCGGCTGCCACTGCGCTCCGGCATATTGCGCCGTGATCGCATCATGGCTCTCGAACGACTTGCGGCCATTGCCGAGGAAGAAGGCGCCGTTGCGGTCGTAGCGCGCCGCGATCCCGGCCCGGTCGCCCCGCAGCGCCGCCGCATAATCGGCCATGAAGGTGTGCGCGTCGGCCACGACCGGCGCCTCGGCGCGCTGCGCGGCCAGCGGCGCTGCTGCGGCGAACAGGAATGCGAGGATCATAAGGATGTGCATGGCAGGCCCCTCTCGCCGGGAAGCCTAACCTCTGCCGCCGACGTGAAGAAGCCCCCCAGCGGCCCAAGGGGGTTCAGCTGCTGGAGGGCTCCTGGTGCGCCCCGGCGCTTCTCTTTCAATCGGCCACCGGTCCGGCTTGCCGCCGATCTAGGGTCTGGACGCGCGATTGTCAAGAACATATAGGGAACATATCGACGCAAACTTGCTGGCGACGAAACTCGATCGTGGTTCGCCGGTTGAGGGTCGAAACGATGCTGGTGAGGAGGAACCGATGGCCGGCGGGGAGAGCGAGACTGGCGACGCCCGCGACTGAACGGCGGCCGATCCGCACCGTCCGGCTCGCCACCCCCGACGATTTCGAGGGCTGGCGCGAGGCCGCGCGGGCGCTGTCCCTGGTCGGCGCCGCGCCGTCCGAAGTGATCTGGGAGGTCGCGGATGGCGAGGCTGATCTGTTCGGCGCGCCCGCCCCGGCCCCGCCGGCCCCGGCGGGCCTGTTCAGCGTGCCGCGGCCCTTCGTCGAGCTGGCGCGGCAGGTCGTCCGGCATAAGGATCCGGAGCGTTTCGCATTGCTCTACGCCATGCTGGTGAAGCTGCGCGAACGGCCGGATGCGCTGGCCGACAAGGCCGATCCGCTCGTCCACCGGCTGGAGACGATGGCCCGCGCGGTCCCGCCGGCGTTCATGCTGCGGACGGAGCAGCCGGGAAGCTAGTGGAGAAACCGGCCGGGGCCCGTTGCTGCCGGGGCTTCCCGGCGCCGCGAAGGTGCCGGCCTAGAGTTTCACCAGCATCTTGCCCGTATTGCCGCCGCTGAACAGGCCGAGAAAGGCGTCCGGCATCGCCTCGATCCCTTCGTGGACCGTCTCGCGCGAGGTGACCGCGCCGGAGGCGATCCAGCCGCCCATCTCGCGGTAGAAGTCGCCCATCTCCGCCAGATAGTCGGTGTAGATGAAGCCCTTCAGCATGATCCGCATCGCGATGATCCGCATGATGAAGCGGAACTGATGGGTGGAGCCGCTGTTATAGTCGTCGATCATGCCGCAGATCGCGAAACGCGCATTCTGCCGCGCGAGCGCGAGCGCGGCATCGAGATGCTCGCCGCCGACATTGTCGAAATAGACGTCGATCCCCTTCGGTGCCGCCGCCTGCAGCTGGGGCAGGAGTGGGCCGGCCTTATAGTCGATCGCCGCGTCCGCGCCGAGTTCGCGCACCCACGCGACCTTGTCGGCGCCGCCGGCCGACCCGATCACGGTCATGCCCCGCGCCCTGGCGATCTGCACCACCGCCGAGCCGACCGCGCCCGCAGCCGCCGAGACGAAGACGATGTCGCCCTCCTTCGCCTGCGCGGCGCGGAGCAGACCGAAATAGGCGGTGCCGCCGGTGAGGCCGAGATTGCCAAGCCAGTGATGGTCCGCGACCGGAATGGGCGGCGTCTTGTTGAATGCCTCGGCCGGGGCGGCGGCCTGCTCGCGCCAGCCCAGCATATGGAAGACGGTGTCGCCTTCCTTCAGGTTCGGGGACCGGCTCTCCACCACGATGCCGACCGCGCCGCCCTGCATCGGCTCGTCCAGCGCGAAGGGCGGGACGTAGGATTTCACGTCATTCATCCGCCCGCGCATATAGGGGTCGACCGAGAGCCAGTGGTTCCGGACCCGCGCCCAGCCGTCCTGCAACTCGACCGCCGGCTGTTCCTTCAGCGCGAAATTGTCATGAGTCGGGCGCCCGTCCGGGCGTGACATCAGATGCCAGGCGCGATTGCCGGTCATAAGGCCTCTCCTTGCTTCTTTCCCGTTCCATCGACGGAATGACGCAAGGAGTCAAAGGCGGGTGCTGGCGCCTACTTCTTCTCGTCCGGATAGGTGCCGGGGAAGGCGCGATCCAGAATGTGCGGGCCGTCGCTGCCCGCATTCTCATGCTCGAACAAGGCGCGGCTGCGCTCTTCGACACGCCAGCGCGCCCGGGCGTCCGCGGCCGGGAGGCTGAGATGCACCTTGTCGTCCACCTTCGCGACCCAGCCGGCCGGGATGCCGTGATGGGTGCCGCCCGCGGCGGCGTCGCGCTTCGTCAGCACGATATGATCGCCGCGCAGGCAATCGACCGTGCCGACATGGCCGCCGTCCGCGCCCAGCACCTCCATATGCTCGCGGATTTTCTCGACATCCTCATGCCAGGCGGCGTCGCGGATCGCGAAGCCGCCGCCACCTGGCGCCACGCCATAGCCGCCTTTCGTCAGGCTCCCCGCCTTGACGTCGCGGCCGAAATCCTCGCCCGCCGCAGGCTCCTGAAGGTGCGGCTCATGCGTGGTCTGGTTGCCCCAGCCGGGGCCGAAGCTGTCGTCGCCCTGCCATTCGGGGCCGCGTTCCTTGCCAGTCATGATCGAAACTCCTTCACGCGCCGCGGACGCTCGCGGCGGAAGAAAAACGCGGGGATGAAGGGCGGGTTGCATCGGGCGGGCGCCATCGCTATCTGGGCGCTCCCGAAAGGCGCGGGGCTGTAGCTCAGATGGGAGAGCGCTGCAATCGCACTGCAGAGGTCAGGGGTTCGATTCCCCTCAGCTCCACCAGCCTGCGCTCCTGACGGAGCTTCGGCTGGCAAGCCAGCCGTCTCAGGCCACCACCACCTCGACGAGGCTGGGTTCCTCCGACGCCAGCGAGCGAATTAGCGCGTCGTCGAGCTTGTCGGCGCTGTCCACCCGTTCGCCCCTGATTCCCTGCGCTTTGGCGAGGCCGACAAAGTCGATCCCGGGCAGCTCCGTGCCGACCAGCTCGTTCATGCCGAAGCGCCGGCCGAAGCCGACCAAAGCCTCGTAGCGGCCGTTGTTCACGATGATGAAGCTGACGGGCAGGCCGAGCTGCGCGGCCGTCCACAGCCCCTGGATCGCATACATGGCCGAGCCGTCGCCGAGCAAAGCGATCACCCTCTCGCCCGGCCGGGCGAGCGCGACGCCGATCGCCGCGGGCAGGCCGTGGCCGAGGCCGCCCGAGGCGCAGGTGTGGAAAGTGTCGGGCCCGAGGATCGGCGGCCGGTCGTGCATCGGCCCCCGGCTCGACGGCGCCTCCTCGACGATGATCGAGTCCGGGCTGCGCAAAGCGGCGAGGCGGGAGAGCATATAGGTGTCGGTCAGCGGCTCGGGTGCAGGGACGGGTGGACGAATTAGCGGCTTCGGCAGCGCGCGTTCGGGCGCGGGGGTCTCTAGCAAAGCGGCTACGGCCTCGCGGACATTGCCGATGATCGGCGTACCGGCCGCCGCCGCTTGAGCCAACGCAGGGTCGTCAGTGATCTGGAAGAGCGTGGCGCCCTCCGGAATGTGGGGGCCGAAACCTTCGACATGATAGGTGAAGACCGGCGCGCCGAGGACGAGGATCAGATCGTGGCCGGCAAGGGCGGCGACGATCGGCTCGCGACCGGCGGTGAGGAAGCCGGCGAAGAGCGGGTGGTCTTCCGGAAAGGCCTCGCGCGCGGCCATCGGCGCGATCCAGACCGAAGCATGCTGTCGTTCCGCCAGGGCCACGACTGCGTCCCAGGCCCCGTCGCGCGACACCTGCGCGCCGACCACGAGGGCCGGGCTGCTTGCGGCCGCCAGCGCCGCTGCGACATCGGTCAGATCCGGTGCGGGCAGTGATCCGGGGACAGGCACCTCAACCAGGGTGGCCGGCCGGTCCCAATCATCCACGGGCACGGAAATGAAGGCCGGGCCGGTCGGCGGCGTCATCGCGATCTGCCAGCCCTCGGCGATCGCAGCCGGGATGTCCTCCGCGCGCTCCGGCTCGAAACTGTATTTGACATAGGGCTTCGGGAACTCGGCCGCCTGTTCCGCATAGAGGAAAGGCCGGTAGCGCAGGATCGAGCGGGCCTGCTGGCCGGCGACTATCACCAATGGCGTGCGGTTGCGAAAGGCGGTGAAGAGGCTGCCCGCTGCATGACCGACGCCCACGGCGCTGTGCAGGTTGACGAGGGCGGCGCGCCGCGTCGCCTGGGCGAAGCCGTCGGCCATGGCGAGCGCGACCGATTCCTGCAGGCTCAGCACATAGCGAAAGTCGTCCGGAAACCCGCGAAACATCGGTAGCTCGGTCGAGCCGGGATTGCCGAAGATCGTCGTCATCCCCGTTTCGCGCAGCAGGCGAAAGACGGCGTCGCGGACGGTGGTGTCGCTCACGCGGCTCTGGCGAGCGCCGGCTTGCCCAGGATCATGTCGGCGGCCTTTTCGGCGATCATGATCGTCGGCGCATTGGTGTTGCCCGAGGCGATGCGTGGCATGATCGAGGCGTCGACGACGCGCAGTCCGTCGACGCCGATCACCTTCAGCCCGGGATCGACGACGGCGCCGGGATCCGTGCCCATCCGGCAGGTGCCGACCGCATGGTAGAGCGTGCCGCCCGCGACCCGGGCATAGCCGAGCATCGACTCGTCCGTGTCGCCGAAATGGTCGGCCGGGTCGGCGAGATATTTCACGATCGCCGGCTGGCTCATGATCTTCCGCGCGAGCTTCAGCTGGTCGACCGCGCATTGCTGGTCGATCGGGTCGGACAGATAATTGGGCACGATCGTCGGATAGATGCGCATGTCGGCCGACTTCGCGTGGATCGAGCCGCGCGATTCCGGACGCACCTGACAGGGCGTGCAGGTGAGGCCCGGCGTTTTTTCCAGCACAAGGCTCTGGGTGCGGGCCAGCGCCTCCAGATCCATCGAGGCGGCCATCAGGTGAAACTGGACGTCGGGATGCTCGAGTTCCCGCCGGGTCTTGGTGAAGGCCACGACATGCGCGACCGCATAGGTCAGCAGGCCCTTCTTCGCGACCGCATATTTCACGATCTCCCTGGCCAGCCGGAACCCGTGGGAAAGCTCGTTGACTGTCCTGTACTCCGCCTTCACCGGCCACTGGCAGCCGATCATATAATGATCCTGCAGGTTCTCGCCGACATTCGGGCTCTCCTGCAGCACCGGCACGCCGAGCCCATTGAGGACGGCCCCTGAGCCGATCCCGGAGACCTCCAGCAACTGCGGGGAGGCGACCGCGCCGGCGGCAAGGATAACTTCCGCATTGGCGCGGGCGACTTTCGTCACGCCGCCCTGCACATATTCGATTCCGACGGCGCGCCTGCCCTCGAACAGGATGCGCGTGGTCTGTGCCTCGGTCTCGACGCGCAGATTCTGCCGGCCCATCACCGGATGGAGATAGCCGACCGCGGTCGAGCATCTCTTGCCCCGGCGCTCGGTGAGCTGGAACCAGCTGACTCCCTCCTGCTCGCGCGCGTTGATGTCGGGGGAATAGGGGATGCCGGCCTCGACGCAGGCGTCGAGCAAGGCCTGGCTGACCTCGTTGCGCTCGGGGAAGTCGCAGGTGTTGAGCGGTCCGCCGGTGCCGTGAATGTCGCACGCGCCGCGCTCCTGGTTCTGCGAGCGGCGGAAATAGGGAAGCACGTCCTCATAGGACCAGCCCTGGCAGCCTATCTGGGCCCAGCCGTCATAATCCGCCGCCTGGCCGCGAATGTAGAGCATGCCGTTGATCGACGAGGAGCCGCCCAGCACCTTGCCTTTCGGCCATTTGTGCGGGCGCCCGCCGGTGCCGGGATCCGGCTCGGTCTCGTAGATCCAGTTCACATTGGGGTCGTTCAGCGTCTTGCCGAAGCCGATCGGCGTGTGGATCAGCATGTTCGACCAGAAATGCTTCAGATTGTGCCAGGGCCGGTCGTCGCCGCCCGCCTCCAGCAGCAGCACCTTGTTGCCTGGGTCGAGGGACAGCCGGTTGGCGAGCACGCACCCCGCGCTCCCGGCTCCGACGATGATATAGTCGGCGACGATCTCTTCAGCCATTGTCCATCTCCATGCCGTCGCCCGACATTCCGGGTCAGACCTTCTGTTTCTTCAGATCATATTCGCCGAGGCCGGGCTTGTAGCTCTTGTCGTCGATGAACTGCCGGATGCCTTCCTTGCGCCCCTCATTGTCGAAGCTGTTCGCCGCCTCCTGGGCGCGGATCAGATAATCCTCGGCATTCTCATAGGTCATCTCGCGAACCCGGCGGATCGCATCCTTGGTCGCCTTCAGCGCGACCGGGTTCTTCTTCAGCAGATTCTCGCAGACCGCGACGACCCGCGCCTTCAGCTGCGCGAGCGGCACCGCCTCGTTGACCAGGCCCCATTCGGCGGCGGTCCGGCCATCGACGCTCTCGCCCGTCAGCGCGTGGTACATCGCCCGACGGAAGGAGAGCAACTCGGTCGCGACCTTGGAGGCGCCGCCGCCGGGAAGGATGCCCCAGTTGATCTCGGAAAGGCCGAACTGCGCTTCCTCGGCGGCGAAGGCGAGGTCGCAGGCCAGGAGCGGGCCGTAGCCGCCGCCGAAGCACCAGCCATTGACCATCGCGATGGTCGGCTTCTGATACCAGCGCAGCCGCCGCCACCAGGCATAGGCCTCGCGCTGCGAATGACGGATCCCCTTCAGACCCTCGGCCTCGGTCTCCCGGAAATATTCCTTGAGGTCCATGCCCGCCGACCAGGCGGCGCCTTCGCCGGTCAGGACGAGCACGCCGACATCGTCGCGAAATTCGAGCTCTTCGATCACTTCGAGCATGCGCCGGTTGAGCTTGGGACTCATGCAGTTGCGCTTGTCCGGGCGGTTGAAGCGCACCCAGGCGATCCGGTTCTCCACCTCGAAGCTGACCGTGCCTTTCCCGGCTTCGCTCATGCGCGCATCCTCTCGCCCCCCTGGGGCAGCGGCCCATTGATCCGCCCCCCAAAACTTGTATGCATTACATCCTAATTTGACCATCCGGAATTACAAGCCGCGGCGCCAGACCCGCGGCCTTCCGGAAGCGGAGAGGCGGCCGGGATATGCGCAACAAGGTCACCCTGTTCCACTGGGAGCCCAATGCCAATAGCGGCAAGCCGATGCTCGCTCTGGCCGAGAAGGGCGTGGCGTTCGAGAGCCACTATCTCGATCTGCTCAACTTCGACCAGCACAAGCCCGATTATCTGAAGATCAACCCGCAGGGGACGATCCCGGCGATGATCCACGGCGACCGGGTGCTGACCGAGTCGACCGCGATCATGGAATATGCGGACAATGAATTCGAGGGCCCGGCGCTGATGCCGGCCGACCCGAAGGACCGCTGGCGGGTGCGCTGGTGGATGAAGTTCATGGATCAGTGGCTTGGCCCGAGCTTTTCGATGATCGGCTGGAGCATTTTCGTCGGCCCCTCGGTCCGCGCCCGCGACCCGAAGGAGCTGGAGGCGGCGATCGAGCGCATCCCGCTCCCCGAGCGGCGCACCGCCTGGCGCAAGGCGATCTACAATCTCTTCTCCGAGGAGGAACTGGCCGAGTCGACGCGCCGGATCGGGGTCGGCATCGGGATGCTTGAGGAGGCGCTGGCGAAGAACGAATGGCTGGGCAGCGATCAGTACAGTCTCGCCGACGTGAACGGCTTCAACCTCGGTTACGCCTTGCCCATGGCGCAGCCGGCGCTCGCCAATGACGAGAAGACGCCGCACATCATGGAATGGCTGCGGAAGATCTACGAGCGGCCGGCGACGAAGTTCATCTGGGCGATGGGCCGCGCACCGCGCTTTGCCGATCGGGTGAAATTCCTGGAACGGGAGCCGGCGGCATGAGCCTGACCCTTTATCATGGCGAGCCCAACGGGCCGTCGCTGACCGTGCTGGCCGCGCTCTACGAGAGCGGGCGCGAGGCCGAGCTGGTGGCCGTGGACCTCGCCGCGGGCGAGCGCCACAGCAGGGCGCCGCAGGCCCGCCTCGTCGAGATGAACATCGAGGGCGAGGGCCCGGTACTGGTCGCGGACGGCGAGCCGATGGCGGATTCGGTCTTCCTCGCCCAATATCTGGACGAAAGCGGCAATGGCACACTCCAGCCCGACGACGCCTATGCACGCTGGGAGATGGAGATGTGGTGCCGCTTCATCATCGAGCGGGTGGCGCCCGCCGCCGCTTTGCTCGGCAACCGCGCCCATCTGACGCCGAAGCTGCAGGCAATGAGCGACGACGACTTCGAAGTCCTGGTCGGCCGGATCGGCAGCGCCGATCTCGCCGCGCGCTGGCGAAAGGAGCGGGTCGGCGAATATCCCGAGGCGCAGCTCGAGGACAGCCGGATCAAGATCCGCCAGGCAGTCGAGAAGCTGGAGGCGCGGCTTTCGGGCGACTGGATCCTCGGCGCCTTCACCATCGCCGACCTGGAGACCTACGCCTGGCTTGCCGGTATGGTCGCTTTGGTGCCGGAGGCGTTCGCGGGCGCACCGAAAACCAGTGCCTGGCTCGCGCGCGTGAAGGCGCGGCCGTCGGTGCAGCGGGCGCTCGCCGCCGCGCGCACCAACGATCCGCTCAAGGCCTGGGCGCCAGGTCCCGAAATCAACCGCTGGGGTTAAGGGCAGATGAGGGCGATCGACTATTTCGACCGGGGCGCGGCGATCGACCTGAAGCGCATCGCCATGCGCGACGCCGAGCGGTCGCTGAGCTTCGGGGAGGCGCAGGCGCTGACGAAGCAGATCGCGGTCGCGATGTACGACGCCGGCTTCCAGCAGCAGCAGCCCGCCGCGCTCTATTCTCCGAACAGCGTCGACGTGCTCGTCACCCTGCTCGGCATGTGGCGGGCCAACGCCAAGTGGATTCCGGTCAACACGCGCAACGCGATCGACGCCAATGCCGCCTATCTGAATTACGTCCGCTGCGAATGGCTCTTCTACCATAGCAGCCTCGCGGACGACGTGGCGAAGCTGAAGGCGCGGGTGCCGGGGCTGAAGAACTGCGTCTGCCTCGACGGGGCGTTCGAGGGCGATCCGGGCATGGCCGAGTTCATCGCCGATGCGGACGGCGCGCAATGGCAGGATCCGAGCGATCCCTTCGGCAATCTCGACGAGATTGTCGGCATTTTCCCCACCGGCGGCACGACTGGCCCCTCCAAGGGCGTCAACGTGACGAACCTTGGCTGGGGGACGATGATCGAGACGGTCGGCAATGCGATCGGCGGGCGGACCGAGGCGCCGGTCAATCTGGTCGTTGCGCCGCTCACCCATGCCGCCGGACCGGTGGCGCTCGCGACTTTGCAGTTCGGCGCGACGCAGCTGATCCTGCCGGGCTTCGATCCGCAGGCGGTGTTCGAGGCGATCGAGACCCACCGGGTCACCCATATGTATCTGCCGCCGACCGCTCTCTACGGCCTCCTCAACCACGAGGGGAAGGAACGCTACGACGTCTCGTCGCTGAAGATCTTCGTGCTGGTCGGCTCGGCCGTCTCGCCCGACAAGCTCCGTCAGGCGGTCGAAGTGTTCGGGCCCTGCATGTGCCAGGCCTATGGTCAGGTGGAATCGCCGATGATCACCTGCTGGCTGCCGCCCGAGACGGTGGCGAAGGCGGCGGCCGGCGCGCGGCCGGAGCTGCTCGCGAGTTGCGGCAGGCCCAGCTACTCCGTTCGCGTCTGCGTGATGGACGATGACGGCAATATCCTGCCGCCGGGCGAGGCAGGCGAGATCTGCGTGCGCGGCGCTCTCGTCTCGAAGGAATATTTCGAATTGCCCGAGGCGACGAGGGAGGTGCGCACCTTCAACTGGCACCATACCGGCGACGTCGGCAGGTTCAGCGCGGACGGCTATCTGTTCATCGTCGACCGCAAGAAGGACATGGTGGTGACCGGCGGCTTCAACGTCTTCACCGCCGAAGTCGAGGCGGCGGTGATGGAGCTGGACGCGGTCCGCGAGTGCGCGGTGATCGGCGTGCCGCATGACCATTGGGGCGAGGCGGTCCATGCCGTGGTCGTCGCCGACGGCATAAGCGAGGCGGAGATCATCGCCCATGCCAAAGCCAAGCTCGGCGGCGTCAAGGCGCCGAAGACGGTGAGCTTCGCCGACGCCATCCCGCGCACCGCGGCGGGCAAGATGGACAAGAAGGCGCTGCGCAAGGATTATTGGGGCGATACCGACCGGATGGTGAACTGACGGGAGGCCCGGCATGAAGAGATTCAGCCTTTCGGCGCTGGTCGCATTGGCTTTGGCCGCCTGCTCCCAGCCCTCGGGTAACGGCACGGTGGAGTCTGGCGGCGCCGTCACCAGGGAACGGGTTCTCGCCGCCCGGTCCGACGGTGCCAACTGGCTGACCACGGGGCGCACTTATGACGAGCAGCGCCACTCGCCGCTCAACCAGATCAACCGCGAGAATGTCGGCCAGCTCGGCCTCGCCTGGCATGCCGATCTCGACACCAGCCGGGGCCAGGAGGCGACGCCGATCGTCATCGACGGCAACATCTACGTCTCCACCGCCTGGTCGATGGTGAAGGCCTATGACGGCCGCACCGGCCGGCTCCTCTGGTCCTACGATCCGCAAGTGCCGCGCGAGCGGCTGGCCATGGCCTGCTGCGACGCGGTCAATCGCGGCGTCGCCGCCTGGGGCGACAGCCTGTTCGTCGGCACGCTCGACGGCCGCCTGATCGCGCTCGACCGGAATAACGGCCAGGTTCGCTGGAGCGTGGTCACGGTCGACCAGTCGAAACCCTATACGATCACCGGCGCGCCGCGCGTCATCGACGGCCGCGTGATCATCGGCAATGGCGGCGCCGAATATGGCGTGCGTGGCTATGTCACCGCCTATGACGCCGCGACCGGGCGGCAGCTCTGGCGTTTCTACACCGTTCCCGGCAATCCCGCCGACGGCTTCGAGGGCGAGCATCTGCGCCGCGCCGCGGCGACCTGGCGCGGCCGCTGGTGGGAGCTTGGCGGGGGCGGCACCGTCTGGGACTCGATGGCCTACGATCCCGAGCTCAACCTCCTCTATATCGGCGTCGGCAACGGCTCGCCCTGGAACCAGCAATATCGCTCCGAGGGACAGGGCGACAATCTCTACCTCTCCTCGATCGTCGCGATCCGGCCCGACACGGGCGAATATGTCTGGCACTATCAGGAGACGCCCGGGGAGACCTGGGACTTCACCGCCACGCAGCACATGATCCTCGCCGATCTCAACATCGGCGGACGCGTGCGCAAGGTGATCATGCAGGCGCCGAAGAACGGCTATTTCTACGTGATTGACCGGACCAACGGCCAGCTCATCTCGGCCCGTAATTTCGTGAATGTGAACTGGGCCACCGGGATCGACATGGCCACCGGCCGGCCGATCGAGAATCCCGAGGCGCGCTATTACCGGACCGGCCGGCCCTTCGTTTCTGTCCCGGGCGCTGCCGGCGCGCACAGCTGGCACCCCATGTCCTTCGATCCGCAGACCGGGCTCGTTTACATCCCGGCGCAGGATGCGGGCTTCCCCTATTTCCCGGCGCAGAACTGGCGGCCGGAAGCGCAGGGGTTCAACAACGGGCTCGACATGGGGGCGGCGGCGATGCCGGCCGATCCGGCGGTGCGCAACGGCGCCCGCGCCGGCACGCGCGGCGCGCTCATCGCCTGGGATCCGGTCAACCAGCGCGAGGTCTGGCGGCACCAATATCAGGGGCCGTGGAATGGCGGCATCCTCTCCACCGCGGGCGGCCTCGTCTTCCAGGGTTCGGCGGCCGGCAATTTCGCCGCCTTCGACGCCGCCAGCGGCCGTCAGCTCTGGACCTTCCCGGCGCAGACCGGGATCGTCGCCGCGCCAATCACCTACACGATCGATGGCCGGCAATATGTAGCAGTGATGGTGGGCTGGGGCGGCGTCTGGGCGCTGGCGCCGGGCGTGCTGATCGATATTTCGGGACCGGTCAGGAATGTCAGCCGCCTGCTCGTCTTCCGGCTCGGCGGCAACACGCAGCTGCCCGCCGCCCGGCCTTTCGCCGCGCGCACCCTCGATCCGCCCGCGGACCGCGGCACGCCGCGGCAGGTCGCCGCCGGCGCCCAGCTTTACGGCCGCTATTGCGGCGTCTGCCACGGCGATGCCGGCATTGCCGGCACGCTGGTGCCGGACCTGCGCTACAGCGCCGCGCTCGAAAATCCCGATGGCTGGCGACGGGTGGTGATCGACGGCGTGCTCGGCGCACAGGGCATGGTTTCATGGCGCCGGGTGATGAATCCGGAGCAGGCCGACACGATCCGCCACTACCTCATCCACCGCGCCCACGAGGACCGCGCGCTGGCCCAAAGAAGGTAAGAAAGCTATTTCACGCGAAGGCGCGAAGATCGCGAAGGACGCGAAGGAGTGCCGATATGCGCGACATCGAAGAGTTGGCGAGGATCGCGGTCGATACGGGGCTTGGCGTTCATCGAGCCCTTGGCCCGGGATTATTCGAGTCAGTCTATGAAGCCGTTCTCGCGCTGGAGCTTTCGAGGGCCGGTCTGTCGGTGATCCGGCAGGCACCGATAAGCCTGCACTATGACGGTGTAATTCTTGCCGAGGCTTTCAAAGCTGACCTGCTCCTCGAAGACAGACTGGTCATTGAAGTCAAATCGATCGAGCGGCTTTCGCCGCTCCATAGCAAGCAGCTGCTGACCTATCTGAGGCTGCTGGATCAGCCACTCGGGCTGCTCATGAACTTCCGCGGAGAGACCTTCCGAGAAGGCGTGAAGCGGGTCGTCAACGACCACCGCAAAGCGTCGACCCGCTTGCGGGTCAATCAGACCCCGACGCTCCAGATCGAAACGCCGACCTGATCACCCACCCCCTTCGCGTCCTTCGCGTCCTTCGCGATCTTCGCGTCTTCGCGTGAAATTGCTTCTTCTTCTTCTTCTTCTTCTTCTTCTTCTTCTCTAAACCGAAATCACCACTTTGCCGAACAGCTCCGGGCTGGCCTGGTAGCGATAGGCTTCGGCGGCTTCCTCGAAGGGGAAGACGCGGTCGATCACCGGGTGGATGTCGCTCGCCTCGATCGCGCGGTTGAGCTGGACCGCCATTTCGCGGCTGCCGACCATGATGCCGCGCAGCGAGGCGCCCTTGAACATCAAGGGGTGGGGCGTGCTCTCGCCGCGGGTGAGAACGCCGATCATCGCGATCTCGCCGCCGAACCCGACAGCCTGCATCGACTGGGGCAGCGTGCCGAAGCCGCCGACCTCGATCACCTTGCCGATCCCGCCGGGCGAGCGTTTCGCCGCTTCCGCCCCCCATTCGGCCACCTCGCGATAATTGATCAGCTGAGCGGCGCCGAGCCCCTGCGCGCGGGCGAGCTTGTCCTCGGAGGAAGAGGTGATGAGGATGCGCGCGCCGCCGGCCCGGGCGAATTGCAGCGCGAGGATCGAGACGCCGCCGGTGCCGAGCAACAGCACGTCCTGGCCGGGCTTCAGGGGGGCGACGCCGTTCACCAGCCCGTTCCACGCGGTAACGCCCGCGCAGGGCAGGGTCGCGGCCTCCTCGAAGCTCAGATTGGCCGCCATCGGCACCACCGCGGTCTCCGGCAAGGCGACATATTCGCCGAGCATGCCGGGGGCCGGCGGCGCCCCGATCGCCGGGTTCATCCGGGGCGGGCCCTCGACCCAGTTGGTGAAGAAGGTCGAGGCGACGCGGTCGCCGGCCTTGCAGGTGGTGACCTCGCTGCCGACCGCCGCGACCTCGCCGGCGCCGTCGGAGAGCGGCACCTGATCGGCCTGCACCTTGCCACCGAAATAATTGCCGGTGAGCACTGACTGGTCGCGAAAGTTGAGCGAGCAGGCGCGCACCCGGATCACCACCTCGCGCGGGCCGGGCACGGGTTCGTCGCCCTCGACCATGACGAGATCCTCGAGGCCGGAGCCGCCGGCGCGGATGACATAGCTACGCATTCTCTTCCTCCATCTCCGCCTGCGCCTGCTCGCGCAGCACATGTTTCAGCACCTTGCCCGAGGCGGTGCGCGGGATCGTCTCGACGATCGCGACCGTGGCCGGGACCTTGAACCTGGCGAGCCGCGCCCTGCAATGCGCGAGCACCGAGGCGGCGTCGATCGCATGGCCGGCGCGGGGAATGAGATAGGCGCGGCCGACCTCGCCCCAGCGTTCGTCCGGCACGCCGATCACCGCGGCTTCGGCGACCGCTTCCAGCTCCGCGAGCACCGCCTCGACCTCGGCCGGAAAGACGTTCTCGCCGCCGGAAATGTACATGTCCTTGCGGCGGTCGACGACGGTGAGCCAGCCCTCCTCGTCCACCCGGCCGGCATCGCCGGTCCTGAACCAGCGGCCAGCGAAGGCCTTCTCATTCTCCTCGGGCCGGTTCCAGTAGCCCGGCGTCACGCTTGGCCCCGCCAGCCAGACCTCGCCGGTCTCGCCCGGCGGCAATGCCGCGCCATCCTCACCGGCGATCCGCGTCTCGATGAAGGGGTAGGGCAGACCGCAGGAGCCCCGTTTGGCGATCGCCCTGGCCTTGTCATCCATCGGCGTGCCGTAATTGGAGCCGGTCTCCGACATGCCGAAGCCGTTCGACATGGCGATGCCTGCATTGAGGAAGCGCTCGATCTGCGCCGCCGGATTGGGGGCGCCGCCGGTTGCCCAATATTTGATGTGGCGCAGCTTCGCCGGATCGAAGCCGGGCTGTTGCCAGAGGATCTGCGCCATTTGCGGCACGGAGAAATAGTGGGTGATCGCGAGCGTCGGGTCACTCAAGCGTGCAAGCGTCTTCACCGGATCGAAGCCACGCGAAACAAGCACGCCGCCGCCGCCGAGCAGCGGCACCCGCGCCGCCGCGAACAGGCCGGCGGTGTGGAAGAGCGGCATGTCGCAGAGGAAGACGCTGTCCCGCCCGACATCGTTGCCCAGCAGGAAATTGATGCAGCCGAAAAAGGCATTCCTCTCGGTCAGGATCACGCCCTTGGGCCGGCCGCTCGTCCCCGAGGTGTAGAGCAGGGTGGCGGGCTCGTCCCAGGGCCGCTTCGCATCTTTTGGCGGACAACCCTCCATTCCCTCCAGCCCGGAGAGGTTCATCGCCTCGACGCCGAGCTGCGCGGCCACGCCCGCGAATTCGTCGTCGTGGAAAAGGAGCGCCGGCCCGGCATCGGCGACAAGCGCGGCCAGCTCGGCCGGCGCCAGCCGCCAGTTGAACGGCACGAACACCGCGCCGGCGCGGATCGTACCGAGATGCAGGATCATCGTCTCCGCACAATTGCGCGCCAGCACCGCGATCCGGGCGCCGCTGGCCGGCCCCAGCCGCGCCGCCAGCCAGGCGGCGACGCCGTCCGCGGCCCGGTCCAGCCCGGCATAGCTCCAGCGCCGGCCGCTCTCCAGATCGGCGAGCGCCAGCGCGTCCGGCTGGCTCCGGGCAAAGCTCAGGACCGAATCGAGTTTTGCCTCTATCATCCCCTTTTCCGCGCCGAGTCGGACGGCGGCAAACTTGTAAGTGACACTTCGTATTTCGCCTAGCCCATGCTAGACCGCGACTCAGACTGAAGAACAGGGATTTGTCAGGAGAGCGACCATGAACGAGATGACCCGCATCAGCGCCCAGCCGGCCTATTCGGACGCCGCCAGCAAGGCTCTGGCGCGCAAGCCGCAGCTCTTCATCAACGGCGCCTGGGTGGACTCGACCGGCGGCAAGACCCTGGCCGCGATCGACCCCTCGACGGGCCGCGAAATCTCCCGCTTCGTCGATGCCACGGACGAGGATGTGGACCGCGCCGTCGCCGCCGCCCGCGCCGCCTTCGACGATGGCCGCTGGACCGGCCTGCCGCCGATCGCGCGTGAGATGCTGATCCACAAGCTCGCCAATCTGCTCGAGGCGCATGCCGACGAGTTCGCCGAGCTGGAAGCGATCGACAATGGCAAGCCCAAAGGGATCGCCGCCGCCCTCGATATCCCCGCCTCGATCGGCATGCTGCGCTACATGGCCGGCTGGGCGACCAAGCTCGGCGGCGAGACCGCCGACCCGATGGCCGCGCCGCCGGGTGCGTTCCACGCTTATGTCCGCCGCGAGCCGGTGGGCGTCGCCGCGCAGATCGTGCCGTGGAATTTCCCCATGATCATGGCCACGCTGAAGATTGCACCGGCATTGGCAGCCGGCTGCACGATCGTGCTGAAGCCCGCCGAGCAAACCTCGGTGACCGCGCTCCGCCTCGCCGACCTGATCGCCGAAGCCGGCTTCCCGGCCGGCGTGATCAACATCATCACCGGCCTCGGCGAGACCGCCGGCGACCGGATGGTCCGCCACCCGGACGTCGACAAGGTCGCCTTCACCGGCTCGACCGAGGTCGGCAAGATCATCAACAAGGCGGCGACCGACAGTTTGAAGCGGGTGACGCTGGAGCTTGGCGGCAAGTCGCCGGTCATCGTCCTGCCGGACGTCGATGTGGATGCGACAGCGGGGGGCGCAGCCGGCGCGATCTTCTTCAACTCGGGGCAGATCTGCGTCGCCGGTTCGCGGCTGTTCGCGCACCGTTCGATCTTCGACAAATTGGTGGAGGGCGTCGCCAGCCATGCCCAGCATTGGGCGCCCGGGCCGAGCCTTGCCCCGGACACCCATATGGGCCCGCTCGTCTCCGACGAGCAGCAGAAGCGGGTGATGGACTATATCGACCAGGGCAAGAAGGCCGGCGCCTCCGTGCTGACCGGCGGCGATGCCGTCGGATCGGAAGGCTATTACGTCAATCCGACCGTCATGGTGGACGTGCATCCCGACATGAGCGTGGTGCGCGAGGAGATTTTCGGGCCGGTGCTGGTTGCCCAGCGCTATGACGATCTCGACGAGGTGGCGAAGGCCGCGAACGACACGTGCTACGGGCTCGGCGCCAGCATCTGGACCAAGGACCTCAGCAACATGCACAAGCTGGCCGCGAAGATTAAGTCGGGCACGGTCTGGGGCAATTGCCACTCGATGATCGATCCGGCCTTGCCGTTCGGCGGCTACAAGCAGTCCGGCCTGGGCCGCGAGCAGGCCCGGCAGGGCGTCGAGGCCTATACCGAGCTGAAGACGGTCATCATCGCGCTCTGATGCTCGACCTCGGCAAGCTCAAGGCGATCGACGTGCATGTGCACGCCGAAGTGTCATGCCACGACCCCGAGGACCCGGTCATGGCCGAATTTTTCGACGCCGCCTCGGCCTATTTCAAGGCGCCGCGCGAGCGGCCGAAAATCCCGGAGATCATCGAACTGTACCGCGCGGCGCAGATCGGCTTCTGCCTGTTCACCGTCGATGCCGAGAGCGGGATGGGGGCGAAGCGCGTCTCCAATTACGAGATCGCCGAAATCGCGGCGCAGCATGCCGACATCGTCATCCCCTTCGCCTCGATCGATCCGCACAAGGGCAAGCTCGGCGCCCGCGAGGCGCGGGACCTGATCGAGAATGCCGGCGTGAAGGGCTTCAAATTCCATCACATCGCGATGAATTGCCACCCGGCCGATCCGATGGGCTATCCGATCTACGAGGTGATCAACGCCTACAAGCTGCCGGTCATCTTCCATACCGGCCATTCGGGCATGGGCACCGGGATGCGCGGCGGCGGCGGCATGCGGCTCAAATATGGCGAGCCGATGCTGGTCGACGATGTCGCGGTCGATTTCCCGGACATGAAGATCATCCTTGCCCATCCGAGCTGGCCCTGGGTCGACGAGAGCCTGTCCATGGCGCTGCACAAGGACAATGTGTTCATCGACCTCTCCGGCTGGAGCCCCAAATATTTCCAGCCGCAGATCATCCGCTACGCCAATACGCAGCTCAAACATAAGATGCTGTTCGGCAGCGACTTTCCGCTGATCCACCCGCTGAAGTGGCTGGAGGCGGCGAAGGAGGCCGGCTTCAGGGACGAGGTGTTGCCGCTGATCATGAAGGACAATGCGGCGCGGGTGCTGGGGCTGACGTGACCGGCCATGTCGTCGTCACCGGCGGCTCGACCGGGATCGGTTTCGCCACTGCCAAATTGCTGGCGGAACGCGGCGCGAAGGTGAGCCTGATCGCCCGCAGCCAGGAGAAGCTCGAGGCGGCGGTGGCGGCGATCGGCGGCAATGCGCGAGCCTTTCCCGCGGATGTGAGCGACAGGGACCGGCTGATCGCCGCGCTCGATGCGGCGGCGGCGGCGCAAGGCCCGGTCCATGGCCTGTTCGCCAATGCCGGCACGGGCGGGACCTTCGCACCGGTCGAGGCCTATGCCGACGAGGACTTCGAACGGGTGCTGGCGGTGAACCTCACCGGCCCGTTCCGCGCGATCAGGCATGTGCTGCCCGGGATGATCGAGCGCCGGTGCGGCGCGATCCTCGTCACCGGCAGCCTCGCCAGCCATCGCGGGATGCCGATGAACGCCGCCTATGTGGCGTCAAAGCATGGCGTGCTCGGCCTCGCCCGCGCCGTGGCCGCCGAGGCCGCGCCGCACGGGGTGCGGGTGAATTGCCTGATCCCGGGCTTCATCGAGACGCCGATGCTGGAAGGCCTGCCGCCGGGTGCGATGGAGGGCCTTGCCGCCATCGTGCCCCAACGCCGCACCGGCAGCGCGGAGGAAGTGGCCGAGGTTGCCGCCTTCCTGCTCTCCGACGCGGCGAGCCATGTCACCGGCCAGAGCTGGGCGGTGGACGGCGGCATGCTTGGCACGCTCGATCCTTCGCGCTAGGATATTCGTAAGCGCCACATACAAATAAGGCGTTGAGTCGGAGAGAGCCCATGGCGACGCTCGCTGCACGCCCGCGGACCGTCGAGGCCGAGATCAACTATCTCGGGCTGATGGACTCCATGCCCTATTTCTACGCCAGGGATCATGACCGCGATCATTTGGTGCTGGAGCCGTGCCGGGTCGCGATCGCCGACGCCCGCCAGGCCGATCCCGCGCCGAGCCTCGACCGCGAGGGCTTCACTTTGGTGCCGCACAAGAGCGCGGTCACGGATTTCGAGGACGAGGAGCAGACCGCCGGGCTCTATGCCCGCGAGGCGGCGGAGCTGATCCGCGCGGTGACCGGCGCCGATCATGTCGTAGCGCGCGGCACGGTGTTGCGCTTTTCGCAACAGCAGAATCGCGATGCCTATGTGAACTCGCTCCCGGCGGGTTTCGTCCATATGGACGTGTCGCATGAGAGCTTCGCCCAGTTCGCGGCGATGGGCCTTGGCGATCATCCGGAGAAGGATGCGTTGCTCGCCGGGCGCTATATCGGCTTCAACATCTGGCGCGTGCTGACGCCCCCGCCGCAGGACCTGCCGCTTGCCGTTTGCGCAGCGAACAGCGTGACCGAAGCGGACCGGGTGACCGGCGAAGCGCGCGTCGACGGCGTGGATATCGAGGAGTTTCGCTTTGGCTCCTCGCTCTACCGGCCGAGCCCGCGCCACCGCTGGTATTATTATCGCGACATGAGCCCGGATGAGGCGCTCATCTTCAAGCAGTTCGACACGGCTGCGCCTGACATGGTCGGCGTGCCCCATGTCGCGTTCGCCGATTCGAGCGCGACCGACCCGATCCCGCGCGCCTCGGCCGAGATCCGCGCCTTCGCCTACTGGAGAGCCTGATGGGCCTGAAATATTACCATGCCGAGCCGCTCGCCAATTCGCTGAAGTCGATGCTGCCGCTCTTCGAAAAGGGGCTGGCCTTCGAGAGCGTCTATGTGAACCTGCACAAGTTCGAACAGCACCAGCCCTGGTTCGTCGCGCTCAACCCCGACGGGCAGGTGCCGGTGCTCGACCATGACGGCGTGATCATCACCCAGACCACAGCGATCAACGAATATTATGAGGACGCCTTCCCGGACCTGCCGGCGCTCCGCCCCAACCATCCCGAGGGCAATGCGCGGATGCGGATCTGGAACAAGTTCGTCGACGAGCATGTGATGAACTTCGTCTCGATCCACGGCTGGCACCGCATGGTCGGGATCATCGCCCGCAACATCGAGTCGGGCGAGTTCGAGAAGCTGCTCGAGAATATCCCGCTCCACGAGCAGCGCGAGAAGTGGCGGACGGCGCGTTCCGGCTTCTCGCAGGCGGACCTCGACAATGCGACCCGCAAGATCGAGGTGGCGCTGGCGAAGGTGGAAGCGCAGCTCGCCGAGACCCCTTGGCTGGCCGGCAGGATGTACTCGCTCGCGGACATCAATTTTTATTCTCACTGCGGCATGATGGTTGACCGGATGTTCCCGGAGCTGGAGGTGGACAGCCGTTTCCCCAGATTGGTCGATTGGCGCGAGCGGGTGACGGCGCGGCCGGCGACGAAGCAGGCTTTGGCCATGCCCGATCATACCGCGCCCGGCCTTCGCACCTGGAGCGGCGCCCGCTAGCCCTTGAGGGTCGCCCGCTCGTCGGCATAGCGCGCCCGGCGGCCTTGTTCGAAGGCGAGGCGCTGGGGGTCTGGAACCTCGTCGGCGAAGTTGCTGAGGATGTCGTCGAACACCTCGCCGAGCTCCTCGCGGAACTCGGGGTGGGAGAAGATGTAATAGCGGTTCTCGCGGATCGCGGCGACGACCTTCTCCGCGACCTCGACCGGATCCATGCCGATCTTGTGCGCCCGGCCGAGCATCCTCACGAAATCGGGATCGGTGGCGTGGCCGCCTTCCTCGGTGCCCGGCGTGCGGATCTCGTCGGAGCGGTAGATTTCGCTGTTCACCAGGCCTGGACAGAGGACCGAGACGCCGATCCCGTGCGGGCGCAGGCTGTGGCGGAGCGATTCCGAAAGGCCGCGCACCGCGAATTTCGAGCAATTGTAGATGCCCGGCATGCCGCTGGCGAGGAAGCTGGCCATGGAAGCGGTGTTGACGATGTGGCCGCCCTGCCCGTGCGCCTTCATCCGCGGCACGAAGGTGGTGACGCCGTTGATCACGCCGCCGAGATTGACGCCCAGCACCCAGTCCCAGTCCGCATAGCCGGACTCGTCGATCGTCCTGAACAGGTTCACGCCGGCATTGTTGAACAGCAGGCTGACCGGGCCGAACCGCTTCTCCACCTCATCCGCGGCCTCCGCGAAGCGGGTGCGGCTGGTGACGTCGAGCCGGACACCCATGACCTCACGATTGTCGAGGCTGGCAAGCGCGACCGCGATCGACTCCTCGCGAATATCGGCGATCGCCACCTTGCAACCATTGTCGAGCAGCACCCGGGCGAGACCGAGCCCGATCCCGTTGGCGCCGCCGGTGACGAAAGCCGTCCGGCCCGCCAGGTCGTTCATGGTTTCTTCGCCTCCTGCCGCGCCTTTTCCGCGGGGTAGATCGGGTTGCGCATCAGCATCCCGAAGACCTGCTTATACTCCTCATTCTCCTCCCGCCGCGGGATGGCGGCGACCATGGCGGCGGCGCGCTCGGTGACGCCGCCCAGAAACTCCTGGTGCGTGCAGATGAAGAGCTCGTCGCCCTCGATGCCCTCGCGGACGCGCTCGCCCACCTCCTCCTTGCTCATGAAGAGATGGCCGAAATTGGCACTACCCTGGCGGCGTTTGTCGCTCTCCGCATAGCCGGTGTCGGCATATTTGTCGGGGCGGGTCTTGCCCGATTCCTGGATGTTGGTGGCGACCGCGCCGGGACAGAACGCGGAGCAGATCACCCCCCTGGGCTCCAGCTCGCCGCGCATGGCCTCCATCATCCCGATCACCGCCGCCTTGGTGGTCGTGTAGATGACCGCGCCCGGATGCGGCATCAGGCCCGACATGGAGGCGGTGGAGACGATATGGCCGCCTTCGCCATGGGCGAGGAGGCGGGGCAGGATCGTCACCACGCCGTTGATCACGCCGCCGAGATTGACGCTCGTCGACCAGTCCCAGTCGCCATAGCTCGCAATCTCGACCGGCCCGACCACGCCGATCCCGGCATTGTTGACCAGCAGATGAAGCTTTCCGAACCGCGCTTCCGCCGCATCCGCGGCGGCGGCGTAGGCGGCGCGGTCGGTGACGTCGAGCTTGAGCGCCAGTACTTCGCCCGGGCCAAGCTCTTCGACGGCGGCGTCGAGATGATCCTGCCGGATGTCGGCGATCACCACCTTCATGCCCGCGCGCTTCAGCGCGATCGCGATGCCGAGGCCGATGCCCGACGCGCCGCCGGTGACGAAGGCTGTCTTCCCCGCCAGATTCTGCATAAGCTCGCTCTCCCTTCCGACGCGGCGTAACGGTTTCACCGCTTGCCGAGTCCGGATTGCCATTTGTAAGTGTTCAATACAAATTGCCCTTCAAGGCAAGAGCCGTTCGAGCGGCCGCCCAGGGCAGGAGAGGCCGACGCGCGCATGATCGACTATCCCGAGCTCTGCATGATCATCGACGGCGAGCGGGTGACCGCCGGCAGCCGCCGCACCTTCACCGTGCGCAATCCGGCGACGGGCGAGGCGCTGGCCGAACTGCCTTTGGCCGATGCCGCCGATCTCGACCGCGCGCTCGACACCGCCGCGCGCGGCTTCCGCATCTGGCGCGACTCGACGCCGCAGCAGCGCGCCGCCGTGCTGCAGGGCGCGGCGCGGCTGATGGCCGAACGCGCCGACGATCTCGCCCGGATCGCGACCATGGAGGAGGGCAAGCCCTTCGCCGAGGCGCGGATCGAGGTGATGATGAATGTCGGCCTGTTCAACTTCTACGCCGGCGAGGTCTTCCGGCTCTACGGGCGGACTCTGGTCCGCCCGGCGGGAACGCGCTCGACGGTGACGAAGGAGCCGGTCGGGCCGGTCGCGGCGTTCAGCCCCTGGAACTTCCCGCTCGGCAATCCGGGCCGCAAGCTCGGCGCGCCGATCGCCGCCGGTTGCTCGGTGATCCTGAAGTCGGCCGAGGAGACGCCCGCCTCGGCGCTCGGCGTATTGCAATGCCTGCTCGACGCGGGCCTGCCGAAGGAAGTGGCGCAGGCGGTGTTCGGCGTGCCGGACGAGGTGTCGCGGCATTTGCTGGCGAGCCCGGTGATCCGCAAGCTGAGCTTCACCGGCTCCACCATGGTCGGCAAGCAGCTGATGAAGCTCGCCGCCGAGGACATGAAGCGCACCACCATGGAACTGGGCGGGCATGGGCCGGTGCTGGTGTTCGACGATGTCGACGTCGACCGGGTGCTCGACGTCATGGCCCCCGCCAAATATCGCAATTGCGGCCAGGTCTGCGTCAGCCCGACCCGCTTCATCGTCCAGGAGGATATTTTCGACGATTTCGTCACCGGCTTCACCGCACGCGCGAAGGCAATCCGCGTTGGCAACGGCCTCGACCCCGACACGCAGATGGGGCCCATGGCCAATCCGCGTCGGCCGGACGCAATGGAGCGGCTGATCGGCGACGCGGTGGCGCGGGGCGGGACTTTGCACACGGGCGGCGAGCGGATCGGCAATCAGGGTTATTATTACGCGCCGACCGTGCTTTCGAACGTGCCGCTGGACGCGGAGATCATGAACGAGGAGCCGTTCGGCCCGGTCGCCATCCTGAACCCGTATGAAGGCGAGGAGGAGATGCTCGCCGAGGCGAACCGGCTGCCCTACGGCCTCGCCGCTTTTGCCTGGACGCAGGATTCGCGGCGGCAGAAGGTCGTCGCGCGCGAGATCGAATCGGGCATGGTCGGGATCAACACCAGCATGATCGGTGGCGCCGACGCGCCCTTCGGCGGGGTGCGCTGGTCCGGACACGGCTCGGAGGACGGGCCGGAGGGCGTCGAGGCCTGCCTGGTCACCAAGGCCGTGCACGAGGGATGAGCGAGGCCGCGCCCGCAACGGTGAAGCTGGGCGGCAAGGCGGCCTGGTATGCGCTCGTCCTGATCGTGCTGGTCCAGGCGATGAGCCTGCTCGACCGGCAGGTGCTGGCCATCCTCGTGCCGCGCATCCGTGCCGATCTCGGCGTCGGCGCGGCGGAGATGGGATTGCTCTACGGCACCGTCTTCGCGCTTTTCTACGCGATCTTCTCGCTGCCGCTGGGGCGGCTGGCCGACGGCTGGATCCGGACGAAATTGCTGTCGCTCTCGATTCTCGGCTGGTCGCTGATGACGGCGCTGGCCGGCTTCGCCAGCGGCTTCGGCCTGCTCGCTTTGTCCCGGCTCGGCGTCGGCATCGGCGAGGCGAGCGCGCAGCCCGCCGGCATGTCCTTGCTCGCCGACAGCTTCCCGAAAGAGAAGCGCGGCATGACCTCGGCAGCGATGGCGATCGCCGTCGCGCTCGGCCTCGGCGCCGCCTTGTTCGTCGGCGCGGTTGTCGTCGAAAACTGGGACGCGGCCTGGCCGGGCGGGGCCGGTGCGCCGCTCGGGCTCAAGGGCTGGCAGGCGGCGTTTATCGTCGCGGCTTTGCCGGGCCTGCCGCTGGCCTGGCTGCTCTGGCGGCTGCCCGAGCCGGTGCGCGGCGCCGCCGACGGCATTGCCCCGCCCGCCGACCCGCACCCGTTCCGCGCCAGCGCGCAGACGCTCGTCGCCATCCTGCCGCTCGGCGTCTGGGCGAACTTCGCGCGGGCCCGTGCTTCGGGCAGGCTATGGCTCGCCAACCTGGCGGGGCTGGCCATCATCGCGTCCGCGGTGCTGCTGCTCAACCGCTGGACGGACGGGCTGCGCCCGGTGAATCCGGTTGCGATGGAGATCAGGGGTCTCGGCCTCCAGCTGACCGGTAACCAGATACAATGGATCGTCTCCGGCTTCGGCGCCTATGTGCTGCTGAACTGGCTGCAGTCGCTGAAACTCGCCGACCGGCCGACCTATGCCGTCATCGCCAGAAGTCCAGCGATGCGCCTGCTGATCGCGGTCTCGTCGCTGCAGACGATCATCAATTACGGCGTGATGGCCTGGACGCCGACCTATCTGAGCCAGCATTTCGGCCTCTCCCTGACCAAGGTCGCGCTGGAATTCGGCACCCTGATCACCTTGCTCGGCATCATCGGCCCGCTCATCGCCGGGCCTTGCTCCGACTGGATCAACAAACGCCTGCCGGGCGGCCGACTCTATGTCACGCTCGGCTCGCTGGTCATCTATCCGCCGATCGCGGTGTGGACCTATTGGGCGGACGATGTCGGCAGCTTCTACCTGCGCTTCACCGCCTTCAGTCTGACCCTCACCATGTGGCTGCCGCCGGTCTATGCCGGGCTGGTCGATCTGGTGCTGCCGCGGATGCGCGGCATGGCCATGAGCTTCAACATCCTGACGATGACGATCGTCGGCATGGGGCTCGGCCCCTATGCGGTCGGGATGATGAGCGATCTCAATGGCGGCGATCTCCGCGCGGCGATCTCGAATCTGTTCTGGCTGAGCCCGCTGATCGCCCTGCTGACCCTCTTCCTCGTCCTGCGTTTCCCGCGCGACGAGGCGCTGCTGATCGCGCGCGCGCGCGCGACGCCGGAGAAAGACTATGACGGAGATCGATGATCAGGTTGCTGCCGCCGCCTTCCGCCGGCTGGTCGCGCACCTCAGGCACCGGCAGGACGCGCAGAATATCGACCTGATGGGCCTCGCCGGCTTCTGCCGCAATTGCCTCGCCGACTGGGTCGCCGAGGCCTCGGCGGAGGCGGGGACGCCGCTGAGCCGCGACGCCGCGCGGCGCGCGATCTACGGCGTGGATTATGCCGAGTGGAAACAGGGCCAGCCGGAAGCCACGCCCGAGCAACTCGCGCGAATGGAAGAGAGTGTCGCCTGCAATCAGGGGGACTGACGTGCGGTCGTCACGTCACCTTCCAGATCCAGAGCCGGATGCCGTCGGCCCAGCGCTCGCCCGTGCAGAGGAAGAGCGCGCGGTTCAGCCAGTCGTAGCGGCCGGCGGGGGCGGTGAATTGGGGGGCAGCGCGGAAATAGACGGAGGTGGGATCGACCCGCTCGCCGCGCGCCATCGCCGCCATGATCTCGGGCGGGCCGGCGCGCAGGCCGCGGTTGCGCACCTGGATGATAGCGCCGTCCTCGGTCCGCATCGCATAGACTGCGTCGAGCAGCAGCACGCCGTCGCTGCGGGTCACCTGCCAGTCGGCGCCGCCCTCGATGAACGTGCCCTTGAGCAAGGGGCCCTCGAACCGGCCGCTGAGGATCGGGATGAAGCGGCGTTCGCCGTCGGGCGTGGCGCCCTGCTGCACGGGCGGCCCGAGCACGGCCTCCGCCTCGTAGACGAATTCGACGCTGGGCTCGATCATGGCGCATTGCCTCCCTGCAGAATTTTGCGGCGGCCGCCGCGGGAATTGCGGTTCGGAACGAACCCTGTAGGATTACGGGGCGATCTTTGGGGAATTTGGACAGGACATTTCATCTCGTCTAAAGGTACGCAACGCTGACAATCGGGCAAGAGCCCGGGCGAAGAGGGGGAGTGGATTTGTCGAAAACCGGCAAGATTGCGGTGGATCCTGTGGATCTGAGCCAGGTCGGCGACATCAAGGACATATTGGGCTTCCACATCAGGCTCGCCTACGTCACCGTCTATCGCCACTTCATGGACACTTTTTCGGACCTCGAGCTTACGCAGAAACAGGTCTCGGTGCTCTGGCTGGTCGACGACAATCCCGGCGTCGCGCAGACCGACCTCGCGCAGCGCCTGTTCATGGACCGAGCGACCACCATGGGCATCGTCAACCGGCTGCAGGGCCGGAGCCTGCTGAGGCGCGGTCCGTCGCCCGAGGACCGGCGGCGCAAGACCCTCTTCCTCACCGACGCCGGCCGCGACCTTTTGCTGCGCGCGCGCCGCTGCATTTTCGAGCATGAGAAATGGCTGAAGAGCCGCTTCAGCAAGAGCGAGGTGAAGACGCTGATGGGCTTGCTCGACCGCATCCACACCTGAGGATACGCGAGTCCGCTTGATTCCCATGCCGCGCAGCATAGTATGCGCCCCATACAAATTTGCGCGGGGCAAAAATGGCGGATGAAGCGGCGCTGAGAGCGGAGATCGAGGCGCTTTCCGCGCGTGTCGGGCGGCTGGAGGATGCGACCGCGATCCGCAAGCTCCATTATGCCTACGGCTATTATATCGACGTCTGCATGTATGACGAGGTGATCGACCTCTTCGCCGAGGATGGCGAGGTGATCTTCCTCTCCGGCATCTATCGCGGCAAGGCCGGCGCCGCCCGGCTCTACAAGACCTGGTTCCAGAACTTTTTCACCGGCGGCCGGCCCGGCCCGGTGGACGGCTTCCTGCTCGACCATTTCCAGATGCAGGACATCATCACCGTCGCCGAGGACCGCGGGACCGCAAAGGGACGTTTCCGCGCCCTGCTCGCCGGCGGCAGCCACGAGTCGCGGACCGACGCGCCGGAAGGCCTGCCGGCCCAGTTCTGGGAGGCCGGCGTCTACGAGAATGATTATGTGCGCGAGCAGGGCGTGTGGAAAATCGCTCGGCTCGATTATCGCGTTCAATGGCAGGCTGATTACGAAGCGGGCTGGGCCAGGCAGGAGGCGCATCTGCGTCCGGCAAGCGTCACCTTTCCCGAGAACCCGCTCGGCCCCGATGAATTGCTCAGCGAAACCAGGCCGATGTGGCCGCGGCGGGCGCATGTCGAGTTTCACTACGCCCATCCGGTGGTTCAGCAGGCGCTTCGCTGAGGGATCGAGGCTGCCTGCCGACGCCTGTTGCCTGATCGTTACACCCCGAGAAATTGTGCGCAGCATACACATTCGGCATTGTATGTTACACAAACATATATAGCGTGGGGTTCGCCGTTGGGCCGCCCTGCGACGCAACCTGAAAAATCAGGTGTGGGGCGACCGCAATATGGGAGGGGTTAGGATGAACAGGTTCGGTCTCCGCCGGCGCGCAGTGCGCGGCGCATATATCGCTTCCGCATCACTCATCACGATCGCGACCGCCTCGCCAGCGCTCGCCCAGGACAATCCGGCGCCCGCCGCCAACAGCCAGGGCGAGCAGGAGGTGGTGGTCACCGCCCAGTTCCGCACGCAGAGGCTGCAGGATACGCCGCTTGCGATCACCGCGGTCCCGGCCGAATTGCTCGAACAGCGCAGCCAGGACAGCCTCGTTGAAGTGACCAATCAGGCCCCGAACGTGACGCTGCGCCAGCAGGGCGCCTCTTTCGGCCCGTCGATCGGCGCCTCGATCCGCGGCATCGGCCAGTTCGACTTCAGCCCGGCCTATGAGCCCGGCGTCGGCATCTATATCGACGACGTCTATTATTCCGCGTTGACCGGCGCCAATTTCGACCTGCTCGATCTCGAGCGGATCGAGATCTTGCGTGGTCCGCAAGGCACGTTGCAGGGCCGCAACTCGGTCGGCGGCGCGATCCGTCTGATCACCCGGCGGCCGGATGCCGATGGCGGCGGCTTCGTCGAGGTCGGCTATGGCAGCCGCAACATGATCAGCCTCCGCGGCGGCGCGACCTTTACCATCGCCGACGGCCTCTATGGCCGCATCTCCGGCACCGCCCGGCAGCAGCGCGGCTTCGTCGACCGGATCGACTATGGCTGCTCGCATCCCGGCAGCGGCATTCCGACCACGCGCGGCGCCGGCGACTGCACGGTCAGCCATTTCGGTGGCACCGGCTATACCGCGATCCGCGGCGCACTGCGCTACCATCCGAATTCCAACGTCGATATCCAGCTGGCCGGCGATTATACGCGCGACGACCGCACCAACGCAGCCGAAGTGCTGGTGGCGGCGCAGGCGCCCGGCAACACGCTCAATATCGGCCCGGCCTTCGGCCCGCAGTTCATCTGCGGCCGCTATTGCAATTATGCGCAATTCTCGCAGCCGGCGATCACCTGGGCGGGTCCGGTTGCGGCCGGCATCCCGCTGGTCGCGACCAGTGGCGACGACCATACCACCTTCGAAGGCTGGGGCGTGTCGCTCAATGCCGAGTTCGGCCTCGCCGAGCATATCCAGCTGACCTCGATCAGCGCCTATCGCGAGTGGAATAACCGGTTCAACACCGACGACGATCTCTCGCCGTCGAACATCGGCTTCGGCCAGAATGCGCTCGACTACTGGTTCTGGAGCCAGGAGCTTCGTCTGAACGCGCAGCTCGCGCCCGGCTTCGACATCACGCTGGGCGGCTATGCCAGCGACCAGCGGACCGAATATTTCACCTACCAGGACATCCGCTATGCGGTGATTCCGCTGCAGTTCATCTACGCCCCGGGCCACGATCCGGTGAACGCGGACAATTGGGCTTTGTTCGGCACCGCCATCTGGCATCCGATCGAGAATCTGACGCTGACCGGCGGCCTGCGCTACACAGACGAGCATAAGGATTACACTTACTACCGCGCCAATCCGGACGGCTCGTTCAATCCGTTCCTCGGCGGGCTGACGGGGGTGGTCGGCATTTATGACGGCAACCGCCTCGATTACCGGTTCAGCATCGACTACCGCTTCTCGCCCGAGGTCATGGCCTATGCGACCACGTCGACGGGCTTCAAGGGCGGCGGCGTCGGCCCGCGGCCGTTCAACCCGGCGCAGGCGCGCGGCTTCGGCCCCGAGGAGCTCACCAATTACGAGCTTGGCCTGAAACTCGATCTGTTCGACCGCCGCCTGCGTTTCAACACCGCGGCCTTCTTCGCCCAATATAATGGCATCCAGCTCTCCTTGCTTTCCTGCCCGCAGTTCGGTGGCCCGGGCCCGTGCGCGCTGCCGCAAAATGCCGGCAACGCCCACATCAAGGGCCTCGAGTTCGAGCTGTTCGCCCGTCCGGTCGACGGGCTGCAGATCGACGGCTCGCTGAGCTGGATCGATTTCTCCTATCGGTGCGTGAATATCACCGTGATACGCCCGCTGAACCCGGGCGAGACCGACAGCTGCTCGAGCGACCCGGCGCTTATCAGCCAGTTGGCCGCACGGCCGCCGGGCCTGCCGGAGTGGAAATGGAGCTGGGGCATCCAGTATGACATTCCGCTCGCCGGCGGCACGCTGACCCCGCGTTTCGACATGTCCTATAACGGGGCCACCGGGGGCGGCCTGACCAGCAGCGGCTTCCCGCTGCCGAGCTTCACGCTCGCCAATGCCAGGCTCACCTGGCGTGACAGCGACAATGACTGGCAGGTCGCGTTCGAGGTCACCAACCTGTTCGAGGAATATTATTACCTCACCACGTTCGACCTTCGCGGCGCAGGCGCTGGCTTCGTGAAGGCGCAGCCGGGCCGTCCGCGCGAGTGGGCGATCACGGTCACCCGCCGCTTCTGATCTTCCCCGAAGGGGATTATCGACCCTGAATCCCCGGCTTCGGCCGGGGATTTTTTTGCGGCTCAGCCCTTCTTGCTGAAGAACGCCACGCCCCGATATTCGTAGCTTTCGCGGATGGTCGCGTCGGGCCGGCTGGTGTCGTGAAAGGCGGTGTGCGGCGCGCGCCAGGCGCGATTGTGATCGCTGTCGTGGAACTTGATGAAGACGATCTCGTCCCGGGTCATGTCCGGGAAATAATACCAGCGATGTGCCGGACTGTGATGGAAGATGGTCGCGGCGACCATCTCCTCCTCGCCCGGAATCTCGCGCCAGAGATCGTCGCCCTCGGGGAGCACGTCGACGTCGACCTTGGTGTTGCGCGTCCCTTCCCCGTCGCCGACGCTGGAGCCGTCGCAGAGCGCCAGCGGCCAGCTTTGCGGCGGCGGCGTGATCGCCCGCCAGAAGCTGAAGGCGATAAACCGCTCATAGCCGGGCCCGTCCGGGGCCGCCGCTTCGTAAAGCCGCGCCGCGAGATTGTTCGCGGTTTTGGTGGTGAAATCGACATGCGCCTCCGCTGCCGGCGGCTGCACGCCGGGGCCGGTCTGACCGGTCGAGCGGACCATGCCGCCCATCGGCACGACCAGATCGGCGCCGGTCAGCTCCTTCGTCCGCGCAACCACCTCGGCCGGATAGATGGCGTCGACCTGCGCGGCGTCGCGCCAGTCGGTCACCGCCGTCCGGTGCGTGGCGAGGCAGAAGCCGTTCCTGTCGAGCGTAAATGGCTCCGCCGCCAGCCGGGCATTGCGGACGGTGACCGGATAGGGCTGGTAGACACCGGTGTTGAGCTCGGCGCCGGGCGCCCAGAAGCGGCGGTTGATCCGCGAGGTCGGCACCAGATAGTCGATTTGGGTGTCGACCGCCTCGGGCGCGCGGCTGAGCGGCCGGTCGATCAGGTCCATCTCGCTCTCCTCAATCCTTATAGCCTTCCCGCGCGCGGCTGTTGTCGAGCACGATCGGCTTGCCGGTCACCGGATGCGGATAGTGGAAGGGCACCGTGTCCGTCGCCGGCCAGAGCCGGGGCCGCGGCTCGATCAGTTCGTCCGGGCCGAGCGGATCGCCGGGCCAGAGCTGGCTTTCGTCGGCCATGGGAATGAAATCGATCGGCGTCTTCGCCCAGCCCTCGGCGAAGCTGCCGTGCCAGAAGGGATAGTAACGCAGCGCCTTGATCTTCCAGGTGCCGCCCTCCTTCACATAGTCATTCTCGTAAATGCCGCCCTCCCACCAGGCGCGCTGCTGGCCCTCGGCGCTTTCGTGCAGGCCTGCCTGCATCTGCGAGCGGCCGCGGACCTTCGCGCTTTTGCGGTCGGGCGCGACGTCGATCACCATCTGCAGCTGCGGATGATCGAGCAGCCAGCCGTAGCGCGGGCCGTTATGACCCTGCGTGAACTGGGTCTGGAAGCGCTCGATATAGAGGCGGCGGACGCCCTTCTTGCCCTTGTAGATGCCGCCGAGGAACCAGACCTCGCCATCCTCGGCGAACAGGTCGACCACCTCGTTATATTGCGATTTGTCGATGAAATAGCCGTAGGTGTATTGCACCTTCCGGATCTGGCTCTCGTCCTGCAGGCGGCCGACCTCCTGCTCGAGATCGGCGATACGCTGGCTGAGCTCATTGGTGTTCATCGCGTCGGTGGCCAAGTCGGTTCTCCTCAATCAAGCAATATCTGGATGTGTTTCAGCGGCCGAGCGCCTCCAGCCGTTCGATTTCCGCGCGATAGGGCTTCATGGCGCGGAACATGAGGAAGCAGGCCAGCGGCAGCAGCACGCCCGCGGTCAGCAGCAAAGCCTCCCTGAGCCGCAGCGGATCGACGACGACATATTGCGCCACGAGGCCGATCACGAAACTGCCCATCGCCCCGAAGAAGGTGAACATGAAGAGGTAGAAGGCGGTCACCTGCCCGCGCATCGAATTGGGGGCGACGCGCTGGATGGCGGCATTTTGCGGGACCGCGCCGGCGAGGCCGAACATGCCGGAGAAGCCGAAGGCGATGATCGACCCCCAGCCGACAGGCATGAGCAAGGCGGTCAACGTGCTGGCGGTCGTCCCGCAAAAGCAAATGAAGGCGGCGCGGACATTGGCGTCGCGGTGGCGCTTGCCGAGCAGCTCGACGAGGATGCCACCGAGCACCAGCCCGGCGAGCGAGCCGATCAACGTCACGATGCTGATCGCGGCACCGATCTCAGCCGGGGTCCAGCCGAATGAGCGAATCATGAAGGGCACGCGCCAGAACAGCAGGCCGAAGGACTCGGTCGCGCTCAGCGCGAGCGCCGCGAACAAAGGATAATAAACCCGGCCGTTGGCGTGGATGGCCTTCGCCGCGTCCCATCCCATGAAGGTGATGACCTGACGGCCGAAGGAGGCGCCGACGGGCGGCTGCTCGGCATCGGCAACGGGGGCCTGGCGCTGCGGCTCCCTGACGGTCAGAAAGAGGAGGGAGGCAAGGATCGCGGGCGCGCCGATCCAGATCAGGATCCACTGCCAGCCGAAAATCCTGAGGCCGAACAGGGTGGAGGGCTCCCATTGGACGGTCATCGCGATCAGAAGGCCGCCAACCAGCGGGCCCAGCGTCAGGCCCCCGATGAAGCCGAATTGCAGCAAAGCGAAGGCGCGGGTGATGATCCTGGGCGGGAAGGCGTCGGCGATCAGCGAATAGGAGGAGGGGGCGTGGGCCGAGCCGCCCGCGGCGAGGAAGACGCGGCTGCCGACGAATTGCACGAAATTCTGCGCGAGGCCGCCGAGCGCGGTGATCAGCCCGACCAGGGCGATGCCGCCGGACAGCACATATTTGCGCGGCCAGATATCGGCGAGGCGGGCCAGCGGAATGCCGACGAACAGATAGCAGATGATCGCGGCCGGGCCGCCGAGGAAGCCGAGCTGCCCGTCGGTCAGCCCGAAATCCTTCTTGATCTGCTCGGCGAGCATCCCGAACACGGTCTGATCGAAGAAGGTGATGAAAGTTGCGAAGATGATCGCGAACAAAGCCCAGTAACGCGCGGGCGACGACGGCCATGCCTTCGGCGGATAAGCGCTGCCCGGCCCGGGCTCGGCGGACGCCAACTCCGGTGCCGCGCTCACTGCCCGCCTCCGTAGCGCTGGGAGTCCATTTCCTGCCGGGCCTGAATGTACTTCATCATCGCCTTGCCACGTTTCTCCTGTCCTTCCAGATCGCTGTCCGCGGGCGGCAGCGCGTCCAGCGCCTGCTGGAAGATCGCCTCCAGCATCCCCCGCGCCTCCGGATAGGGGATGATGTAGAAGCGATTCTCCTCGATCGCGGCCCTGACGTGGCCGGCCAGCTCCTCCGGATCCATCCCCTGCGAATAGATTTCGTGCAGCGCCGCGATCTCCCGCTCGTCCACCTTGTAGCCCGAATTGGCGAGATGGGCGGGCCGGGTCTTCACCGACTCGGCGATGTTCGAGCGGATATTGGCGGGGCAGAGGACGGAGACGCCGATCCCTTTGTCCTTCAGCGCGTCGCGCATCGCCATGGTGATGCCGTGCACCGCGAACTTGGTCGCCGAATAGATGCCGGCGCCCGAATTGGCGAGGAAGGCGCCGAGCGACGCGGTGTTGACGATATGCCCGCCCTCGCCATGCGCGAGCATGCGCGGCACCCAGGTCTGCATCGAATTGACCACGCCCCACCAGTTGACGTTCACGATCCAGTCGTAATCGTCATAGCTCGCCTGTTCGAGCGGCCCGAAGATCGAGACGCCGGCGGTGTTGAAGAGCAGGTGCAGCGGGCCGAACGTCGCTTCCGCCTCGTCGGCGGCGAGGGCGAAGGCGGCGCGGTCGCTGATGTCGAGGGCGATGCCGTGCGCCTCGATGCCGCGCCCCCGAAGCTCGGCCAGCGCCGCCTCGATCGCGTCGGGGCGGATGTCGGCGATGGTGACCCTGCAGCCGGCGCCGCCGAAGACCTTGGCCTGGCCGAGCCCCGCGCCGCTGGCGCCGCCGGTGATGAAGGCATGTTTGCCGCTGAAATCCTGCATCTCAATAGCCCACGGTGAAGCGCTGGCGGGAATGGGCCGGCCGCTCGATCTCGTCGAGCAGGGCGATGGCGAAATCCTCGTAGGAGACATGACTCTTGCCGTCGGCGGCGGTCAGCAACTCGTCCTTGCCGAGGCGGAAGTGGCCGGTTCGTTCGCCGGGGCCGAAGAAGACCGAGGGGCTGAGGAAGGTCCAGTCGAGGATCTGCTCCTGCCGGATGCGGGCGAGCGCCTGCCGCGCCGGCTCAGCCTCGACCTTGATGAAGTCCGGAAAGCCCTCCGTATCGATCAGCTGCAGACCGGGCGCCACATAGAGCGAGGCCGCGCCGCCAACGATCAGCAGGCGCCTCGCGTCCTTCAACGCGTCGAGCAGAGCCTCGACGTCCAGATCCTGGAACTTGACCGAAAGCACGACCGCGTCGGCCCCCTCGATCGCGGCGGCGATGCCCGCTTTGTCGGTGAGATCGGCCCGGACGGCCCGACCGTTGCCGACGGTGCCGCCGCTGCGGGAGATGGCGATCACCGCATGGCCGCGCCGCTCGGCTTCGGCGACGATGCGCTGGCCGACATTGCCGGTCGCCCCGATCACCGCGATCCTCATTCGCTCTCTCCTTCCCGCGGGACTCTTGCGGTCCCTGCGTTCGCTCAGTCGACGACCTCGGCCCGCTGCGCCCGCCAGCTACCGTCCGCATAGACCTTGCGCGCGGTCTCGGCATAGGGAACCGGGCTGACCACGGCCCTGAGTTCGGTCTGGACATGTGGCTCGACGGTTGGCTTCTTCGTGCCGCCGTCCGGCTCGCCCCAGACGAAGGCCACTTCCGTGCCCGGCTCGGCATAGTCGGCGTCGAGCATGGCGAGAGTCAGCATCCGGCCCTCGTTGAAGCTGTAGCCGACCCAGGTGGACAGGCCGATCGTCCGGCCGTCCACCGTCACCCTGTCGAACGGGTGCATCGAGTAAACCGCCGAGGGGAAGTCCATATATTTGGGCTTGTCGCTTTTGCTCAGCATCCCGGCCCAGACGCGGGCGACGTCGTCATTGTCGAGCGCCAGCGTCACTTTCTTCCGGTGCGGGCCCTCAGCCATCTTCTCCAGCGCGGCGCGGCCGATGAAGTCGTGATCGAACTTCACGAACGGCCCGTAGCCGAGATCCCACGGCGTCAGGTAATAATCCTCGATATTCTCGGAGACGAAGCTGCCGCCGATCGAGGCCTTGCCCGCATAGCTGTTGGCGCTGGCCCACTCGCGGAACGCCTTCGAGCCCTCGCCGGTGTAGACGGCCGGGAGCGGGGAGGGGATCCAGCCCGATTCCAGCGTGTTCGACGAGTAGGCGCGGCCGCCGACGGCGCGCAGGCCGAAACCGGCGCCGGCCGCCATGATCGCACCGCGCACCGCCTCGCCATCGTCCCAGGGGCCGAAGAATTCGAAGCCCGGCTGGCCTGCCATGCCGTGGCGCAGCGCGCGCACCGTCTTCCCGGCAATGTCGACTGTGGTCATGTTGAAGAATTTGAGGTCGGGCGGCGTGCTGCCGAGCGCCTTCTCGATGATCTTCATCGCGTTCGGGCCCTGGACCTGGAAGCGGTAGGATTTGCGCCGGCCGTCGCTGCGCAGCGCGGTGCGCTCGTCGCGCTCCACTCTCACGTTCCAGTCGCCGGTCGCGGCGTGGAACTCGACCCATTCGATCACCGGCGCCCGGCCGACCAGATTGAAGCTGTTCTCGCCCAGATAGAAGAGGATGACGTCGCCGATCACATAGCCCTCGGCGGTGACCGGCACGAACTGTTTGGCCTTGTCGACGACGAAGCCCTTGAAGCTGTTGATGCCGAGATGGTTCAGCATCGCGAAGGCGTCGGGGCCTTCCACCGCAAGGTCCACCATGTGATAGGACTGGTTGTAGAGCACCGCCGTGTGCTGCCAGGCCCATTGCTCGTCGCGCCAGTTCGAATATTCCGCGGGCACGCCCGGATAGGCGTTCGGGCCGGTCTGCTGGTTGCGCAGCAATTCGACGATATTGCCGCTCGCCCTGAGCAGCGTTTCGAGGCTGTCGGCCATGCATTCCTCTCACTGGCGGCGCCATATTTGACGTCTGCCCCGGACGATAATCGCGGTCCCGGCGTTTGAGAAGAAAATTCGTACGCAACGCATACGAAAATCGGCGGCCTTACTCCGCTGCCAGCCGCGTCCCCGCTTCCTCCGCGGCGATCATCCGGGCGAGGAGGCGGCGGGCGCGGACGCCGCCGCCGTCGCCGGTAAGGATCAAGGGCTTCAAGTCCCGGAAATCCTGCCCGGCCATCAGCCGATGGACGTCGCGGATGATCGGCATGTCCTCCTGCTCGAAGGCGGCTTCGAGGATTCCCTTGAGGACGCCGCTGAACTCGGCGTCGCCCACGGCATAATCGCGCGCGGTCGCCCAGACATAATGGGTGGAATCGGCGGTCTCCGGGGTGAAGGCGTGGAGCGAGGGCAGCGTGGTCATCTCCGCGCGCGGCGTGCCGGGATCGCCGATGCTGAAATCGAAATAGAGCGTGGCGGGCGCGTGCCAGACCACTTCGCCGACGAAATCCTGCTTGCGCCCCCCAGTCCCGGTCATCGCCGAAATGCCTTCGGAGAGATAATCGTCCGCCTGACTGTACTCGACATGGACGCGGTCGCCCTCGGTCCAGAAGCGGCGCTTGCCGGTGGTGAAGGCATTGGCGACGAGCGCCGGATGCACGAAATTCGCGTGGCTGAGATCGAGGATATTATCGCTGTAGAGCTCGTAATGGCCCTCGGCGAGCGTCGCGCCGCGCACCGCTTCCCATTTCGGGTCGGCAAGCCAGGCGAAATCGGGGATCGCCGCGTCGTCCGCCAGCGTCGCATCGCCCATCCAGATCCAGAGCAGAGCGTGCCGCTCGACCAGCGGGTAAACGGGCACCGAGACCTTCGGTACGACGCCGCTTTCATGCGGGTTGAAGACGCAGGCGCCGGTGCCGTCGAAACGGAGGCCATGATAGGGGCATTGCAGCACGCCATCGATCACCCTGCCGTGGCCGAGCGGCGCGAAGCGGTGCGGGCAGCGGCCGGCGATCGCATGGGCGGTGCCCTCGCCGTCTCGGAACAGGGCGATCGGTTGGTCGAGGAAGGTCTTCGCCTGCGGCGCGTCAACCAGTGCGTCGGCCCAGCCGGCGACATACCAGGCGTTGCGGAGATAGCGGCCCGGCGGCCGGGGCTTCGGGATCGGCTGCTGCTCTGCGCTCATCCGGGCTCCTCCCTCTCCCGTCAGGTGCCGGCTTGCTCCAGCTTGTCCTGCACCTCGCTGCCGCCCACGGAATAGAGCACCCGGGCGTTGCGCGTCTTCTGGAATTCCTCAAGCGTTTCACCCCGCATCGCGGCGTAGACGTGGAGATTGGAGACGCCGACCACCGCCGCCATTTTCTCCAGCACGAAGAAGATCGCGCCGTGGCGGATCAAAGCCTGCCAGTCGCGGCGCCGGATCATGTCGCGCTCTGCCTCGGGCAGCCCGGCCTCCTCGAACAGGATTTCCGGCTCCGCGAGGAAGCGCGCGCGGTGTTCGGGGATGACGAGATCGTGGAGGAAGCGGTTCAGCCGGTAATTCTTCGCGCTCCGCTCGAGGTCGAACAAATAGGTGCCCTCCAGCTCCTCGATGCCCCTGGTCTGCGCGACCGCCTTCTCCCGAACCGCCTCTGCCGTCTCGGCGCTCATCGGTGCCGACTCGTCCTCGTAGATGGCGGTCGCGATCGCGGTCATCGAGGGGAGGTAATAGGAGCTATGGACCTGCTTCACCTCGGCCGAGAGCGCGCCGCGCATCACCAGCCACATAATCACCTCGCTGCTCTCCATCCCGCCGAGGCGGGCGTGATCGGCATGGGTCATCCGGGTCAGCGCCACCGGGTCCTTCGCCATCAGTTCCATCAGTTGATGATCCCAGGGCGGATTGTTGAAGCCGGCGCGCTCGCCCTGAATCTGGTGCGAAAGGCCGCCGGTGGCGACGATCACCACGCCGATATCCTCGGGATAGCTCTCGATCGCGCCCCGCAGCGACTGGCCGAGGCTGAAGCAACGCGCCGCGCTCGGCACGGGAAATTGCAGGACGCCGACCTGCAGCGGCACGATCGGCAGCGGCCAGCCCGCCTCGTCATGCTCCAGCAGCACCGAAAGCGGCGAGAAGCAGCCATGGTCGAGCGCCTTCTCCTGGAAGAAGCTCATGTCGAACTCGTCGGCGACCAGCACCTGGCCGATATGCCGGGCGAGCGCGCCATGGCCCCTGATCGGCGGCAGGTTGCGCGCCCCGCCGCCTTCGTCCGCGACCCGATATTCCTCGCCGATCCCCAGGCAGAAAGCAGAATAATGGTCGAAGAAAAAAGAAGTGATGTGATCATTGTAGATGATGAAGAGAGCGTCCGGCCTTTTCTCCCGCAGCCAGGCGGCGATCGGCGCGTAGCCGTCGAAGATCGGCTTCCAGACCGGATCAGCCTGCTTGTTGGCGTCGAGCGCGAAGCCGATCGTTGGCGTGTGCGAGGTGGCGATCGCGCCGATGATGCGGGCCATTTCACTCTCCGAAAACCGCGCTTCCTTGGCGTCGGTCCAAGTCTCCAGCATAGTGCATGGCTGCGGGCTTGTGAACGGAAGATAATGAGCTACACATACAATTATTGCCAGCGCCGGCGCGAGTCTGGAAGGCCCGTTTCCCGGCGAAAGAGCGCAGGGAGAGGGTGATGACCGGGCCGTTCCCGAAGACCATGGACTTTGGCGGCATGAATGCGCCGTCGCGCATTGAGGCGGACATTTACGACCTCATCGTCGAGGGCGAGATCCCGCAGGAAATCAACGGCCGCTGGTACCGCGCGACCCCCGATCACCAATATCCGCCCTCCTGGGAGGAGGACACCTTCATCTCAGGCGACGGCATGATCTCGATGTTCCGGATCGAGGACGGCCATGTCGATTACAAGAGCCGCTATGTGATGACCGAGCGGCTGAAGAACGACCGCAAGGCCCGCCGCTCGCTCTACGGCCGCTATCGGAACCCCTACACCGACGACCCGTCTGTCCAGCACAAACCCGGCCGCAGCGCCGCCAACACCACGCCGGTCTTCCATGCCGGCCGGCTGCTCGCCACCAAGGAGGACGGGCGGCCGATGGAGCTGGACCCGGACACGCTGGAGACGCTCGGCGAATATGATTTCGGGGGCAAGCTGAAGAGCGACACGGTCACCGCTCATGTCCGGATCGATTACGATACCGGCACCATGTACCTCTACGGCTATGAGGCGGGCGGGCTCGCCACCGACGACGTCGCCTATCTGGTGGTCGACACGGACGGCAATCTCATCCGCGAGCAATGGTTCAAGGGGCCGTCAGCCTCGCTGATGCACGACTTCGCCGTCACCAAGAAATATGCTATTTTTCCCTTCTTTCCGCTGAAGACCGATCTCGAGCGGCTGAAGGCCGGGGGCCCGCACTGGGTGTGGGATTTCGACGAGACCGAGACGGTGATGGGGATCATGCCGCGCGACGGCGACGTCTCCGAAATGCGCTGGTTCCGCGGCGCCGCGGCTATGTCCTTCCACTTCATGAACGCCTTCGACGAGGGCGACAAAGTGCATCTCGATTTCGGCGTGAGCGAGATGATGATCTTCCCGTTCATGCAGCGCGATAGCGGGATCGAGCCCGGCCCGCCCGGCCCCGGCTCCCCCCGCACCGGCGTCGCCCGCTGGACGTTCGACATGTCCGGCCAGGCGAACACCTGGCAGGAACGGATCATCGCCCCGCCCGGCGACATGCCCCGCGTCGCGGACAAGGATCACATGAAGCCCTATGACATCGGCTATTATGAGACCTTCGATCCGAAATTCGGGCCGCCGCTCGTCGCCGGGCCGGTCGGCGTCGGCTTCAACGTCATGCAAAGGCTGAACAACAAGACCGGCGAGATCCGCCAGTACAGCGCCGGCCCGGGCACCACGATCCAGGAGGCCGTCCATATCGCCTCGAAGGAGCCGGGCCACGAAGGCTGGCTGCTGTTCATCGTCGACATGCACGAGAGCCATCACACCGAGGCGCATCTGATCGAGGCGGAGCATCCGGAGAAGGGCGCGGTCGCCCGCATCATGATCCCCTTCCGCTTCCGCAACCAGGTGCACGGCTCCTGGGTGCCGGAGGAGTGGGTGAAGAAGGACTAGGACCGGGGACAGTTACTAGTAACGGTCCCGGTCCGCAGGGGAGAGGCCAATGTCGCTCGACGAAATGCGCACGGAGCTGGACGCGCTGAAGCGGGACGTCGCGACGCTGAAGGACATCCACGCGGTCCGGACGCTGCACTTCAAATATGGTTATTATATCGACATGTGCCTCTACGACGAGGCGGTCGAGCTGTTCGCCGACGATGCCGAGGTGCTGTTCCTGAACGGCATTTACAGGGGCAAGGACTCAGTCGCGCGCATCTACAAGGGCTGGTTCCGCGAGATGTTCACGCAAGGGGGGAACGGGCCGGTCTACGGCTTCCTGCTCGATCATTTCATCGCACAGGATATTGTCGACATTTCCGGGGATGGCCTGACCGCGAAGGGGCGGTTCCGCTGCCTGATGCAGGCAGGGAGCCATGAGACGAAAGAGCCCAAGGTCCGCCCGATGCCCGACCAGTGCTGGGAGGGCGGCATTCACGAGAACACCTATGTGAAGGACGAAGGCGTCTGGAAGATCAGACAGCTCAATTACAACATGCTCTGGCAGGCCGGTTACGAGGAAGGCTGGGCGCACAGCACGGTCCATCTGCCGCCGCTGACGAAGACCTGGCCCGAGGATCCGCACGGTCCGGACGAATTGTTCGACGCGACGCCTGAATTCTGGCCGCACACCAGGGTCGTGCCCTTCCATTATCCGCACCCGGTGACCGGGGAGAAGTGGCGGGGATAGTAAAGGACCGGGGACAGTTACCAGTAACTGTCCCCATTCAGCGGCCGGCCTCCGCCATCTCCCGGTCCGCGTCGCGCAGCGGCAGCACGAGCAGCAGCAGGGCTGCGACGATCGAGCCCGCCGCCATGATGATCGACACCGTCAGCAGATGGTCCTTGCCGAGCTGCGTGAACAAGAGGCCGGCGAGGATCGGCGAGCCGGCCGCGCCGAGGCGGCCGACGCCGAGGACGAGACCGGTGCCCGTCGCCCGGGCATAAGCCGGGAAGCCGCGCGCATAGGCGGCGTAGAAGCCCACGATCGCGGCATTGGTGAAGAAGCCGGTGGTGAAGGTCGCCATCCGCCAGCCCCACAGCGAGTCCCGCGGGAAGCCGAAGGCGGCGACCGCGACCGCGCCGATCAGCAGCATCACGATGGTCGGCGTCTTGATGTCCCATTTCTTCATCAGGAAGCCGAACAGGAAGCCGCCGGTCGCGCCGCCGATATTCGCCCAGGTCAGCACGCTCGCCGCCTGGGCCGGCGTGTAGCCGAAATCGGCGACGATCTGCGGCGACCATTTCAGGAGATAGTAGAAGGTGATGGTGTGGAACATATAGCCGAAGGCGAGCAGCAGGGTGACCGTGCGCAGCCTTGGCTTGGCGAGGATGTCGGTAAGCTTCGGCCGGGCGGTCTGCGGTGCCTCTGGCGGCAGCGCCTCGATCCCCGGCTGGCGGAAGGCGGCGAGCGACCGGTTGATCTTCTCCAGAGCCCCGGCCGGCCGCCGCGCCGCGAAAAAGGCCGGCGTCTCGGGCACCAGCAGCATGACCAAAGGAATCATGATCGCGGTCACGATGGCGCCGAACAGAAAGACCGCGCGCCAGTCATAGGCGACCAGCAGCCAGCCCTGCGCGACGAAGCCGCCGATCACCGCGCCAAGCGGATAACCGATCACATAGAGCGCCATGGCGAGGCTGCGGCCCGCCCGGCTCGAACATTCGGCGGTCATCGCATTGGTCGCGGCCAGCATGCCGCCGATGCCGAGGCCGGTGATGAACCGCCAGACGGTCAGCGCCGTCACCGCATGGGCGGCATGCGCCATGTACATGCCGACGGCCATGACGATCAGGCAGAAGAGCATGGCCGGCTTGCGCCCCAGTCGGTCGGCGACGCCGCCCAGTATCACGGAGCCGAAGCCCATGCCGACCAATTCGGCGGAGAGGACAATGCCGAGCGCATCGCGGGGAATGCCCCATTCGCGGGAAATGCCAGGCGCGGCGAAGGCGCTGGAGAGCACATCGAAACCGTCGAGCGCGTTCAATGCGACCATCAAAGCGACGACAATCCACTGCCGGACGCCCATGGGATTGTCGTCGATGATGATCCGCGGATCGTTCTGCATTCTGCCTCCCCTCGGGGGACGGTTGTTTGCAACTGTCCCCATTCCTTTGCGTCGGGACCTTGAATGGGGACAGTTACGAGTAACTGTCCCCGGCCCTCTGAGTAACTGTCCCCGGCCCTCTCTCTAGCGCTGCGCCTCCAATTGCTTTTCGAGCGCATCGAGCACCCTGTAGCACGGCATGACCTGCGCGACGCCGGCATTGGGCTCCCGGCCCTCGCGGATCGCGGCGACGAACTCGCGGTCCTGTAGCTCGATGCCGTTGGTCGAGACCGTCACGCCGCTGAGATCGACAGGCTCCTCCTTGCCGGTGACCAGGTCGTCATAGCGGGCGAGCCAGGTGCCGTTATCGCAAATGTAACGGAAGAAGGTGCCGAGCGGCCCGTCATTGTTGAACGAGAGCGAGAGCGTGCAGATCGCGCCGCTCTCGGCCTTGAGCTGGATCGACATGTCCATGGCGATGCCGAGCTCGGGATGGTGTGGCCCTTCGATCGCGTTCGCAGCGACGATCGGCCCCGCCTGATATGCGAACAGATCCACGGTATGCGCGGCATGATGCCAGAGCAGATGGTCGGTCCATGACCGCGGCTCGCCTTTGGCGTTCATGTTCTTTCGCCGGAAGAAATAGGTCTGCACGTCCATCTGCTGGACGGCGAGTTCGCCCGCGATGATCTGCTTGTGGATGTACTGATGCGAGGGATTGAAGCGCCTTGTATGGCCGACCATCGCGACCAGGCCGGTTTCCTGCTGCTTCGCCAGTACCGCCTCGCCGTCGGCGAGAGTGTCGCAGAGCGGAATCTCGACCTGGACGTGCTTGCCGGCGTCCAGACACTGGATCGCCTGCGCCGCGTGCAGCTGCGTCGGCGTGGCGAGGATCACCGCGTCGAGCCCGGGTTGCGCCAGCGCCTTGGCCAGTTCGGTCGTGGCGTGGCCGACGCCATATTTGTCCGCGACCGCCTGCGTCGCGTCCAGCCGGCGGCCGACGACCGAAATCACTTCGACGCCGTCGATCCGCTGCAGCGCATCGAGATGTTTTTCGCCGAAGGCGCCGGCGCCGGCGAGCGCGATTTTCATTCGACCGGCTCCAGCACGAGCTGGCCGAGCGCCGTGTTCGACGCCGGGATATGGTAGAAGCGGTGGAGCTCGCGCGCCTCCGGGCCGAGCGCGCCGCGCATGATCAGCCACATGACCAGCTCGATCCCCTCCGAGCCGGCCTCGCGCAGATATTCGATATGCGGCATCTTCCGCAGGCGCTCGGGATTCTTGATCAGGTCGTCGATGAAGGCGAGGTCGAATTCCTTGTTGATCAGGCCCGCGCGCGGCCCCTGCAGCTGGTGGCTCATCCCGCCCGTGCCCCAGATCTGCACGTCCAGATCCTCCTCGTAGGATTCGACCGCGCGCCGGATCGCCTCGCCGAGGTTCCAGCAGCGATTGCCCGAGGGCGGGGGGTAGGTGACGACGTTGACCGGAAGCGGGATCACCTTGCAGGGCCATTCCTCGGGTTCCCCGAAGATCATCGAAAGCGGCACCGTGCAGCCATGATCGACCTCCATCCGGTTCATGATGGTCATGTCGAACTCGTCGAGGATGCAGGACTGGGCGATATGCCAGGCGAGGTCCGGATCGCCGATCACGTCAGGGACGGGCCGCGGTCCCCAGCCCTCGTCCGCCGGCTTGAACCTTTCCGCGCAGCCGATCGCGAAGGTCGGGATGATGTTCATGTCGAAGGCGGTGGCATGGTCGTTGTAAACCAGCACGACCACGTCCGGCATGTGGTCCCTGATCCACTCCTTCACCCAGCCATAGCCCTCGAAGACCGGCCGCCAATAGTCGTTGCCGGTGACGCCGGTCTGCATCGCGGCGCCGAGCGCCGGGATGTGGCTGGAGGTCACGCCTGCGGTGATCCGTGCCATGATCAGCGTCCCTCCTTGATCGAGCGCTGGCCTTCGGGCGACCGCCCGCCCTTCAGCATCATCTCGGCATATTCCTCCTGCGTCATCCCGGTCATCGAGCCGGCCGCGAACTGGAAGCTCTTGCCGTCGGTGGAGAAGAGCTTGGAGAGGAAGTAGATATTGCCGCCCTCGTCGATCATCGCATTATAGTCACGCGCCAGCACCGCCTGCTTCGCGGCCTCGCTCATCTCCCATTCGTCGAGATAGACGCGCTCGTCCGCCTTGAAGCGCTCGCGATTCTCCGCCTTCATCAGGCTCATTGCGAACTGGTTCAGCCAATAGCCCTTGCGCGCCCGCTGCGCGGTGAACACTCGCGTGCCGGGAATGTCCTCGAACTCGGCGAGGTAGTCGTGAATGTCTCTCGGGCCGCTCACAGGCCTCTCTCCTTCAGTCTGGCGTCGAGGCGGGGGAAGACCCGGCGGGCATTGCCCTCGAAGATCGCCTGCTTTGCCTCCGCGCTGATGTCCAAAGCATCCACATAACGCTTCGTATCGTCGAAATAGTGGCCCGTCTCGGGGTCGATGCCGCGCACCGCGCCGACCATCTCCGAGCCGAACAAAATGTTCTTGTGGTCGATCACGTCGGCGAGCAGGTCGATGCCCGGCTGATGATAGACGCAGGTGTCGAAGAAGACATTGTTCATGACATGGCCGTCCAGCGCCGGCTGTTTCAGCATGTCGGCGAGGCCCCGGTAGCGGCCCCAATGATAGGGCACGGCGCCGCCGCCATGCGGGATGATGAAGCGCAGGGTGGGGAAGTCGGCGAAGAGATCGCCCTCGATCAGCTGCATGAAGGCGATCGTGTCGGCGGCGATGTAGAAGGCGCCGGTCGCGTGCAGGCCCGGATTGCAGGAGCCGGAAACGTGAATCATCGCCGGCACGTCCAGCGCGACCATCTTCTCGTAAAAGGGATACCAGAAATGGTCGGTGAGCGGTGGCGACGTGAAATGGCCGCCGCCCGGATCGGGGTTCAGGTTGCAGCCGATGAAGCCGAGCCCGGTGACGCAGCGCTCCAGCTCCGCGATCGAGCCGGTCAGGCCCGCCTCCGGATTCTGCGGCAGCATGCAGACGCCGGCGAAGACCTCCGGATAGAGGGCAACGCAGCGGGCGATCAGGTCGTTATTCGCGCGGGCCCAGGCCTTCGAGACCGCCTCGTCGCCGACATGATGGGCCATGGCGGAGGCGCGGGGGGAGAAGATGGTCATGTCCGCGCCGCGCTCGCGCAGCAGGCGGAGCTGGTTCTGCTCCAGGGTCTCACGGATCTCGTCGTCGGAGATTTGAGGGGAGGGCGGCGGTGACTCGCCAGCCTTGAAGGCGGCCTTCTGCGCCTCTCGCCAGTCATTATGGGCGGCCGGCGCGGTGGTGTAATGGCCGTGGCAGTCGATGATCATGCGGCCTCCGATGCGCCCGTCGGCGCGGTCCCGGCAAGCCGCCGCTGCACACTGGCGGTAGCGCGGGCCATCTCGCTGCCGAGGCCGAGCCCGTCGAGCGTCCCCGCCACCTCGTCCATCTCGGCGGCGCGCCTGACGCCATGCTCGCGGATGCGGCCGAGATTGTAATCGGCCCGCGCCGCCCAATCCACGCCGGGCCAGCCCCCGTTGAGCGAGGCGGCGACTTCGCCGGCCACGCCTGCCTTGCGCGCGGCGAGAAAACATTCGGCGGTCAGCGCCTCGATTCCCTTCACCATCACCGAGCGCAGCATCTTGATCATTGCGGCGCGCCCCACGGGCCCCTCCACCTTCACCGGGGAAAAACCGACGCCCGTGAGCGCCGCGACGGCGTCCGCGGCATACGGACCGCTGACCAGCAGCGGCACGGCGAGTCTCGCCGGATGGACCGGGGACATGACCGCAACGTCCACATAGCGCCCGCCCGCCGCCTCGATCCCGGCCGCCGCATCCTGCTTGGTGGCGGGCGCGACGCTGTTGAAGTCGCAATAGAGGGCGCCGGGGGCCAGACATGCCGCCGCCGCTTCCGCCGCCGCCAGTGCCTGATCGGCGGTGACGATCGAAATGACCAGTGCTGCGCCGGCCAGCGCCTCGCCGAGCGTCTCGGCGCCGTTCGCATGGTGCCGTGCATAATCCGCGCGCTTGGCGGCGGCCGTGGCGGGATCGTCGGTCTTGATGTCCCAGGCGCGGACCGGCGCGTCCCATTCGGAGGCGAAGGCCATGCCGGCCTCGCCGAAGCCGATCAGCGCAAGATGGTCCAGTCGGGCCATAAGCAGAGGCTAGCTCCGGCCGCGGCCCGTGCGCAAATCCGAATGGACCCGGCTTTATTCGATTCCCTGAAGTCCGGTCTCCATCCGCTCGATCTCGCGCGCATAGGGCTTCATGCCGCGGGCGATCGCATAGACGGCGAGCGGCAGCAAAGCGGCAGGGACGATTGTCATGGTGATCCACAGATACTGCTCGCCGCCCACGAAATAGGTGGTCACCGTCGAGACGAGCAGCGAGCCCAGCGAGCCCACCGCAATGAACATGAACAGATAGATGGCGGTCACCTGGCCGCGCATCTCGTTGGGCGTGATCGTCTGGATCGCGACATTCTGCGGCACGCCTGACGCGATGCCGAACACGCCGGAGAGTGTGCCCAGCACGATCGCCAGCTCGCCGGTCGGCATCAGCGGCGAGGCGACGGAGAACGGAATGCAGAGCCCGAACATGAGCGCGGTCGTCCGGATCGGCGCGTCCCTGTGGCGCTTGCCCAGCCGCTCGGTCAGCCAGGTGCCGAAGAAGGCGCCGAACATCATTGCCACGATCAGGATCGGCCCAGACCACCAGGCGATCTGCTGCGGGGTCCAGCCATAGGTCCGGATCATGAAGGGCGCCCGCCAGGCGATCAGGCCCTGTGCCTCGATCGCGCTCAAGGCGAGGCCGATGAAGAGCGGGAAATAGACGCCGCGCCGGTTCCAGATCTCCCGGAATACGGCGCGCAAGGGCAGCGCCTTGCCGGCGGCGATCTTGCCGCGCCGGGACGGCTCCGGAAGCAGGAAGATCAGGAAGGCGATGAGGAGGCCAGGCACGGCGATCCAGATCAGCACCCACTGCCAGTTGCGGATCGAGAACGGGCCGACCTCGGTCGGCGCCCAGCCCGCGACATGGCCGAGCAAAATGCCGCCGAGCATCACGCCAAGGCCGGCTCCGAAGATGAAGCCCAGTTGCAGGAAGCCGAAGGCGCGCGGCAGCCTTTGCGGCGGGAAAAAGTCGGCCAGCAGTGAATAGGTGCCGGGCGCATGGGCTGAGCCGCCGACCCCTACGCACATGCGAGTGAAGAAAAGCTGGCCGTAGGTCTGGATCAGGCCCGTCACTGCGGTCATCCCGCTGGTGATGAGGAGACCGATGCCGAGAATGGTGGTGCGCCGGTAAATGTCGACCAGCCGGGCGAGCGGGATGCCGACGAAGACATAGAAAAGCACGCCGGCTGGCCCGAGCAGCATGCCGAGCTGCATGTCGGTGAGCGCAAGGTCCTCCTTGATGCTCTGGATCATCAGCCCGAAAATGCCGATGTCGAAGAAGTTCATCATCGTCGCGAGCGTGAACAGCACGGTCGCGTACCAAGCGAGGCGCGGCGAGGGCCATGGCTGGCTTGATATGGCTGGGTCGGGAGGCGCGGTTTCGGCGGCGGGCAGTTCTTCGGTAGGCGGTGCGGCCGTTCCCATGCGACTGTCCCTCTCCCATGAACCGGCGGCTTTGCGCCGCTCGGCTGCTATGAAACTCCGCTGCCTTTTGATCACGGAAATTGTAAGTAGACCATACCAAATTTGTGGGGGCGCGACGGACATGTCGAAACCGTTCGAGGACTTTGCGGATAAGACGGCCCTGGTAACCGGAGCGGCCAGCGGGCTTGGCTTCGGTATCGCCAAAGCGTTCGCCGCAGCGGGGTGCCGGCTGGCGCTGGGCTATCGCAGCGAGGCGGATCGCGAGGCCGCGGCACGCTGGTTCCACGACGCGGGCCACCCAGCACCGCTCTTCCTGTCGCTCGACGTCGCCGACCGGAAAGCCTGGGCGACCGCGCGGGAGACGGTGGAGCGCCACTTTGGCCGGCTCCACATCCTCGTCAACAATGCCGGAATCAGCGTGTTCGGGCCGATGGACCGCGCCACCTATGCCGATTGGGACTGGATCCTGGGTGTGAATCTGGGCGGCGTGATCAACGGTCTCGTCACCTTCCTGCCGCACATGGAGGCGCATGGCGAAAGAGGACATGTCGTCAACGTCGCCTCCATGGCCGCCTTCCTGTCAGGTCCGCAGGCCGGCATCTACACGACCTCCAAATTCGCGGTGCGCGGGCTGACCGAAAGCCTGCGCTACACGCTGGCGCCGACCCGGCTCGGCGTCTCGCTCATGTGCCCGGGGCTGGTCGATACCAGTGCTTATGCCTCGGCGCTGAAGCGGCCGGCCGAATATGCCGAAACCGGGCTCGGGACGGCGGACCCGGAATTGCTCGGCCAGCTTGCCCCGGTCTTCGCGGCCGGGATGAGCAGCGAGGAGGCGGGGCAGCGGCTGGTCGCGGGCGTCCGGCGCGGCGACTTCTGGATCCTCAGCCATGGCGGCTACGAGGAGGAGTTTCGGGAAACCTATGACGAGCTGATCGCGGCGCTCCCGAAGGAGCCTCAGCCGCCGGAGCGCGAGGCGGTCGAGGAGCAGCGCCGCGCCGCCAACCGGATGGCGCTTGCGCAGCAGCAGACGGGAATCGCGGAGATGGTGGTGAAGGGTGAGTAGAAGGCGTGCTTCGATATGGCCTTTCGACTTCGCTCAATGCCTGCTCAGCATAAGCGGTATCAATTTTTCCGCCCATCCTGAGTAGCGGCTGAGCTTGTCGAGGCCGCGTATCGAAGGACCATATCCTAGCCCGCCACCTCCGCGGGCGGGGCGTCCGCCGGCAGCTCTCCGATCACCGACTTGGTCTCGAGGAACTCCTCGAGCCCGAACTTGCCGAACTCGCGGCCATTGCCGGATTGCTTGTAGCCGCCGAAGGGCGAGTTGAAGTCGAGCCCGCCGGAATTGACGAAGACGCTGCCGGCGCGGATCTTGCGGACGAGGTCCTTCGCCACATTCGGGTCGCCGGCGATATAGGCGCCGAGGCCGTAGGGGGTATCGTTGGCTATGGCGACGGCTTCTTCGAGTGTGTCGTACCGGATGACGACGAGCACGGGCCCGAAAATCTCTTCGCGCGCGATCGTCATGTCGTTGGAGACGTCGCCGAAGACGGTCGGCCGGACATAATAGCCTCTGGCCTTGCCTTCGGGCCGGTCGGGGCCGCCGACGACGACGCGGGCGCCGGCCTCGATGCCCTTGTGGATCAGGCCCTGGATCTTCTCATATTGCGCCCTGTTCACGACCGGGCCGATATGGTCGCCTTCCTTCGCAGGGTCGTCGACCGCCTTCGACCCAAAAATGCCGGCGAGCTTTTCCAGCGCTTCCTCATATTGGTCGCGGTGGACGAGGAAGCGGGTCGGCGCGATGCAGGACTGGCCCGAGTTGAGCAGGATGCCGCCGGCCCCGCCGGGGAGGGCGAGGTCGAGCGGCGTCCCGGGCAGGATGATGAAAGGCGATTTGCCGCCCAGCTCCTGATGGACGCGCTTCACCGTGTCGGCGGCATTCCTGGCGACGAGGATGCCGGCCCGGGTCGAGCCGGTAAAGCTGATCATGTCGATGTCAGCGTGCTGCGCCAGCGCGGTGCCGACGCCGGGCCCGTCGCCCTGGACGAGGTTGAATATGCCGGCCGGCGTGCCGGCGGCGTGCATCACCTCGGTGAAGATCGCGGCCGAGCCCGGCGTCTGCTCCGACGGCTTCAGGATCACGGCATTGCCGGCCGCGATCGCCGGGGCGACCTTGGCGGCGATCTGGTTCATCGGCCAGTTCCAGGGCGTGATCAGAGCGACGACGCCGATCGGCTCGTAGACCACCTTATTCTTGCCCGTGCTCTCCTCGAACTCGAAGCCCTGCAGCGCACCGATGGCCGACATCAGATGACCCATGCCGGAGCCGGACTGGGCGGTCTGCGCAATCGAGATCGGCGCCCCCATCTCCTCCGAGATCGATCTGGCGATGTCGGGGATCCGCTTCTTATATTCCTCGACGATCCGCCCGAGCAAAGCGAGGCGCTCCTCCTTCGAACTCTGCGAGAAGCTCTCGAACGCCCGCCGCGCCGCCTTCACCGCCGCGTCCACGTCGGCCGCGGTGCCGAGCGTGACGGTGGAGACGATCTCCTCGGTCGCCGGATTGATCACATCATGCCGCGCGCCGCCGACGCTGGGGACCCACTGGCCGTCGATATAGTGGAGATTATAGGCGTTCATGGGCGGCATCCTCTTTTCGGAGCTGGTCGGGGGACTCGTGAAGATATTTGTAGGGGAGACATACAAAAGTCCAGTGGCGGCGCGGGATAGCGTCAGCTTATAACGCCCGGCATATTCGAATTTGCCAAGCCGAGCGGCCGGGCGCATCCCGGCCGCGCCGGGAAGAGGTGAAATTATGGCGGGAAGGGTCGTCCGGAACATCGAGCGCGCACCGATCGAGGTGATCGACGGGCTGGCCGCCGCCGGCGTGGCGACGGTGCACGAGGCGCAGGGCCGCACCGGGCTGCTTGGCCCTCACATGCGTCCCGTCTGGCCGGGCGCGCGCGTCGCCGGCAGCGCGATCACCATTTCCGCGCCGCCGGGCGACAACTGGATGATCCATGTCGCGATGGAGCTGATCCAGCCCGGTGACATTCTGGTTCTCGCGCCGACCAGCCCGTCCGACGACGGCTATTTCGGCGACCTGCTGGCGACCTCAGCAATGGCGCGCGGCTGCCGCGGGCTGGTGATCGAGGCCGGCGTGCGCGACGTGCGGGATCTGAAGGAGATCGGCTTTCCGGTCTGGTCGAAGGCGATCTTCGCGCAGGGGACGATCAAGGGCACGCTGGGCGACGTCAATGTGCCGATCGTCTGTGCCGGTCAGGCGGTTGAGGCGGGCGACGTCGTGGTCGCTGACGATGACGGAATCTGTATCGTGAAGCGCGGCGAGGCCGCCGCGGTGCTGGAAAAGGCTCGCGCACGCGAGGCAAACGAGGCCGAAAAACGCGCTCGCTTCCGCGCCGGCGAGCTCGGCATGGACATATACGGCTTCCGCGAGACGCTCGCGAAGCTGGGGCTCAAATATGAGTGAGGGCATCCGCTGCATGTGGATGCGCGGGGGAACGTCAAAGGGGGCGTTTTTCCTGAAGGAGGATCTGCCCGCCGACCCGGTTGAACGGGATGCCCTCCTGCTCCGGATCATGGGATCGCCGGATCCGCGGCAGATTGACGGCATGGGTGGCGCCGATCCGTTGACCTCAAAGGTGGCGATCGTGTCGAAGTCGAACCGCGAGGGCGTCGATGTCGACTATCTGTTCCTGCAGGTCTTCGTCGACCAGCCGATCGTCACCGATAGCCAGAATTGCGGCAACATGCTCGCCGGCGTGGGCCCATTCGCGATCGAGCGCGGGCTGATCCCTGTTACGGGCGACGAAACCCGTGTCGCGATCTTCATGGAGAACACAGGGCAGGTCGCCGTCGCCACCGTGCAGACGCCCGGGGGAAGGGTGACTTATGAGGGAGACGCCGCGATCAGCGGCGTACCGGGCGGGGCCGCGCCGATCCCGCTCGCCTTCCGTGACACGGCCGGCTCCAGTTGCGGCGCCTTGCTCCCCACCGGCAACGGCGTGGACGAGATAGAGGGCATCCGCTGCACACTGATCGACAACGGCATGCCCTGCGTCGTCTTTGCCGCCGCCGATGTCGGCGTCACGGGCTATGAGGATCGCGAGACGCTGGATGCCAATGCGGCGATGAAGGCAAAGGTCGAGGCGATCCGCCTGAAAGCCGGGCCGCTGATGAAGCTCGGCGACGTGACCGAAAAATCCGTGCCGAAGATGATGCTGGTCGCGCCGCCCCGGGAAGGCGGGGCGATTGCGGTCCGCTCGCTGATTCCGCACCGGGTCCACGCCTCGATCGGCGTGCTCGGCGCGGTCAGCGTCGCCACCGCCTGCCTGGTCGCGGGCTCACCGGCGGCGGCGATGGCACAGGTGCCCGAGGGCCGGACCAAGACGCTCGGCGTCGAGCATCCGACCGGCGTCACCGAATGCGTGGTGACGGTCGACGAGACCGGCGCGCCGGTCGAGGCCGGCATGCTCCGCACCGCCCGCAAATTGATGGACGGCGAGGTGTTCGGGTGAGCGTCGGGGCGAGGGGGCGCATCCGCAGCTGGACCGAAACCCCGTCCAGACCCCGCTACGTCCCGCCGCCCGGTGCGGTGGACGCGCATTGCCACGTGTTCGGGCCGATGGCGGACTTCCCGTTCAGCCCGACAGCCAAATATCTGCCGCTGGATGCGGGGCCCGAGCTACTGTTCGCGCTCCGCGACCGGCTCGGCTTCGCGCGCAACGTGATCGTCCAGGCGAGCTGCCACGGCACCGACAATCGCGCGACGCTCAGCGCGATCGCGAAATCCGGGGGCAAGGCGCGTGGCGTCGCGGTGGTCGATCCGGCCATTTCCGAAGCAGAGCTGGTGGCGCTGCACGAAGGCGGGATTCGCGGCGTCCGCTTCAACTTCCTGAAGCGGCTGGTGGATGACGCGCCGAAGGACAAATTCCTCGAGATCGCGGGACGGCTGCCCGCGGGCTGGCATGTCGTGGTCTATTTCGAGGCGGACATATTGGCCGAAATGCGTCCGTTCCTCGCCGCCATTCCGGTCCCGGTCGTGATCGACCATATGGGCCGGCCGGACGTGACGCAGGGGCCGCGCGGCGCGGACATGAGAGCCTTCCGCGACCTGCTCGAGTCCCGCCCCGACATCTGGTTCAAGGCCACCTGTCCGGACCGGCTCTCGCCGCAGGGCGAGCCCTATGACGATTTCGTCGCCGCCATCCGCCCGCTGGTCGAGGATTATCCCGATCGCGTCCTCTGGGGCACGGACTGGCCGCATCCCAATATGGAGCACCGCATCCCCGACGATGGCGGCCTTGTCGACGTGATCCCGCGGATCGCGGTGACGGCGGAACTTCAGCGGAAGCTGCTCGTCGACAACCCGATGCGCCTCTACTGGCCCTGAGCGCCGGAGAGGCCTAGACTGAGCTCATGGAAGGCAAGGCGCTGATCGACACTTACGGCCGGCGGATTTCCTATGTCCGCCTGTCGGTCACCGATCGCTGCGACCTCCGCTGCCGCTATTGCATGGCGGAGCAGATGGAATTCCTGCCGCGCGCCGACCTGCTGACGCTGGAGGAACTGGTCGATCTTGCCGACGCGTTCATCGCGCGCGGGGTGACGCGGATCAGGCTGACCGGCGGCGAGCCGCTGGTCCGGCGCGGCATCGAGAAACTGGTGGCGTGGCTGGGCGAACGGCTCGGCCATGGCCTGGAGGAGCTCACCCTCACCACCAACGGCACCCAGCTCGCCCGCTTCGCCGCCAATCTGTACGCGGCGGGCATCCGACGGGTGAATGTCAGCCTCGACAGCCTCGATGCGGACCGCTTCCGCCACATCACCCGCCGCGGCCACCTCGCTTTGGTGCTGGACGGGATTGCGGCGGCGAAAGCCGTCGGGCTCCGGGTCAAGATCAACATGGTCGCACTCAAGGGCCTCAACGAGGACGAGATCGTGGCGATGGCGCGGTGGTGCGCGGGCGAGGGGCACGACCTTACTCTGATCGAGACCATGCCGCTCGGCGAGGTCGAGGAGGACCGGACCGACCATTATCTCCCGCTCGACGCAGTGAAGCAGCAGCTGGAGCAATGCTTCACCCTGATGCCGTCGCTCAGCCGCACAAGCGGCCCGGCCCGCTATTATGACATCGCCGAGCTTGGCCTGAAGCTCGGCCTGATCACGCCTTTGACCGGCAATTTCTGCACCGGCTGCAACCGCGTCCGCGTCACCGCGACCGGCACCGTCTATGGCTGCCTCGGCCAGGACCAGAAGATCGAATTGCGCGATCTGATGCGCGCCGGCCGGCCGCTCGACGATGCGCTCGACGTGCTGATGCAGGGCAAGCCGAAGGGCCACGATTTCCACATCGCGGCGCCGCACCCGGCGGTGGCGCGGCATATGAGCGTCACCGGCGGCTGAACGTGATGGATGCAGGGATGCTCGTCGCCATCGCGGCGCTGATGGCGGTCGCGGCGGCACTCTATTCCTCGGTCGGCCATGGCGGGGCGTCCGCCTATCTGGCGATCATGGCGCTCTTCTCGGTCGCGCCGGAGATGATGCGGCCGACCGCGCTGGCCCTGAACCTCGTCGTCGCCGGGCTCGGCGCGGCGCGCTACTGGCTGCGCGGGCAGACCAATTTGCAGCTGCTCCTGATCTTCGCGGTAACCGCGACGCCGGCCGCCTATCTGGCCGGCGGCATTCATCTCCCGCCGCAATATTACCGGCCTCTGGTCGGCGCCTTGCTGGTCGCGGCGGCGATCCGCCTGTTCTGGTCGCCGAGGCAGCTGGCGTATCGCGAGGTGAGGACGCCAAGCCTGCTGATCGCACTGCCCGTGGGCGCCGCTCTGGGCTTTCTCGCCGGGCTGACCGGGACGGGCGGCGGCATCTTTTTGAGCCCGCTCATCATCCTCTTCGCCTGGGAGACGCCGCGGCACACGTCGGGCGTCGCGGCGGGCTTCATCTTCCTCAACTCCACCGCCGGTCTGCTCGGCAATCTCGCGGCGGTGCGCGGCCTGCCGCCGGAAATGCCCTGGCTGATGGGCGCGGTGGCGGCGGGCGCCTTGCTCGGCACCTGGCTCGGCGTCGAGAAGCTGCCGCGCGAGAAGCTGCTGCAGGCGCTCGGCCTCGTGCTGACGCTGGCCGGCGCCAAATTGATCTTCGGCGGATGAGGATCGTCATCCTCGCGGGCGGCGAGGGCCGCCGGATCGGCGGCGGCAAGCCGCAGCGCCTGATTGGCGGCGAGACCTTGCTGGCCCGCGCGCTGGCCCGCGCGCGAAGCTGGTCGGACGAGGTGCTGGTTGCGGCGCGGGAGGGCGGCGACATCGCGGACGATCCCGCCATCGCAGGCCCGCTGGGCGGCGTCGCCGCGGCGCTGGCGCCTGGCGGGGAGGTGCTGACCATCGCCTGCGACATGCCCTTCCTGCCGGACGACCTGCCGACCCGGCTGCAGAGCGAGGCTGCGGCGACCGTGGCGGCGAGCGGCGGCCGGCTGCATCCGGTCTGCGCGCTGTGGAAGGCGACGGCGCGGGACGCCCTTCCTGCCTATCTCGCCTCCGGCCGCCGTTCGCTGACCGGTTTCGCCGAGGCGGCGGGTTATCAGGCGGTGGACTGGCCGGTCGAGCCGTTCGACCCCTTCTTCAACATCAACGACGAGGCCGATTTGGCGAGGGCCGAGGAGATTCTCCGGGGACAGTTGCTGGCTAATTGTCCCCGTTCAACAGAGCACCGGACCGGGGACAGTTACGAGTAAGTGTCCCCGTCAGAAGTTGATGATCTCGACCGTCTCGCCCGCTTCGGCGACGGGCGCGCCGATGCGGCGGCGGATCAGGAGGTCGGCGTCGGCGAGCGTCTTCTGGGCCCCGCTATCCTGATAGCCCGCCGGCAAAACGGCCTCACCCTCCCATGACGCACGGACGAAGGTCTCGCGGTCGCCGCAGGCCTCAAGCGGCGCGGCGAGCGGCGCCCGCCGCCAGCCCAATGAGGTGGCGCTTCCGGCAAGGCCCTCGATCAGTGGTACGAGCAGCAGCCGGGCGGTGACCATGGCCGAGCTCGGATTGCCAGGCAGCCCCATGACCAGCCTGCCGCCCGCGCGGCCGAGCCAGACCGGCTTGCCCGGCTTGATCGCAACCTTGGAGAAGACCAGCTCCAGGCCGTGCGGTTCAAACATCGCCTTGGCGAAGTCCTTCTCTCCAACCGAGGCGCCGCCGGTGACGACGACGAGGTCGGCCGCTTCCAGCGCCCAGCCGGCCATCTGCTCCAGTTCGGGGAGATTATCTCTCAATCGCCGGCTCATCACGATCATGCCGCCGGACTCCTCCGCCAGCGCCGCAACGCCGGGCAGCAGGCTCTCCGGGATCGCGCCAGGCCTTTCCCGCGCCACGCCCGGCTCCGCCAATTCGTCGCCTGTGCCGAAAATGGCCAGCCTCGGCTTTCGCCAGACCTCCAGCTCGCCGAGATCCGCGCCGGCCGCCGCGACCAGCGCGCGGGGATCCAGCCTCCGCCCGGCATCGAGCAGCACCGCGCCTTTGCGAAAGTCCGCGCCGCAGGTGCGGATATGGCGGCCGCCGCCGGGCGCGCCGAATGAAGCGACGTCGCCATCGCGAGTGACGTCCTCCTGGATCACGATCCGGTCGGCGCCCTCCGGGACCGGGCCGCCGGTGAAGATGCGGAGGCAGGTCCCGGGCGCGAGTGCCACGGTCAGATCGCCGGGAAAAGCCGCGCCGGCGACCGGCAGCCGTCCGGGCAGATCGGCCTCGCGCACCGCATAGCCGTCCATCGCCGAGACGTCGCGCGGCGGCGCATCGACCGCAGCGACGACAGGCACAGCGAGGGTGCGGCCATAGGCCTCGGCGAGAGTGACACTTTCGATGTCCAGCGGCTTCGCGGCCTCGGCGACCAAAGCCAGCGCCTCGTCGAAGCTGATCACCAGCCGCCCGATTTTCCGCCGGTCTTGGCGGTGACCCTTATGCCGCCGATCTCCATCGTCCGGTCCACCGCCTTCAGCATGTCGAACAAAGTGAGGCCCGCCACCGAGACCGCGGTCAGCGCCTCCATCTCGACGCCGGTGGGAGCATGGGTGCGAACCTCCGCGGCGATGCGGAAGCCTGGGAGATCGTCGTCCGGCTTTATGGTGACGCCGACCTTGGTCAGCGGCAGCGGGTGGCAGAGGGGGATGAGGTCGGCGCAGCGCTTGGCCGCCATCGTGCCGGCCAGCTCGGCGGTCTGGACGACGGCGCCCTTGGGCGTGGTGCCGGCGCGGACCTGCGCCAGCGTCTCCGGCAGGCATTTCAGCCACCCTTCCGCTTTGGCGGTGCGGTCCGTGGCCGCCTTGCCGGTCACGTCGACCATCGCCGCGCGGCCGTCCTCGCCGACATGGCTGAGCTTGCTCATGGGCAAAGATGCCGGAGCCGCGGGATCTGCCCGGCGAGCGAGCAGGGGCGATAGCGGCTGTCCAGCTCCAGCGCGAGCACCAGATCCCAGCCGTCGCGGCAGGCGCCGGTCGAGCCCGGCAGGCAGAAGATGAAGGTGTCGTCGATCTGCCCGGCGAAGGCGCGGGACTGGAGGGTGGAGACGCCGATCGTGCCTTCGCTGGCGCGGTGGAAGACCGCAGCGAAGCCGTCCATCTCCCGGCGGATCAGCGGCTTCACCGCCTCGGGCGTCACGTCGCGCGGGGCGAAGCCGGTGCCCCCGGTGGCGATGATCAGATCCACTTCGGGGTCTGCGACCCAAATCTTCACCTGCGCCTGGATCGCCTCCACCGCGTCGGTGACGATTGCCTTGCCGGCGAGCGCATGGCCCGCGGCGGTGAGCCGCTCGGCGAGCAGGGCGCCTGATCTGTCCGTCTCCTCCGTGCGCGTGTCGGAGACGGTGAGCACCGCGATCCCCAGCGGGTAGAAGGTCAGGCTCTCGTCGATCCCGGGCATCAGCCGCTCCAGCGCGCGCGGTCGGCGCGGTCGGCCTCGGTAGGCTCGATCCAGCGCGACCCGTCAACCCCGTCCTCGCGCTTCCAGAACAAGGCGTCGGTTTTCAGCCGGTCCATCAGATAGTCGACCGCGTCGAAGGCGGCGCGGCGATGCGCGGCCGCCGCGGCGACGAAGACGATCGCTTCGCCGGGGGCGATTTCGCCGCAGCGATGGACGACGCGCACCGCCTCTACGCCGAAGCGTTCGGCGGAGGCGGCGATGTCGTTGAGGGAGCGCTGGGTCAGCCGGCTGTGGTGATCGAGGAACAGGCGGTGGATCGGCATGCCTTCTTTGGTCGTCGGGCGGGCGAGGCCGGTGAAACTGGCAATGGCTCCGGTCCCTTCGGCGATGAAACCCGCCAGTTCCTGTTCCGGAGCGAAGGGTTCGTGCGCGAGCCGGGCGTCGACACGCATCTCAGCCACCCGACAGCGGCGGCAGGAAATCGACCCGGTCGTCCGGCCGCACCAGCGCCTGCTCGCCCGCCATCTCGTCGTTGACGCAGGCGCGGATCGTGGCTGCGTCGAGCGCCTCGAAGCAAGCGCGCAGATCGGCGACGGTGCATCCCTCATCGGGCAGGTCGAGCACGACTTCCCGCCCGAACCGCTCCGCCAGCCTGCCGTAAAATGCGATCCTCGCCACCGGCGCGCTTTACTCCGTTCAGCCGGCGAAGACGACCGTCTTGACGCCATTCAGCAGCACCCGGTCGTCGAGCAGATAGTGGACCGCGCGGGCCAGCACGCGGCGCTCGATGTCGCGGCCTTTCGCGACCATGGCATCGGGCGTGTCGGCATGGGTGACCGTCTCGACGTCCTGAACGATGATCGGGCCTTCATCCAGATCGGCGGTGACGAAATGGGCGGTGGCGCCGATCATCTTCACGCCGCGCGCATGCGCCTGATGATAGGGCTTGGCGCCCTTGAAACCGGGCAGGAAGCTGTGATGGATGTTGACGCAGCGCCCCGCCAGGAAGCCCGCCAGATCGTCCGAGAGGATCTGCATGTAGCGCGCGAGCACGATCAGCTCGGCGCCGCTGTCCGTCACCAGCCTTTTGATCTCCGCCTCCTGCTGTGCCTTCGTCTCCTTCGTGACCGGCAGGTGGTGGAAGGGGATGGCGCCGATCATCGAGACGTTCAGCGCCTCTCTTGGATGGTTGGAAATGATGCCGACCACGTCCATCGCCATCTCGCCGATCCGCATCCGGTAGAGCAGATCGCCGAGGCAGTGATCGAATCTGGAGACGAGCAGCATCACCTTCCGGCGCTCGTCCCGCCCGCGCAATTTCCAGGCCATGGCATGGCGTTCGGCGAGCGGCGCGAATCGCGCCCGAAATGCCTGCGATTCGCCCGGCAGATCGAAGACCACGCGCATGAAGAAACGACCGGTTTCAAGATCGTCGAATTGCTGCGCCTCGAGGATATTTCCCCCGTTTTCGAACAAGATGGAGGTGACGGCGGCGACCAGCCCCGGCCGGTCCTCGCAGGACAAGGTGAGCGTGTAAGCCGGCATAATATTTGTTTGTGTTGCATATTATTTTCGGTGAGGCCAGAGTGAGCGGGAACCCGTCCGCGAGGCGGGAGAATCGAAACGAGAGGATGAGGTCTGAAATGGCTGCGAAATCGCTCGAGGACGTGCTTCAGGCGGCAGGCAACCCGGTCCAGATGCTGCGCAACTCGCAGATCGGCGCCTATGTCTATCCGGTGGTCGGCGCTGAGTTTTCCAACTGGCGCTCCGAGCAATATGCCTGGCAGCACAGCGCGGTCCTGTTCGACCAGACCCATCATATGGTGAACCTCTATGCCCGCGGCCGCGATGCGGTGCGGCTGATGAGCGAGCTCACCATCAACAGCTTCTCCAACTTCCCCGTGAACCGGGCCAAGCAGATGGTGCCCTGCACCCATGGCGGCCATGTCATCGGCGACGGCATCCTCTTCCACCTCGGCGAGGAGGAGGTCGTCTTCGTCGGCCGCAACCCGACCGCGAACTGGATCCAGTTCAACGCCGAGACCGGCGGCTATGACGTCGAGACCACTTACGACAATCGCTCCCCCTCGATTCCCGACGGCAAGCTCGTCACCCGCGAGGAATATCGCTTCCAGATCCAGGGCCCGAACGCCTGGGCGGTGATCGAGAAGCTGCATGGTGGCCCGCTCGAGCAGCTGAAATTCTTCCACATGTCGACGATGAACATCGGCGGCCGGCCGGTGCGCACGTTGCGCCACGGCATGGCGGGCGCGCCCGGGCTCGAAATCTGGGGCCCCTATGCGGAGAAGGATGCGATCCGCGACGCGATCCTGAAGGCCGGCGCCGAGTTCGACCTGATCCCGGTCGGCAGCCGCGCTTATCCCTCGAACACCCTGGAGTCCGGCTGGATTCCCTCGCCGCTGCCCGCCATCTACACCGGCGAGAAGATGAAGCCCTATCGCGAGTGGCTCGGCGCTGACAGCTACGAGGCGGGCGGCTCGCTTGGCGGCAGCTTCGTCTCCGACAATGTCGAGGATTATTACGTCACGCCCTACGATCTGGGCTACGGGCCGTTCGTCAAATTCGACCATGATTTCGTCGGGCGCGAGGCGCTCGAGGCGATGGCCGGCACGCCGCATCGCAAGAAGGTGACGCTCGCCTGGAACGCCGAGGATATCGGCAGAATCTGGGCCTCGCAGGCCGACACGAACGCGCTGCCCTACAAGTTCTTCGACCTGCCGCTCGCCAATTACGCCTCGTCCAATTACGACCGGGTGGAGGCCGAAGGCCATCTCGTCGGCTTCTCCATGTTCACCGGCTATTCCTATAACGAGCGCAGCGCGCTCTCGCTGGCGACGGTCGATCCGGACATCGAGCTCGGCAATGAGGTGCTGGTCACCTGGGGCGAGCCGGACGGCGGCACGAAGAAGAAGACGGTGGAGCCGCATCGCCAGACCCGGGTGCGCGCGATCGTCAGCCCGGTGCCTTATTCGAAGACGGCCCGCGAGGAATATGCCCAGGGGTGGCGCACGCAGGGAGCTTAACCCCTGACGTTCTCCACCCATTCCGCCGTCTTCATCAGCGAGCCGAAGGTGAAGAAGTGCACGCCGGCAATGCCGAGCGAGGGCTCCGCCTCCCGGGCCAGGGCGATTTCGGTGAGCAACGCCTCGGGCGTTTCCCCGGTCAGCATGGTCCTGGCGAGATTCTGCCGCTCCCGCAGCGCCCGGAGCGAGGCGCCGACGCCGCACATCAGGGCATATTTCAGTAAAGTGGCGTGACTGGCCGGCCCGGCGATGCCGACGCGATAGGGATCGGCGATGCCCTGCGCGCGCATGCGGCGGGCGAGGCCGAGGATCGGCGGCGCCTCGAAGGCGAACTGGCTGACCAGCCAGACGCTGAGCCCCTGCGATTCGGCTTCGCGGGTTTTCTCGGCGCGGGCCTGTTCGAGGATGTCGTCGGGAATGCGCGGATGGCCCTCCGGATAGCAGGCGAGGGCGATGCGGGTGATGCCATATTTGGCGAACAGGCCGGTCTGCAGCAGCTGCAGCGCCGAATCGAAGGTGCCGAGCGGGTCGTCGCGGTCGCCGCCGACGATGTGGGCGCGGTCCACGCCCGCCTCGCCGGAGAGCCGGGCCAGCATGTCGTCGAGCATCGCCCGGTCGGTGATGTTGCGCGCGACGATATGCGGGATGGCGACCATGCCGGCCTGGTGCAGGCGGATCGCGGCGGCGATCATGTCGTCGGCGGTGTCGCGCGGCATGGCGGCGACGAAGACGCGGGTCTGCGGCCGCAAAATGTCCTTCGCCGCGTCGAGCGATTTGTGATCGCGGGTGGTCAGCTCGGCGGAATAATTTTCGAGCAGCCTCGCCAAGGCCGCCTTCGCATCGCTATCACGGGTGATCGTCGCCATGCCGGACCATCCTCGTATGTCTTCTGATGGAAATATGCAGCAACACATACAATTTGTCACGCCCCTTCCGACGCGAAAGCTTGGCGCGGACGGCAAAAATGCTGCGCAGCAAAGAAAGGTGCCGGTGGAGGCGCCGGTGGCGATCAGCTTCCTCGGCATCGGCTATGCGGTGATGATGGCGACGCCGAGGGATCTGGAGGATTTCGCTTACGGATTCGCGCGCTCCGAGCGGCTGATCGACGCGGCCTCCGACGTGACCGGGCTCGAGATACGCGCGGACGAAAAAGGCGTTTTGCTTGGCATCGAGCTGGCGCCGGACCGGCACGACCGCGTGCTGGCGCGCGTGCGGCACCGGGTGGGCGAATCCTCCTGCGGCCTCTGCGGCATCGAGAATCTGGAGCAGGCGCTGCGGCCGCTGCCGGCGCTCCCGGCGCCGGCGCGGATCGCCCCGGCGGCGATCTTCCACGCACTGGGGGCGATCCGCGCGCAGCAGCCGCTCAATGCCGAGACCGGCGCGGTCCATGCCGCGGCCCTGTGCGCCGCGGACGGCCATGTGCTGGCGGCGCGGGAGGATGTCGGCCGGCACAATGCCTTCGACAAGCTGGTCGGCCATTGTTTGCGGGAGGGGCAGGATATGTCGGCGGGCTTCGCTTTGCTGACCGCGCGCTGCTCCTACGAGCTGGTGGAGAAAGCGGCGCTGGCGGGCGTGCCGATGCTCGTCACCATCTCCGCCCCGACCAGCCTCGCGGTCGAGCGTGCACAGGAGGCAGGTCTGACGCTGATCGCGCTGGCCCGGTCCGACTCAGTTCTGGTGATGAGCGACCCGCACGACCTCTTCGCCTAGCCGGCGTCGGACCCCGCCCCGGAGGCGCCCTGGCCGGCGCTGTTGAATTCGGTGGCTTTGGTGACCGGCGCCGGTTCGGCATCGCCCGCCAGCTTCGCGACCGCCGCCTTTGCCACCTCGCTGAGCCCGGCGCCGCCCTCCTGCAGATGGGAGAGGATCATCGCGCGCATCCTGGGATCCCAGAAATGCCAGAGATGGTCCCAGGTCGCCTCGACCGCCTCCCGCGGCCGCTGGCCGGAGAATTCCCGCGCGATCTGGTTGGCCATATAGATCAGCTTGTCGAGCGTCTGGCCGCTCATTCGGCGGCCTCGCTGCCGGCGGCGATGCGGCGGCTGTGCATCGCCTGGATCTCATAGGCCTCCTGCCAATCGCTCGGGCCGTTGGAAGGCATGACCTGCACCGCGGTCACCTTATATTCGGGGCAGTTGGTGGCCCAGTCCGAATATTCGGTGGTAACCACGTTCGCCTGGGTCATCGGATGGTGGAAGGTGGTATAGACCACGCCGGGCGCGACCCGGTCCGTAATCGTCGCGCGCAGCGTCGTTTCGCCGGCGCGGCTCGCCAGCTTCACCCAGTCCCCCTCGCGAATGCCACGATTTTCAGCATCATGCGGATGGATCTCCAGCAAATCCTCCTGGTGCCAGAGCACATTCTCGGTCCGCCTCGTCTGGGCGCCGACATTATACTGGCTGAGGATGCGGCCGGTGGTGAGCAGCAAGGGATAGCGTGGCCCGGCCTTCTCGTCGGTCGCGACATATTCGGTCAGCACGAACCGGCCCTTGCCGCGCACAAAATGATCCATGTGCATGACCGGCGTGCCTTCCGGCGCCCTGTCATTGCACGGCCACTGGATCGAGCCCAGCTCGCCCAGCTTCGCGAAGGAGACGCCGGCAAAGGTCGGCGTCACCGCCGCGATCTCGTCCATGATCTCGGACGGATGGGTGTAATTCCAGTCGAGGCCGAGCGCGCGGGCGAGCAATTGTGTGATTTCCCAGTCCGCATAGCCGTTCTTCGGCTTCATCACCTCGCGGACGAGCTGGATGCGCCGCTCCGCATTGGTGAAGGTCCCGTCTTTCTCGAGGAAGGTCGAGCCCGGCAGGAAGACATGGGCGTAGTTGGCGGTCTCGTTGAGGAAGAGATCGTGGACGACGACGCATTCCATCGCCTTGAGCCCGGCGGCGACGTGGCGGGTGTTGGGATCGGACTGAAGAATGTCCTCGCCCTGGATGTAGGCCCCCTTGAACACCCCGTCGACGGCGGCATCGAGCATGTTGGGGATGCGCAGGCCCGGCTCGGAGTCGATCGGCGTGCCCCAGAGCTTCTCGAACAGGTCGCGCGCATTGCCGTCCGAGACGTGGCGGTAGCCGCTGAGCTCGTGCGGGAAGCTGCCCATGTCGCAGGCGCCCTGCACATTGTTCTGCCCGCGCAGCGGGTTCACGCCGACGCCCTCGCGGCCGATATTGCCGGTCGCCATGGCAAGGTTGGCGATCGCCATGACGGTGGTCGTGCCCTGGCTGTGCTCGGTGACGCCGAGGCCGTAATAGATCGCGCCATTGCCGCCCGTGGCGTAGAGCCGGGCCGCGCCGCGCAGGTCGTCGGCGGGCACGCCCGAATATTGCTCGGTCGCCTCCGGGCTGTGCTCCGGCCGCGCCACGAACTCCGCCCATTCGCGATATTCGTCGAGGTCGCAGCGCTCGGTGATGAACGCCTCGTTGGCCAGCCCCTCGGTGACGATGACATGGGCGAGCGCGGTCAGCACCGCGACGTTGGTGCCCGGCTTCAGCGGCAGGTGATAGCTCGCCTCGATATGGGGCGTGCGCACCATGTCGATCCGACGCGGATCGATGATGATCAGCTTCGCGCCCTGGCGCATGCGGCGCTTCATACGGCTGGCGAAGACCGGATGGCCGTCCGTGGGATTGGCGCCGATCACGATCATCACATCAGTGTGCTCGACGCTGTCGAAATCCTGCGTCCCGGCCGAGGTGCCGAAGGTGGTCTTCAGGCCGTAGCCGGTCGGCGAGTGGCAGACGCGCGCACAGGTATCGACATTGTTGTTGCCGAAGCCGGCGCGGACCAATTTCTGGACGAGGAAGGTCTCCTCGTTCGTGCAGCGCGACGAGGTGACCCCGCCGACCGCCCGGTTGCCATAGTCCTTCTGGATGCGCCGGAATTCGGCGGCGGTGTGGGCGATCGCCTCGTCCCAGCCGACCACCTGCCAGGGATCGTCGACCGACTTGCGGATCATCGGCTCCAGCACCCGCTCGCGGTGCGTCGCATAGCCCCAGGCGAAGCGGCCTTTGACGCAACTATGGCCGCGATTGGCCTTGCCGTCCTTCCACGGCACCATGCGCACCAGCTCCTCGCCCTTCATCTCGGCCTTGAAGGTGCAGCCGACGCCGCAATAGCCGCAGGTGGTGATTTTCGACCATAAGGGGACGCCGATCTCCTTGACCGCTTTCTCCCGCAGCGAGCCGGTCGGGCAGGCCATGACGCAGGCGCCGCAGGAGACGCATTCGGAGGCGAGAAAGCCCTCGTCCTGGCTGGCGGAGACGTGGCTGTCGAAGCCGCGGCCGGCGATGGTCAGCGCGAAGGTGCCCTGCACCTCGTCGCAGGCGCGCACGCAGCGCGAGCAGACGATGCAGAGGGCCGGATCGAAATCGAAATAGGGGTTGGAGCTGTCGCAGGGCGCGCCGAGATGCTGCGCGACCGGCAGATAACGATCGCGCGCGGCGCCGACCATCGCCGCCATCTCCTGCATCTCGGTCGCCTCGGCGGGCGCGGGATGGTCGGAGAGATAAAGCTCCATCACATCCTTGCGAAGACGCTGAAGCCGATCGCTCTGCGTGACCACCGCCATCCCCTCGGCGACCGGGGTGGTGCAGGAAGCGGGCGTGCCCGGCCGGCCGTCAATCTCGACGAGGCAGATGCGGCAGGAGCCGAAGGCTTTCATCGAGTCGGTCGCGCAAAGCTTCGGAATAGATGTGCCGACGAGGCTGGCGGCGCGCATGATCGAGGTCCCGGCGGGGACGGTGACGCTCGCGCCGTCGATGGTCAGCGTGACCTCGGCGTCCGCCCCGGAAGCGGGGGTGCCGTGATCGGCTTCGTGGATCAGGGTCATGACATCGTCTCCACTTCGCGCGCACGGGCGAAGTCTTCCGGGAAATGCTTCAGCGCCGACATCACCGGATAAGGTGTAAAACCGCCGAGCGCGCAGAGCGATCCGAATTTCATTGTCTCGCACAGCTCTTCGACCAAAGCGAGATTGGCGGGCACGTCGGTCCCGGCCAGCACCCGGTCCAGCGCCTCCATGCCGCGGATCGAGCCGATCCGGCAGGGCGTGCACTTGCCGCAGCTCTCCGCCGCGCAAAACTCCATTGCGAAACGGGCCATTTTCGCCATGTCCACCGTGTCGTCGAACACGACGATACCCGCGTGACCAATGAGGCCGTCGGCCGCGGCGAAGGTCTCATAGTCGAAGGGCAGATGGAATTCGGAGGGCGGGAAATAGGCGCCCAATGGCCCGCCCACCTGCACCGCGCGGACCGGCCGACCGGACAAAGTGCCGCCGCCAATATCGTTGACGAGCTCGCCCAGCGAGATCCCGAAGGCGGTTTCGAACAGGCCGCCATTTTTGACATTGCCGGCGAGCTGGATCGGCATCGTTCCGCGCGAGCGGCCCATGCCGTAATCCGCATAGGCCTTCGCCCCCTCGGCCAGCACATAAGGGACGGCGGCGAGGGTGAGGACGTTGTTGATGATCGTCGGCCGGCCGAACAGGCCCTCGAGCGCGGGCAAAGGCGGCTTGGCGCGGACCTCGCCTCTTTTGCCCTCCAGGCTCTCCAGCAGCGAGGTCTCCTCGCCGCAGACATAGGCGCCCGCGCCGACGCGCACCTCCATGTCGAATTCATGCCCGGACCCGAGCAGCCGGCCGAGCAATTTGTGCTGGCGAGCGGTCTCGACGGCGCGCTGCATGGCACGGACGGCGTGCGGATATTCGGAGCGGATGTAGATGTAGCCACAGGTTGCGCCGACAGCGAGGCCGGCGATCGCCATGCCCTCGATCAGCATGAAGGGATCGCCCTCCATCACCATCCGGTCGGCGAAAGTGCCGCTGTCGCCCTCGTCGGCATTGCAGACGATATATTTTCGGGGCGCAGCTGCGCCGGCGGCGGTGCGCCACTTGATGCCTGCGGGGAAGCCGGCGCCGCCGCGGCCCCTGAGGCCCGACTGGAAGACCTCCTCGACGGTCCCCTCCGGCCCCAGCGCGATCGCGCGCTCCAGCCCCTTCAGGCCGCCATGCGCCCGGTAATCGTCCATCGACTGCGGATCGGTGATCCCGCAGCGGGCGAAGGTGAGCCGCGTCTGGCGTTTCAGGAAGGGCAATTCGTCGACGGGACCGACGCATTTGGGATGATCGGCCCGGAGGCGCATGATCTCCGGCACATCGTCCGAGGCCACGCGGGCATAGCCGATCCGGCCGTCGGGCGTCTCGAGCTCGAGCAGCGGCTCCAGCTCGAACATGCCGCGCGAGCCGTTGCGCACGACTTTGGCGCCGGTCACCGCTTCCGCCACCGCATCCGCGCCGACCGCAAGCGCGGCGGCATCGCCGGGGACGAACGCCTTCATGCCGCGACCTCGCCGATCAGCTTCTTCGCCGCGCCTTCGTCGAGCCGCGCGAACAGCCGGTCGCCGACCATGGCATTGGGCCCGCTGGCGCAGAGGCCGAGGCAATAGACGGTCTCGACCTCGATCCGCTCATCCATCTCGAAAACGGGCGCCAGCGCCTCGACGCCGCGCGCCTGGCAGGCCTCGGCCCGGCAGAGCTTGATGACCGGCCGGTCCGCCGGCACGCGCTTGAGATCGTGATAGAAAGTGACGACGCCATGCACGTCGGCGCGGGAGAGGTTCAGCGCCTCGGCGATGAGCGGCACCGCGTCCGGAGGAACATGGCCGAGCGCCGCCTGCACGTCGTTCAGGATCGGCAGCAGGGCGCCCTCGCGTCCCTCGTGGCGGCGCAGGATCGCGGCGATCTGCTCCTCTCTTTCCACCCTATTTCCTCTTCCAATCAGTACGTCTTACATACAATTTCTGCGAGACGGAAGGCGTCGCACTCACTCCGCCGCCGCCGGGAAAACCGCCTCCGCCCCGGCGCCATAGACGCCGAACCGCTCTTCCTCCGCCTCGGCCGCCTTGCCGATCGCGGCGGCGGCCGCCTGCAGGGTGCGCAGATGCTTTGCGACCATCTCCCTGAAGTCGGCGCGATGGCCTGGCCAGGTGGTGTTGATCGCGCCGACGGCATGATCGTGCACCATCACCGCCACCGCGATGGAGCGCCGGCCGTCGGTCGCGACCTCGGTCTTGTTGCGGTCCGGCCAGGGATGGGGCGGCCGGCGCTCCGAATAGCCGCGCGCCTGGGTGTCGCGCACGATCTTCTCGATCAGGGCGTCGCCGGCCGGATCGCCGCCGGCGGGGCGAAGGCGGTTCAGGATCGCGGCGCGCTCGACCGGATCGCAGGCGCAGAGATAGGCGCGGCCGGTGGCGGTATGGATGTAGGAAAGCTTCACGCCGATCGGCCCCAGCATCGCCGAATCGAGCCGGTTCATCGCGCTGTTCGTCTCGATGATCTCGACATGATCGAGCCGGGGCACGGCGAGGATGGAGGGCCAGGCGACGCGGCGGCTGAGCTCGGCCAGATGCGGCGAGGCGAGCTCGGCCAAAGCGGCGTTGCTGTCCGCGCGCCAGTCCATGCTCTTGTGCAGCCGGCTCGGCAGGAAGGCGCCGTCCGCCAGCCGCTGCCAGACGAGGCCGCGCTTGGAGAGGGTGAGCAGCATGCGGAGCAAGGTCGCCTTGGGCAGGCCGGTGCTGTCGTGCAATTCCCTGAGGCTCGCCGCGCGCGAGCGATGAATCTCGAGCAAAACGTCGAGGCCGCGCTCCAGCGCCCGCACCGATTTCACCTTGCGCTCGATCATCGCCGCGCCGCCCGCGCCATCGTTTCACCACGTGCAATCTACTTGACGAATGGCTTCCCGGAAAGAGAGCATGCGGCGGATGATGGCCAAAAGAGGAGAGGGCGCTGATGGCGGACCGGCCGAGGGTGTTGCTGCTGGCCACGCAGGACACCAAGGAAGAGGAGGCGCGCTTCCTCCGCGAGCATCTCGAGCGTTACGGTTGCGACGTCGTCCATCTGGACGCCAGCGTCCGCCGGACCGTGGGCGGCGCGGAGATATCGCCCGAGCAGGTGGCGGGCGCGGCGGGCAAGACGATCGGGGAGGTCCGCGCGCTCGGCCATGAAGGCAAGTGCATCGCGGTGATGATCGAGGGCTCGGTGGAATGCGCGCTGGAGGCGCATGGGAAAACGCCGCTCTCGGGCGCGCTGGCGCTCGGCGGCTCGATGGGGACGGCGCTCGCCGGGGCGGTCTTCCAGGCTTTGCCCTACGGCCTGCCCAAGCTGATCGTCTCGACCATGGCCTCGGGCTTCACCGCGCCCTATGTCGGCCGCAAGGACATCGCGATGCTGAACGCGGTGACCGATATCAGCGGCATCAACTCGATCAGCCGAGACGTCTATCGCAACGCCGCCGCCGCGGTCGCCGGCATGGCGCGGGCCTGGGAGCCGCCGGCCGGGGCCGAGAGGCCGCTCGTCCTGATCGGCACGCTCGGCACCACCGAGGCATGCGCGCGCCGGGTGCGCGAGGCGCTGGAGGGCGACGGCTATGAGGTGATGGTCTTCCACACCTCCGGCAGCGGCGGCCCGACCATGGATTCGATCGCCGCCGACCGCGAGGTGGCGGCGGTGCTGGACCTCAGCCTGACCGAGATGGTCGACACCTTGTTCGGCGGGCTCTGCGCCGGCGGACCGGACCGGGGCAAGGCCGGGCTGGCCAAAGGCGTGCCGACGATCATCGCGCCCGGCAATGTCGATTTCATCATCGGCGGGCCGCTGGAGGCGGCGCAGGCGCAGTTTCCGGGGCGGCGCTATCATGTCCACAATCCGGCGCTGACCGCGGTCCGCACCAATGCCGACGACCTGAAGATCATCGCCGACCATGTCGCGGGGCTGGTCGCGGAGGCGAAGGGACCGGTGCGCGTGCTCGTGCCTTTGGGCGGCTTTTCCAACCATGACAGCACCGCCGGCCATATCCATGAGCCGGATCTGCCGGCGCCCTTCGCCGACTATCTGCGGTCGGTGCTGCCCGCGCAGGTGAGCTTCGAGACCCGCGCCTGCCATTTCAACGATCCCGAATTCGCCGACGCGATCATCGCGGCGACGCGGGCGATGGTCCGGGAGCGCGAGCCGGCGTGAGCGGCGACCTGCCGCTGTCGCCCGAGGACGTGGCCGAGATCGTCGCGATCCTCGACGGCGGCCACTATGAGCGGCTGGAGATCAGGACGACGCGCTTCACATTGCGTGTGGCCCGCGAGGGCCGCGGCTGGACGCAGGAATGGGAATGGGCCGCGCCGGAGGCGAAGGCCGAGGCGGTGGAGGCCGCCAACATTGCCGTCGAAGTGCCGGAGGGGCTGGTGGCGGTCCATCCGCCGCTGCCCGGCACCTTCTACCGGTCGCCGCAGCCGGGGGCGCCGCCCTTCGTCGAAGTCGGCGATGAAGTCGGCGCCGAGACGGTGGTGGCGATCATCGAGACGATGAAGCTGATGAACCCGGTCCATGCCGGCGCGGCTGGGACGGTCGAGGCGATCCTGGTCGACAATGCGCAGCCGGTCGAGGCCAATGCCGTGCTGATGACGGTCAGGCCCGCATGATCCGCCGGCTGTTCATCGCCAATCGGGGCGAGATCGCGCTCCGCCTCATCCGCACGGCGCGGCGGCTGGGAATGACGACGATCCTGGCCGTGTCGGCAGCCGACAGCGACTCGCTCCCGGCGCGGCTGGCGGACGAGGTGCGGCCGGTCGGCTCCTATCTGGACATACCCGACATCGTGGCGGCCGCCGACGGGTGCGATGCGATCCATCCGGGCTATGGCTTCCTCTCCGAAAATGCCGCTTTCGCCCGGGCGGCGGCGGCTGCCGGGATCGTCTTCGTCGGTCCCGCCCCGGAAACGCTTGATGCAATGGGCGACAAGCTTCAGGCCCGCCGGATCGCGGCGGAGGCGGGCCTGCCGGCCGTGCCGGGCCGCGAGGGCGGCTATCCCTTGCTGATCAAGGCGGTGGCCGGTGGCGGCGGGCGGGGCATCAAGCGCGTGGATTGCGAGGAGGATCTCGACGCGGCCATGGCGATGGCCTCGGCGGAGGCGCAGGCGGCGTTCGGCAACGGTGAGGTCTATGTCGAGAAATTCATCGCCAGCGGCCGCCATGTCGAGGTGCAGGTGCTCGGCGACGGCATGCGCGCCGTCCATCTCGGCGACCGCGACTGCTCGATCCAGCGGCGGTTCCAGAAGCTGGTCGAGGAGGCGCCGGCGCCGCTCATTCCCGACGACAGGCGCGAGGCCCTGCGCGGCGCGGCGGTGCGGCTGGCCGAGCATCTCCACTATCGCGGCGCCGGCACGATCGAGTTCCTCGTCGATGCGGAGACGTTCGATTTCTACTTCCTGGAAATGAATGCGCGCCTCCAGGTCGAGCATCCGGTGACCGAGGCGGTGACCGGGATCGATCTGGTCGAGCAGCAATTGCAGATTGCGGACGGGCAGCCGCTCTCGCTGACGCAGGACATGGTCCGGCTCGCCGGCCACGCGATCGAGGTCCGGATCAATGCCGAGGACCCGGCGCACGACTTCCGCCCGTCGCCGGGCCGCGTGACCCGCGCAGCCTGGCCCGCCGGTCCTGCGATCCGGGTGGATACGCATGTCGCGGACGGGAGCTCGGTGCCACCGCTCTACGATTCGCTGATCGGGAAGCTGATCGTCTCCGGCGGGGATCGCGCGGAAGCGGTGGCGTGGCTCGGGGAGGCTCTGGCGGCGCTGGAGATCAAGGGGGTGGCGAGCACGGCGGTGCTCCATCGCCGCATCGCCGCCGATCCGCGTTTCGTGGCGGGTGGGGTCGATACGCGCTTCTTCGAGGGCTTCGGCAATGGTTGAGGCTCGCCACGCCTCGTGCTCCGGCGAAGGCCGGAGCGCTGACCTCCAGGCACCGGCGCGTGGCAACCAACGCTCCGGCCTTCGCCGGAGCACATGTAGGAGCACAAGCAGGAGACCCGCTTGTGGCTGAAATCCGGCTCGTCGACGTCTCGGTCCGCGACGGCAATCAGAGTCTGTGGGGCGCGACCGGGCTGAACACGGCGCAGATGCTGGAAGTCGCGGGCCTGATGGACCGGGCCGGTTTCCGCGCGATCGATTTCACCTCCTCGACGCATATGGCGGTCGCGGTCCGCTATTTCCGGAACAATCCCTGGGAGCGGATCAGGCGGATGCGCGCGGCCATGCCGCGGACGCCGCTGCAATTCATCACCACGGGGCTCAGGTTCATCGCCTGGCAGCAGGCCGATCCTGAGTTCATGCGGCTCGTCTACCGGCGGTTGCAGGCGAATGGCATGCGCCGCTTCATCATGCTCGATCCGATGCACGATGCCGATGCGGTGATCGAGGCGTCGCGGCTGGTGAAGGAGGAGGGTGGCGCCGAGGTGATGGGGGCGCTGACCTTCACCTTGTCGGACGTGCATGACGATCAATTCTACGCGGACTTCGCGGGGAAGCTGGCGGCGAGCCCGCATGTCGACCTGTTCTACCTGAAGGACCCGAGCGGGCTGATGTCGCCGGAGCGGGTGCGGACGCTGGCGCCGGCGGTGAAGGCGGCGATCGGGGAGAAGCCGCTCGAAATCCACGCCCATTGCACGATCGGCTATGGGCCGGTGACCTCGCTGGCCGCGGCGGACCTGGGGTTCATCAGCGCCGTCCATGTCGGGATCGGGCCGCTGGGCGATGGCAGCTCGCTGCCCGAGGCGGAGCGGATGCTGGCGAACCTGCGCGAGGCCGGGCATGACGTGCCGATCGACGAGGCGTGCCTCAAAAAGCTCAGCGATTATTGGTGGCGGCTGGCGAAAGCGGAGGGGCTGCCGCCCGGCATGCCGCAAAGCTTCGACGCCAGCTTCCTCCGCCACCAGATTGCCGGCGGGGTGATGACCACGACCAAGCGCCAGCTGGACGAATTGAAGCTCGGTCTTCTCTTCCCGGCGGTTATCGAAGAAACGGAGCGGGTGCGGGCCGAGCTGGGCCATCCGATCATGGTCACGCCCTTCCCGCAAATGGTCATGAGCCAGGCTTTATTCAACGTGATCGGCGAGGCGCGTTACGGCCAGGTCTCGGATCAGGTCTTGCGCTATGTGCTCGGCAAGTTCGGCCGGCCGACCAGCGCGGTGGACGCCGGCGTGGAGGCGGCGATCCTCGACCGGCCGCGGGCGCGGGAGATCGAGGCGGAGCCAAGCTTCCCGGCGCTTTCGGACCTCAAAAAACGCTTCGGCGCGGCGATGGACGAGGAGGAATTCCTGCTCCGCGCGGTGATGCCCGGCGATCAGGTCGATGCGATGCTGGGGGCGGGGCGCTCCCGCGCCACCTATACGCCGGAGGCGGCGCCGATCCTGAAGCTGCTGAGGGAACTGGCGGCGCGGCCGGCGGCGCGGGATCTGGTCGTGGAGCGGCCCGGCTTCCGGCTGGCGCTGCATGCGGGAGGTTCTGTTGCCTAACGCCGAACGGATTCAGGATCGCATTGAGGGCGCCAAAGGCTTCATCTTCGACATGGACGGCACGCTCGCGCTCGGCGACGCGGCGAGCGGCGGCCATGTCGCGTTGCCGGGCGCGGTCGCGCTGCTGGAGCGGATCAAAGACCGCGGCACCCCGGTCCGGGTGCTCACCAACGGCACCGCCAAGCCGCCGGCGGCCTATGCGGCGAGCCTCAGGGATGCCGGTTTCGATCTTGCCGACGAGGAGATGATGACGCCGTCCACCGTCGCTGCGGCCTGGCTCGCCGCGCATGGCGTCAGCCGGGTGCGGGTGCTCGGCAATGCCGGGACCGCGGCGCCTTTGCTTGAGGCCGGAATCGAGGTGATCGCCCCCTCCGCGCCGGCCAGGGACGTGGAAGCCGTCTACACCGGCTGGCATCGCGACTTCTGCTTCCACGATCTGGAGGCGGCGGTGCGCGATATCTGGGCGGGGGCGCGGGCGGTCACCGCCAGCCACGTCCCCTTCTTCGCGACGCGGGAGGGAAGGGGGCTCGGCACCGCCTTTCCGATGAACGTGGTGATCCGGGCCTGGACAGGGAAAAGGCCGAAGGTGCTCGGCAAGCCGTCGCGCGAATGCTTCTTCACCGCGCTCTCCCTGATGGGCCTGCCGCGCAGCGCTGCGGCGGAGGTCGTCGTGGTCGGCGACGATCCGCAGCTCGAGACGCGCATGGCGAACAGCGTGGGCGCGATCTCCGTTGGGGTGGCGACCGGGCTGGTCGGACTGGGGGAGATGCGGGCACTCGGCCCGGCGGAGCGCCCGCTTCTGGCGCTGGAAAGCGTGGCGGATTTGCTGGACTAGGGCGCGATCAGCACCTTGCACTGGTGGGTGCGCTGTTTGAGGGCCTCGAACACGGTCGGCACGTCGTCGAGGCCGATCGTGCCGGTGACAAGCATACGCGGCTCGACCGCGCCTGCGTCCAGCGCGTCAAGCGCCGCCTCATATTCCTGCCGTTTGAAGAAAGCGGAGGTGATCAGGCGGATCTCCTTCGACAACATCGCAAAGCTGCTGAACGTGTCGGGCTGGGTGCAGAGGCCGAGCAAAAGGATCGTGCCCTTCACCCGCACCTGCTGGACCGCCTGCGCGATCAGGCCGGGGATACCCACGCATTCGAAGACGACGTCGGCCTTGCCGCCCAGCGCGCGGTCCGAGGCCGCCACCGGATGCTCGGGATCGGCCACGAAGTCGGTGGCGCCCATGCCGAGCGCCCTTTCCCGCTGATAGTCGGCGACGTCCTGCACGACGACGCGGCCCGCACCCTGCCGCCGCGCCCAGAAGGCGACCGCCAGGCCGATTGGCCCGGCGCCGAGGACCAGCACCCTTTCGCCCGGCTGCAGCCCGGACAGGTTCACGCCGTGCAGCGCCACCGCGAGCGGCTCGACGATGGCGCCGTCGGCAAGGCTGGCGGTCTGCGGCAATTTCACGCACTGGTTCGGCCGGGTCAGCGCATATTCGGCATAGCCGCCGCCCTGCAGGCCGAAGCCGGCACACCAGGCGGGTTCGCCGGCAAGGCAGGTTTCGCACTGCCCGCAGCTGGCGAGGGGAAAGACCGATACCAGATCGCCGGCTGCGAGCCCCTCTGCGCCCTTCCCGAGCGCCACCACCTCACCCGCAAATTCATGGCCGAGAATGGCGCCGGGCCAGATGCCGTAGGCGGCGTCCTCGGTCATGTGCAGATCGGAGCCGCAAATGCCGCAGCGGCCGACGCGGACCACCACTTCGCCCTCGCCGGGCGACGGATCGGGGCGGGTCTCGAAGGCGAGCGGCCTGCGCAACGCCTGGAAGGTAACGGCTCTCATTCGTTGAGCGGCTTGACCGGGCCGAGCTGCATGCCGCCGTCGATCATCACATGACTGCCGGTCATATAGCTGCCGGCGTCCGAGGCGAGCAGCAAGGCGAGCGGCTTGATCTGGTAGGTCTCGGCCATGCGCCCGACCGGAACCAGCTCGTCCCACGCGGCCTTCGCGGCCGGGTTCTTCTTGACCCAGCCGTCGCCGATATTGGTCACGAAGGGCCCCGGAGCGATGGCGTTGACGCGGATGCCGAAAGCGGCGAGCTCATAGGCGGCGTGGCGCATGAAATGCTTCACGCCGGCCTTGGCGGCCATATAGGGTATGCCGACGATCGCCTCGTTGACCTCGGCGGCATTCGAGCTGGTGATCACGATCGAGCCGCCGCGACGGTGAGTATTGGCCTTCATCACGCGCGCCGCCTCGCGCACGGTGTGGAACACGCCGGTCAGATTGATGCCGATCGACTTGTCCCAGCGCCACTTGTCGTAGACGTCGATCTGGCCGGCCGGATTGCGGTCGCCCTCGGGCGACCAGAAGCCGTTGCCGACGTCCAGTCCGGCATTGGCGAAGGCGATGTCGCAGCCGCCATAAACCTCGACATGCCCGTCGAACGCTGTCGCCACCTGTTCGAGATCCGCCACGTCGCACCGGCTCCAGCGCACCTCATGGCCTTCGCCGGCCAGCCGCCCGGCCTCGCGCGCCGCGCCTTCGCCGTCGATGTCGGTCAGCGTCACCCTCGCGCCGGCCTCGGCCATCACCTCGGCATAAGCGAGGCCGATGCCCGAGGCGGCGCCGGTCACGATCGCCGAACGGCCGGCAATGTCGAACTGGTCGAGCGTCCGCATGAAGGCGCTCAGAGATAGAGCTTGGGATTGATCGTTATGCCGTGCTCCCGGCAGTAGCTCTCATAATGGTCGATGAACCACCAGACGTCGGTGGTTTCCACGAACCGGCCCTGATCGTCGTAAAATTCGATCGGGCCCTGCATCCACCCGAACAATTTCACCCCGTTCGGATTCTCGGTCACGAGCGTGTGGCTCTCCCCCGGCACCTCGAGGATCAGGCCGCCCGGCGAGGCGACCCAGTCATATTCGAGATAGCGGACGCTGCCCTCGAGGCAGACCATGGTGATGGTGCCGCGATGCAGGTGCGTGCCGATCACGCCGGGGCCCTTCACCCAGAGGATGTTGGAGAAGAGATTCTGCCTGACGTCGAAGGCGAGATGCTTGATCGCGGCATTGTCGCCGAACGGTACCCATGGGCTGTCGATATCGCTCTCGGCGTCGATATAACGCCCGCCAGGGCTCAGGCGCTCGACGAGATGGTTGAAGCGGTAGCCCACGTCGACGATCTCCGCCTTGCTCGACGGCGGTGCCGTCATGATCCGCTTCTCGTCAGCGTGGACCGGCTCGGGCGTGGTCGTGGCCATGGCAGCTCTCCTCAGTGATTTCCCTTGTGATAATTGAGCTCGAGCAGGACGCCGTTCGGATCCCGCACGAAAATCTGTTTGAGATCGATCGCGATGACGTGATTTTCCCGGTGGTGGAGGCCCATGCGGTCGAGCTTCCCGATCATCGCGTCGTGGCCCTTGCAGGCCAGCGCGACATGATGGACCGCGCCGGTATCTTCGCCGATATTGATGTCGCCGATCGCGTTCAGCGTGCCGGGCCCGGAGAGGTGGAAGATCGCCCGGCCATCGGCATCGAACATCCACTGCACCTCGGCCGGATCGAGCGGCGGTGGCGGATCGCCGGCCCTGAGATCGAGCACGTCGCGGTAGAAAGCCACGGTCTCCGCCAGTTTCACGGTCTGGATGTTGATATGATCGAGACTCGGCATGGTCAGCGTCCTCCAGCGCCGCGCATCCTAACCGATCGAGGCAGCGGGAGCGACGCCCTGCCCCTCAGAACTCGACCGCGGCGCGAAGGTACCATTCGCGCGGCCGGCTGTAGGTGCCGTAAATGACGCCGCCCGCAATCTGCGCCTGGCCGGTGATCAGATAGCGCTCGTCGAGCAGGTTGGTGATGCCGGCGGTCAGCGACCAGCGGTTGTTCTGCGAGCGCCAGGTCAGGCTGCCGTTGACGACATGGGTTTCCTCGCGCCGGAGCAGGAAGGTCCGCTCGGTATCGTTCCAGAGCGGCGCGGTGTAGGTATAGTCACCGACCAGAGTGAGCGAGCCGAGATTGCCGCCCAGCGGGAAGCGCAGGCGCGGGCTGATGTTGAAGGTGAAGCTTGGCGTCTTGGGCAAAGGCGCGCCGGCGAAGACGCCGGCCTGGAGCGGGCTCGCCGCCACCTGCGACTGCGGCAGCACGCTCGTATATTCGGCATTGATCACGCCCACCGAGCTGTCGAAGCGGAAATAGCTGTTCACCGCCCAGCTGAGCTCGACCTCCGCGCCCCTGATCCGGGCATTGCCGGCATTCTGGATGGTCGGGGAGACGCCCTGCTGGAAGTTCAGCTGGATGCCGGTATAGCGGGTGGTGAACAGGGCGAGGTTGAAGATGCCCCGCCGGCCCGCGAAATAGGTCTTGAGGCCGACTTCGAAGCTTTCCGCTTTCTCCTCGTCGAAATCGGGCGCGGTCGGCAGCGGGTTGGAGAGGCGCGTCGTCCAGCCGCCCGTCTTGTAGCCGCGCGACCAGGAGCCATAGACCATCACGTCGTCGGAAGGGTGGAGCTGGATGCCGACGCGCGGGGAGAAATTGTTGAAGCTCTTGTGGTTCACGCCGGCGATGAAATAGCGCAGCGGCTGGTTCGGATCGTTGAAGCCGACGATCGCAACGCAGAACGGGTTGTTGAACGGCGGCAGGCAGTTGAACAGGTCGTAGTTGAACCCGTTGCGGTCCGACTGGCCGCCTTCGAATTCCTTGTTTTCGTGCGTGTAGCGGCCGCCCAGAGTGACGCCGAGCCAGGGCGCGATCCGCCAGTCGAGCTGGCCGAAAAAGGCGTAATTCTCGGTCGCCAGCGTGTTCGGGCCGTCGACCTGCAGCAGGCCCTCGATGAAGGGCACATAATCGTGCAGGTCGCCCGATTCCTTGAAGTAATAGGCGCCGAGCACGAAATTCAGCCGATTGTCGAGGAAGTTGCCGATCAGCTGCGCCTCCTCGCTGAACTGCCACTGGTTCATCGAGAAGCTGACCTGCAGCGCGGTGATCGGGGCCCCGTCCAGGTCCATCGCCGCATCCCAGTGCAGCTCGCGATAGGCGGTGATCGACTTGAGCGTCAGGTTCGGGCTGAGATCATATTCGAGCGTGCCGGCGACGCCCCATGTGACGAGGTCCGAAAAGCCCGGCCCGTTCGCATAGGAGCGGTCGATATTCGGCGAGATGAAGCGGTTGTCATAGGGAACGAGATCGGGCGCCGGGTTGCCCGGCTGGTTGACGCCGCCAAGCACCGGGTCGGCAAGCGCCGGCGTGCCGGTATTGTAGCCGGAGAGCGTCGAGCGCGGCCCGCAGAGATTGACGGCGTTGCGCGCCGCCAGATCGGCCGCAGAGGCGCCGATGCAGAAATTGTACAGGCCGGCGAACAGGAAGCCGGAGGAGCCGGTCACCACGTCCAGCGCCGTCTGGGTCGGGAAGCCGAAGGCCGGGCCGAGATCGAACGGGTTGAGGCCGGCGAACGGGCCCGGGATGAAGCCCGTGGTCAGCAGGACGGTGTTCGGGAGCTGGTTGGAATCCGTGTTGGAATAGTCGCCGGTGAAGGACAGGCGGAACGGGCCGCCATTGTCATAGTCGAGGCGGCCCCGCATGTTCCACGTATGGTCGCCGCCTTCGGTATCGTCACGGTCATAGCCAGCCAGCAGGAAGCGGTCGTCCGGAGTCGAGTTCGGGATCAGGTTCGCGCCGGGGCCGGTATAGGGGACGTGGCGGACATAGCCGTCGCGGTCGTGGAAGCTGCCGGTGAGGGCGATGGCGAGGCCGGGCGCGATCGGCACGTCGACCGAGGCGCGCACGCGGATGCGGTTGAAGCTGCCGGTGGTGATGTCGCCGCGGAAGCGGAACTCGTCGCCCGGCGCGCGGGTGACGATGTTGATCGCGCCGCCGATCGTGTTGCGGCCGAACAATGTGCCCTGCGGGCCGCGCAGCACCTCGACCCGCTCGACGTCGAGCAGATCCTGGTTCGCCCCGACCGTGCGGGCGAGATAGACGCCGTCCAGATAGATGCCGACGCCCGGATCGAGATTGAACGCGAAATCATTGGCGCCGATGCCGCGGATATAGGCCGAAAGCACCTGCGACGAGGCGGAGAAGGGCGTGCCGGCGTCCAGCGTCACATTGGGGGAGATGTTGGAGAGCTGGGCGACGTCGCTGACCGCGCGCTCCTGCAGCCCCTGGGCGGTGAAGGCGGTCACGGCGAGCGGCACGTCCTGCAGCCTCTGCTCGCGCCGCTGCGCGGTGACGATCACATTCTGCTCGCCGTCGGGCGCGCGCGATTCCTGAGTCGCCTGGGGCTGGTGGGCGGGCTGATCGCCCTGCGCCCGGGCCGGCGCGGCCGTGGCGATTGCGATAATCGCGGTCGAAATCAGGTAGATGCTCTTCATTCCATCCTCCCCTACGCGTTCGTCTGTCGCGAATTACGTTGCTGGTGGAAATCTATGCCTGGGTAATGAGTCCTGACTCCCGGCGCATTCCTTCAAGAATGTTCGTGTTGCATACTATCTCTCATCGCCCGCCGAGGCGCGAAATAAACTGGCACCGTTTCACCAAATGAAATGCGCGGCGGGTCTCGCGAATCGTCCTATCCGGCGGAAAGGACTCCGGTCCGACGCCTGCGCGGGGCGGTTTCGACCAGCAGCATGGCGGCGAGCCCCGCCGCGACGGTGAGGCCGATCATGATCCAGAAGGGCATGTTCGCGCCCCAGTGATCGGCGGCCATGCCGGCCAGCGCCGGCGACAGCACGCCGCCCAGCACTTCGCCGGTGCCCATGCAGAGGCCGAGGGCGGTGGCGACGCGCGCCGGGCGCACGCTTTCCGACGGCACCGTCGCCATGAACAGGGGAAAGATCCCGACCAGCCCCCAACCGGCGAAGAAGATCGCCGCGAGCAGCCACACCGAGCCATCGAAAAACATGGCGGCGAGCGGCAGGATCACGCCGATCAGCGGCATGGCGATCATCACCGGCCGGCGGCCGATCCGGTCGGACAGGCCGGAAACGGCGAAGCTGCCGATCGTCGCCGAGATGCCGAGCGTCGCGATCAGCAGCGACATCGTGCCCGGACCGTAATGGCGCACATTGAGCAGATATTTGGGCAGGAAGGTGAGGCAGACGACGAGATAGGAGACGAGCAGGATCGCCAGCACGCAGCAGATCAGGACATTCCGCACCTTCAGCACCGCGAGCCAGGGTTCCTTCTGTGCTTCGGCGGCGGGCCGGGCTGGCGGGCGCGGCGGCTCGCGCAGCAGGAGCAGGATGAGAAGGGCCGTCACCAGCCCCGGCAGGGCAGCGAGGAAGAAGGCGCTGCGCCAGCCATAAGCGGCGGCGAAGGCGACCAGCACGGTTGGCGCGACCACCGAACCGAGGAAGTTGGAGCCGAAATTCTGGGCGATGCCCTGAGCGATGCCGCGATGCCGCGGGTCCACCTCGGTTACGATCATGGCGTGGCTGATCGGCATCACGCCGCCCTCCGCCAAGCCCATCAGCATCCGCGCCGCAAGCAGCAGCGCGAAGCCCTGCGCGAAGCCGGTCAGGAAGGAGCAGGCGCAAAAGGCCAGCGTGGTGACGATCAGCGGGATTTTGCGGTTGCCGATCGCATCGGACAGGCCGCCCATACCGAAGGCGGCGAGCGACCAGGTGAGCGACAGCGCGCTGGACAGCAGGCCGACCTGCGTCTCGTTGAGGCCGAGCTCCGGCTGGACCGAACCCATCAGGAAGCCAAGCGCGTTGCGGTCGAAGAAGACGATGCCGAAATTGATGCTGAGCAGGGCGACGAGCAGCACCTGGTAGCGGCCCGAGGGGAGGGTCGGGGATGGGGCCCCAGGCTCGGCGCCTGCGTCGGCGCTCACAGAAACGATCTCACCGGATCGCGGCCGTCCCAGTCCACCGAGGCTCGCCAGAAGCGGGTGAAGGTTTCCTCCATGCCCGGCGTCGCGGTGATCAGCTCGAGGAAGCCCGAATAGCCGGGATGGTCGAGATAGGCGACGTCGCCGCCGGTCGGCACGCCGGCGCGGAAGGCCAGGCTGTAGCCGCGCGCCTCGAGCGCAGCGATGTCGGCGTCGATCGTCCCGGTCGCGCGGCCGAGATGGTGGAAGCCATAGCCGCGGCCGTCGATCGTCTCTTTGTAGACGCTCGGATGATCGTCGTTCGGCTGGATCAGCTCGATCTGCATATGGCCGGCAAAGGCCATGGCGATGGCGACGTCGGCGCGGGATGGTCCGCCGCGATAGACGGGATGCTCGCCCGAGAAATGACCGAGCAGGAACCAGGGGCCGACGTGGCAGTCGCTGATCCAGGAAGCCATTGCCTGCTGGATGTCCTGCACGACGAAGGCGGTCTGGATGATGCCGCCGCGCGGTCCGCCGAATGCGAAGTCGCCCATATTCGCCCCTCCTCTTTTTTGTCAGTAAGACATACAGGCGAAGGCGAGGCGAGACGATAAGCCGGGCCAGTTTCACGGGGTGAATTTTTCAGCTTTGCAAGCGTCAGGGACCGCGCCAGAGAGGCTTGCCATGAGCAAGAAGCGCACTGTCGGCCCGTTCAGCGTCGGCCCGATCGGGCTCGGCTGCATGTCCCTTTCCCATGCCTATGGTGCGCCGCCGGATCCGGCTCATTCGGCGCGGTTGCTCAATGAGGCGCTCGATCTCGGCTACGACCTGATCGACACCGCCGCGATTTACGGCTTCGGCGCCAATGAAAGCCTGATCGGGGATGCGATCGGGCACCGGCGCGGCGACTATGTCCTCGCCTCGAAATGCGGGATGACCGGCGTCGGCGGTACGCGCGTGATCGATGGCCGGCCGGAGGTGCTGCTGCGGACTCTCGACGAGGCCCTGCAGCGCCTGCGGACCGACGTGATCGACCTCTATTATCTCCACCGCCTGGACAGGAAGGTGCCGATCGAGGAGTCGGTCGGCGGACTGGCCCGGATGGTCGCGGCGGGGAAGGTGCGCGCAATCGGGCTCAGCGAGATTTCCGCGGCGACGCTCCGCAGGGCGCATGCCGTCCATCCGATCGCGGCAGTGCAGAACGAATATTCACCCTGGTCGCGCAATGTGGAGCTCGGGCTGCTGGCAACGGCGCAGGAACTGGGCGTGGCGCTGGTCGCTTTCTCCCCGACCGCACGCGGCTTCCTCGCCGGGCGGATCGGTTCGGCCGACGAGCTTGGCGACAACGACCTCAGACGCACCATGCCCCGCTTCCAGGGCGAGAATTTCGACCGCAATCGCTTGCTCTACGAACGGTTCCGGGCACTGGCCGAGGCGTCGGGCTGCACGCCCGCGCAGCTTTCACTGGCGTGGCTGCTCGGCAAAAGCGAGCATGTGATACCCATTCCCGGAACGACCTCGCTCCAGCATCTGCGCGAGAATTTCGCGGGGGGATTGATCGCCTTGCCGGATGAAGTCGTTGCAGAGATCGACGCCCTGCTCGCGCCCGGCAAGGTGGCCGGCGCCCGCTATCCCGCCGCCGCGCAGGCGGATGTCGACACCGAAGAATATCATAGCCCGCGGGCGAGATAATCGATCAGCCGTTCGACCGCGAAATCGGTCAGCTCCACGATCCGCATCTTGCGCGAGCGCGGCGCGCGGCGGCGGGTGATCAGGCCCTCCTCCTCCATCCGGTCGAGCAGGCGGCGTCCGGTCGTGTCCGAGACGCCGGCCGCCTTGTAGGCCCGGCAGAGGATCATCGCCTGCCCCTGCTCGCGCGCCGTGAACATGGCGAGCAGGAGATCCCAGGCCGGCTCGCCGAACAGATCGGGCGGGAACAGGGCGTCGCGCTGGCGGCGTTCCGCATAGAGCCGGTCGGCCCAGGCGCGGGCCCGGGCGCGCGCGTCGGCGGGGTCATCGGCCGCGACCGACGGGGCGGGGCGATAGTCTAGGCTACTGGTCTGGTGCATCAGAGATATCCTCCGGCGCGTAGGCTGATCCAGCCCGAACGGGCGACGATCACATGGTCATGAAGCCTGATGTCGAGCGCGCTGCCGGCCGCAGCGACGAGCCGGGTGACCCTTATGTCCTCGCGGCTGGGCTTGGGATCGCCCGACGGATGATTGTGGGCGAGGATCAGGGCGGTTGCCCCGACCTCGAGCGAGCGCCTGACGATCTCGCGCGGATAGATGGGCGCGATGTTGATCGAACCCTCGATCACGGTCTCGTCAAGCAGCAGCCGGTTTCTGGTGTTGAGATAGAGGACGCGAAGCTGCTCGACCGGCTCATGTGCCATGGCGGCGAAGAGATAGTCGGCTACGGCGTCGGTATCGCCGAGGACGGGGCTCCGGAGCGCCTCCCGCCGGAGCGCGTGCAGCATGGCCGAGCGCAGGGTGGCGAGCCAGGCGAGCACGCTGCGCTCGTTGCCGAGGACACGTTTCTGGGCGGTGGGCGGGGCGGCGAGGACCGCGCCCAGCGACCCGAATTCGCCGATCAGGCGGTCGGCCCAGGCGGCGGCGCCGGGTCCGATCGGCCGGAGAAGCTCACCCAGGATCTGTCGGCACCGTGAAGGGCCAGCCTCCTCCGATGGAGAAAGGTGCCCAGCGCGATGAGCGCGAGAATCGGATAGCTCCAGATCGTCAGCACCACCGCATAGGCCCACCATAAGACGCCCGGCCCCGCCAGCCGCCCCAGATGGCCAAGCACGCCGAGGCCGAGAAAGGCGCTCACCCATAACGGCCAGAACCGGTTGGCCCGGAGGGCGATGACGACGAAGGCGATGAAGACGAGGGCATCGACGGTGAACTCTCCGACCTGGACGTTAAGCCATCTCTGACTGTTGGCAGTGCGGATCAGATGCGTGGCGGCCACGGACAGAGCGTAGGCCGCCGCCCCGATCCGCTCCGGCCCGCCCCCCGCCCAGAGGGCGTAGAGGGTGGTAAGGGCAAGGAGCGCGAGGAACTGGTAGTTCACCGCCTGACCGGACCATGGCTGCACGGCCCGGTCAAGCGGTGCCGCCCCCTTCAGGCGACCGCGCGCAAATGCGCGATCGGGGCCTCATGCGCCGCCCCCTCGGTGAAGCCCGGCGGAACCTTGGGCACGGTGTCGCCCGAGGCGACCTCCCTGAGTCCGATCTGCACGCGCGCCTCGTCGAGCGAGGCATGGGTGGCAACGATCCGGCGGCGCGCCTCGACCAAAGCGGTAAAGGCCTCGGCCGCGCGGTCGAAGGCGCTCTGGCCGATCATCGCCGGCAGGCGCGCCTCGGCGCGGGCCTGCGGCATGGCGGCGTTGAGCTCGGCCGCACGGGTCAGCGCCAGATCGATGGCACTTTCGACGGCGAACAGGCGATCGGCCACTTTCTGGGCCACGGCTTGGCGTAGTCTGGGCATAAATTCTCCTCCCGCACCGGCTGGCCGCCGGCACGTCCCTCTGGTGGATTGCACGACTTGTTTGCTAACGAACCTAGCTTCGACCGAGCCTGGACAGTGCTTCCATCCCGGCGAGGAAGACGCCGAAGGCGAAGGCGATCAACAGCATCACGCCGAAAATCCACCCGAGCCTTTGCAACGCATTCAGGTCACCTGGCCTGCCTCCCCGGATTGGGAGCGGCAACCGGAACTGTCTTGACCGGAGCTGCGGCACCACCTCGAAGGCAGCCTGTTCTTCCCGCATCGCCCCGATCGAAGCCGGCCCCTGTTCCCGCCCGCTCTCGGTCGATGGGGCAAATGTTGCCGGATCGGGGCCGGACGCAATGGTCCGCGGCGGGTATACCAGCGGCTGGTAGGGTTCCGGACCTTCCGCCTCGGCGAGAAGCAATGCGGCGTCGCGCCTTTTGTTGACGCCGAGCGTGCGCATCGCCGTCTTGATGCGCAGGTTCACGCCGTCGGGGCTGATCCCCAGCTCCCGGGCGATCTCCTTCGTTTCCATGAGCCGGTTGACCATGCGCAGCACGTCGCGCTGGCCGTCGGTCAATCTGGCGATACGGTCCCGACTCATGACCGCAGAATAACCTTTGTTAGGGGCGGTTGGGAATGGGGCCGGAACGGGTCCATCCCGATTTGAGCGTTTGAAGCCAAGGTGATAGCCGATTCGCCCGCCCGAAAAGGCTTCCCCGCAGCGGCCTGGCCGCCTAGCAGAAGGCGATGGCTGAGCCTGACGACCCCATCCCCGCCGCCACGCTCGTGCTGATGCGCGAGGCGGACGGCGGCCCGCCGGAACTGCTGATGACCGAGCGGACCGGGCACATGGCGTTCGCGGCCGGGGCCCTGGTCTTCCCCGGGGGACGGATCGACGCGGACGATCATGCGACCGCCGGGGCTTGTTCCGCAGAGGATGGCGCCGCGCGAATCGCCGCGATCCGCGAGACGATCGAGGAAACCGGGCTCGCGCCGGGCTTGGCCCCGGCGCCGGACGCGGCGACGGCCGTGGCGCTGCGCGACGGAATCGCCGCCGGGCGCCCGTTCGCGGCTTTGCTCGCCGAGCACGGGCTCGCGCTTGATCTCGAGGCGCTGACGCCCTTTGCCCGCTGGTGCCCGAATTTCCGCGAGACGAGGCGCTTCGATACGCTCTTCTTCCTCGCCGAGGCGCCGGCGGACGCGCCCGATCCCGCAGTCAGCGAGGCGGAGGCGGTCCGTGCCTTCTGGGCCAGCGCGGCCGCGATCCTGGCAGATGTCGATGCCGGGCATGGCCATGTCATCTTCCCAACCCGGCGCAATCTCGAACGGCTCGCCGGCTTCGCCTCGATCCGGGAGGCATACGCCGACGCGGCGCGCCATCCCGTGACCAGGATCACGCCCTGGCTGGCGGAGGTGAACGGCGCCCCGCATGTCTGCATTCCGGAAGGGATCGGCTATCCGGTGACCAGCGAGCCGCTGGAAACCGCGCGGCGCCGCTGACGGGCGGGCCTGTCTCGTTGGGTCGGGCCGCCGGTGGCCGCAATCATACTTTCCGCCTGAGAAAAGTGCGCTGCCCGAATCCCGACCCGATGAGCCGGATATTGGGGACATTTTGCGGAGATATGGAGAACCGCAAGCCGCGGTCGTCCCAAGTCATTGATTTCGCTGGTGACCCCTACGGGAATCGAACCCGTGTTTCAGCCGTGAAAGGGCCGCGTCCTAACCGCTAGACGAAGGGGCCGTGAGGCGAGGTGGCGCCTTACGGAAAGGGGCCCAACGGGTCAAGCGCGGGTCAAAAGCGGCTCAGGCGTCGGCCCAGGCGGCGTCCTCGAGATGCAGCTCCGCCGCATCGCCGCCATGATAATCGTCGCGGCTGATCCGGCCGGCGAGCCAGAGACGCCGGTGCGGCGGTGTAGCCAGCAGCGCCTCGCCGAGCGGGCTCTCGGCCATGCGGAAAGCGATCGCTTTCACCCGTCGGCCGTCCGCGCCGGCGGCGATGACGCGGAGGTGGCCATTTCCCACCACGTCCGCCTTGACGATGGAGACCGGGCCGGCGGCGACGCGCGGCCCCGGCCAGCCGGCGCCGTAAGGCCCGCCGACCTCGATCGCGTCGCAATAAGCGGCGGAGACGCCGCCGGGCGCCAGCAAGGCGTCGAGCAAGAGGGCCCGATCGTCCCGGCTGCGGGCGACGTCGGCGGCGAGCCGGTCGTCGAGGAAGTCGACGAGCGCGCCGATCCTGTCGCCCGCGACGGTGAGCCCCGCCGCCATGGCATGGCCGCCACCGGCGAGGAGCAGGCCTTTGTCCTTCGCGGCGAGCACCGCGGCGCCGAGATCGACGCCGGAGATGGAGCGGCCCGAGCCCTTGCCGATGCCGTCCTCGCCGAGCGCAACGACGATAGCGGGGCGGTGGAGCTTCTCCTTGAGGCGCCCCGCGACGATGCCGATCACACCCGGATGCCAGCCGGGCGCGGCGACCAGGGCGACGGCGCGGTTGCCCTGCGCGGCGGCGAGGGCTTCGGCGGCGGTGCAGACCTCGGCCTCGATGGCGCGGCGTTCCTCGTTCAGCCGGTCCAGCTCGGCGGCGATGGCGCGGGCTTCCTCCGGATCCCCGGTCGTCAACAGCCGTACGCCGAGATCGGATTTGCCGACCCGTCCGCCGGCATTGATCCGGGGGCCGAGCGCGAAGCCGAGATCGCGACATTGCGGCGCCCGGTTGAGCCGCGCCGCCTCGGCGAGCGCGGCGAGCCCGACATTGCGGCGACCTGCCATCACTTTCAGGCCCTGGGTGACGAAGGCGCGGTTGAGGCCTCTGAGTTGGGCGACGTCGGCGACCGTCCCGAGCGCGACGAGGTCCAGCAACTCGATCAGCTTCGGCTCCTCGCGCTCCGCGAAGAAACCGCGCGCCCTGAGCGTCCTGAGCAGCGCCGCGCCAAGCAGGAAGGCCATGCCGACGGCGGCGAGATGGCCCTGCGCGGCACCCTCCCCGGTTTCGTCGAGCCGGTTCGGATTGACGATGGCGAAGCCGTCGGGGAGTGCGCTCGCGCATTTGTGATGATCGACGACGATCACGTCGACGCTGGCTGCCTTCGCCATGGCCAGCGCCTCGAAGGCCTGGGCGCCGCAATCGACAGTGACGATCAAGGAGGCGCCCGCTTCCGCGAGCCGTACCAGAGCTTCGCCCGATGGGCCGTAGCCCTCCATCAGCCGGTCGGGGATGTAGGCGGTTGCCTCGAGCCCCAGCTGGCGCAGCAGCAGAATCAGCAGCGCCGCCGAGGTCGCGCCGTCCACATCGTAATCGCCGAAGATCGTCACCTTTTCGGCACTCTGGATGGCATCCGCGAGGCGTTCGGCCGCCTTGTCCATATCCCGGAACACCGACGGGTCCGGCATGAAGTCGCGCAGGGTCGGCTGGCGGTGCCGGGCCAGCTCCTCGCGGGCGACGCCGCGGGCAAGGAGGAGCTGGTCGATCAGATCGTCGGGCTGGAAGCCGGGATCGCGATCGTCAGCCGAGGCCCCGCGCCAGCGCCATGGCTGGCCGAGGATCGATCGTTCGACGCCGCAGACATTGGGGGAGGAAGCCATCGCCCCAGTCTAGGGCGCGGCCGGGCAAAAAGGAATCCTACAGTGTCGCGCCGAGCGCAATCTTGTGGACGATGTCGGCGGCGAGATGGGCCGTCAGCAGGGCCAGCGCCGCGCCGGCGAGCAGGATCACGGCAAAGCCGGCCCGGCTGAAGCGCAGGTCGATCGCGACGAGCGCCGCGCCCGGCCCGTCGCGGCGGATCCGCGGGCGGACGAGGGTGAAGAGGTTGAGCGACAAGGCGAGCAGCGGCCCGCCGAGCAGCAGCCAGGGGGTGTCGAGGAAGAGGGTGCCGTCGGTTTTCTGCCCGGCCGCTGCAAGCGCGTCATAGGGCCCGTCCACGCCGAGCCCGTATTTGAGCAGATTGACCGCGACGAAGACGATGGCAGGCAGGGCCAGCAGCGCCCCGATCAAAGCGGCGAGACGCGGCGACGGGCCGCGCCAGCTTCGTTTCGGCAGCTTCTCCCCGGTCAGGTGGCGCACGTCGATTTCGAGGGCGGCTGCAAGGGCAAGCAGGGTTTCGTTCGAGCAGCTGTGCAGGCTTTCCAGCCGCTGCACGGTGCGAAGGCTGAGCCCGGCCGCATCCGCCAGATGCGCCTGCGTCCAGGCCCGCGCCTCGCGCAATTCCCGGATGGTGTCGCCGATCATGAGCGTCTCCCTTCGCCGCCCCATTTACCTGAGGGAGCGAAGGGAAGAAACGACAGGCGGGCGTCAGGCCGGCGACAGGCGCGGCCAAGCATGTGTCAGCTCGCGCCCGGCTCATGCTCCGGGCGGTGGCGGCCCTTGACCCAGCGGACGGTGCCGGTCGAGGCGCGCATCACCACGCTTTCGGTGGTGATGCAGTCCTTGCGGCGCTTCACCCCTTCCAGCAGCGAGCCGTCGGTGACGCCGGTCGCGGCGAAGATCACATCGCCCTTCGCCAGCTCCTCGAGCTGATAGATGCGGTCCAGATCCTCGACGCCCCAGCGCGCGGCGCGGGCGCGCTCGGCATCGTTGCGGAACAGCAATTTGCCCTGGAACTGGCCGCCGACGCAGCGCAGGGCCGCGGCCGCCAGCACGCCCTCCGGCGCGCCGCCCGAGCCCATGTAGAGATCGATGACCGTGTCGGGATCGGTGACCGCGATCACCCCGGCGACGTCGCCGTCCGGAATGAGCTGAATCCCGCAGCCCAGAGCGCGCAGCTCGGCGATCAGTTTCTCGTGGCGGGGCCGGTCGAGCACGCAGATGATGATCTCGTCGGGCCGCACCCCCTTTGCCGCGGCGACGGCGCGGACATTCTCGGTCGGGGGCTTGCCGAGATCGATCACGCCGTCGGGATAGCCGGGGCCGACCGCGAGCTTCTCCATATAGACGTCGGGGGCGTTCAGCAGATTGCCCTGCTCGGCGATCGCCAGCACCGCCATGGCGTTGGCGCCCGCCTTGGCGGTGATCGTCGTGCCCTCCAGCGGATCGAGGGCGATGTCGATGCGGGGGCCGGAGCCCCGGGCGGCACCGACTTTCTCGCCGATAAAGAGCATCGGCGCCTCGTCGCGCTCGCCCTCGCCGATGACCACCGTCCCGTCCATTTCGAGCGTGTTCAGCGCCGCGCGCATCGCCTCGACCGCGGCATGGTCGGCCGCCTTCTCGTCGCCCCGGCCGATCAGTTTCGAGGCCGCCACCGCCGCCGCCTCGGTCACCCGCACCATTTCGAGCACCAGCACGCGATCGAGAACGTGGCTTGCCTTGACCATTTTTCCTGCCATCCTCCCTGCCCGAACGGGGGGCGTTCTCGGGGCAAGTAGGCGAGGCCCATGACAAAGTCGAGAAGGCTCCCCGCACTGTGTCTGCTGGCCGCGACCGGCGCAGCGTCGCCCGCGCAGGCGCCGGCCGCACCGGCGTCAGCCGCTTCGGGTATCATCGCCGCCCCGCCCGATCCGCTGGGCGATATCGCGGCGCGCCGGCGCCTGGACGACGAACGCTGTCAGGGCGGCAGCATCGACTCGATCATCGTCTGCGGGCGGCTGGTGAGGGGCGGCGGCGGTTATCGGGTGCCCTACCGGCCGGAGCCGGGCGCGCGCGTGCGCCTGATCGCGGGCGAGGCGCCCTCGGCCATGGCGGCGATGGGCGCCGGCGGCTGCCTGAGGCTCTGTTACCAGCCGGTGATGATCAACCTTCTCGACCCCCGCGCGATCCTGCGCGGGATCGATCGCATCCTCGGCGGCGATTGAACCGCGTCTAGCGGACCAGGACCCGCACCTGTGCCGTGGCGCCGGCGGTCAGGCTCGCCGGGTCCGCGGTGAAGCTCACCGTGGCGAGCTCGGAATTGCGGTTCCTGAGGCTGATGATTCGCGAGCAATCGCCGGCGCGCACCCGGGCGCGGACCTGCATCGTCTGGGTTTCGCCGTTGCGGTAGCGGAAATCGGCGCTGACGATCTGGACCGGGCTGTTGTCTGAGCAGAACATCGCCTCGCGCGGCACGTTGATGCCGTCGACCTCGATCGTCTGACTGGTCGTCGAGGCGTTGATCGGCCTGAGGCCGAGTCCCATCCAGGCGCTTTCCCGGGCCAGAGCCGGCGCCGCCAGCAAGGAAGCGGCCGCCGCGGCCGCGATCATCCTGTTCCGCACGTTTTTCTCCCCAACGCTCCACCGGGGCCCGAACCCCCCGGTCCGAAACGGGAGGATAGCATAAGAAGGAGGCCGCGCAATGCGCCCGAAACGACCGGCACTTTCGCGGCCGCGCGCGCTTCTCTAGACTCACGGCAACGAGGAGCTCCCATGGCCGACACCGCCGACCCGCCCGAAACGCCGCCCGCGGCGCCTTTCCCGACGCCAAGCCTGGAGGATCTCCAGCACTGGACGTTCGTGATGGGCCGCGCCCAGCAGATGATGATGGAGCATCTGACGCAGCAGGTGGGCGAGGCGGCGGAGAAGGCCGCGGCGGCCGGGCCGGGCCATGCGGAGCGGATCGCGCAGAGCTGGCCGGGCATGAGCCTGTTCGCGGATCCGGCGAAATTGATGGAGCAGCAGGCGCAGCTCTGGACCGACGGGCTCGGCATCTGGCAGCGGGCGCTGTCGAGCGCGGCGGGCGGGGCCGGGGCGGAGCCGGCGGCGCCGTCGGCGCTGGCCGAGAAGGCCGACCGCGACCGGCGCTTCTCGGCGCCGGAGTGGCGGGACAACCCGCTCTTCGACACGATCCGGCAGACCTATTTGCTGATCTCCGAGCGCCTGCTCGGCTCGGTCGACGCGATCGAGGGGCTGGACGAGCAGACGCGCGGGAAATTGCGCTTCACGACGCGGGCCTTCGTCGATGCGATGAGCCCGTCCAATTTCGCGCTCACCAATCCCCTCGTCCTCGAAAAGGCGATGGAGACGAAGGGGGAGAGCCTGCTGAACGGCCTCCAGCACCTGCTGGGCGATCTGGAGAAGGGCCAGCTCACTCATGTCCAGCCGGGCGCGTTCGAGGTCGGGCGCAACATCGCGGTCACGCCGGGCAAGGTGGTGAAGCAGACCGCGCTCTATCAGCTCATTCAATACAGCCCGGCGACGGACAAGGTGCTGGCGACGCCGCTGATCATCTTCCCGCCCTGGATCAACCGCTACTACATCCTCGATCTCAATCCGAAGAAGAGCTTCATCAAATGGGCGGTCGAGCAGGGGCTCACCGTCTTCGTCGTCTCCTGGAAATCGGCGGACGAGAGCCTCGCCGGGGTGACGCTCGACGATTATGTGCTGGCCGAGCTCGAGGCGATCGACGCGGTGCGGGACGCGCTCGGCGTCGAGAGCGTCCATGCGATCGGCTATTGCGTTGCCGGCACGATGCTCGCCGCCGCCCTTGCGCTGCTGGCGGCGCGGGGCGAGGCGAAGAAGGTGGCTTCGGCGACCTTCTTCACCGCGCAGGTCGATTTCTCGGAGGCCGGCGACCTGAAGCTGTTCATCGGCGACGAGCAGATGGAGCTGATCCGCCAGCTTGCCGCCGACAAGGGCTATCTGGATGGCCGCTATATGGCCGCGACCTTCAACCTGCTTCGCGGCCGCGACCTGATCTGGTCCTACGTCACCAGCAATTATCTGCTCGGCGAGGATTATCCGCAATTCGACCTGCTGCACTGGAACGGCGACACGACCAATCTGCCGGCCGACTGGCACCGTGCCTATCTGCAGCAGCTCTACCGCGAGAACCGGCTGGTCCAGCCGGGCGGCATGACGATCGGCGACACGCCCGTCGATCTCAGGCTGGTCGAGACGCCGACCTATGTGCAGGCGGGCCGCGAGGACCATATCGCGCCGCCGCAGAGCGTCTGGAAGATCACCCACCATTTCACCGGGCCGCTCCGCTTCGTACTGGCGGGTTCCGGCCATATCGCGGGCGTCGTGAACCCGCCCGAGGCGGGCAAATATCAATATTGGACCAACGAGGCAAAGGCCGAGACGCTCGAGGCGTTCGTCGCCGGCGCGACCGAGACGAAAGGCAGCTGGTGGCCGGACTGGATCGGCTGGATCCGGGGGATTTCCGGCGAGGAGGTCTCCGCCGCCGGCGCGCGCAAGCCCGGCAAGGGCCGCCTGAAAGCGATCGAGGATGCGCCCGGCTCCTATGTGAAGGCGCGGTGAGGCGATATCTGCTGCGGGTGCGATGAAAAATGTTGCTGCGGCGCAACGACGATCGCGCGACTACAGTCTAACTCATTGAGAAATATCATAGCTTACATTTTTGTTGCAGCGCACAAAAAGTGCTTGCAATTCGCGCTCGCTGCCCCTAAATGCTGCATCGCAACATGAGTGCAACCGGTGCGTCAAACACCGGACGAGATTGAGATCGAGGAGCAAATATCATGGCTACCAAGTCGAAAGATGCTGCCGCCGCCGGCTTCGCCGCCGCCGAGCAGATCAAGACCGTCGTGACCGAGGCCAATGACCGGGCCAAGACCGCGATGGAGAAGAGCGCGAAGATCATCGAGGAACTCGCCGAGCTGGGCCGCGGCAATGTCGAGGCGTTCGTCGCCTCTTCGAAGGTCGCCGCCAAGGGCGTCGAGACGATGAGCCAGGACGCCGCCAACTTCAGCCGCAAGAGCTTCGAGGAGGCGACCACTGCCTTCAAGAGCTTCGCGGACATCAAGTCGGCGACCGACCTCTTCAAGCTTCAGGGCGACTTCGCCCGTAGCGCGTTCGACAGCGCCGTCGCCGAGAGCGCCCGCGTGTCGGAGTCCGTGCTGAAGCTGGCCGGCGACGTCGCCGAGCCGCTGACCAGCCGCTACGCCGTGGCGGCCGAGCGTGTGAAGACCCTCGCCGCGTAACTGCGAGAGTCGGATCCAGTAGAAAGGGCGGCGCTCCCTGTCGGAGCGGCCGCCCTTTTTGCATGTCGGGCGTCCCGGCAAGGCACGCCTGACCCCTTGCGGGCTAACGGCACCATGCCATATTTGTCGGGTTATGCGTGCGCAGCGTGATTCAGCGGTGAGGGCGATGGCGGGGGACGATATCCGCCGCGACGACGACGAAGGGACGGGGCTTGGCGTCGCCACCCGGACCCGCGTCCGCACCAAGACGCCCTCTCCCTACAAGGTGCTGATGCTGAACGACGACTACACGCCGATGGAGTTCGTCGTCCACGTCCTGCAGAGCTTCTTCAAGATGGGACTGGAGGATGCCACGCGCGTGATGCTCCACGTCCACCAGCGCGGCGTCGGCGTCTGCGGCATCTTTCCCTATGAGGTGGCGGAGACCAAGGTCGCGCAGGTGATCGATTTCGCCCGCCAGAACCAGCATCCGCTGCAGTGCACGCTCGAAAAAGCCTAGGCTTTTTCCAGCTGTCTTATTTGCCGCGCGCGTGTGCCCGGCGGGGGTCTCCCTGACTTACCGCGCGGAACCCTGAAGCCGGCTGGTGCGGACTCCGCTTATGAGCGCCGGTGCCGGGTAGCGACTTCGGGCGAGCGGCAAACCCTAGCGCGCCGCGGGTAGCCAGCCCGTCTCCAGCCCGGTGCGGTCGATGAAGTTCGAATCCGCGATCAGCCTTTTCTCGTCGACCAGCCGGATCTGATTCCCGCCGTTGCGCTCGATGATGCCGTCGTCGACCAGCGCCCGCAGCATCCGGTTCACATGCACCGAGGTGAGGCCGGTCGCGTCGCCAATATCCTCCTGGGTCAGGGGAAGCTGGACATAGCCGCCGTCCGCGACCGCGCCCAGGCGGCGCATGCGGGCGACGAGCTCGCAGATCAGGGACCCGACCCGCGCGCGGGCCGAAGTACGGCCGATCGAGGCCAGCCGGTCGGCCAGCGCCACCCGTTCGGCGACGGACAGGCCCAGGATCACTGCGCTGAGCCGGGGATGATCGGTGATCATCTGGGCGAGCTTCTCCCGGCTGAACGGCGAGAGCACGACATCGGTGACCGCGGTCACCGTCTCGGGGGAATCGGCGAAGGCGAGCAAGGGCAGGCCCAGGATGTCGCCCTGGAAATAGAAACGCAGGATCTGGCGGCTGCCATTGCCGAGCACGCCGCTCGAATGCAGCCAGCCCGAGCGGACGATGAACAGCTCGCGCGGACTCTCATTCTCGCGAATGACGACGGCGCCGCGCCGACAGGCACGCTCCTGATCCTCGAGCTCCGCGAGCGAGAGGCTCTCGGCCTCGGTCAGCCGGAGGTAGTGGCTGAGCCGCTCAGCGAGACAACTTCCCAACGTCTATTTTCCCCCAACACTCTGATTTCTGGGTGATTTGTAAGCACGAAATTTTTCGCGTGCCCTGATCGAGATCAAGAAGTCATTCATTCTGCGTCCTTTTTTCCTGAGCGGGCGGGGCGGCTTGCGAAGGCGCGCGGAAGGGATAAACGGGAGGCCATGGACAGGATCATCATTCGCGGCGGCAAGACGCTCTCCGGCACCATTCCCATTTCCGGCGCCAAGAATGCCGCACTCACCTTGATGCCCTGCGCGCTGCTGACCGATGAGCCGCTCACCCTCAGGAACCTGCCGCGGCTCGCGGACGTGGACAGCTTCGGGCATCTGCTGAACGAGCTTGGCGTCTCCACCTCGGTCGAAGGCTCGCGCAAGGGCGATTTCGGACGGGTGATGACCTTTCGCGCCGCAAATATCGCCTCGACCGTGGCGCCCTATGACATCGTCCGGAAGATGCGCGCCTCGATCCTGGTCCTCGGCCCGTTGCTCGCCCGCGCCGGCGAGGCGACCGTCTCGCTGCCCGGCGGCTGCGCGATCGGCAACCGGCCGATCGACCTCCACCTCAAGGCGTTGCAGGCGCTCGGCGCCGAGATCGAGCTGACCGCGGGTTATGTGAGGGCAATCGCGCCCAGAGGCGGCCTGACCGGCGGCACGATCAGCTTTCCCTTCGTCTCGGTGGGCGCCACGGAGAATGCGCTGATGGCGGCCGTCCTCGCAAATGGCACCACGGTGATCGAGAATGCCGCGCGCGAGCCCGAAATCACCGACCTCTGCCAATGCCTGATCGCGATGGGCGCCGAGATCGAGGGCGTGAAGTCCGACACGCTCACGATCCACGGGCGCGACCGGCTGCACGGCGCGACCCATGCGGTGATGCCCGACCGGATCGAGGCGGGGTCCTATGCCTGCGCGGCGATGATCACCGGCGGCACGCTGCAACTGGCCGGGGCGCGGGAGGATCAGATGCACGCCATCCTGTCCGGCCTCACCGATGCCGGGGCGGAGCTGATCCTGGACAAGAAGGGGATTACCGTGGCGGCCAATGGCGCGACGAAGCCGCTGTCGCTCTCCACCGCGCCCTTTCCGGCCTTTCCGACCGACATGCAGGCGCAATTCATGTCCATGCTGGCGCTGGCCGAGGGGACCAGCCTGCTCACGGAGACGATCTTCGAGAATCGCTATATGCACGTGCCGGAGCTGAGCCGCATGGGCGCGGACATCGAGGTGAGGGGGCGCTCCGCGGTGGTGCGGGGGGTGCAGGGCTTGATCGGAGCCCCGGTCATGGCCACCGATCTTCGCGCCTCGATGAGCCTCGTTCTGGCCGGCCTCGCCGCGGACGGCGAAACCCAGGTCAACCGGGTTTATCATCTTGATCGAGGTTACGAACGGCTGGAGGAAAAGCTCCAGGCGGTCGGCGCGGACATCGAACGGGTCAGCGCGGGTTGATCACGGACCGTCCCGGCGCTTTCTCAGGCGCCGTCGCCGTCCTGCTTCGCCCGCATCGCCGCCGCGAGCGCCTCGGCCTGGCCCAGCGCGGAGGCCTCGTTCGTGCCGGCCTGATCCCACTGGATCGCGAATTTCCGCGGATCGGCGCGGTCGACGATAACCGGGAGCTGCTTGCCCGGACTCGGCCAGAGCGAGGTGCGGATCAGGCCGCTATACTGAACCGCGGTCGGCGCGATGCCCTCGCCGGACACCACCCCGGTGATCCGCGTCATATGATAGAGCGCGTTGCGCGACGGCATGGCGGCCGCGGTGACCCGAAAGGTGCCGGGCACCGGATCGGCCATGGCGCCGACATTCGCCCCGCCGCCGCCGGCATTCGCCCTGGCGAGACGGACGATGACGAACACGAGCACCGCGCCGACGATCAGCACCATCAGCAAGGTCGTGATCATCGAGGTGGCGACGAAAGAGCCCATCACGCCTGGTCCCGGAGCTGTTTCGCGAAACGGTGGCTGGTCCGTTCATAGCCCAGCCGCTCGTAAAATGCATGGGCTCGGAGGCGTCGCGCATTGCTGGTGACCTCGACGAGGCCGCAGCCCGCCTCGCCGAGCCGCTTTTCGGCCTCGGCGACGAGGGCGGCGCCCACACCCTGGCCGCGCTCCCGCTCGGCGACCACCATCATCGAGATGCGGCCGACGGGGCGGGGACGGTGCAGGACCTGCATCGAGGAGGTCGTGAGCACGCCGATCACGCCGCCCCGCTCGGCGACGAGGATGTGGCCGCCGCCCGCCGCGAGCCTATCGAGCCGCCGCCGCACATCCGCCGCCGTCACCTCATAGCCGAGCGCGACGATCAGGGCGGCGATCGCGTCCGCGTCTTCGGGACGGGCGTCGCGGATCACGTCAGCACCTCGATCGTGTGGAGGACGAGGCCGACCAGGCCGCCGACCAAAGTGCCGTTGATCCTGATATATTGCAGGTCGCGGCCGACCGCGCCCTCCAGCCGGTCGGACACGGTCCCGGCATCCCAGGACCGGACCGTTTCGGAGACAAGCTTGACGATGCCGTCTCCGTAAGAGGCGACGATCCCCACCGTGGCGCGACGGGCGAACTGATTGATCGCCAGCCTGAGCTTTGGCTCGGCCTGCAGCGTCTCGCCGAGCTGGCGGAGCGCCTCGCCGAACCGGCCGGCAAGCGCGGCATCGGGATCGCGGGCGCCTTTCAGCAGGCCGGCCCGGGCTTTCTCCCAGACTCCGTCAAGCCAGGCCGAGACCGCCTCATTCTCGACCATGTCGCTCTTCCACGCCTCGACCCTGGCGCGGGTGTCGGGGTCATGCTGGAGGTCGCGAGCGAGGTTGGCGAGGCCCTCCTCGGCCTTGGCGCGCACCGGGTGGTCGGGATCGACTGCCATGTCGATCGTGAGCTTTCTGAGCCCGTCGACAATGGCGTCGGCGAGCTTTTCGTCGAGCCCGACCATGCGCAGGAACCGGCCGGCCCGTTGATGCACCATGTCGCGGATCAGGTCCTCGTTCGCATCCAGCGTTCGTCCGGTCCAGGTGACGATGGAATCCACCATCGGAACGTGCCGCTCGCTGGTGATCGCCGCTTCCAGCGCCTGACCGAGCAAAGGGGCGATCTCGAGGCTGCGGATGCGCTGGGCGAGCGCGGTCTTGACCATGCCGCCCAGCCGCTCCTGATCGAGCGATTCCAGGATATCCGCCAGCAGGCGCGAGCCGCCCTGCCGGAGGCGGCCCTCGCCGGGCGGCTGTGCCAGGAAGCGGCCGACCGCACCGGCGACGTCGAGATTGCGCATCCGGCGCGCCACCACCCGGGGGGTGAGGAAATTGTCCCGCATGAAGGAGGCGAGCGCGTCGCCGATCCGGTCCTTGTTCCGGGGCACGATCGCGGTGTGCGGGATCGGGATACCCAGCGGATGACGGAACAAAGCGGTGATCGCGAACCAGTCGGCGATGCCGCCGACAAGGCCGGCTTCCGCGAAGGCGCGGATGAAGCCCCAGACCGGATGCTGCGCCTCAAGTCCCGTCGCGGCGACGAACAGGGCCGCCATGCCGGCCAGCATCGCCGTCGCCAGCGCCCGCATCGGACGGGCGGACGGCGCGACGGAGGAACGGACGGGCGCGTTCATGCCGGTTGAATAACCGGCACGGGCGGAGGTTCAAACCGCGCCGCGATTATTCCGCCGGCTGGGGCGCGGGCGGCTTGGCGCTCTTGCCGCCGGTGGTGAACCAGCGGCGCAGCCGCGGCCCCATCCTTTCCTCGATACCCAGGGCCAGGCTGAACGTCCCGGGCACCAGGACCAAAGTAAGCACGGTCGAGAGCAGCAGGCCGCCGATCACGACGACGCCCATCGGCTGGCGCCAGGCGCCGTCGCCCGACAGGGAGAGCGCGGTCGGCACCATGCCGGCGCTCATCGCCACCGTCGTCATGATGATCGGTTGCGCCCGCTTGTGGCCGGCGTCGAGGATCGCCTCGCGCTTGGGCACGCCCTTGTTCATCTCCTCCAGCGCGAAGTCGATCAGCAGGATCGAGTTCTTGGCGACGATGCCGAGCAGCATCAACAGGCCGATATAGACCGGCATGGAGATCGGCATGCCGACCAGCTTCAGCGCCAGCAGGCCGCCCAACGGGGCGAGCAGCAGCGAGCCCATGTTCACAAAGGGCGGCAGGAAGCGCTGATAGAGCAGCATCAGCACCGCGAAGACCAGGAAGATGCCCGAGACCACGGCGATGATGAAGCTCTGAATCATCTCCGCCTGCCACTTGTTCATGCCGAGCACGATCTGGCGGACGCCCTGCGGCAGGTTGCGCATCGTGGGCAACTGATTGATCGCGGTCCAGGCGTCGCCGCTCACCACATTCGGGGCGAGATCAGCGCCGATCGTCAGCCGGCGCTGCTGGGCTGTGCGCTCGATGCGGGTCGGGCCCGCGCCGAAGCGGATATCGGCGACCAGCTTGAGCGGCACCGACCCGCCGGTCGCGGTCGGCACCGGCAGATTCTCGATCGTCGAGAGACGCTGGCGGCTGTTCTCGTTGATCGATACGCGGATCGGAATCTGACGATCGGACAGCGAGAAGCGCGCGCTGTTCTGGTCGATGTCGCCCAGGGTGGCGATGCGGATCGCCTGGCTCAACGCCTGGGTGGAGACGCCGAGATCGGCGGCGAGATCGAGCCGCGGCGTGATCACGATCTCCGGCCGCTGCAGGTCGCCGCTCACGCGCGGTGCGACGACCTGCGGCAGTCGCGACATTTCGTCGACCAGCCGGTTGGCCGTCTGCATGAGCAGGACCGGATCGTCGCCACCGAGATTCAGCATGACGTCGCGCTGACCGCCGAATTGAGACCGGAAGGAAATGCGGGCATCCGGAATACGGTTCAGGAGCGGGGCCAGCGCCCGCTCGAACTGGATCGAGGTGCGGGCGCGATCCTCCTTCAGGCGAATGTTGATGGTGGCGCCGCCGACGCGGACCCGGCTGAACAGGAGCTCGACCTCGGGCTGCTGGCGAAGCACCGCCTCAACCTGCTGCACGACTTCACCGGCCTGCTGATAGGTTGAGCCGGGCACCATCTCGATCGATACCGTCGAGCGGTCCTGGTCCATGGTCGGCTGGAAGGTCTGGGGAATCGACCCGAACAGGAACAGGGTCGCGACCAGCGAAATGAAGCCGCCGACCACCGTCACCCAGCGATGCCGAAGCGTCCAGGCGAGGACGTGCATATAGCCGTTGTTGATCCGGCCCTCGCCATGCGGGGCATTGCCCTTGGCCTTGAGGAAATAGGCGGCGACCATGGGGGTGATGAGTCGCGCCACGGCAAGGCTGATCAGCACCGCAATCACCACGGTGAAACCGAAATTCTTGAAGAATTCGCCGGAAATGCCGGGCATCAGGCCGACCGGGAAGAAGACCGCGACGATCGAGAAGGTGGTGCCGACGACGGCGAGACCGATCTCGTCGGCGGCGTCGATCGCGGCCTGATAGGCGGTCTTGCCCATCCGCATGTGTCGGACGATATTCTCGATCTCCACGATCGCGTCATCGACGAGCACGCCCGCGACCAGGCTCAGCGCCAGCAGCGTAAGGCTGTTCAGGGTGAAGCCCATCAGCTCCATGAACCAGAAGGTCGGGATCGCGGAGAGCGGGATGGCGATGGCGGAGATCAAAGTCGCCCGCCAGTCACGCAGGAACAGGAAGACGACGAGCACGGCGAGCGCCGCGCCCTCGAGCAGCGCCTCCATCGCCGAGTGATACTGGCCTTCGGTATATTCGGTCGAGTTGAACAGTTCGACGAAATGGACATTGGGGTTGCGCTGCTCCAGCGCGCGCAGCCGCTCCATCGCGCCGTGATAGACGGTGACGTCAGAAGTATTCTTTGCGCGCTGGAAGGAGAAGGAGAGGGCCTGGCGACCGTCCTGCGTCGCATAGCTCCGCTGCTCGGCATAGAGATCGCGCACCGTGGCGATGTCCGACAGCTTCACGGTGCGGCCCTGGCTGATCGCGATCTGGGTCTGACCCAGCTGATAGGCGTCCCGGGCATTGCCGAGCACACGCACCGACTGCTCGGAGCCGGCGATCTGCGCCCGGCCGCCGGCCGCGTTCATGTTCATCGCCCGGAGCTGATTGTTCACCTGGCTGGCGGTGATGCCGAGCGCCTGCAGGCGGGCGGGATCGAGGATCACGCGAATCTCGCGCGACACGCCGCCGGTCCGGTCGACCGCGGCGAGGCCGGGCACCGAGAGCAGCTCCTTGGAGACCGTATTGTCGACGTACCAGCTCAGTTGCTCCAGCGTCATGCTGGTCGAGACGACGGCAAAGCCGGCAATGTCGTCGCCGGTCGTGTTCACGCTCGACACCTGCGGCTCCAGGATGCCGTCGGGCAGGTTGCTCCGGATCTGGACGACGGCGTCGCGAATATCGTTGACCGCGCGGTCGATCGGCGTCCCGATCGCCAGCTGGACGAAGGTGACGGAGACGCCTTCCTGGACGTTCGAGTTGATCTCGTCGATGCCATTCACCGAGCGGACCGCCGCTTCCACGCGCTGCGTGACCTGCGTCTCCAGCTCGGTCGGGGCAGCGCCCGGCTGCGAGATCTGGATGATGACGACCGGAAAATCGATGTCCGGATCGTTCTGGACGTCCATCCGCATGAAGCTGATGATCCCGGCCAGGGTCAGGAAGGTGAACAGGACGAGCGAGGGGACCGGGTTGCGGATCGACCAGGCTGAGATGTTGCGGAAGCTCATGACCTACCGTCCTTAACGCGCGGGCCGCGCCCTTTCCGGCCGTACTTTCTGGCCCGGGTTCAGGAAGGCGCCTGCGACCTGCACAACCCGCTCGTCGCCATTCAGGCCGTCAGTGATCGCGACCCCCTGATCGTTCACCTGGCCCGTCACCACCGGGCGGCGGACGACGGTGTCGCCCGGACCGATGATGTAGACGAAGGTGCCGCGGGAATCGCTCTGCACGGCGCTGTCCGGAAGCAGGGGAACGCGCTGCGACCCGGCCTGGATCTCGGCCGTGGCGAAGCCCCCCGGCCGGATCTCGTCGTTCAGCGGCACGCGGATGCGCGCGACGCCCTGTCGCGACTGCGGATCGATGGTCGGCGACTTCTGCCAGACGGAACCCGGATAGGCGTTCGTGGAGCCGACCGGCGTCACCCGCGCCACCGCGCCCACCGGCAGGCGGGCGAGGTCGGACTGCGGCAGCCGGGCCAAAAGCTCCATCTCGCCACCGGCGGCGATGCGGAACAAAGCGCCGGAGCCGGCGCCGACCACCTGGCCGGCCTCGATGGAACGGGTCAGCACCAGCCCGTTGGCCGGCGCGCGGATGTCGAGCCGGCCGATCTGCGCCCGGGTCGCGCCGAGCTGGGCAACCGCCACCCTCACGCGGGCCGCGGCGGCATCGCGGGTCGCACGCTTCTGGTCGAGATCGGCGCGGCTGATGAAGCCGCGGCTGACCAGCGACTGGGCGCGCTGAAGGTTGTTCTCGGCGAGCTGCAGGTCAGCCCGCGCCACATCGATCTGGGCGGCGAGCTGCGCGGCCTGCTGCGACTGGACCGAGCGGTTGATGATGGCGAGCACCTGGCCTGCGCGCACGGTCTGGCCGGGTTCGACCAGCACCCGCACGACCTGACCGCCTTCGCCGGCGACGCCGACCGGCATGTCGCGGACCGCGGCCAGCGAACCGGTCGCCGAAATCATGATCGGCACGTCCTGCCGGTTGGGCACGATGAAGGTCACCGCCGGCATCTGACCGCCGCCGCGCATCGCCGCCTTGGCGGGCGGGCCCTTCTCGCCGCCGGCGCTGCCGCCCCGCCCCATCATCATCCAGGCCGCCACGAGGACGAGCAGGATCAGCACGATGGCAACGATGATTCGCCGCCGCTTGCGCTTGCGGGCCAGTTCTTCCTCGTCGACAGGGACGTCGTCGATCGCCTCGCGACTCCACTTGCTCGACTCGTAGTTCATGGTTTTCATCATCCCCACTCGTACAACGTGGCACACGGCCGCCCGAGAGCGGCTGTGTTAGCCGAATAAATCACCTGGAACAAGCCAAAAACGGCCTGCCCGCTTCCCCTCAGGCCCTGTCGGAACCGGCTCTTACAAGCTTGGTTTCGTCTTTGCCACTTTCGCGTGACAGATGGTACGTCTGGCGGGAGGAATCGAGGAGGAACGCGCATGTCACAGTTTCTAGCCGACCATGGATGGCTCTGGTGGATCGTCATCGGTCTCGTCGCCGGCGCGATCGCCCGGGCGATCATGCCTGGCCGCGATCCGGCCGGTTGTCTGCTCACCATTCTTCTCGGCATTGGCGGCGCCGTGCTCGCCGGTTTTCTCGGTCAGCAGCTCGGCTGGTACCGGCAGGGCGAAGGGGCGGGCTTCCTCGCCGCGATCGTCGGCGCGGTGCTGATCCTCATCGTCTACCGGCTGATCGCGAGTATGAGCAACCGACGCTGACGCCGCGGCGCTTGTCGCGCGTCCCGCGCGGAGGCATGCTTCTCTCGCTCAGGTGAAGGAGGGAGGGAACGATGATCCGCAGAACGGGATTGACTGCGCTGCTGGCCCTCGCGGCGTTGCAGGGCCGGCCGGCGCTTGCGCAGGGCGAGGTCGCGCAGATCCCGCCGCTGACCGGGACCAGACTGGACGTCACCGCGACCGCCGAGGTTTCGCGCGTGCCCGATGTTGTCCGGATCAGCGCCGGGGTCTCGACCAGGGCGCCGACCGCTGCGGAGGCCCTGCGCCAGAACGCCGCGCGCATGGCGCGGGTGCGCGCTGCCCTGACCCGCGCCGGCATTGCGGACCGGGACGTGCAGACGCAAAGCCTGAACCTGACCGCCATCACCCGTAATCCCGAACGGATCGATGACGGACTCGATCAGGACGTGGTCGGCTATCTGGCGAGCAACGACATCATCATCCGCTTTCGCGAGGTCAGCGGCTCAGGCCGCGTGCTCGACGCGCTGGTCGCCGAAGGGGTCAACCAGATCCGTGGCCCGATCCTGGGCTTCGACAATATCGAGGCTGCGCGCGACGAGGCGCGGACGCTTGCCATCGCCAATGCGCGCGCCCGGGCGAATCTCTATGCGCAGGCGCTCGGGATGCGGGTGAAAAGAGTGGTGTTCGTGACCGAAGGCGCGTCGAACCGCTATGACTTCAGCCTCTCCAACTCGGTAACGCCCGCGTCGGACACGATGATCGACCCGGGCGGGCGCCGCATTCCCGCGACCGTCACCGTGGTCTTCGAGCTGGAATGAAAGAAGGGGCCGCGCCCCGGCCAGGGTGCGGCCCCTTCCCTCCGGTCGGGCGGGGCGGGGGGCGCCCCTGTATGCCCGGCTCAATAATTCTGCTGGCGCTCGTAGAGGGTTTTGTAATGCTGGATGCGGGTGACGCGCAGTCCGGGCATGCCCGAGCGGTCGACCGCGCGCTGCCAGCCCGCGAATTCCTCGAGGCTGAGGCCGTAGCGCTCGCAGGCCTCATCGACGCTCAGCAGGCCGCCATTGACCGCGGAAACCACCTCCGCCTTGCGCCGGACCACCCAGCGGGTGGTCGAGGGGTGCGGCAGCGAGTCGATGGTGAGCGGCTCGCCGAGCGGGCCGATAACCTGAGCGGGACGGATTTTCTGATTCTCGATCATTCGTACCTCAAACTAAACACGCTTTCGGCTCCCCGGCCCTCCGGCGTCCCCACCCTTTAGCGGGAGACCGTTGAAGGAAGGCTAAAATGCCAAGGTAAATATCCCGGTGATCTTGGTTTACGGCGATTTCCTCCGACGCTTCACTTCGGCACGGTTGAAACAACCGCGCCGGGCGCTGGCCGCCTCCTGCCACGCAGGGCCGGCCAGCACGGTTTCGGTCAGCAATTCAGGCTCCGCTTCGGCCGCGGCGGCGCGATCGAACCGGCTCTGGGCGCGTGCGGCCGGGCTTCCCGCCTGCTGCGCGATCAGGGCGGCGCTGAGCAATTCATAGTCGAGCGGAGCCTGCTGGCGGGGCCCGAGCATGCGCTTCGCGCGAAGCTGGAAGGTCTCGTCCATCGGGCGGACCCTACAGAAATAGGGTGAAAAGCCGGTAAAGCACCGGCCCTGTGGATTCCACGGGCACGGAGCCGAAACGAAACGGCGCGCCACGCCCGGCCTGCCCGGGGGGTGGGCGCGGCGGCGAGGAGCGCCTATCTGAGCGCCGATGCACGCGGATTTTCAGCTGGACCGTCCCCTGAAGGGGGCCCGGATCGTCGTCGCCATGTCGGGCGGGGTCGATTCTTCCGTTGTTGCGGCGCTCGCGGCGCGGAGCGGCGCCGAGACGATCGGCGTGACCCTCCAGCTCTACGATCATGGCGCGGCGGTCGCGCGCTCGCGGACCTGCTGCGCGGGCCAGGACATATTCGACGCGAAGGCGGTGGCGGCCCGCCTCGGCATCGCCCATCATGTCTTCGACTATGAGAGCCGGTTTCGGGAAAGCGTGATCGAGCGGTTCGCCGACGAATATGCGCGCGGGCGCACGCCGATCCCCTGCATCTCCTGCAACCAGGGGGTGAAGTTCACCGACCTGCTGGGCTTCGCCCGTGAGCTTGGCGCGGACTGCCTCGCCACCGGTCATTATGTGCGGCGGGCGCTCGGGCCGAACGGGCCAGAGCTGCGGCGCGCCGCCGATCCGGCGCGCGACCAGAGCTATTTCCTGTTCGCGACGACGCGCGAGCAGCTCGATTTTCTGCGCTTTCCCCTCGGCGACCTGCCGAAGCCGGCGGTCAGGGAGATTGCGCGAGAGCTGGCGCTCGTCGTGGCCGACAAGCCGGACAGCCAGGACATCTGCTTCGTTCCCGACGGCGATTACGCACGCGTGGTGAAGAAGGTCAGGCCCGAAGCGGCGATCGCCGGCGAGATCGTCGACCGCGACGGGCAGATGCTCGGCACGCATGGCGGGCTGATCCATTTCACCGTCGGCCAGCGCCGCGGCCTCGAGATCGGCGGTCAGCCGGAGCCGCTCTACGTGCTGCGCCTGGAGCCGGAAACGCAGCGCGTGGTGGTCGGGCCGAAGCGGGCGCTCGCCGTGCGCGCAGCGCGGCTGTCCGGGGTGAACTGGCTCGGCGAGGAACAGCGCGGCGGCCTGACCGTCAAGGTCCGTTCGCTGGCCCGGCCGGCCCCGGCCCGGTTCGACGACGGGACGGTCCAATTCGAGACGCCCGAATATGGCGTCTCGCCCGGCCAGGCGGCGGTGCTTTACGGGGGCGACCGGGTGCTCGGCGGCGGCTGGATCGAGGAAACCGTCCCGGCCGAGATGGTGCCCGCCTGAAGCCTCGGCAGGATCAGCAGGCAGAGTACCGAGGCCAGCGAAATGGCCGCGGCGAAGCCGGCGAGCGTGGGCAGACCCGACAGAATGAAGGGCGCGACCGCCGCGGTGCCTCCCGCCGTGGTCAGCAGGATGAACAGAATGACGAGCGCCGCGCCGCGCGCATCATCGCCATGCGCGGCGATCACCGCCTGCATGAAGCCCGGCGGGCCGCGCAGGCCGAGGCCGAGATTCACCGGCACGAACAGGATCGCCAGCAGGGCTGGCCAACTCCCGCCCGCGAGCGCGTAGGCGAGGATGCCCAGCGCCCCGGCCGCGGACACCGCGCTGCCGAACAGGATCATTCGCTCCGCTCCGAAGCGGCTGGCGAGCCTGCCGGCATAATTGGCGCTGACCGCGAAGAAAATGATGCCGGTGACCTGCATGATGATGAAGTCGATGAGGCTACCGCCCATGCTCGCGGTGATCACCACTGGCGCGCCGAACACGAAGGTGAGCAGGCCGCCGAGCGTGAAGGCATGGCTGAGCGCGTAGCGCAGGAAGACGGCGTCGCGGAGCAGCACCCCGTAGCCGCCGGTGCGGGTCGCGCGCGCGGGCGCCGGGAAACGGCTGCGCATGGCCGCCACCAGGACCGCGAGGACGAAGGCGAGAATAGCGATGAGGTCGAATGAGCCCTGCCAGCCCCACCAGCGCAGCAGCCAAAGCCCTGCGACCGGTGCGAGCGCCGGCACCAGCGATTCGATGCTGCCGAGCAGGCCGAGAAAACGCACCGCCTGTTCGGGCCGGAAGCCGGCGCGAATGAAGCCCGGCGCGAACACGGCCGCGGCGCCGCCGGCCGCACCCTGGAGGAAGCGCAGGGCGATCAGCAGATCGAGCGAGCCCGCCTGGCCGCAGCCGGCGGAAGCCGCGGCATAAGCAAAGAGGGACAAAGCAAGCAGGCGTGGCTGGTCGAACCGCGCCCCGAGCTCGCCGAACAGGACCAGGCCGACGCCCGCGCCCGCGACGAAGGCGGCAAGAACGAGCTGGGCCGCCGCCGGTGTCCCGCCCAGAGCCGCCGGCAGGCCGGGGACGGCGGGCAGGACGAGATCCGTGCCGGCAATGCCGATCACCGTCCCGCAAAGGACGAGGGCGAATGCCGCCTCAGGATTGGTTCGGTCGGTTCTGCTCACCTGTGCGGCCCCGCTGGATGCGGGCGAGGCCATAGAGGAGGAAGCCCGCTATGAGGAAGCCCCCCAGCATCGCCCAGCTTTCCGTCTTCGACTGCGTGGCCGTCCAGACGCAGACACCGATTCCGGCGAGCGCGAGTCCCCAGCTCAGCAGCCCCGGCCGGGCGCGCGGCAGAGCGGTCAGGCAGGCGGCATAGACGAAAAGCCGCGCGAAGGTGCTGAAGGCCGCGAGACCGAGGAAACCCCAGGCGAGCGCGAGTGCGCTGCCGACGATGGCCATGAACAGGATCGAATTGGCCGGCACGCCGGACCGTGCGCCGATCCGGCCAAACCAGCCCGGCAAGGCACCCTGTTGGCTGAGCGCATAGGTGACACGCGGCGTCGAGGTCATCGAGCTGCCGACATTGCCCGCGACCGACACCAGAGCAGTCAGCGCGAGCAGGCCGGCGCCGGCCGGCCCCCACAGGGCCTCGGCACATGCGGCCAGCGGGGCGGCGGGCGCGGGGCCCGGGGGCATCACCGCCGCATAACCGAGCTGGACGAGCATATAGAGGGCGGCGGTGGCGAGGATCGTGAAGATCATGGCACGCGGGATGGTCCGCCCGGGGTTGGCCGTCTCCTCCGCCGGCACGGAGGCATTTTCAAAGCCGACAAAGGCGTAGAGCAGGAGCAGCGCATTCGCCTCGAGGGCGGAAAGGGGCGGGACCGGCTCCGGCGGCGGCAGGCCGCGCGCGGCATGACCGAGGCCCCAGAGCGCGAGGCCGATGAGCGGCAGCGCTTTCAGCAGGGTGAGCAGGTCCAGCGCTCGGATCGCGCGCTTGACCCCCACCACGTTGATCCACGACAGCAAGGCCACCAGGGCGATGATCGTGGCGCCCCGCCCGACCGACGTGCCGAGCGGCGACCAGAGTGTCGCGGCGTAAGTGGCGAAGATGTTGGCATTGGCCGCGAGGGCGGTGATCCGGGCGGCATAATAGAGCCAGCCGGTCTGAAAGCTCGCGATCGGCCCGAACGGGGCGACATAGGCGACCGGCCCGCCGGTCGCGCTGTGCATCGCCGCCAGCCGCGCGAAGGGCAGTGCGATCAGCAGGATCGGGACGGCGAAGAGCAGAAACAGCCAGGGGGCAAAGCCGCCGAACTTTTCATGCAACTGGCCTGGCAAGCCGAAAATGCCCGCCCCGACAATGCCGTTGAACGCGAGAAAGGCCGATCCCGTCAGCCCGATATCGCGGCGAAGCCCCCCCTCGGCCACCCGTTACGGCGTCGGGTTCGGGGTCTGAGTCGCCTCCCGGCGGCGGGCCTCTTCCTCGGCCGCCTCGGCCTGCTCCTGGATTCGCGCGTTGCGGCGCGCCCGCGCTTCCTCGATCATGCGCGTGAAGTTGATGTCGTTGCCGGCCGCGCGGCGCTCGGCGCGGGCCTGGCTGACGATCTGGTTGAAGCAGCCGGTGAAGCCGCCGCCGCCGACGGTGGAGCAGCTGTCCGTGCCGGTGCGGCCGACATAGGACAATTCGGTAGCCCGGTTCGCCCAGCTGTTATTGGCCGGTTCGTTGGGATTGTCGCGAAGACTGGAGGGCACCCGGTAGCGGTCGCCATCGGGCAGGCGCGCGCAGACCGTGATCTCATTGGGGTCGGTGCTCTCCGGGCAGGGGTCGTCGCCATAGATGATCAACTGGTTGACGCGGACGTCGTCCGGTCCGGTGCGCGCCGGCGCTGCGGCCGGGGTCTGCGCCGCCCCGGGCACCGGCACGCCCGGCTGCTGCGCGAGGGCCGGGCTGGCAAAAGCAGCGGTGGCGAGAAAGGCGAGGAGGGTGCGCATGACTCAGATCCTTTTCGAAAGCTCGATCGCTATACGACAGCCGGCCCGGATCGCGGAATAGAGTATGGGATAAGCCGGCGTGGCTTCCGCGCCCGCGGCGAGCGCGATGTCCCGATGCTCGCGTTCGTCGGCCTGGAAACGCGCAATGCTCGCCGAAAGCTCCGGGTCGCTGTTTCCGAGCGCAGTGAGCTGCTCCGAATAATGGGCGTCGATCTCGTCCTCGATCGCGGCGGTGCAGGCCATTGCCGCCTTCGGCCCCATGAGGGCGGTGGCGGCGCCGAGGGCATGGCCGGCAACGGCCCAGACCGGCTGGAGCAGGGTCGGCCGGACGCCGCGCTCCGCGAGCAGGTCGTCGAAATGCTTCAGATGCTCCTTCTCCTGCGCGGCCATGCGGCCGATCTCGCCGGAAAAAGCGTGATTCTCGCCAAGCACGGCGAGTTGTCCCGCATAGATGCGGGTCGCGCCATATTCGCCCGCCTGGTCGACGCGCAGCATCGAGGCGATGTCCGGACGTCTGTCGCCCGGCCGCCACGCGGGGCTCACGCCGCCCCGGGCTTCCTGAAACTCAGCCACAGGATCACCAAAGCAGAAAGAAGGGAAATGATTGCATTCCACCCCGCCATCGAAATGCCGAGCCAGGACCATTGCACGTCGTCGCAACGAACCATCGGCCGATCGAACACGGCTTTCAGCATATCCTCGGCGGAGCCGGCCAGAGTGGAAGTGCACTGGGTAAACCCCGGCAGGAGCTTCAGCTCGACGCCGGCGTGCCAGAAGCCGATCACGCCGCTGACGAAAATGGCCAGAGCGGCGAGCCAGACGAGGAGACGGCCGCCGTCCTTCATCCTGGCGCCGAGCAGCAAGGCGGCGAGGGCGAAGGGCAGCGCCGCGAAATGGGCGTAACGCTGCCACCAGCACATCTCGCAGGGCCAGAGGTGCGCCCAGACATATTGAAACCCGTAGGCCCCGCCGAGCAAAGCCAGCGGTACGATCAGGGCCAGCAATCTGGCCTTGGCGAGCGGCGTCATCCGGCGGTCCGAGGTCAGCGGCGTGCGGCGGGCCGCGGGCTGGCGCCGGCGACGCGCGGCGGCTGCGAGGCCGGGCCGAGCCGCGCCAGCGTGCGGATCGCGTAATCCAGCTGGAAGTCGGTGATGCCCCGCTGCTGAAGCTGCTCAGCGGTGAGCTGGAAGCGCGGATCCGGCCGGCCGTCGTCCTGGATCAGATCGTCGCGCACGCCGGCCTCGTTCACCAGGTGACGGCGCAGATCGGATTCGCGGACGCGGTTGCGCGAGCGGAAGTCCGGGTCGGAAATCTGCGGCACGACGACATCCGGGGCGATGCCACCCTCCTGCACCGAGCGGCCGGACGGCGTGTAATAACGCGCCGTGGTGAGGCGGAGCGCAGTGCTGCCGTCGCCGAGCGGCAGCAGGGTCTGGACCGAGCCCTTGCCGAAGCTGCGCTCGCCCATGACGATTGCGCGGCGATGGTCCTGCAGGGCGCCGGCGACGATCTCCGAGGCGGAAGCGGTGCCGGCATCGACCAGGACGATGATCGGCGCGCCGTGCGTCGCGTCGCCCGGGCGGGCATAATAACGCTCGATGTCGGTGCGGCGGCGGCCGCGCTGCGAGACGATCTCGCCGCGCTCCAGGAACAGGTCGGAAAGCCCGACCGCCTGATCGAGCAGGCCGCCGGGATTGGACCGCAGATCGATCACATAGCCGAGCGGCGCATGGCCGAGCTGACGCTCGATATCGGTGATCGCCCGCGCCACGCTGTCGGTGGTGACGCGGCTGAACGTGTTGACGGTGATGATCCCGACATTGTCGCGCACCTCGGAGCGGACCGCCGGAATATCGATGATCGCGCGGGTGATGGTGACGTCGAACGGCCGCTCGCGGCCCGGGCGGACGATGGTGAGACGCACGGTCGTGCCGGGATTGCCGCGCATCCGGTCCACTGCCTCATCGAGCGTGCCGCCGTAAAACAGCCGTCCGTCAATATGGGTGATGAAATCGCCCGCCTTGACGCCGGCGCGGTCGGCCGGCGTGCCGCGGGTCGCCGCGATCACCTTGACCGCGCTGTCCTCCATGGTGACGGTGAGACCGAGGCCGCCATAATTGCCATCCGTCGTCGACATCAGCGCGCGGAAGCCTCGAGCGTCGAGATAGGAGCTGTGCGGATCGAGGCTGGAGAGCATGCCGTCGATCGCGCCGCGGATCAGCTGCTCGTCGGTGACCTGATCGACATATTCGGCCTTCACGCGCTCGAAGACGCTCATGAACTGGCTGATCTCGCGGACCGAATCCGAGCTTTCGGGCTGGGCGAGCGAGGCGGCGGCGGGGATGAACGCAATGGCGCCGAGGACACCGAGCGCTGGAAGCAAATTCTTGGCCATGGATATTCCTGCTGGAAGTTTGGGCGGGCTTTAGCCCTTTCTTAGGGCGGGGAAAAGCAACGTTCGATGAATGTCATCCGCCGAGAAATTGCGCAAATGGGACAGGGCGGCCGTCGCGGCGCAGCTCCACGGTGACCTGCGGACTGCCCGCGCCGGTGCGGCCGAGGCGCTGGCCGCGCTGCACCAGCGCGCCACGCGCGACGTCCAGCACCGCGAGATTGGTGATCACGCTGGTCCAGCCATTGCCGTGATCGATGATCACCACATATTCGTAGCGGCGGAAGGGCGCCGCGTAGATGATGCGGCCGGCAGCGGGGGCGATCACCTCCGCTTCGGCGGCGGTTTCGATGGTCAGGCCGCGGGAATGGACGCCGCCTTCGGAAATCTCGCCGACCCCGGTGACCAGCCGCCCCTCGACGGCGAGCGAATAGGGAATGGTGTCCGCGGGCACGGGCTGGCCGCTTCCCGGGCGGGCGGTCGGACCGGGAAGGCGGGCGAGCGCCGCTGCGAGCGCGTCCTCGCTCTGCCGCGTGCCGATCTGGCCGGCCAGCGCCTGCGCTTCCTCGCCCAGCACGAGCGCGCGATCCGATTCCGACAGCGCGAGGCCTGCCAGCTGTCGGGAACGGTTGCGCTGGGTGGTCTCGAAGCCCGCCAGCGCAGCGCGGCGTTCGCCGAGAGCGGCGCGACTGGCGGCGAGCGCGGTGCGCGCCTGCTCCGACTGATTGCGCAGGCTCGTGCTCTGCGCCACCTCGGCCCGCAGCGCGGCCGTGCGGCGGCGGATTTCGGGCATGGTGGCTGCCAGCAGCGAGCGGACGTGGACGGCGTCCCGGACCGAGCCGGGCTGGACGAGGGCGAGCGCGGCGGGGCGGCGTGTCATGGTCTGCAGCGCCGCGGTCAGGCGGATCACCGGCCCCTGCTGCTCGGCGAGGCGCGCGCGCTGCGCAGCCTGGAGCGCGGCGATCAGCGAGATCCGGCGTTCGGAGGCGGTGATCTCTGCCTCGGCCGCCTCGATCCGTGCCGCCAGCGCTTCGGAGGCCATGCGGGCGCGGTCCGCGTCATTCGTCGCCTGCCGTGAGGCCTCCTCGAGCCGCTGGTAGCGTTGCATCGCCTGCTGCGCCTCGGTGCGCGCCTGCTGCAGCGACGCGGCATCGTTCCGGGCGTCCTGCGCGCTCGCCGCCGCGAAGGCACCGGCGCCGGCAATGGCGATCAGGCTGACCGGAATGAACAGGCGCATGGCCTATCCTTCCCTATGATAGGGGTGGTTCGCAAGCAGGCTCGTCGCGCGAAACAATTGCTCGGCGAGCATCGCGCGGGCGAGGAGGTGCGGCCAGGTCGACCTGCCGAAGGCGAGCAAGAGGTCCGCCTGGGCGCGCTCCGCTTCCACGAACCCGTCCGCGCCGCCAATCAGGAAGCGTGTCACGCGCTTGCCGCCGTCGCGCCATCGTTCCAGCTTTTTCGCTAGCTCGACCGAGCTCAATTGCTCGCCCTTTTCGTCGAGCAGGATGGTGACGCTGTTCGGAGGCGCGGCCGGCGCAGGCGTGGTTTCGTCCCACTGCTCCGTGACCTTCACCGGCCAGGTGATCCGCTTCAGATAGCGCTCAACCAGCTGAGCCTCGGCAGTCCGGCCGATTTTCCCCCGCGCGATGATGTGCAGCAGCAACTAGCGGCTGGCCGTCGCGGCCGGCGCATTGTCCTCGAACGCCCACATCCTCTCCAGATTGTAGAAGCTGCGCACTTCCGGCCGGAACAGATGGACGATGACGTCGTCGGCATCGATCAGCACCCAGTCGGCCACCGGCAGACCCTCGACGCGGACGTTGCGCCCGAGATCGCGCTTGATCCGTTCGGAGAGCTTCTGCGCCATGGCGGCGACCTGCCGGGTCGAACGGCCCGAGGCGATCACCATATGATCGGCGATGTTGGATTTTCCCGCCAGCGGGATGGTGACGATGTCGACGGCCTTGTCGTCGTCGAGTGAGCGAAGCACGAGGTCATGAAGCGCCTCGGCCCGTTCAATGGCTCCGTCTTCGGCCGGAGCGGATGCGATTTGTGGCAAATGACCTCCTTAAGTGACCGGCCTGCGCGTCACGCCATCGCGCAGGGCCTTTCTTTGAAACGAATTTGTTTCTGTTTCATGCCAATCGGGATTGGCGGCGCGGATGGCGGTTGCGGAGGTCGGATCGGGCGGCGATGAAAGCAGCACGAGCGCCGGCGGTCTCCACAACGTCCAGTCCTTCGCCATGACCGCGGGCCGGACGAAGCGCCGCAACCAGCTCCAGGCGGGTGCCTTGAGAGCCTGTGCATCATAACCCGGCCGGGTCGCGACCGCAATCGCCATGGTGCGGGCGATCCTCCGCCAGTCGCGCCAGCGGTGGAACTGGGCGAGATTGTCCGCGCCCATCAGCCAAAGGAAGCGATGCTGCGGGAAGCGGCCGGCCAAAGCCGCCAGCGTCTCCGCGGTATGGACGGTGCCCAGTTCGCGTTCGATTGCGGTGACCCGGATCGGGGCGTGGCGGGCCATTTCGAGGGCCGAGGCAAAGCGCGCGCCAAGCGGCGCCATGTTTTTGACGGGCTTCAGCGGATTGCCCGGCGACACCAGCCACCAGATTTCGTCCAGCCCGAGCGCGTCCAGCGCGGCAAGGCTGATCCGGCGATGCGCGCCATGCGCCGGATTGAAGGAGCCGCCGAGCAGGCCGATGCGTGCCATGGCCGCGCGATAGCATGGCCATCGGCGTTGCGCGAACCGGGGCGCTTGCGCCATGATGGGCGCGAGCGAAGGGGGCGGCCTTGTCGGAGATCGAGGGCGTTGGCGATGCGGTAACGGGCGGACTGATCGCCCGCGCGGTCGAGCCGAAGGCGGGCGAGGCGCACGGCCATGAGCCGGGCAATTGCCTGAATTGCGGCGCCGAACTCACCGGGCCCTATTGCCAGCAATGCGGACAGCAGGGGCATGTCCACCGCACGCTCGGCGCCTTCGGGCACGATCTGCTCCACGGCGTGCTGCATTTCGAGGGCAAGATCTGGCGGACTCTGCCCCTGCTCGCCTGGCGGCCGGGCGAGCTGACGCGGCGCTATATTGCCGGGGAGCGGGCGAAATTCGTCTCGCCCATGGCCTTGTTCCTCTTCTCGGTCTTCCTGATGTTCGCGGTGTTCAGCTGGGTCGAGGGGCCAATCGGTCCGGTCTCCGCAACCGGCCCGACCGCCGGGCAGGCGCAGGCGGCCCGCGCGCAGGCGGAAGGGCGGCTGCACGCGATGGAGGCGGATCGCGCCGCACGCGCCGCGCGCGGCGAGAATGTCGCGGTGCTCGACCGGCAGATCGCGGCTTTGCGCAGCACGCTCCAGGAGGTCACCATCGCCAGCACGCAGACTTCGGGCGGGGTCAACATGAGTCTCAGCGCGCGCGAGACCGGCATCGCCTGGCTCGATCATGGCATCCGGAAGGCGCGGGAGAATCCATCGCTGCTGGCCTACAAGCTGCAGTCCAACGCCTATAAATTCTCCTGGGTGCTGATCCCGATCTCGGTGCCGTTCCTGTGGCTGCTGTTCATCTGGAAGCGACGCTACAGCCTCTATGATCACGTCGTCTTCGTGACCTATTCACTTTGCTTCCTGACCCTGACTCTGGTCGTGCTCGCGCTCAGCCAGCCGCTGTTCCATATCGGCGACGAGGCGATCCTGGCCGTGCTCGTGCTGCAGCCGCTGCACATGTATCGGCAGCTGCGCGGCGCCTATGCCGTGTCGTGGCTCGGGGCAGCCTGGCGAACTCTCTTCCTGCTGGCCTTTGCGCTGATCTCGTCCGTGATCTTCCTGCTGCTGCTGCTCGCCCTCGGCCTGCTTGGCTGAGGGCGAGGGAAGGCGGCTTCAGGCGCCCTGCGATGCCGGCCCGCCGATGCCGCCGCGCGGCCGGCGGGTCGAGGGGATGGAAGCGCCGGTCGCGGGCACGACACTCGGGCGCGCGCTCGGATTCTCGCGGCCGATATCCTCGCCCTTGATCGCGCGCTTTGCCTCGTCGCCGGTCAACGTCTCATATTCGAGCAAAGTATTGGCGAGCCGGTGCAGCTCGTCGAGATTGTCGGTCAGCACCTTGCGCGCGACCATCTCGGCTTCCTCGATCAGCCGGCGGACCTCCTCGTCGATCAGCCGCGAGGTCTCTTCCGAAACGCTCTGGCTGCGGGCGACGCTGTGGCCGAGGAAGACCTCCTCCTGATTGTCGCGGTAGCGGAGCCAGCCGAGCTTCTCGCTCATCCCGTATTCCATGACCATGGCGCGGGCCAGGTCGGTCGCCTGCTGGATGTCGCTGGCGGCGCCGGTGTTGAGCTCTTCGGCGCCGTAGATGAGCTGCTCGGCGATGCGGCCGCCGAAGCTGAGCGCGAGCCGCGCCTTCATCTGCTTCATCGACATCGAATAACGGTCACGCTCCGGCAGGTTCCAGGTGACGCCCAAAGCGCGGCCGCGCGGGATGATCGTCACCTTGTGCAAGGGATCGCAGCCGTCGACGTGCAGCGAAACGAGGGCGTGGCCGCTCTCGTGATAGGCGGTCGCCTTCTTCTCTTCCTCGGTCATCACCATGGACTTGCGCTCGGCGCCCATCATGACCTTGTCCTTGGCGAGCTCGAACTCCTTCATCGCGACCAGGCGCTTGCCCATGCGCGCGGCGAGCAGGGCCGCCTCGTTGACGAGATTGGCGAGGTCGGCGCCGGAAAAGCCCGGCGTGCCGCGGGCAATGGTGCGCGGGTCCACGTCGGGCGCCAGCGGCACCTTCTTCATGTGGACGTTCAGGATCTTCTCGCGGCCCTCGATGTCCGGGCGCGGCACCACGACCTGGCGGTCGAAACGGCCCGGGCGCAGCAAGGCCGGATCGAGCACGTCGGGCCGGTTGGTCGCGGCGATGATGATGATGCCCTCATTCGCTTCGAAGCCATCCATCTCGACCAGCAGCTGATTCAGGGTCTGCTCGCGCTCGTCATTGCCGTTGCCGAGGCCGGCGCCGCGGTGACGGCCGACCGCGTCGATCTCGTCGATGAAGACGATGCAGGGGGCGTTTTTCTTCGCCTGCTCGAACATGTCGCGGACGCGGCTGGCGCCGACGCCGACGAACATCTCGACGAAGTCCGAGCCGGAAATGGTGAAGAAGGGCACGTTCGCCTCGCCGGCGATGGCGCGCGCCAGCAAAGTCTTGCCGGTGCCCGGCGAGCCGACCAGCAAGGCGCCCTTGGGGATCTTGCCGCCCAAACGGGCGAATTTGGTCGGGTCCTTCAGGAACTCGACGATCTCCTGCAATTCCTCGCGCGCCTCGTCGATGCCGGCGACGTCGTCGAAGGTGACGCGGCCATGCTTCTCGGTCAGCAATTTCGCCTTGGAGCGGCCGAAGCCCATCGCCCCGGAGCCCGCATTCTTCTGCATCTGGCGCATCACGAAGAAGGCGATGCCGAGGATCAGGAGGAAGGGCAGCGACTGGTAGAGGAGCAGCATCCAGAGCGAGGTCGTCGCCTCCGGCTGGCCGTCGAAGCGCACGCCCTTGTCGCGCAGGCGGTTGGTCAGCTGCGGATCGGGGACGAGATTGGTGCGGAAGGTCGAATTGTCCGTCAGCCGGCCGGTGATCGTGTCCTTGCCGATCGAGACGCTCTGCACCTGGCCGTTGTCGACCCGGGTCAGGAAGTCCGAATAGGCGATCGCGTCGCGCGCCTGCGACGACCCGCCGCTCATCGTCTGCACCACCAGCACCAGCGCCAGCAGGATGCCGGCCCAGATCAGCAGGTTCTTCATCCAGCTCCCGCCGCCCGAGGGCGGCTCGCGGTCATTGCCCGGAGGGGTGCGATTGTCGTCGGCCATCATTCAATCCCATCAAAACCACTGACGCATGGCAGCTTCCAAACCTTCCCCTGGGAAGCTTCGTCCTCTGCCTTATACGCCGCCCACGAGCATTCGCCTACATTCCCTTTCCCCGAAAGGTCATCGGCAAACACTCCCTTCACGCCCTAGATAGGGAGGCGCGCGCGAGGTGCAATCCACGCTCAAGACAGGGTTGTAAGCCTCTTCGGGTGAATGGCGGGTTATCGGGTGGCGAAGCCAGGCCCTCTCGACGCTTCATCTCGGCGTATGTCTACATGACCCGAGAACATCGAAAAGAAAGAAACCGGAAGAACAGGGTGATAATTTTGTTGCGTTTACGACAACAAATCCGCAATTTCATGAGTCCGGGGGACGAGGGTGATTTAGAACTCCTTCCTTATATGTGTGGGTCAAGGCCGTCTTTTGACTAAATGGAGTTATTTGGATGGAGCCACCGATGGGGGTCAGCGGGAGTTCGGATTCGGGCTTGCAGAGCGAAGAAGAGCTTAGCGATATCGGGCTGCTCTGGGCGATTGACCGCGCCATCCTGGGAATCGATGAGAACACACCGGTCGAGGTGATCGAGGAGCTGTTTATTGACAAGCCGGCCCGATTCTGCGGCGTCCATGGAGTTGCGCGGGCGTCGGGTTGCCTCGTTTTCATGGACGACTATTTTCGCCCCTTGCGCCATTTCGCACAATTGAGCCCCAACGACTCAGTAGCCCTCACCCCGTCATTGGAGCGATTTGCCAAATCAGGTGACCTGCTTTGTCAGCTAATCAAACAGGACGAGGACCCGGCGCTGTTCGATGCGATACGGGCAAGAGGGGTGTGCGTCGTCGCGCCCATCTACACGCCGGGTCGCCACCTGCTCTGCGTGCTAGTCTTCAGGGGCGGGTCGGACGCAGAATATGAAAAGTTACGCGACCCCGAACTCAGCGCGGCGATAAACGGTCTCGCCTCGCAGCTCACCATTGCTTACCGCCAGTTCGAGCGCGCACGCTATCATTCCGAGCTGCACGGCCTCTGGACCGAGTTCCTGGAGCACAATCTGGCGCCTACCGTCTGCTTTCGCAGCTTAGCGCGGCGTATTCCCCGGTTCCTGCCCACATTCGGTCCACTGGGTGCGGTGGATCCCTCCACCAAAACCCAGATACTAATGGTCTCCGAGACCACTGACGATGCGGCAGGGCCCGATCATCTCGTTATCCGCGGGACGACTGGCAAAGAGCATGGCGGGACGCGCGTCGCGATCGAGAGGTCAATTTCGGGTCTCCTGATAACCAATCCCGACTTACCCTTCTTTTGCGCCGATCCGACTGCGCCAAACTATCGACACCTCTATCGGAATTATTTCGGCGACCCGACCAATAGGGCGCGGACCGAACTTGCCGTTCGCATGAATGTCGATGGTAGAGGCAAAGGTATCATAAATATGGAGTCGAGGCTGGAGGACGCCTTTCCCTTTCTCCACCGGCAGTTGCTGATGGAGCTTGCGGGCACGTTCGGCAGCTTTGCGGCTGTGCTCGAGCAACGGCTCACCATGAATGCCGAGATGCAGCATTCGGTCGCCACCTCAACGCGCAACTATCTCGAGGCGCTCGCCTCAACCTTCCGGCACGGCATTGCAACGCCGCTCGCCTCCCAGCGGATCGACACCGACAATCTGGGTAAACAGATCGCATTGGCCGAAGCTGTTTCAGGCGAGATCGTCGGCGCAAGCCACACTCGCGTTGGCCTGCGGCAATTAGTCAAGGAGTTAAAGCGGCTCATCAAAAAGATGCACACGCTGCAGCAGAGATTATTCAGCGAGCGTCAGGAAACCGCACAATTCTCCGCCGATTTCACCAACGACATTTCCGGCTACGCCGACGAGGGCCAGCTAGTCCTGCGCGAGATTGTCAACTCCGCGATTCAGTTGGCGAACAATTGCCTGCTCGGCGGCAAGGCGCGAAATATCCGGATCAAGATCCTGCGTGACCACAGTGAGAACAGCACCCGTATCTATTGCTCGACGCTCGTCAAGCAGCATCTTTACAGCATTTTCCACAATGCGGTGGACGCGATCAACGAACGGATGAACCGAGACCGCCGCCCTGGCCAGATCATCGTGCGGATCAGCCCGGTGGAGATTCCGGCCGGGCAGGAGGATAAACTCAACCGTGCCTGGCTCGTCAAAATCCGCGACAACGGTCCCGGGGTCACGCGGGAACAGCTTGCCGAGCTGAGGAAGTTCGATCCGGGCACGACCTTCAAGAGCGGCGGGCACGGATACGGCCTGACGGCGGCGCAACGCTATATTGCGTCGATAGGCGGGCGCATCGAGCTGTTTTCGGAGCTCGGCAAATATTTCGAAGTGGCGCTTTATCTCGAAGAATATAATCCACTCATCCATGGCCGGCGCAAACGTCTGTCGAGCAAGGGTGGAATCTATGGATAAGCGGCGGAAGGTACTAGTCGTTGAAGATGACAAGAATTTCAGAGCCAATCTTGTCGAGCTTCTGGAGGACGAGGACTGCCGGGTACAGGCCTGTGTCAGTGTGCCCCAGGCCCGAAGCGCGATCGAAAAGATGACGTTCGACGTGGCGCTGGTGGACGTCATGCTCAAAGGGCCGGCCGACATGGCGGACCGCGGCGGCCTTCAGGTTCTTCGCAGCCTGCAGGAGGCCGGCGAAGGTACGAGGCCAATCGTGCTGAGCGGTCAGAGGCACGATTTCGATCTCGTAGTGGACGTGTGGAAGAAATACGGGGCCGTGGATTATGTCTTCAAGCACAATATCGAACAGGAAGGGCTCGACTATCTGATCAGAAAATTGCGGCCCGAACTCAATTTTGCTGTGCCGCGCTGTCCGAACACGTGGAATGCGCTGGTTACGGTGCTGGCGCGTGGCGATGACGAAGGCAGCTTTGTTCACGGGGTATTGCACAGCCTATCGTTCAAGGGCGGCCAGTCGCTGCTCCAAGACCGCTTGCTCGAAGCTACAAAATGGCTTGTGCCTTTGCTCCCCGCGGCGGCTGGCGCGATCGCCGCGAATGAAGCGCTCGCGGGCGGCTTCGTTCGCAGCGTCTGGTCCAAGGGACAGGGCTGCGCGGTGGAGATCATCGTTCACGGCGGCGACGTCGATGAAGCTTCTCTCAACGAGCGGCTGTCCGACCGGCGCAAGGAACTGCATCGGCGGACGAAGGGCGGGCTCACGGCTATCGTCGCGACTCGTCCTGACCTCAAACGAGCGTACTTCAGTAACAGCTAGGTCCAATTAGCGATCAGGGGATTCCGTATTGAAAAAAGCGTCAGCTAAAGCCGGCCGATCCAGACGGGAAGAACCCGCCGAGGCGGGCATGATCGAGATCGCCGTTCTCGATGATAGCGCCAATTTCGTTGAGGCGATGATCGACAGCCTGAAAAGCTCCGGTTTCGCGGCAGAGGGCTTTACCTCACTACGGGAATTTGGCCGGGCGGCCCGCAACGGGAGTCTGCGCAACGCGCGTCTAATGCTGATCGACATGAATCTGGGGCCGGCGGTCGGCGGTGGCACTCTTAAGGCGCCCGACGCGATTCTCATTGCAAAAACCTATGTTCCGAACGCCTACGTGCTGGTCTTCACCGCCAATACAGCCGGGAGCGGGATCAATCTCGACGACTGCATTGAATGTGTCAGCCTCGGCGCACTCGGGTTGGTCCCGAAACCCCAAACTCAGGAAGAACTGCTGAAGGTTGCTGATGCGTATGCCAACGTCGGCAGCCGGGAGCATGCGACCGAGGCGGTGATTGGTGAGCTGTGGGCGCAGCTTCAGAATGCAAGTGCCAGCCAGAAGGGTGCCTTGTTCGAGATGCTGGTGGCAAATCTATTGTCGACGGTGGAGGGGTTCTCCTTCGTGGGCAACAATTGGAACGGGCTGACCGGGGAAATCGACCTCGCCTTTCGCAACGACGCCTCGGATCGATTCTGGACCGAGCTGAAATCGCTCCTCATCCTTGTTGAGTGCAAAAATCGCGTCGAGCCATCGGAAACGTCCGACTTCTCGATTTTCCGCGATAAGGTCAGGGCCAAGGGCGGCTGCCAAGTCGGCATAATGGCCTCATGGGAGCCGGTGACTAGGGGATTCAAGATTTTGCGGCAGTTCCATGATAAGGACGCCGTGATCTTCATCATCGACGAGGCCAATCTTCGGGCCATGGTCGGCATGGCGCCGGCAGCGCGAGAGCCCTATTTGCGCACGCAGTTCACCGAACAGCTCTAAAAGTGCGCTCCCCAAGCTTTCCACTGTCGGGCGAGGCGTCCTCCCCAAGGACAGCCAAGGCCGCGACTACTTTCTTCACCACAGTCCCCTTTTGCGGCGGGCGCGGGCGTGATGTCGACGGCGTCCGCGACCAAAGTAGTAGCAACGGATCGCCCCCTTTTCTGATTGACGCGGACTAAGTCGCCGGCGCGGTGGGAAATGGGGGAGTGGAACTGCGGCAAAATTCGCTTGACAGCGCCACGCTGACTTAGTACAAAACAGGAACACTGCCGTCGCTGAAGCTATGGCGTGCAAGCATGCCCGGGCCCGGTGAGGCGGGCGTGATTTGAGGTGGGTCCCGGGTCCCTGAGTTTCCTCAGGGCAGGCGGGTCCGGGCCTCCTTCGACGAAGGCTCAGGACAGGCTTCGATCCCGGCCTGCGCCGGGGCAGGCTGAGCGCAGGACAATCGGGTTTTCAGTTGGGGCCGGTGCGGATGACGCGCCGGCCTTTCCACATCAGCACAGGAGAAAGACCATGGCCCAACGCAAGGATGGGACGCGCCGGGGCACGCCCCCCTTACGCATCGTCCCCAACAAGCATCGCAGGCTCCAGGTCGCGCCGACGCGGCGGAAATTGTTCGGCAAGGCGGCGAAGGCCGAGTTTCTCGAATGGTTCGCGGCGACCTGCAATATCAGCCTGGCGGCGCGCAAGGTGGGGTTTCATTACCGGACGGTGATCCGGCACTGGCGGGAGGATGCGGCGTTCGGCGAGCAGTGCGTGGCGGCGCTGCGGCTCGGTTATCCGCGGCTCGAGGCGCTGGCGCTGGAGGGGGCGATCGAGGCGTTGTCGCCGAAGCCGAAGCGGCGGGTGAAGGGAGATCGCCCGGCGCCGCCGGAGACGCTGGCGATGACCGGCACCGAGGCGCTGCAGCTGCTGCGCGAGCACAAAAGGAGCCTTGCCGCGGCGGCGCCGGGCTCCGCCGTGGGGCGCAAGCAGGGGCGGCGGCCGCGCGTGGCGACGAATGAGGAGGTGCGCGTGGCGTTGGCGAAGGCGCTGCGCGTGTTCGAAAAACGGGTGCGGGCGATGGGCTATGAGGTTCCCGAGGACGGGCCGGGGGCGGCGCCGGCGCCGGACCTGGACGCGGGCAAGACGCCGCCCGCGGCCGGCCCGGGTCCGGAACCGGATGCCGGAGGGAGCTAGGCCTTCTTCTTCGGCGCGGCCTTGGTGCCGCCGGCGGCTTTCCTGCGCTTCTTGGCGATGACGGCGGCGGCGGCGACGCCCGCGGCGATGGCGACGCCCGCGGCGATCGCTTTCTTCGGGTTGCGCTTCGCGGCGCCGGCGACGGAGCTGGCGGCCTTGCCGGCCGCCTTGCCCGCGGCGCCGCCGGCCTTGGCGGCCGCACCGCCCGCTTTCTTCGCCGCGCTGCCGGCGGCCCTGGCGGCGCGCTTGACCCGGCCTGCGCCGGCGGTGTCGTTCGGGGTGCTGGACATAAGGTCGCTCCGTCTTTCTCGTGAAACCCGTGAAGCAAACTCCGGCGCATGACGCCGGTTCCGCAACCGCATCATGCCGCTATCATAGGGCGATGAGCAAGCCCGAAGCGCCCCGGATCCTCGTCGACGCGGACGCCTGCCCGGTGAAGGAGGAGATTTACCGGGTCGCGTGGCGGCACGCGGTGAAGGTGAAGATCGTCAGCAATCAAAGGCTGCGCGTGCCGGACCATCCCCTGATCGAGCGGGTGCTTGTGTCGGACGCGTTCGACGCGGCGGACGACTGGATCGCCGGACGGGCGGGCCCCGGCGCAGTGGTGGTGACCGGGGATATATTGCTGGCCGACCGCTGCCTGAAGGCCGGCGCCGCGGCGGTGATCGCGCCCACCGGCAAGCCGTTCACCGCCGCCTCGATCGGCGGCGCGATCGCGACCCGGGCGATCATGGCGGACCTGCGCGCCGGGGCGGACGGGATCAGCGGCGGGCCGGCGCCGTTCGCAAAAGCGGACCGTTCGCGCTTCCTGCAGGCGCTGGACGCGGCTTTGGTGAGGGCGAAACGCGGTTAGGGCTCACGGCGCGGCGGGGCCGGGGAGAGGCGCCAGACCGGGCCGCCCTCGCATCTGACGCCGGCCAAAGTCGCGGTTTCACCGGCTTCGAGCGCCGCGAGCAGGCGCTGGACGGCGTCGCCGCGCGGCGGGTCGGCGGGGACGAGCAAGGCGAGCAGGCGCAGCAGCGCGCGGCGGCGGAGCTCGGCCGGGAGGCCCGTGGCGTCGAAGCTGAGCCCGCCCGGCACGCTCCCGGTGCGCTCGGCGATCAGTTGCTCGACGGTCCAGTCGAGCGCCTGTTCGGCTTCGGCGAGGGCGGCGGCGCTGCGGGCGAGCGCCGGCGGGTCGAGCCAGTCCGTTTCTGCGAGCCGTTTGCGCAGGCGGGCGCGGTCGTAGCGGTCGTCGGCATTGCTCGGGTCCTCGACCGGCATGAGCCCCGCTTCCGCGACGATCTCCGCCAGCTCGGCCCGCCGCCAGCCGAGCAGGGGGCGGAGCACGCTCAGGCCCCCGATCGCCACGCGCGGGCGGATGCCGGCGAGGCCGGCGAGGCCGGCGCCGCGCTGCAGACGCATGACCAGGGTCTCGGCCTGGTCGTCGCGGTGATGGGCGGTGAGGAGGAAGGCGAGGCCGCGGTCCCGCACCCATTGCCCGAGCAAATCGTAACGCAGGGCGCGGGCGCCGGACTGGAGATTGCCGGCCACGGGCGCCCCGGTCAGCGTCGCATGGGCGATGCCGCGGGCGGCGCAGAGCTCGCCGACAAAGGCGGCCTCGGCGGCGCTTTCGGGGCGCAGGCGGTGATCGACCGTCGCCGCCTCGATTTGGCCGGGGAAGGCCGCCGCGGCGAGCAGCAGCAGCGCCAGGCTGTCCGGGCCGCCCGAGACCGCCACGCCGAACGCCGCCGGCGCCGGGCCCGCCAGCGCGGCCAGATCGGCGCGGAATCGCTCAACTCGTTCCGGCAAGGCAATGTTCATCGCGCCGATCCTAATCCTGTCGGGCTGCATTGGGAGAGGAAAGATGAAGACGAGGCACGGGCTCGGCCGCCGGTCCTTTCTGGCGCGGGTGCTTGGCGGCGTCGCCGCGGGCGGCGCGCTGACCCTGGTTTCGGGCGAGGCGCTGGCCTTCCAGGTCACGGACTCGGACAGCGGGCCGAAGTCGGACCCGCCCGGCCGCGGCCGCGGTCGCACCGGCGAGAGCGACGGCGATCCCACCGATCCCGCCGGCTATGGCCGCCCGAATACCGGCTGCACCGACGGCGACAGCGGCACCAACGGCGATCCGGCCGGGCGCGGCCGCTGCCGCACCGGGGAGAGCGACAGCGATTCCAGCGACGCCGCCGGCCATGGCCGACCGCGCACCGGAATCAGCGACAGCGACAGCGGCGCCGGCGCCGATGCGGCTGGCCATGGCCGGGGCCGCGGCGAATGCAACGACCGCGACCGCGGCCCGTCCGGCGACCCGCCGGGGCGCGGCCGGCGCTGCCTCCGGAGGTAGCCCCATGCTTCCTATCCTGCGTCAAGAAAGCGCGGAAAAGTACGCAAAAGCCGATTTTTTCGGCTTCGAAAGGTTTTCCCGTCGGCTTTTATCTGTTACGCCAGACGCGTCGCGGGCAAAGAACCGCCTTTGGCGAAAGGGAAGAGGTCGCCGATGAAAACGACACGCAAGCTGAACCGCCGCTCATTCTTTTTCACCGTCGCGGGCACCGTTGCGGCCGCCAGCACGGTCGGCCTGATTGCGCCGACCGAGGCCGAGGCGCTGCAGTGCACCGACTCCGACACCGGGTCCTACAGCGATCCGGCCGGCGGAGGCCGCCGCTGCGGTCGCCGCCGCACCGGCTGCACCGACCGCGATTCGGGCCGCTATGCGGATCCGGCCGGCAACGGGCGTTGCCGCGCGCGGCGCCGCTCCGGCTGCACCGATTCCGACCGTGGCCGCTATGCGGATCCGGCCGGCAACGGCCGCTGCCGCCGCCGGTCCTGCACCGATGCCGACACCGGCCGCTACGCCGATGGCGTCGGCCGCGGACGCCGCTGCTAGACCGACACGGTCGCTGACGCGAATTCGGGCTCTCCGGCTTCGGCCGGGGAGCCCCTTTGCGTTCGGGGCCCGGCGCCGGGACGCGAGGCGGCCCGGACTGCCGCCCTTCGAATGAAGCCCGTCATCAGTTGGCGGCGCAGCGCGCGGCGCGGCGGGCCTGCGGGATCTCGCTGCGGATCTGGTCGCGGACGTTCGGATAGACGCGGGCAAGCTCGTCATAGACGCGGCAGGCCTCGGTCCGGCGGTCGAGCTGGGTCAGTGCCCGGCCGAGATAGAAGAGGCTGTCCGCGGCGCGCTCGCCCTGCGGATTGTCGGTATAATTGGCGAGCAGGATGCGCGCGGCCGTCGCCGGCTTGCCGTCGTCCAGATAGGCGCGGCCGAGCAGATTGCGCGTCCAGCTGGCCCAGCGCCCCGTCGGATAGCGGGCGACGGCGGCCTCGAGCGCCGCCTGCGCCTGGGTGAAGAGATGCTGCTGCCACAGCCGGTAGCCGGCATTATAGGCTTCCTCGGCGCTGGTCGGGACGGATGGCGCCGGGGTCTGGCGTGACGGGCGCGCCGGCGCGGGCTCGGCGGTTTCTGCGGCCGCGGTCCCGGCGCGAGGCTCGGCGCGCGCGGGCTCGGTCCGCGCCGGCGCGGCGCTCTGCGGCGGATCGAGGCGGTCGAGCCGCGCGGTCAGATCGGCCCTGAGGCGTGTCATCTGCTCCTCCAGCTGCGCGATGCGATGGCCATTTTCCTCGATCTGACCGGTCAGCCCGCGCAGCTGCGCCTCCAGCGCGTCGACCCGCTGGGTGAGACTGGTGATCGCGTCGCCGCCGGGGACAGCGTCCGGCTGGGCCGGGCCCTGCGGGGACACTTCCGGCTCGACATTGCCGTTCGGGAAGACGCGGCGCTGCACGGCGCGCAACTGCTGCTCCAGCCGGTCGACGCGGCGCTCGACCGTCTCGCGCGGCTGCGCCCGGACGACGACCGGCGCCGCCGTGGCGGCGAGCAGGATCAGGCCAATCATAGGTACACGCATCGCAACCCCCGCATGCTCGATCTGGTTCATGCGCCTGATATTTGAGGAACGCAGCTGTCGCCAGCCTTAAGCGACGGATCGCCTCATTGCGGCGTGGGCGGCGGCACGGAGAGCGGCGCGTCCGGCTGACGGGCCGGCGGCTGCTCCGGCGCCGGCCGTGGGGCGGGGGCTGATGCGCGGCGCGGCCGGGTGCCGGTCGAGGCCGTTGCCGGGCTCGGCGAGAGGGTGGCCGCCGGCGCTGCAGCAGGCGCGACCGGCTGGTTCGCGGCCCGGGCGGCAAGGTCCTGCGGCAGCAGGCTGACATTGTCGACGGTGCGCTCCTCCGGCGCGACCAGGCCGAGGTCGCGGCCGGCGGCGCTGGCGCGGAGCATTTGCGGCCTTCCGGTGCGCAGCAGCGGCCGCGCCGCGGTGGCGGGGACGGTGAAGGTCTGGCCGGTGGCGAGATTGCCGGAGAAGAGCGAGGGGCCGCCCTCGCCATCGCTTACGCTGAGCCAGACCTCGCCCAACGCGGTCAGGGTCACGGTCTGGCCGGTCAAATCCTGCGGCGCGGTGGCCTGGCCGTTGTCCGGCGTGGCGCCAGGCTCGGCGGGCGCTTCGGCGACCGGCTCCGGCGCGGCGCTGTCGGCGCCGAGCGTGTTGCGCCACAGCAGATAGGCGCCGACCAACAGGACGATGGCGACGATGACGCCGATGACGAGCGATTTGGGCGGCACCCGCGCCGGATCGGCCGGCTCATAAAATTCGGGCGACGGGGCGCGGCGGCGCGGGCCGCCGATCTGGTCGCGCAATTCGTTGGCGATGGCGGAGCCGTCCAGCCCGACCGCATTGGCATAATTGCGGGTGAAGCCGATCGCGTAGGTCGGGGCCGGCAGCGCGTCCCATTCCTCCAGCTCGATATGCTGGAGATGGCGCATCGGAATGCGGGTCTGGCTGGCGACGTCGTCGAGATTCATCGCGCGGGCCTCACGCGCGCTCCTCAGCCGCTCGCCGATCGAGACGAACCGGTCTTCCCCCTCCTCGTAATCCGACATCGATTCGCCTTCGACAGTGCCAGCGCGCCCCAGGAAAGCCGTCATCGTCACATGGCCGCGAGGAAGTCAACCTGGGGGGAACCACGCTTCGCGCGGCTGCGGCAAAGCGGCCTCCGAGCCTGATCGATTGAGGTGGCAACACGTCGCGTTTCCGCCGAAAGCGTGACTCAGGCTCGCCTCAAGGTCTAGGCCACGGCCACCCGATGCTTCTCCGCCCAGACGGAAAGCGCGCCGCGGAAGTCCGCCGGCGGGTCCCGCAGCAGGCGGTCCATCGTCCGGGTGACGGCGGCGGCGTCGAGCGAGCGGATCATCGCCTTGACCGGCCCGACCCCGGCCGGCGTGATCGAGAGGCGGCGGATGCCGATGCCGACCAGCGCCATCGCCTCGAGCGTGCGCCCGCCCATCTCGCCGCAGACGCCGAGCGGCACGCCATGTTTGTCCGCAGCCTTCGCGATTCTCCTGAGGAAGCGCAATATGGCCGGCGACAGCCAGTCGTAGCGCTCGGCGAGGCGCGGATTGGAGCGGTCCGCGGCGAACAGGAACTGGGTGAGATCGTTGGTGCCGACGGAGAGGAAGTCGAGCCGGGGCAGGAGCACGTCCAGCATCTCGGCCAGCGACGGCACTTCCAGCATGCAGCCGTAGCGGATGCGTTTCGGGAGCGGCTTCTTGCGCTCGCCCAGCCAGGCGCGCTGCTCCTCGACGAGCTTGCGCGCCGCCTCGAACTCCCAGGGCTCCGAGACCATCGGGAACATGATCTGGAGCTCGCGGCCGGCGGCGGCCTCGATCAGCGCCCGGGCCTGGGCCCGCATCAACGTATCGCGGTCGAGCGCGAGGCGGAGCGCCCGCCAGCCCATGGCCGGATTTTCCTCATTCTCCGGATTGGTATCGAGATAGGGCAGGCTCTTGTCGCCGCCGATGTCGACGGTGCGGAAGATGACGGGCTTGTTGCCGGCCGCGTCCAGCACCGAGCGATAAAGCCGCTGCTGCGCCTCGCGCTTGGGGAGCTGGGCGGAGACGAGAAACTGGAATTCGGTGCGGAACAGGCCGATGCCCTCGGCGCCGGTGGCGGAGAGCGCGGCGACGTCGTCGCGCAGGCCGGCATTGACCATGATCTGCACGCGCACGCCGTCCGCGGTGACGGACGGCAAGTCCTTCACCGCCGCATATTCGGCGCGGCGCTTCTGGCCGGCGGCGAGCTTGGTGTCGAACGCCTCCCCGATCGCCGGAGTCGGGCGCGCGAAGGCGGTCGCCTCGGTGCCGTCGACGAGGACGAGATCCCCTTCCGCGACCAGCCGGCGGACATTGGCGACGCGGCCGATCATCGGCACGCCCATCGCCCGCGCGACGATCACGACATGGGCGGTGAGCGAGCCTTCCTCGAGGATCACCCCCTTGAGCTTGCGCCGGTCATATTCGAGCAATTCCGCCGGCCCGAGATTGCGCGCGATCAGCACCGCGTCCTGCGGCAGGCCGGCCTGGGCGGCGGTGCCGAGCTGGCCGGAGACGATGCGGAGCAACCGGTTGGCCAGATCGTCCAGGTCGTGCATCCGGTCCTGCAGCAGCGGATCGTCGATCTGCCGCATGCGCTGCGCCGTGCGCTGGCGGACCCGCTCGATCGCCGCCTCGGCGGTCAGGCCGGAATCGATCGCCTCGTTGATCCGCCGCGACCAGCCCTCGTCATAGGCGAACATCTTGTAGGTCTCGAGCACCTCCTGATGTTCGCCGATATTGCCGAATTCCGCCTGGCCCATCATCGCGTCGATCTGCTCGCGCATCTTGGCGAAGGCCGAATAGACGCGGTGGCGCTCCGCCTCGATATCTTCGGCGACGGTATGCTCGATCAGCACGCGCGGCTGGTGATAGACGGCGCGGCCCTTGCCCATGCCGGCGACCAGCTTCAGCCCGACGATCCGGGTCGTGCCGGCGTCGCGATCATCCTCTCCGGCGGTGGAGGCCCGGTCCGCGAGGCCGGCATTGGCGATCAGCTCGCTGAGCACCATGGCGACCGTCTGCAGCGCCTCGATCTCGACCTCGTCATAGCCGCGCGGGTCGGCATGCTGGACCGCGAGCACGCCGATCGCGCGCTCCTTGCGGATGATCGGCACGCCCGCGAAGCTGTGGAACAATTCCTCGCCGGTCTCGGGCCGGTAGGCGAATTCGGGATGGCTTGCCGCCTCGGCCAGGTTCAGCACCGCCACGTCCTTGGCGATGGTGCCGACGAGGCCCTCGCCAAGCGCAAGCTTGGTGACGTGGACGGCGGCCTGGTTGAGGCCGACCGTGGCGAACAGCTCCAGCACCCCGTCGCGCAGCAAATAGATCGAGCAGACCTCGCTCGCCATCGCCTCGGCGATGATCTTCACCACCTTGTTGAGCTTCGCCTGCGCGCCGAGCTTCGACGCCATCACGTCGTGCAGGCCGGTCAGGATTTCCCTGGCGGAACTGGCGGACGTCGTCGGCATGCGCGGAGCGCTATCAGAAAGGCGCGGCGGTTTCCAATGCCCGCTGGGCTGGCCCTAGAGCGGCGCGAGCACCCAGGAGAGGCAGACGAGATCGGCGTCCGGAGCCTCGGCCTGCCACAGGATTTCGGCGACCTCGCCGAGGCAGGCGTTGATCCGGGCCATGCCGGCGGCATCGGGGCGGCCGATCAGCCGGAAGAAGCCGAGATTGCGCCCCTCGCCGCCGGCGCGGCGGGCGGGCGAGGCCATGCCGGTCCGGAAGTCGCGGTCCATCTGGCGGGTCAAAGAGGCGACGATGGCCTCCATCAGCTCGGGATGCGCGCCTTCCGCCAGCGCCCGGGCCAGCCGCATCCGCGGCGCCCGCGCGGCATAGAGCTGCTCGCGCTTGCGGCGCGCGATCCGCGTTCCCGCCTCCTCGATCAGTCCGACGGCAAGCAGCTTCTCGAGATGATGATAGAGCGCCGGCGGCCGGGCGCCGAGCTGGGTGGCCAGCGCCTTGACCGAGAGCGGCCCGGCCGCGGCGAGCCGGTCGACAATATCCTGGCGGCGGGGCGAAGCCATGGCCGCGAGCTGCTCCGGCGCCATGATCCAGTAGGTTTGCGATCGATCGCCGCTCATTTCATGCCCCTTGCTTGACTCTTTCAAATTTGGCTGACTTATTGATTAAGTCATTTCCGGCCCGGACCGCCAATGAAAAAGCTTCTGTTCGCATTCGCCATGCTCGCTGCCGTCCCCACGAGCATGGCGAACCCCCGCACGGCCGCGCCCGCCATCGATCCGGCGCGCCTGTCCGCCCATGTCCGCACGCTCGCTTCCGACGCCTTCGAGGGCCGCGGCCCCGGCACGCCGGGCGAGGAGCGGACCCTTGCCTACCTGACGGAACAATTCCGCGCGATCGGCGCGCGCCCGGCGGGGGAGAATGGCGGCTGGACCCAGGCGGTGCCGATGAACCGCTACCGGATCGGCGCCGAGCGCCGCCTCGCGTTCGAATCGTCGCGGGCCGACTGCGCCTGGGACCCGGCCGACGCGCTGGTCGTGTCGACGCGCAACCCCGCCCCGCATGTCGACCTCGCCCGCGCCCCGCTCATCTTCGCGGGCTACGGGATCAACGCGCCCGAGCTTGGCTGGAACGATTATGCCGGCCTGGACGTGCACGGGAAGATCGTCGTGGTGCTTGCCAACGATCCCGATCATGAGCAGGCGAGCGGGCCGTTCGGCGGGCCGGCGCTCAGCTATTACGGGCGCCCCGCCGCGAAGGTCGAGGAAGCGGGGCGGCAGGGCGCCGCGGCGATCGTCATCGTCCATCACGAAGCCTTTGCCGGCATCCCCTGGGACATGCTGCGGCGCTCCCCGGGTACGACGAGCGGGATTCCGGGCGCCGACGACGCCCTGGTCGGCTTCACCGGCTATCTGCGGCAGGACGTGGCGGAGCGGTTGTTCCGCTGCGCCGGGCTCGATCTGGAGCAGCAGCGTCACGCCGCCCAGCAAAGCGGCTTCCGTGCCAGGCCGCTGACCGGCACGACCCTGTCCGCCCGCTTCGACGTCACCACCCGGAGCCTCGTCACGCACAATCTGCTCGCCATCCTGCCCGGCACGCGGCACCCGAACGAAACCTTCGTCTACACCGCCCATTGGGACCATCTCGGGCTTTGCCGCCCCGAGGGCGAGGCGGACCGGATCTGCAACGGCGCGCTCGACAATGCGGGCGGTGTCGCCGGCCTGCTCGAGCTCGCCCGGGTCTTCGCCGCCGGGCCGCGGCCCGAGCGCTCGATCCTGTTCATCGCGATGACGCTGGAGGAAAGCGGGCTGCTCGGCTCCGATTATTATGCCGGGCACCCGCTCTATCCGCTGGAGACGACCGTCGGCGGGATCAACATGGACGCGGTCAACATGTTCGGCCCCACCGGCACGATGGAGGTGACCGGCCTCGGTCACACCGATCTGGAGGATGTTCTCGGGGCCGAGCTGACGAGGACCGGGCGGCGGATGCAGGACGATCCCAACAATGTCGTCGGCTTCTATTACCGGTCCGATCATTTCCCCTTCGTCAAACGGGGCGTGCCCTTCCTCTTTGCCGGCTCGGGCTGGGATCTCGCCGAGCAGAGCCCGCTCGGTCAGCGCTTCCACCAGCCGTCCGACCAATGGGGGCCGGAGCTGAACTTCGCCTCCGCGGCGCGGGATATCCAGCTCTATTACCGGGTCGGGATGCGGCTCGCCAATTCGCGCAGCTGGCCGCGCTGGCGGCCGGGGACCGAATTCGCGGCCTTGCGCGCCCGCAGCGACGCCGCCCGCCGCCGCTAGCCGCCCTGTCGCTCCAGCCAGGCGGCGACCTCGGCGCAGCGCGGATTGTTGGTGATCGTCACCGAGGTTTCCGCCCAGCCGCGCGGGGTGGCATCATGCTCGGCATCGCGGGCGTGAAGGTCGGCGCCGGCCCCGGCGAGCAGCTCCACCATGTCGAGATCGCCGTTCCAGGCGGCGTTGTGCAGGGCGGTCTGCCGCGACAGGCCGGGGTTCCGGGCATTGGCGCTGGCGCCCGTGGAGAGCAGCCAGCGGACGAGGTCGTGGTGGCGATGCTCGACGCCGGCCATCAGCACGCCGTCGCGCCGCGCGATCGCCGGGTCGGTCTCGACGAGCGCGGCGAGCATATCGCGGTCGCCGAGGCGGGCGAAGGCCTGCGCGTCGGGGACGATGCCATGGTTCATCATGTGGCGGACGAGTGTGCCGCCGTCCGCGCCGGCACGGCTCATCGCCTCGACCGGCGTCGTCCCCCAGCGGTCCTTCAGGTCGATCGGCGCGCCCAGCGCGAGGAGCCGGTCGATCGCTTCCGGCGTGCGGGCGAAGGCGAGGATCGAGCCATTGTTGGGTACGGCGCGCGGGAGACCATCGGCGAGCAACACCTCCACCGCCGCGTCGTCTTTCATCAGCAGCGCCTCGACCAGCCCGATCCGGGCGCCGCGGCGGATCAATTCGGCGCGCATCTCCTCGCGGCCATGGGGGAAGGTCAGCATCAGGGGCGACCAGAGGTCATAATCGCCATTGCGGCCATCGGGGTCGGCGCCGGCGTCGAGCAGCAGATCGAACAGGTCGCGGCGCTTCGTCTCGATGGCGACGTGAAGGGCCTGCGGCCGGCCGCCCCAATAAGGATGCGGGCCGACGGCGTGGACGAGAGCGGGGTCGGCGGCGAGCATGGCGCGGGCCGTGTCGATCTCGCCATCGCCGACCGCACGGAGAAAGGCGGCGGTTTCGGCTTCGCTCATGCCGCGCTCACGACATGGGCCGACATCGGCATGTCGCGGCCGTCCATGGGCGCCAGCGCGGCGGCGGCGGCGGTTTCGACCGCGTCGAGAGCGGCGCCCCGCGCCTCGATCTCGGCCCCCATGGGCGAGCCCCGGCACAGGCCGCGCGCGGCGGCGGCGGCGTCGACCCGGCTGGTCCGGGCGACCGTCTCGATGGCGATGTCGGCATAGCCTGCCGCCTCGAGGTCGGCCTCGATCCGCGCCACATCGTGATAGCCGAACGGGACGCGCCGGTAGAAAGCGGGCGGGTCGTCGGGAAAGAGCGCCGCGACGCTATTGCCGAGCAGCTCGCTGACCGGATTGCGCTCGAGCCGGTCCCAGACATTGAACAGGAAGCGGCCGCCGGGCCGCAGCACGCGCCGGGCCTCGCGATAGGCGCCGACGCGGTCGGGAAAGAACATCGCGCCGAACTGGCAGACCACCAGATCGAAGCTGCGGTCGGGGAAGGGGAGGGCCTGCGCGTCGGCGGCCTGGAAGCTGATCGTCGCGGGCAGGCCGCGCGCGGCGGCGATATCGAGCATCGCCTGGTTGAGGTCGGTGGCAGTGATCTCCGCCGCGGGCATGGCGGCAGCCAGCGCCTCCGTGACGATGCCGGTGCCGGCGGCCGTCTCGAGGATGCGCGCGGGCCGGAGCGCGGCGGCGCGCGCGGCGATGTCCCGCGCATAGGGCAGGAACAGCAGCGGCCCGAGGCAGCGGTCGTAAAGTGCCGGGACCGAGCCGGCGAAGACCGCGTCGCCGCCGCTCATCGCGGCAGGCCGACCCCGCCGACCGGGATGGTCTCCTGCCCGCTGTCGAAGCCGGCGATGAGCGGACGGGCGCGCTGGATGGCGGCGCGGACGGCGGGAAGCCGGAGCGAGGCCTGGTGGCTGGCGCGGCTGTCCCAGACCTCGGTGATCCAGATCGCGTCGGCATCGGCCGGGTCCTTCGCGATCACATAGGACAGGCAGCCGGGCATCGCGCTTGTTCCTTCCAGCAGGATGGCGAGGAGGGCTTCGCGCTGGCCCGGCTGGGCCCGCATCCTGCCGATCAGGCCGTGCATGCCGGCGGTTTCCGTCATTGCCATCACCTCCATGGGCAGGGCCGCGGCCGTAGCCACGCCGGCGACGAAGGCGCGCCGGCCGATCATGCGTGGGCCGAGCGCCGCTCGAGCGCGTGCGCGGCCTCGTCCATCAGCTGGGCGAGGATGTCCGCGACCGGGGCCTCGTCCTTGACCATGCCCACGGATTGCCCGGCCATGACCGAGCCCGTCTCGACATCGCCCTCGATCACCGCCCGGCGGAGCGCGCCCGCCCAATAATGCTCGATCTGGAGCTGGGCCTCCATCATCTCGACCTTCTGCTCGTCGAGCAGTTGCGCAACCTCGCGCTGCTTGGCCGCAAAGCTTTCCATTTCGCGATTCTTCAGGGCTCGGACCGGGATGACCGGCAGGCGCGGATCGATCTGCACCGAAGTGATGGCGTCGCGCGCCGAGGCGCGGATGAACGCCTTCTTGAAATTGGGATGGGCGATGCACTCGGTCGCGCAGACGAAGCGGGTGCCGAGCTGCACGCCGACCGCGCCCATTTCGAGATAGCCGGCGATGAGGCCGCCATGGCCGATGCCGCCGGCGACGAAGATCGGCACCTCGGCGGCGAGCGGCGGCAGGATTTCCTGCGCCAGCACCGAGGTCGAGACCGGGCCGATATGGCCGCCCGCCTCCATCCCTTCGATGACCAGGGCATCGACACCCGAACGGACCAGCTTCTTCGCCAGCGCCAGCGCCGGCGAGAAGCAGATCAATCTGGCGCCATTCCCCTTGATCCGTTCGATCGACCCGGCGGGCGGCAGGCCGCCGGCCAGGACGACGTGGCTGACCGCATGCTTCGCGCAGACGTCGATCAGCTCGGAGAGCATCGGGTGCATGGTGATGAGGTTGACGCCGAACGGCTTCGAGGTCCGCTTTTTCGTCTCCGCGATCTCGGTATCGAGCAGGTCCGGCGTCATCGCCCCGCAGGCGATCACCCCGAAGGCGCCCGCGTTTGACAGAGCGGAAACGAGATTGCGCTCCGAAATCCAGCTCATCGCCCCGCCAAGCACGGCGAAGTCGCAGCCGAGAAAGTCGGTGCCGCGCCTCATCAGACGGCGGAGGCGGTCGTGGCCGATATCGGTCGCAGCGTTGGCGGCTAGGTCGTTCACAAGATTCCCGTCATTCCAGCGAAGGCTGGAATCCCTTTGCCTTTTAAAGAAGTGAGATTCCAGCTTTCGCTGGAATGACGATCAAACTCGCTGGAATGACGTGCTCTTAGTCCGCGTCCAGCCCGAAGGCGGTGTGCAGGACGCGCACCGCGAGCTCGGTATAGTCCTCGTGGATCAGCACCGACACCTTGATCTCCGAGGTGGTGATGGCGAGGATGTTGATGCCGCGGTCGCCCAAAGTCTCGAACATTTTCGCGGCGATGCCCGCATTGGAGCGCATGCCGACGCCGACCGCGCTGACCTTCACCACCTCGGTATTGGTCCGGATTTCCTCGAAGCCGATCGCGTCCTTCACCGTCTCCAGCTGGGCGACGGCATGGGCCAGCGCGGCGGTGGGGACGGTGAAAGTGAGGGTCCGGCGGTCGTTCAGCCGGTGCGCGCTCTGCACGATCATGTCGACATTGATGTTCGCCGCCGCGAGCGGCGCAAAGATCGCCGCGACCGTGCCCGGCTGATCGGCGAGACCGGTGAGCGTGACCATCGCCTCGTTCTGGTCGTGGGCGATGCCGGTGATGACGTTGCGTTCCATGGTCTTATCCTCAATCTCGTCATCGCCGACGATCATCGTGCCGGGCAGGTCCTCGAACGAGGACAGCACCTGCAGCTTCATGTTGTAGCGCATGGCGAGCCCGACCGAGCGCGTCTGCAGCACCTTGGCGCCGACGCTGGCCAGCTCCAGCATCTCCTCATAGGTCACTTTCGCCAGCTTGCGGGCGCGCGGCACGATGCGCGGGTCGGTGGTGTAGACGCCGTCGACGTCGGTGTAGATGTCGCAGCGATCCGCCTTCATCGCCGCGGCGAGCGCCACCGCCGACGTGTCCGAGCCGCCCCGCCCGAGCGTGGCGAGATCGCCCCGGTCGGTGACGCCCTGGAAGCCCGGGATGACCGCGATGCCGTCCTGTTGGAAGACCCCTTCCAGCACAACCGCGTCGATCCCCTCGATCAGGCCGGCGGCATGGCCCGAAGCGCGGATCGGCAGCTGCCAGCCCATATAGGAGCGGGCGTTGAGGCCCATGCCCTGCAAGGTGATCGCCAGCAGGCCGCTGGTCACCTGCTCGCCGGAGGCGACGACCACGTCATATTCGCGGGGGTCGTAGACGCTGGCGGCCTCGCGGCAGAACTGGATCAGCCGGTCGGTCTCGCCGGCCATGGCCGAGACCACCACCGCCACCTGATTGCCGCGCCCCGCCTCCCGCCGGACGAGCCCCGCCACATGGCGGATGCGCTCGCTCCCCGCCATGGACGTGCCGCCGAACTTCATCACGATGCGAGGCATTGGTCCTGTGCTTGTCCTTGAGCCACCAGCCGTCATGCCAGCGAAAGCTGGCGTTGACGGGCCGCCAGCATCCCATGCTGGCTGCGAATTGCGGGGCAATTCGCACCCGTCAACCTTTTCCTTTGACGCCCGGAAGTGCAAGGGAGATTCCAGTTTGCGCTGGAATGACGGGACTGAGCTTTGGCTGAATCTTCCACCATCGATCCGAAGGAAGCCGCGCATTTCGGGGCGATGGCGGCGGACTGGTGGAACCCGAAGGGCTCGTCGGCGATGCTGCACCGGCTCAATCCGGTGCGGCTCAAATATCTGCGCGAACAGATCGACCATCACTGGCAGGGAGACGAGACCAGCCTGAAGCCGCTTGCCGGGAAAAGCGCGGCCGACGTCGGCTGCGGCGCCGGGCTGCTCGCCGAGCCGCTGGCGCGGCTGGGCGCGCGCGTGACCGGTGTGGACGCCGCGCCCGAGAATATCGCCGCCGCGCGCGAGCACGCGACGGGGCAGGGGCTGGCGATCGACTATCGCGTCGGCGGCCCGGAGGCGCTGACCGGGCGCCACGATCTGGTTACCGCGCTCGAGGTGATCGAGCATGTCGCCGATCCGGCCGCCTTCGTCGGCGGGCTGGCCGCGGCGGTGGCCGGGGGCGGCCTGCTGATCCTGTCCACGCCGGCGCGGACCCTTTGGTCGAAGCTGCTGCTGGTCGATCTCGCCGAGGGGCTCGGGCAGATTCCGAAGGGGACGCACGACTGGAGCCGGTTCATCACGCCCGACGAGCTGAAGGCCATGGTCGCGGCCGCCGGGCTGGAGGTGGTCGACGTGACCGGCCTCGGCTTCAGCCTGGCGCGCGGCTTCACGCTCGGCGACGATCTCTCGCTCAACTATCTGCTGACGGCGAAGCGCGCCTGACAAAGATGCATATCCGCCCTTCCATCCGGATGGACGCACTGCCTTACGGCCTCCCGGTCCGGGCCCGGTTCGAAATGGCGCGCGCGGCCGGCTATGAGGGCGTCGAGATCGACGTCGCCGACGGGCCGGCGACGGACTTGCGGGCGGCGGCCGACCGGGCCGGTTTGCCGATTCACTCGGTCCAGTGCGCGGCCAATTACCGCTTTCCCCTGTCGAGCCCGGATCCGGCGGTGCGCGACGCCGGGATCGCGGCGACGCTCGAGGCGCTCGAGGCGGCGCGGATTGTCGGCGCGGACACTATCCTCCTCGTCCCCGGCGTGGTCGATCGCGACACCAGCTATGGCGATCTCTACACCCGCTCGCAGGCGGTGATCCGGCGGGAGCTGCTGCCCGTCGCCGAGCGGCTCGGCATCGGCATCGCGATCGAGAATGTCTGGAACGGCTTCCTGCTGAGCCCGTTCGACTGTGCCCGCTATATCGAGGGGTTCGCGTCGCCGTTCGTGCGGCTCTATCTCGACGTCGGCAATATCATCTTCGGCCGGCCGGAAGGCTGGATCGACATTACCGGCCCGTGGATCGCCAGGCTTCATCTGAAGGACCTCGTCCATTGGCCCAGGCACCGTTACCGGCTGGCCCGGATCGGCGAGGGGGATATCGACTGGGCATTGGTTCGCGCGGCGCTGGACCGGGCCGGCTATTCCGGCTGGGCGGTGCTCGCGGAAGCCGAGCTCGCCCAGCCGCAGCCGGCGCGGTTCGCCTTCGGCGCGGCGCGGGCGGTGGCATCGAAATTCGGGGCGAACCCGGTTTCGCGGCTGGTCGAGGCCCGGCTTTCGCGCCGTCTGCTCGCGGACGCCATGCGGCGGTTCCGCCACCATGTCATGCCCGGCGAGCCTGACGCGGCTCAGGGGCAGCGGCTGTAGCGGTCCTCATCGTAGGTCAGGGCGACCGCCCGGCCATTCTCGAGCGCGAAACTGAGCAGCCGTCCCTCGCCCGGAATCGCTTCCATCCGCACCGTCTCCGGCCGGTCGAAGGGCCCCGCATCGGCGTGGAGCCGCCCCATCGCCATGGCCGGGCGGCCGCCATGGTCGGCAATGACGATCGTGCCGTAAGCCGCGTTGCAATAGCGGCCGGTATAGGCGGCGATCGGCAGGGACAGGCGCCACGGCCGCGCCGCCTGCTGGGCCCGCGCCGCAGCCATACGGTTCCGCCGGCCGGCATATTCCTGCGTCACGCGCTCCAGCCATTGCGCCCCGGCCGCCGCCGCGGCTTCGCGCCCCTCGGCGAACCAGGCATAGGCATAGATGGCGACGAGATCGGCGAGCATCTCGCCGACGCCGTCGTCGTTGGAGAGAGCGACGACGCCGAGATCGTGCGCCGGCATGAACGACATGTGGGAGCGCGCGCCGGGGAAGCCCCCCATGGAGTAATAGAGCGTCGCCCCGTTCGCCTCACCCGCATACCAGCCCAGGCCATAGCCGGAGCCAGGGAAGACCCCGCGACGCTCGTCCATATGACCGATCGGGACGTGCGTGCCGGCGATCACCGCGGCCGACAACCGGCCCGTGCCGCGGCCGCGTTCCGCATTCAGCTGGGCGCGCAGGAAACGGGCAACGTCGTTCGCGCTGGCGAACATCCCGCCGGAGGACTGCATCGTATCGTCATGCTTGACGAGATAGACGGGCGCCACGCCGGCCGGGGCGACCGAGGTGTAAGGTAGGGCAAAGGGCAGGCGGCGGCGCGCGCGGTCAAGGCCCTGGGTCAGGCTGTGGGTCATGCCGAGCGGAACCAGCACCTCGCGGTCGACCATGTCCTGCCAGCGCCGGCCGAGCCGCCGCTCAACCAGCATGGCGGCGATATTGTAGCCGAGATTGGTATAGCGAAAGCTGCCGAGCGGCGCCTCGCGATTGGGCTGCAAGTCGGCGAGCTGGCGCCAGAGCGTCGCCGGGTCGTGCTCGCCGGTATAAGCGAGGCGGAAGGCGATGCCGGTGCCGGTGAGCCCGTGCGTGTGGCTGAGCAGGTGACGCAGGGTCACCCGGTCGGCGTGAATGTCGGGCGAGAAATGGACGTCGGGCGCGAGCTCTGCCAGCGTCCAGTCGAGGCTGATCTCGCCACGGGCGGCGAGCTGGGCCATGGCGAGCCCGAGGAAGCTCTTGGTCGAAGAAGCGATGTAATAGAGCGTGTCGGGCGTCGCGGCGCGGCCCGTGGCGATGTCCGCACGGCCGAAGCTGCGGGCAAAGACGGTGCCGTTGCTCCGCGTGACGACCACGGTCAGCGACGGCAGGTCAGGAAAGCGCGCCACCATGTCCGCCAGAAAGGCCTCGTAATCCGCGGCGAAGCGCCGCAGGTCGGGCGTAGCCCGGGCCTGGCTCGGGCGCGCCGGCTGCGCGGCCGCGGCCGATGCGGCGAGCGCAAGGCAGGCCGCGGCGGCGAGAAGCGGAATGGTTTTCGGCATGGCGCAGTCCCCCGAATGGCCTCAGGTGTCTTACATCTGTAACACACCATGTGCAAGCGCTGTGATCAGCGGCGCTCCCGCGTCAGCCGCGTGATCAGGATGGCGGCGCGCCTCGCCTGGCGGGGAAGGCTGTCGAGATCGACCCATTCGCCCTCCGCATGGCTGCCGCCGCCGGCGGCGCCGAGGCCGGCGAGCGTGTCGACATCCGCGGCGACGAAGGAGGAATCGGCGGCGCCGCGGCGGGCGGGGTCATATTCCGGCATTTCGGGCAGGCCGAGATCGCGATTCACCATGTTGAGGCGGGCGAGGAGGGCGCGATTGCCCTCGGTCGGCGCCATCGGCGGATAGCCGTCCTCGCCGAAGACCAGCTCGGCGCTGGTATTGGGCAGATGTTGTCCAACGATCGCCTGCATGCGCGCCCGCACCCGCGCGTCCTGCTCCGGGGTCAGGCTCCTGAGGTCGCCGCGCGCGACGGCGGCCTCGGCGACGATATTGGTCTTGCCGGAGGACGTGGCGCGGAAGCCGTCGGCGTCGAGCGTCGCCGGGGTGCCGCCGGCCATGACCCCGACATTGTAGGTGAGGTTCGGCTCGGGCAGCTCGCGGCGGAAGGCGTCGAGGATGCGGGCCAGCTCGTAAATCGCGCCGCAGCCGAGATTGGCGCCGCAGACGCCGGAGCTGTGGCCGGTACGGCCGTGCGCGGTCAGCGTCCAGTTGGTCGAGCTGCGCCGCGCCACCGAGCCGAATTCCTGGCCGTTGTCCGTCACGAGATTCTCGAATTCGAGGGCGAAATCGGCGGCGCGCCCGGCCTCGATCAGATCGCGGCGGGCGATGGCGATCGGCGAGCCGGTCCGCTCCTCGTCGCCGGTCAGGACGACGGTGATGTTCGCGGTCCGCAACGTCCCCGCCGCGTGCATGGCGCGGAGCGCGGCGACGATCACGGCCAGCCCGCCTTTGTCGTCGCCGACACCGGGGCCGGTGGCGCGGCTGCCGGTGCGGGTGAAACGCCGGAACGGGCTGTCCGGCTCGAACACCGTATCGAGATGGCCGATCAGCAGCACGTTGCGGCCCGCGCCGCGATGGGTGGCGACGATATGGCCGGCGCGGCCGGTGGCGGTCATGTCGACCCAGTGGACCGCGAAGCCCAGCGGCTCCAGCTCCGAGCGCATCATCGCGCCGACCGCGCGCACGCCCTCGAGATTCAGCGAGCCGCTGTTCCGGTTCACGAGCCGCTCGAGCAGGGCGATGGTGCGGTCCCGCTCCGCGTCGACCGCGGCGGCCATGCGCCGTTCCTCCGGCGTGAGACGGGCCTGAGCGGCTGCGGGGAAGGCAAGCAGGGCGAGCAGAAGCAGGAGCGGGCGCATGCCGCTCCTCACCATGAGTCGGGGTGCCGAGTCAAAAGCGCCGACCCTGGCGGCGAACGACTAGCGCGCGCCGCCGCCCGTGTTGAACTCGATCCAAAGCCCGCCGCCCCCCGAAAACTGGTCGCGCGAGCCGAAGGCGCGGACGATCGGGCTGTCCGCCGCGTCGCCGACCAGCCGGTCATAGCCCGCATAGGCCTGCAGGCCCCAATTGCGGCCGAGCCGGTGGGTGAGATTGGCGATGCCGCCGACCGCATAGACGCCGCCGTCGGGATCGAGCGCGGCGAGGCCGGTCGCGCCGGCGACGGCCGGGGTCACCCCGAAATAGCGGTCGTTGTAGCGATTGTCGGCCCAGCGGACGCGCGGACCGAAGGAGAAAATGTAATTCTCCTCGTCGCGCAGGATGAAGTCGGCGCCGAGGCTGCCGATCCAGGCCTTGTGGCCGTTAATGCCCCGGCGCAGCTCGGCGCGGAGGCGGAAGTTGCGCGACGGCATGAGCTGGACGAAGCCGCCCACTTCGACGGTGAAGCCGACATCGCCGACCGGCGCGCCGACATCCTGCTCCTCGCGCTTGTTCTGGAAGCGCACCGCCGGGCCGAAATTGATCACGCTCTCATAACGCAGCAGCCCGAAGCCGGCACCGTCGTCGGCCGAGTTGAACGCGATCGGCTCGCCGGGCCGGCGCAGATTGACGATCGGAAGCGGCGCGATCCCGTAGGAATCCCCGCCCGGATATTGGGGATAGGTCTGGGCGCCGATGCCGAGCGTGACAATGCGACCGCGCGGTGCCTCGTCCTGGGCGAAAGCCGGCGTCGCGACGCAGATGGCGAGGACGGCGGCGCCGGTCAGCGCGGCCAGGCGGAGCGGGAGCTTGGGCTTCGTCATGGTCGCCAGAACCGCCTTTCGTCCAATTCGTTGCGGGGGGATAGCAGAATAGTCGTTACTGTCCCGTTCCGGTAACAGGCCATTCATTCGAATTCGAGAATGACGGCGTCGACCGCGAGGCTGTCGCCCGGCTTCGCGTTGACGGCCTTCACCGTGCCGGCTTTCTCGGCGCGCAGGATATTCTCCATCTTCATCGCCTCGACCACGGCGAGCGGCTGGCCGGCCTCGACCTTGTCGCCTTCGCCTACATCGAGCCGGGTGAGCAGGCCGGGCATCGGGCAGATCAGGAAGCGGGAGAGGTCGGGCGGCACCTTCTCGAGCATGTGCCGCGAGAGCAAGGCGACATGCTTCGGCAGCACGTCGACGAGATGCGGGGCGCCGCGGGTGGTGAGGCGCCATTGCCGGCCCTTGCGCGCGACCTGGACGATGCGCTTGCGGTCGTCGATCCGCGCCCTGAACAAGCCGTCGCCGGGCTGCCACTGGCCGATCACCTCGCGGCCCTGGCCCGCGTTCACATAGCCGATCAGGCCGCCGTCGAAGCGGTCGAAGCGGACCGCATGGTCCCGGCCGCCGATCCTGACGACGCGCTCCTCGGGTGGCAAAACATTGCCGTTGAGCTTGTCGCTGACGCCGCCGGCCTGGAAATCCATCTCCATGCCGATCATGCCGGCCATAAGCGCGAGGTCCTCGAGCAAGGTCTCGTCCGCGGGCGCGCCGTGGAAGCCTTCCGGATATTCCTCCGCGATGAAGCCGGTGGTGAGATCGCCGGCGCGAAAGCGCGGGTGCTGCATGAGAGCGGAAAGGAAATCGATATTGTGGCCGATCCCCTCGATGCGGAAGGCGTCGAGCGCCTCAATCTGCCGGTCGATCGCCTGCTCGCGGGTCGCGCCGGTGGTGATCAGCTTGGCGATCATCGGATCGTAGAACATCGAAATCTCGCCGCCCTCGGCGACGCCGTCGTCGACACGGACGCCCTCCTTTTCCGTGGGCGGCCGGTAGCGGATGAGGCGGCCCGTCGAGGGCAGGAAGCCCCGATAGGGGTCCTCGGCATAGATGCGGGTCTCGATCGACCAGCCGAGCATCGCCACGTCGCTCTGGCCGAAGGCGAGGCGCTCGTCGGCGGCGACGCGGATCATCTGCTCGACTAGGTCGAGGCCGGTCACCTTCTCGGTCACCGGATGCTCCACCTGCAGCCGGGTGTTCATCTCGAGGAAGTAGAAGCTCCGGTCGGCACCGGCGATGAACTCGACCGTGCCGGCGCTGAAATAACCCACGGCCCGGGCCAGCGCGACCGCCTGCTCGCCCATCGCCCGGCGCATTTCCGGCGTGACGAAGGGGGAAGGTGCCTCCTCGACCACCTTCTGGTGGCGGCGCTGGATCGAGCATTCGCGCTCGCCGAGCCAGAGGATGTTGCCATGCTGGTCGCCGAGCAGCTGGATCTCGATATGGCGCGGCTGCTCGACATATTTCTCGATGAAGACCCGGTCGTTGCCGAAGCTGGCGAGGCCCTCGCGCTTCGTCGCCTCGAAGCCCTCGCGCACGTCCTTTTCGCCATAGGCAAGGCGCATGCCCTTGCCGCCGCCGCCGGCCGAAGCCTTCATCATCACCGGATAGCCGATCTCGCCTGCGATCCGCACCGCCTCGTCCGTGTCCGCGATCTCGCCCAGATAGCCGGGGACGACGTTGACGCCCGCTTCCCTGGCGAGCTTCTTGGACTCGATCTTGTCGCCCATCGCCGCGATCGCGTTCGGGGGCGGGCCGATGAAGGCGATCCCGGCCTCGGCCAGCGCGCGGGCGAAGCTCTCCCGTTCGGACAGGAAGCCATAGCCCGGATGCACGGCCTCGGCGCCGGTCGCGCGGCAGGCGTCGATGATCAGCTCGGCCTTCAGATAGCTCTCCGAGGCCGGCGGCGGGCCGAGCCGCACACTCTCGTCGGCCATCAGCACATGCGGCGCCCGCGCGTCGGCGTCCGAATAGACCGCCACCGTGGCGATGCCCATCTTCCGCGCCGTCCTGATGACGCGGCAGGCAATCTCCCCCCGGTTCGCGATCAGGATCTTGGAAAACACGGACGCTCCCTCGTGCGCACTGGCACGGCTTTCAGAAAGTAAGGCGGACCCGTGGTCAAGCCCCGCGGTTCAAGGGGTTGGCGCCGGCGCCGGCTCGCGGAAAGGTGCCGGTTCCCACAGCAACAGCTGGTAGCGCCCGCGCCTCCGTTCGCGCGAAATCCAGAAGGTCCCGGTGGCGCCATTCCCCGTCGGGGCCGTATAGGCGCCGCATTCGATCGCGATTTCACTGAGCGGAAACTGGATCGTATTCCAGTAGCGCGGGCGCCCTCTCGCGGCATCGATCCGCCCGAATGCGTAGCCGCGGGCGTTCGTCACGATGTGGCCGTTCTCCGGATTCTGGATGAACCGGAACGTCCCGGTGACGACGCGCATCCCGGGATTGTCTCTGATCTCCGCCGGAGAATGGCCGCGCGCCCAGCTGAACGAGCAGGCCGTAGCGGGCGCGGCCGAAAGCAGCAGGGCGGCGACGATCAGGGTCGATTTGAACATCAGGGGTCGACGGCGGTGCTGAGTTCGAGCTCGCGCGTACGCGCCTCGGTCATCGCCGTCCGGCAGCTGAGCGTGTGCGAGGCGGCGGCCTCGGTGTCGATCTGGGTATTGGCCGCGGCCGTCTCGCAATGGGCGTCGCGATAGGCGAGCCAGGCGCGCTGGGCAGCCTGAAGGCGCTCGACGCCGGCCGCGCCGGCCCGCTGCTGTGCGGCGAGCGTCGCCTGCCATTGCCGGTTCAGCGCGGCGTCGGCGCGGCTGAACAGGCCCGCGAGGCAGCGGTCATAGGCGTCTCGCGGCCTGGCGGCCTCACAGTCCGGGTCGGGACCGCGCAGCTCGGCGGTGCGGGCGCGGGTCACGCCGGCGCGGCAGCCATTGTAGAGCATCGGCTGCATCGAGCCCCCGCGCGCCGCATAGCTTTCGCCCTGGCAATGGGCGTCGCGGAAGGTCACCCAGGCGCGCTGGGCCTCACGCAGGCTGGCTTCCTCGCCGGGGCCGCTGTCCCTTGGGTCATTGCCTTCCGTGATGCGCGCATAATCCCGGTCGGCTTCCTGCGCCTGGGCCATCGCGGTGCGGTAGGCCGCATTCAGCTCGGCATCGGCCCGCTGGAAATCCTGTCCGGCGCAAAGATTCATCTCCAGCTGCGCCTGCGGATTCTCGCAATTCCATACGGGGTCCTGCGCTGCGAGCAGCAGGGCAAGGGTGAGGCCGATCATTCCGCCGCCACCCGAGCGGGCTCGTCCGAGGTCATCGCGACGAGGCCCAGCTTGGCGAAGAGTGCGGCATCGGCATTGTCTCCTGCATTGGGGGCGGTGAGGAGCTTGTCTCCGGTGAAGATCGAATTGGCGCCGGCGAGGAAGCAGAGCGCCTGCGTGCTCTCGCTCATGCTTTCGCGGCCGGCGGAGAGGCGGACCATGCTCATCGGCATGACGATCCGCGCCACCGCGACGGTGCGGACGAACTCGATATCGTCGATTTTGGCGAGCGGTGTGCCCGCCAGCATGTCGCCGAGCACGGTGCCCTTCACCGGCACCAATGCGTTGACCGGCACGCTTTCCGGATGGGCGGGCAGGGTGGCCAGCGCGTGCAGGAAGCCGACCCGGTCCTCCCGCGTCTCGCCCATGCCGACGATGCCGCCGCAGCAGACCGCCATGCCGGATGCGCGCACCGCCGCCAGCGTGTCGAGCCGCTCCTGATATGTCCGCGTGGTGATGATCGCGCCATAATGTTCGGGCGAGGTGTCGAGATTGTGGTTGTAATAATCGAGCCCCGCCGCGGCGAGCCGGTCGGCCTGGCCCCGGGTCAGCATGCCGAGCGTCATGCAGGTCTCCAGCCCCATCGCCTTCACGCCCGCGACCATCTCGCAGAGCGCGTCCATGTCCCGGTCCTTCGGCTCGCGCCAGGCGGCGCCCATGCAGAACCGGCCCGAGCCCGCCGCCTTCGCCTCGGCCGCGGAGGCGAGCACCGCGTCCACCTCCATCAATTTCCCGGCCTTGAGCCCGGTCTTCGCGTGGGCGGACTGCGAACAATAGCCGCAATCCTCCGGGCAGCCGCCGGTCTTGATGCTGAGCAGGGTGGAGAGCTGCACCTGGTTCGGCGCATGATGCCGGCGATGCACCTGCTGCGCCTGCCAGATGAGGTCCATCAGCGGGAGATCGAAGAGCGCGGCGATTTCCTCGCGGGTCCAGTCGGTCCGCACCCCGTGCTCCGGCGAAGGCCGGAGCGCTGCGTCGCGGTCTCCCGACGCTCCTGCCTTCGCAGAAGCACAAGTCGCGATGTCGCTCATTCCGCGGCCTCCTCGATCGGCGGCAGATTATGGCCGAGCAGCTTCAGCACTTCGCCGGCGGCTTCCACAAGATTCGTGCCGGGGCCGAAAATCGCCTGCACGCCGGCCTCGCGGAGCATGTCGTAATCCTGGGCGGGGATGACGCCGCCGACCACCACCTTGATGTCGGGGCGGCCGAGATCGCGGAGATGGCCGATCAGCTCCGGGACCAGGGTCTTGTGCCCGGCGGCGAGGCTGGAGGCGCCGACCACGTCGACGTCCTTCTCCACCGCGAGCCGGGCGCTTTCCTCCGGCGTCTGGAAGAGCGGGCCGGGGACCACCTCGAAGCCGAGATCGGCGAAGGCGGAACTGACGAGATTTGCGCCACGATCATGGCCATCCTGCCCCATCTTGGCGACCAGCATGCGCGGCTTGCGCCCGAGCCGGTTGCCGACCGCGCCGACGCCATGCTTCGCCCGGTCCCAAGCGGGGTCGTCCGCCCAGGCAGCGCCATAGATGCCCTCGACCGGCACCGGCACCGTGCCGTAGCGGCCGAAGGCCTGCTCCAGCGCCAGGCTGATCTCGCCGAGCGTACAGCGCGCGCGGGCGGCCTCGATCGAGAAGGCGAGCAAATTGGCGTCGCCTTTGGCGCCTTCGGTCAGCGCGGCCAGCGCCGCCTCCGCTTTCGCCTCGTCGCGGTCGGCCCGCGTCTTTTTCAGCCGCGCGATCTGGCCGGCGCGGACCTTGGCATTGTCCACCTCGAGGATGTCGAGATGGTCCTCCTCGGGCTTGCGGTAGCGGTTGACGCCGACGATCACCGTCTCGCCCCGGTCGACCCGGGCGGCGCGGGCGGCGGCGGCCTCCTCGATCATCCTTTTGGGCATGCCCTGCGCGACCGCATTGGTCATCCCGCCCAGCCCTTCGACCTCCTGGATCAGGGCCCAGGCCTTGTCGGCCAGCTCATTGGTCAGGCTCTCGACATAATAAGAGCCGCCCAGCGGGTCGGCGACATTGGCGATGCCGCTCTCCTCGGCGATCACCAGCTGGGTGTTGCGCGCGATCCGGGCGGAGAAATCGGTCGGCAAGGCCACCGCCTCGTCGAGGCTGTTCGTGTGCAGCGACTGCGTCCCGCCGAGCACTGCCGCCAGCGCCTCCAAAGTGGTACGGATCACATTGTTGTAGGGGTCCTGCTCGGTCAGCGAGACGCCCGAGGTCTGGCAGTGAGTGCGGAGCATCTTCGATTTCTCGGACTTCGCCCCGAACCCGTCCATGATCCGCCACCAGAGCAGGCGCGCGGCGCGGAGCTTCGTCACCTCCATGAAGAAGTTCATGCCGATGCCGAAGAAGAAGGAGAGGCGCGGCGCGAAGGCGTCGACGTCCAGCCCCTTGGCGCGCGCGGCGCGGACATAGTCCATCCCGTCGGCCAGCGTGAAGGCGAGCTCCTGCACCGCGGTCGCCCCGGCCTCGTGCATGTGATAGCCGCTGATCGAGATCGAGTTGAACTTCGGCATGTTCGCCGAGCAATATTGGATGATGTCCGCGACGATCCGCATCGAAGGCTCGGGCGGATAGATATAGGTGTTGCGGACCGCGAACTCCTTCAGGATGTCGTTCTGGATCGTCCCGGTGAGCTGGGCCGGGCTGACCCCCTGCTCCTCCGCGGCGACGATGTAGAAGGCCATGACCGGCAGCACCGCGCCGTTCATCGTCATCGAGACCGACATTTCGCCGAGCGGGATGCCGTCGAACAGCAACTGCATGTCCGCCAAAGTGTCGATCGCGACGCCCGCCTTGCCGACGTCGCCGATCACGCGCGGATGGTCGCTGTCATAGCCGCGATGGGTGGCGAGATCGAAGGCGACCGAGATGCCGTGCTGGCCGGCAGCGAGGTTGCGGCGGTAGAAGGCGTTGGACTCCTCGGCGGTCGAGAAGCCCGCATATTGGCGGATCGTCCACGGCCGGCCGGTATACATGGAGGCATAGGGCCCGCGCGTGAACGGCGCGAAGCCGGGCAGGCCGGGATCGAGCCCGTCCGTGTCGGCCGCAGTGTAGAGCGGCTGCACGTCGATCCCCTCCGGCGTGCGCCAGACGAGGTCCTTGCCCTTCACTTCCCTGTGCGCGGCGGCGTCCCAGTCCGCCTTGGCGGGTTTGTCGTCAGCCACTATCGTGCTCCGGCGAAGGCCGGAGCGCTGGCCGACAAAGGCCCCGCCCGATGACGCAACGCTCCTGCCTTCGCAGGAGCACGAAGCCTAGTGCTCACCCTTCGGCATCTCCATCAATTCCACCAGCACCCCGCCCATATCCTTCGGGTGGACGAAGATGACCGGCGTGCCATGCGCGCCGATCCGCGGCTCGCCAAGCACTTTCGCGCCCTTCGCCTCCATCTCCGCTTTGGCCGCGTGGATGTCGGGCACCTCGAAGCAGACATGATGCTGCCCGCCCGCCGGGTTCTTCGCGAGGAAATTGTGCAGCGGCGAAGCCTCGCCCAAAGGCTCGATCAGCTCGATTTGGCTGTTCGGCGTATCGACGAAGCAGACCCTGACGCCCTGCGGCGGCAAATCGAAGGGCTCGTGAATCTTCGTCGCCCCGAGCAGGTCGCGATAAAGCGCGACGCTCCGCTCGATCGAAGGCGTGGCAACCCCGACATGGTTCAGGCGGCCGATGGTCATGGCAATCTCCGAATCCGTCACCCCGGACTTGATCCGGGGCCCACCTTTTTCTGCTTCTACCTAAGAAGGAAGGTGGATGCCGGATCAAGTCCGGCATGACGATATTGGGAGGTTAGAGAAGCCGCTCCTTCAGCCCGAGGCCCAGCAGCAGGTCGGCAGCGACGACGGCAATCAGCAGGAAAATCAGCCCATGCAGGCCGAGCAGGAAGTTGAACTTCGCCGCTCCCACGCTGCGGTCGATGCGGGTGCGATACAGCGGCAGTTGGCCATGTTTCAGCCCGCGCCAGATCCGCCAGCCAATCACCGGCAACAGTGCCAATGCGATCAGGCCGGCGACGAGATTTTCGCTTGAGGAGCTCATGCGGTCGCGTCGCTGGTCACAGCGGGATGTTGTCGTGTTTCTTCCACGGATTTTCGAGCTGCTTGTTCCGGAGTTTCCTCAGTCCCAAAGCGATCCGCCGCCGCGTTGAATGCGGCATGATCACCTCGTCGATGAAGCCCTTGCTTGCCGCCACGAACGGATTGGCGAACCGCGCCTCATATTCGGCGGTGCGCGCCGCGATCTTCTCCGGGTCGCCGATATCCTTGCGGAAGATGATCTCGACCGCGCCCTTGGCGCCCATCACCGCGATCTCGGCGGTCGGCCAGGCATAATTGAGGTCGCCGCGCAGGTGCTTGGACGCCATCACGTCATAGGCGCCGCCATAGGCCTTGCGGGTGATCACGGTGATCTTCGGCACGGTCGCCTCGGCATAAGCGAAGAGCAGTTTCGCGCCGTTCTTGATGATCCCGTCATGCTCCTGGGCGACGCCGGGGAGGAAGCCGGGGACGTCGACGAAGGTCATGATCGGGATGTCGAAGGCGTCGCAGAAGCGCACGAACCGCGCGGCCTTTTTCGAGGATTTGATGTCGAGGCAGCCGGCCAGCACCATCGGCTGGTTGGCGACCACGCCCACGGTCCGCCCCTCGACGCGGCCGAAGCCGGTGATGATGTTGGCGGCATGGGCGGGCTGGAGCTCGAAGAAGTCGCCGTCGTCCAGCACCTTCCGGATCAGCTCGTGCATGTCATAGGGCTGGTTGGCGCTGTCCGGGATCAGGGTGTCGAGACTGTCCTCCTGCCGGTCCCAGGGGTCGTGGCAGGGCCGCTCGGGCAGATCGTGGCGGTTGGAGAGCGGCAGGAAATCGAAAAAATCGCGCGTCGCCAGCAAGGCGTCGATGTCGTTCTCGAAGGCGACGTCCGCGACGCCGGACCTGGTGGTGTGGGGGATCGCCCCGCCCAGTTCCTCCTGCGTCACCACCTCGTTGGTGACGGTCTTCACCACGTCCGGGCCGGTGACGAACATGTAGGAGCTGTCCTTCACCATGAAGATGAAGTCGGTCATCGCCGGCGAATAGACCGCGCCGCCCGCGCAGGGCCCCATGATCAGGCTGATCTGTGGCACGACGCCGGAGGCGAGCACGTTGCGCTGGAAGACCTCGGCATAGCCGGCGAGGCTGGCGACGCCCTCCTGGATGCGGGCGCCGCCGCTGTCGTTGAGGCCGATGACCGGCGCGCCGACCTTCATCGCCATGTCCATGATCTTGCAGATTTTCTGCGCGTGCCGCTCGGAGAGCGAGCCGCCGAACACGGTGAAATCCTGCGCGAAGACGTAGACCAAGCGGCCGTTGATCGTGCCCGAGCCGGTGACGACGCCATCGCCGGGCACCTGCTGCGCCTCCATGCCGAAATCGACGCAATTATGCTCGACATACATGTCATATTCTTCGAACGAGCCGATATCGAGCAGGACCCGGAGCCGCTCGCGCGCGGTCAGCCGGCCCTTGGCGTGCTGCGCCTCGATCCGCTTTTCCCCGCCGCCAAGGCGCGCGGCGGCGCGGCGCCGGTCCAGTTCCTCGATCGTCGTGCCCATGCGGCTTTCCTTATGCGGGACCATGGGCGGAGGCAAACCTGCCGCGACTGTATGCCAGGCGTACCTTAGCAAATTGGTAGGCGATTCAGATTATTCGGCCGGCCATGAAAGAGAAGTTTTCGATTGCGGTCGATCGCGCGCGCGGCCTGGTCAGGATCACCATGTCCGGCCTGCTGACACTCGGCGATGTCGATGAGTTCTACAAGACGCGCCGCGACGCCCATGCGGCGCTCGGGCTGCCGAAGAACGCGCATCTTACCTTGAACGACGTGCGCGCGCTCAACATTCTCCCGCAGGAGACACTCGCCGCCTTCTGCGAGATGCTGGCAGACCCGGACTATCATTCGCGGCGCCTCGCCTTCGTGGTCGGGCCGACCCTGGTCCGCGCGCAGGTCGTGCGGGCGCTCGGCGGGCGCGGGAATGCCCGTTGCTTCAATGACGTGGCGGAGGCGGAGGCCTGGCTCCTCGAGGAAGAGGTGCCGGCGGTGCCGCTGCGGAGGGCGATCGGATCGTGAGCGACAAATTCACCTTCGTCATCGACCGGGACCGGGGGCTGGTCCGGATCAGCATGCACGGCTTTTACGGGCTCAGGGATGTCGCCGCCTTCTTCGACGCCCGGCGCAAGGCGCATGCCGAGCTCGGCCTGCCCGACAACGCCCATATGACGCTGAATGACCTGAGAGGCATGAAGATCCAGTCGCAGGAGGTGATCCAGGCCTTCCAGCAGGGGCTGGCAGTGCCGGAGGAAAAGGCGCGCAAGCTCGCCATCGTGGTCGACGCGGCGATGGCGCGCGGCCAGGCCAATCGGGCGATCAACTCGTCCGACACGCGCTATTTCACCGATGTGGAATCGGCGGAGGCCTGGCTGTTCGCGGAAGCGCCGGCGACCTGTGAGTTGCGCCGCGCGGGCTAGTGCCCGTCGCCCGTCGCCGGGCGGCATCTCCGGCTTCATCTTCGGAAAAGCGCAGCCCTGTCCTTAGGGAATTGGTAGGTGGCCCGGGCTAAGGGGGTCGCATGAATGCAAGCTTCTCCTTTCAGGTCGACCGGATGCGGGATCTGGTCAGGATCAGGATGGCCGGCCTGTTTACCCATGCGGACATTGCCGGCTTTCTCGACGCCCGGCGGCGGGCGCATGATGAGCTGCGCTGCGCGCCCAACCAGCACCTCACGCTCAATGACCTGAGGGACATCAAGATCCAGTCGCAGGAGGTCGTCGCCGCGTTCCGCGAGATGCTGGCGGATCCGGCCCTGCATTCCCGCCGGCTCGCCTTCGTTGCCGGTCCGACCCTGGCCCGCAGCCAGCTGATGCGGGCGCTCGACGGCCGCGACGCCCGCTGCTTCGACAATCTCGAAGACGCAGAGGATTGGCTGTTCGCCGGGGAGATGGAGCGGCCGGCGCTTCGCTACGCCACCCGCTAGCGGGTCAGCGGCCCTCGAAGCCCGGCTTCTGCTTCTGCAGGAAGGCGATGACCGCCGCCCTGAAATCCGCGGTCCGCCCGGCCTCGCGCTGGGCGATGCGTTCGGCGATCAGGGCATCGCTCAACTGCAGCTGCTCGGCATTGCGGGCGAGGCGACGGAGCAGTCCGTAGGCGATTGTCGGCCCCTGGGCGAGACGGGTCGCCAGAGCGACGGCCTCGGCCTCCAGCGCCTCGTCGTCGACCACCCGGCTGATCATCCCCCAGTCCGCCGCCCGGTCGGCGGGGATGCGCTCGCCGAGCATCATCATCTCCATCGCCCGCGCCCGCCCGGCGAGCCGGGGCAGCAGCCAGGTCGCGCCGGCGTCGGGGATCAGCCCGATATTGATGAAGGCCTGCAGGAAATAGGCCGAGCGGCCGGCGATGACGAGGTCCGCGGCCAGCGCCAGCGAGCAGCCGGCGCCGGCGCAGGGGCCGTTGACCGCCGCGACCACCGGGATCGGCGCCCTGAACAAAGCCTCGATCAGCGGATTGAAATGCGCCTCCAGCGCGGCGCCGACATCGTCGGGCAGGCCGCCACCGGAGGCGAGATCCGCGCCGCTCGAAAAACCGCGCCCGGCGCCGGTCAGCAGCAAGGCGCGGGCGCCTGCCTCCGGCACCGCCTCGACCGCCGCGCGCAGCTCGTCGAGCATCGCGGCATTGAGCGCGTTCAGATTATCGGGCCGGTTCAGGGTGACGATCGCGACCGCGGCCGGGCCCAGCTCCAGCGTGACATGTTGGAAGTCCATGCGCGTTCGTAACGCGCCCGGCACGGAAAGCCTAGCGTGCCGCGCTCACCCGCCAGACCCGCCCGCCAATGTCGTCGGCGACCAGCAAGGCGCCGTCTCCGGCGATCGCGACACCGACCGGGCGGCCCATCGCCCGCTGCTGGGTCGGGTCGACGAAGCCGGCGAGCACGTCGAACGGATCGCCGATCGGGAGGCCGTTCCGGAGCCGGACGAAGGCGACCCTGTAGCCGGCCAGCGGGCGCCGGTTCCAGGAGCCGTGCAGGCCGACGAAGACGCCGTTCGCATAAAGCGGGCCGAGGCGCTGGCCCTGGCTGAAGGCGATGCCGAGCGGCGCGACATGGGCGCCGAGCGCATAATCCGGCACCAGCGCGCGGCGCATCATGTCCGGTCGCCGGGGGCGGACGCGGGTCTCGACATGGCCGCCATAATAGCTCCACGGCCAGCCGTAGAAGCCACCCTCCTGCACCCGGGTGAGATAGTCCGGGACGAGGTCGCTGCCGAGCTGGTCGCGCTCGTTGACCGCGGCATAGAGCGTGTTCGTGCCGGGCAGGAACTGGATCGCGGCGGGATTTCTGAGGCCTGTCGCGAACAGGCTGTGCCGGCCGGTGCGCGGGTCGACGCGCCAGATCGCCGCGCGCTCGCGCTCCTCGTTCAGGCCATGCTCGCCGATGTTCGAATTGGAGCCGACGCCGACATAGAGCATGCCGTCCGGCCCGGCCGCGAGGCTCTTCGTCCAGTGGTGGTTGCGCTGGGCGGGCAGCCAGGTGATCTGACGCGGCGGCGCGCTGATCCCGCTCGCGCGGGGATCGTAGGGATAGGCGACGAGCGCGTTCGCATTGGCGACGTAAAGCGTGTTGCCGACCAGCGCCATGCCGAAGGGCGAGTGCAGCCCCCGGGTGATATAGGGCAAGCGGATTTCGGCGACACCATCGCCGTCCGCATCGCGCAGCAGCATGATCCGGTTCGCGCTCGGCACATTCGCGCCGGCCTCGCCCATCAATGTGTACATCAGGGCGCCGCGCAGCGAATGGCCGGCATGGCCCCGGTCGGGGCCCGGCGAGGCGGTCTCCGCCACCAGCACATCGCCGTTCGGCAGCACCAGCAAGGTGCGGGGATGGGCGAGATTGTCGGCGAATTGCGTGACCCGGAGCCCTTCCGCCGTCACCGGCCCCGTGCCCGCCGGCCAACCCCAGGCGGAAGCGATGTTCACCGTCGGAATGACCGGCGAGAAGGGCTTGGGCAGCTGCGGGTAGGCACCGGTCGACTGGACGGGGCGCAGGATCGCGCGATCGCCGCAGCCGGTGGCGAGCGCGAGCCCGGCAAGGGCGGTCAGGAGAGCGGGGAGACGGCGCATGTCCGGCTTTCTCAATCGCCGGCTTCCGCCCGCTCGGGCGGGTGCAGGCGCAGGCGGAGGACGCGGCGGGTGTCGGCGTCGGTCACCTCCAGCCGCCAGCCGCTTGGATGTTCGAGCGTCTCTCCCGCCTCGGGAACGCGGCCGGCGAGCACGAAGGCGAGGCCGCCGAGCGTATCGACATCCTCCTCGACAGCGCCGAGCCGCTGGTCGACCGCGTCGGCGACGTCCTCCAGCTCGGCGCGGGCGTCGGCGTCCCAGCTGCCGTCCTCGGCACGATGGAGCAGGCCGGGCAGCTCCTCGTCATGCTCGTCCTCGATCTCGCCGACAATCTCCTCGACCACGTCCTCGATGGTGAGCAGGCCCTCGGTGCCGCCAAACTCGTCGACGACGATGGCGAGATGGGTGCGTTCGGCCCGCATCCGGGCGAGCAGATCGAGCACGCCCATGCTCTCGGGCACGTAGAGCGGCGTGCGCATCAAGGTGCGGATGTCCCCGGGCGCGGGCCCGCCGCCGGTCTGCACCGCGAACACGTCCTTGACGTGAATCATGCCGATCACGGTGTCGAGGCTGTCCTCATAGACCGGCATGCGGCTGTGGCCGGCCTCGGCGAAGGCGGCGATCAGGGCCTCGAAACTGGTGTGGGCGGGCACCGCAAGGATGTCGCCGCGCGGCACCGCGACGTCGCCGGCAGTTTTCTCGCCGAAATGCAGGATGTTGAGCAGCATCTCCCGCTCGACATGGGAGAGGTCGCCGCGGCGCGGGTCCTCGCCCTCGCGATTCTCGATCGCCTCCTCGATCTGGTCGCGAAGCGTCGCCTCGCCGCCGCCGCCGAAGATGAGGTCCTTGAGGCCTCCCCAGAAACTGCGCCCTTCCTCGCGCTGGCCGGGACTGTCGTCTTCCATGGACTTAGAGATCAACCTCATTCACGTGATACGGGTCTGCAATGCCGAGCGAGGCGAGCGCCTTTCGCTCGATCGCCTCCATCTCCTCGGCATCCTCGTCGCCGGTTTCGTGGTCATAACCTAGCAGATGAAGCGTGCCATGCACCACCAGATGCGTGGCATGGGTCTCAACCGCCACCTTTTTCTCTGCGGCCTCACGCGCGCAGACCCCCGCAGCGAGCACAATATCGCCAAGCATCGGCGCATTTTCGGGCGTGTCCGTCATCGGGAAGGACAGCACGTTGGTCGCCTTGTCCTTGCCCCGCCAGGCGGCGTTCAGCGTACGGGCCTCTTCATCGGACGTGTATTTCACCGAGACTTCGGTGTCGTCGAGATCGGGAAAGTCGCTGTGCGCCACGGCAGCGCGTACCGCACGCTCGGCGAGGGCCGGCCAGTCGGTCTTGCTGCCCCAGTCTTCAGAGACGTCGGCGTCCACCAGGATGCTCATGGCCGCGCCCCATACTCGTTCGTCCCGAGCGAAGTCGAGGGGCCAGGAACGGATGTGCTTCTGCGACGGCAGGAGCGCTGCGAGACCGCCCGTACGCCTGCAGGCCAGCGCTTCGGCCTTCGCCGGAGCACGAAATGCTTCACGCGACACCTGAAGCTAGGCCCGATCCGGACCCTCATAGGCCTCGACGATCTTCCCGACGAGCGGGTGGCGGACGACGTCGCCGGCGCCGAAGCGGACCATGGAGATCTTCTGGATCCCCTCCAGCTTGGAGACCGCATCGGCGAGGCCCGAGGTGGCGCCGTTCGGCAGATCGGTCTGCTGCGGATCGCCGCAGATCACCATGCGGCTGCGCATGCCGAAGCGGGTCAGGAACATCTTCATCTGCTGCGGCGTGGTGTTCTGCGCCTCGTCGAGGATGATGAAGGCGTCGGAGAGGGTCCGCCCGCGCATGAAGGCGATCGGCGCGATCTCGATCTCGCCCGAGGCGATCCGCCGCTCGACCTGCTCGGTCGGCAGCATGTCGTAGAGCGCGTCGTAGAGCGGGCGGAGATAGGGATCGACCTTCTCCTTCATGTCGCCGGGGAGGAAGCCGAGCCGCTCGCCGGCCTCGACCGCCGGGCGCGAGAGGATCAGCCGGTCGACCGAGCCGCCGATCAATTGCTGCACGGCCTGCGCGACGGCGAGATAGGTCTTGCCGGTGCCGGCCGGCCCGAGCGCGAAGATCATGTCGTCCCGATTCAGCGCCTCCATATAGACGGCCTGCTGCTTGGAGCGCGGGACGATCGTCTTCTTGCGCGTGCGGATCATCACCTTGGGCGGCTCGATCACCTCGGGCGAGATGATCCCGTCCAGAGTCGGCTGGCCGGACATGGCGATGATCGCATTGACCAGCTCGGCGTCGATGTCATGGCCCTCGTCGAGCCGGTTGTAGAGCCCGAGCAGCACCTCCCGGGCCCGCGTCGCGGCCTCCGGCTCGCCCTCGATCTGCACCTTGGCGCCGCGCGCGGCGACATAGACGCCGAGCCTGTCCTCGATGGCGATCAGATTGCGGTCGAACTCTCCGAAGAGGGGCCCGAGCAGATGCGGTTGTTCGAATTCGATCTCGAGGCGGGCGCGTGGCTCGGCTGCGGCGGCTGTCGGCTTGCGGCTCATTCTGGCCTTTCGGGACGGCGGAACATGCACTTAACGTGGGACGCGGCGCGGCGAAATGCCAGCGCCTTTCGCATGCGCCGGATGGTTCCGGGCATGCGATGCACGGGAGCCACAGTGGCGGGGGCGTCGACCTTGCGTGGCCGCCGTCGGTCGATTGCGGACCCTCGTCAGGAGGGTGGTGTGCCGGCCGGAATGCGAGTTTGCTGCCAAACCCTCCAGATGCCTTCAGCACATTGCCCCCCGGCACGGCAATTCAAGCGGCGGTCCATTTCGTCGCGAACCCGTTCGACCAATGCGCAAGGGGCACCCATTTCAGTTTCGAGGAAGGTGTGGGGGCGGGGGTTCATAGTGGCGACAACTGCGAGAAACTCTGACACGTGCGCCACGTTTGAGGGCTGTCCATTCCAGTAGATGGCGCCGTTTCGATCCACCGACAAATAGTTGATCGGCGGCGTCAGGCCGGCATCAAGAGCTGCCTGTCGCGTCCAGTGAGCGCGGGGAGGCGTGCAGGCTTGGGCGCTGCTTTCAATGGCGTTGTTGGCTGCTGGCCCACTACAGGCCGCGATACCGCCAACCAAGATGATCGTAAGGGCGAGCAGCTGCCGCATCGGGCGGGTTAGTAGACCGTGAGAGAGCGAAAGGCCACGCGCCATGATGCCTTCCAGGCTCACGGACGTGACGAAAATTAGCTTGAGAAACCAAATCGGGAAATTTAAACTTTCCTACAGTACCTGATTCGTTCTATAATCGCGAATGACGAACCAGCAACGCCGCGGCGCGGGCGAAAGCGCGCCTTCCGTTCCGGATTTCGAGCCGGTGAAACTCCGCTACCGCCATGACGGCCTCACCCCCGCCCGGCAGGTGGCGGTCGTGCAGGCCATGGCCGCCTGCGGCTGCGTCCGCGAGGCCTGCGCGAAGGTCGGCATCTCGGCGGAGGCGGTCTACGAGCTCCGCCGCCGCCCGGACGCGCAGAGCTTCCGCCTCGCCATGGACATGGCCCTCGACGGAGCCGTGGAGCGAGTCGAGGATGGCGTCTTCGCCCGCGCCATCAACGGCGTCGAGATTCCCCATTATTACAAGGGCGAGCTGGTCGGCACGCACCGCCGCTATGATGAGCGGCTGGCTTTGTTCATCCTCAGGTACCGCAAGCGGCACCGCTACGGCCGGCACCTGGACCGCGATGACGGCCCGCGGCATCCGGAACGTTCGGCGCTGGGCATGGCGGACATGCTGACCTGGGTGGCGACGGACGCGCAGCGCGAGGCGATGGGCGCGCGGCGCCAGATCGTCGCCGCGCTCGCGCAGGACGGCGACGAGGAGCCGTGGAAGTCGGACAATGTCTTCCGCTGGGGCCCGGCGGCGAACGCGCTGGCGGAGGAGGAAGAGAATGCGCTCGATGATGACGATTTCGACCTAGAGGAAGGCCCACCCTTCCCCGACGTGCCATCAACTTCGTCAACTTCGGGACCGGCCAGCAACCGCCGCATGCGCCGGAAAGCCGCCGCGAAGGCGCGAAAGCGATGAAAAGCTGTGCTCCTGCGAAGGCAGGAGCGTTGCGAGACCTGCCACCACGGACGGCCAACGCTCCGGCCTTCGCCGGAGCACGGGGACGTTATGCCGCCTCGCGCACCAACTCGGCCCCGGCCAGGCTGTTCGGGCCGGCAGCGAGAAGCTCCACCTCGACCAGATCGCCGATCACGGCCTCCGTCTCCAGATGCACCGACTGCAGCCAGGGCGATTTGCCGAGCATCTGACCGGGCTTCTTGCCGACGCGCTCGATCAGCACGTCGCAGCGCCGCCCCACGCTCGCATGGTTGAACGCAAGCTGCTGCGTGTTGAGCAGGGCCTGGAGGCGCTGGAGGCGTTCGTCCATGATTGCAAGCGGCACCTGGCCGTCCATGTCGGCGGCGGGCGTGCCGGGGCGCGCGGAATATTTGAAGGAATAGGCCTGGGCGTAATTCACCGCCTCGACAATCCGCAAAGTCTCCCCGAACTCCGCCTCCGTCTCGCCGGGGAAGCCGACGATGAAGTCGCCGGAAATGGCAATGTCGGGCCGGGCGGCGCGGACGCGCTCGAGGATGCGCAGATAGCTCTCGGTCGAATGGCTGCGGTTCATCGCCTTCAGCACCCGGTCGCTGCCCGCCTGCACGGGCAGGTGCAGATAGGGCATCAGCTTGCCGACCTCCGCATGGGCGCGGATCAGGCCTTCGGTCATGTCGTTCGGATGGCTGGTCGTGTAGCGGATGCGGGCGAGGCCCGGGATCGCGTCGAGCGCGCGGATCAGCGTCTCCAGCCCATGGCCGTCGCCGCCCCAGGCGTTGACGTTCTGGCCGAGCAGGGTGATTTCCTTTGCGCCCGTATCGACCAAAGCCTTCGCCTCATCGACGATCGCCGCGAAGGGCCGGCTGATCTCCGCGCCACGCGTGTAGGGCACGACGCAATAGGTACAGAATTTGTCGCAGCCTTCCTGGACGGTGAGGAAGGCGCTCGGCCCCTGCCGCCGCCGCGCAGGCAGCGCGCCGAATTTGGACAAGGCCGGCATATCGGTGTCGAGCGCCTTGCGCCCCGCCGCCGCCTCGCGGACCAGTTCGGGCAGGTTATGATAGGCCTGCGGGCCGACGACGATGTCGACGTCCGGCGCTCGCCGCGGGATTTCCGCCCCTTCCGCTTGCGCGACGCAGCCCGCCACCGCGATCATCGGCGTGCCTCCGCCGTCGCGCTTCACCAGCCGGCCGATATCGGAATAGACCTTCTCCGACGCCTTCTCGCGGATGTGGCAGGTGTTGAGCACGACGAGGTCCGCGCTGTCCGCGTCGGCGGCGGCGCTCAGCCCCTCGGCCTCGAGCAACTCCGCCATGCGGTCGCCGTCATAGACGTTCATCTGGCAGCCGAACGACTTGACGTGAAAGGTCTTTGGACTGGGCTTCATCGCCGGGGCCTATACGGGATCGGTCGTCTCGACGGAAGCGGCCGGGGCCGGCGCGGCGCCTTCGATGGCCCGGACGCCGGGCAGGCCGGCAATCACCGCGGCGCGGGCCAAGGCTGCCAGCTTCTTGCGGTCACCCGCTTCGGCGGGATCGATCGGGTCGAGGAAACGGATCGTCACATCGAGCCGGCCGGGCCGCTCCAGGAAGCGGGTCACGCTCAGCTCATAGGCCTCGTCGCCGATCCAGGCGGCATCGTCGATATTGTCGAAATCAAGCACAACGGGCTGCACCATCACGCCGGGCAAGGGCGGGTAGAGCGACGCGAACAGGCTCGGCCGGAAGGGCAGGATCAGCCGGCCGCTCGTCGTGCCCTCGGGGAAAAGGCAGACGGCCCGGCCCTGCGCGAGCCGGTCGCGCAGGTCGCCGGCCTGACCTTTGACGCTGCTTCGCATGTTGCGGTCGATGTAGACGCTATCGTTGAGGGTCGACGCCCAGAGGACGGCGCCCTCCAGCTCGGATTTGGTGACGAAGACGGCCGGCACGGCGCCGCCGACCGCCAATATGTCGAGCCAGCTCACATGATTGGGGGTGTAAAGGACGTTGCGGGTCAGCGACGTGCCCTCGACGCGAACCCTGAGGCCGAAGCGGCGGCCGACGAAGCCGAGAAAAAGCTGCGGCCATGGCGAGCGGGCGCCGAACAGCTTCCACAGATAATGGAGCGGCACGCAGAAGGCGAAGCTCGCCAGGATCGCGGCAAGCCGCCGATATTTCCTCAGTGCACGGAGCATCTAGTTGTCGCGCGAAACCGAGACGCCGTAGAGTTCCATCCGGTGATCGACGAGGCGGAAACCGAGCCGCGCGGCGATCCGTCTCTGCAGCTCCTCCAGCTCCTCGTCGACGAACTCGATCACGTTGCCGGTCTCGACGTCGATCAGATGGTCGTGATGGGTTTCGGCCGCCGCCTCATAGCGCGCGCGCCCGTCGCCGAAATCGTGGCGCTCGAGAATTCCGGCTTCCTCGAACAGGCGCACCGTGCGGTAGACAGTGGCGATGGAGATGCCCGGATCGACCGCGGCGGCGCGGGCGTGGAGCGCCTCGACGTCCGGATGGTCCTCCGATTCCCCGAGGACGCGGGCAATGACCTTGCGCTGCTCGGTGATGCGGAGGCCCTTTTCGGCGCAAAGCGCCTCGATATCGATGTTGCGGCTCATCGGCGCCTCTTTAGAGCAGAACGGGGGCCGGATCAAAGGGAGCGCATGCGAAAAGCACCGTCCCCGCCGGGGCGGGAACGGCGCCTTCCAGATGCCTCGGCGTCGCCGCTATTTCTTGGCGGCAGTCCGCTTCCGCTTCGTGCCAAGGCCGATCTTCTTGGCCAGGGTCCGGCGCTGCTCGGCATAATTGGGCGCAACCATCGGATAGTCGGCATTGAGACCCCATTTCTGCCGGTACTGGTCCGGCGTCATGTTGTAGTGGGTCATCAGATGCCGCTTCAGCATCTTCAGCTTCTTGCCGTCCTCGAGGCAGACCACGTAATCCGGCTTGATGGACGAACGGATCGAAACCGCGGGCTCCGGCCGGGCGGCCGGTTCTTCCTTGCGCTCGCCGAGGCCGGAAAGCGCGCCGTGGACGTTGGCGATGAGCAATGGGAGGTCAGAGACTGCCACACTGTTGTTGCTGACATGCGCGGACACAATGTCCGCTGTCAGGGTAACCAGCGTCTCCCCGTAATTGTCCTGATTTTCCATTTTGTCGGTATCCAACTTCGCTTGAGATCAGAGGTTGTGGCCGTCATTGGCCTGACTGCCACAAGGGGAGGATTGGTCCGTTTTGGCAGGTTTGACAAGGCCGAAACGAAGGCGGCTACCTGCGGTTTACCGCAGATTCCCGGCACTTTTTGCCAAGGTCAGGGCATCATATCTGTCCCCTTTCTGGCCACTATAGTAATCGCGCCGCCGGCCGACGAGTCCGAAGCCTGACCGCTCGTAGAGACTAAGGGCATGATTTCCTTCGCGGACTTCGAGGTGGAGGCGAGTGGCGCCTCTGGCGACAGCCTCGTCTTCGAAATGTTCGAGGAGAATTCGACCGATGCCCCGCCGCTGGCCTGCGGTCTTTACGGCAAGCAGCAACAATTCGGCCTCGTCCGCGACGAACCGTGCCAATGCAAAGCCGAGCACCGCGTCATTTTCGTACGCCAGGGTGAGCCAGACGCCGGGCAGGGGCAGCAGACCGGCGCATTGGGCGATCGTCCAGGCCTCACCGAAACGCGGATCGAAGCTGTCGTCCATCACCATCATCACGTCGCGCAGATCGGCATCGCCGCCCGGGCTGAGGATGACCGCCCCTCTCGTCACGTCATCGGCCTCGCATCCGGGTCGCGGCCATAGATCGGCGCCGGCGGCAGGCTGCGGAGCTCGGGCGGCAACGCCCGGGCGTCGGCGGCGCGGGGCAACGCGTCCCGCCATTCGCCATGCCCGCGGGCCTCGACCAGGACCCTGGCGCCGGAGCCGAGCAGGAGCGGCGCGGTAACGGCCGCGGCGGCGGCATCGGGCGGCAGCGAGCAGAGCTCGCCGAGAGGCGCGATCGGGTCACCGCCATAATCTTGCACGAAAAGCTCGCCATGTCCTCCCGTCAGCGCGACCGTGGCTGCCGGTGCGCCGCTCGCCGCCGCGATCAGCGCCATGGAAGAATAGCCGCACACCGGGACGCCCCAGCCGATGGCGAGCCCGCGGGCGGCGGCGAGGCCGACGCGCACGCCGGTGAAGCTGCCCGGCCCACAATCGACCAGGATCGCGTTGGGACGGCGGCCGGCCAGCACCGCCTCGATCATCGGCAGCAGGCGCTCGGCATGACCGCGGCCCACCACTTCGTGGGCCTCGCCGAGGATGTCGCCGTCGGCGCCGAGCAGGGCGACGGAACAGGCGGCGGTCGCGCTGTCGATTACGAGAAGCATGCGCCCACCTTACCGAAGTGGGCGGAACGGGGAAGGCTCAGACCGCCTCGACCGCATTCACCTCGGGCACATAATGTTTCAGCAGGCCCTCGATCCCGTTCTTCAGCGTCATCGTCGAGGACGGGCAGCCCGAGCAGGCGCCGTGCAGGGCGAGGAAGACGGTGCCGTCGCGAAAGCCGCGATAGACGATGTCCCCGCCATCCTGCGCCACCGCCGGGCGGACGCGGGTGTCGATCAGCTCACGAATCTGGGCGACGATCTCGGCATCGGCCGGATCGTCGTCGACCTCGACTTCGGGCGGAACGCTGATGCCCGCCGCGGTGCCGGCCCGGAACAGGGGCGCGCCGCTGGCGAAATGATCGAGCAGCACCTCCAGCACTTGTGGCTTCAGCGCGCGCCAGTCGGCGCCGGGGGCCGCGGTCACCGAGATGAAGTCGCGGCCGAAGAACACGCCCTCCACCTCGCCGGTCGAGAAGATCGCCTCGGCCAGCGGCGAAGCTTCGGCCTCCTCGGGACTGGCGAAATCGCGCGTGCCAGCGTCCATCACCTTTTGCCCCGGCAGGAACTTCAGTGCGGATGGGTTGGGCGTGGTTTCGGTCTGGATCAGCATTGCATTGATTTGGCCCCTTCGCTCTGTTCTATCAAGAGGATCGGGAGGGGACGCCATGCTGATCTCAACGCTTGCCTTGCTGGCCTCGGTCATGGAGCCGTCGGGCCATGCGGCCGGAGTCCGGTTCGCGCCGTTCGTCGTGCGGGTGACCATGGACATAGCGCATGGCCGCAGGGTCAGCGGCTGCACCGTCCAGACCGAGGGCGATCCGGACGCCCACTGGCTCGACAATCCATGCGGCAACATTGCCGATCCGACCTTTCTCGGCGACGCCGGGCTGGATGAGAACGCCGCCGGGCACGTCACGGTCCTGCTGCGCATGGAGGCGAATGGCGCGGCCACCAGCCGCGATACCCCGCCGGGCACGCTGACGTCCCGGACCAGCATCAGCTTCGATGTCGGTCCCGACGGCGCCGTGACCCGCTGCGATCGCGAAGAGCGGACCGGCGACGGGCAGGAGTTTCCGTTGTGCCTTGGCTTCCCTCCGGGCCCGACTCCCTTCGAGGCGGCGACGCATGGCGAGGCGGCACGCGCCGGGCGGCTCAGCCTGTCCTTCTATCTGGCCCGCTGAAGCGTCAGAAATCCGGCTTGTCGTAATGGGCGGGGGGCATGATCACCTCCATCCGCTCGCCGAGCAGGGGGCGGAAGCTCGGGCGTGACTTCATCACCGCATACCAGTCGACGGTCTGCTTGTGCCCGCGCCAGTCGATCCCGCCCAGATAATCGGCGACCGAGAGCTGCGCCGCGGCCGCGAGGTCGGCGAGGGTCAGCACCGGCCCGGCCAGCCAGCGGCGGTGATCGAGCAGATAATCAAGATAGTCGAGATGGCCGTCGATCGCAGTCATCGCCTTGCGCAGCGCCTGCGCGTCGGGCGGCTCGCGGGTGATGAGCCGCTTCAGCATGCGCTCGTGCATCAGCGGCCCCACCGCGTCCTGATAGAGCTTGATGTCGAACCAGCTGACCAGACGGCGGATCTCGGCGCGGTTCGCGGCAGTGCCCGGGATCATCGGCGCCCGATCCACCGTCTCCTCGAAATATTCGGAGATGGCCGTCGAATCGATCAGCACGATGCCCTTGGAGGCCTCGACCAGAACCGGGGTCTGCCGGGCCGGGGTCAGATCGGCGAAATCGTCGTCATCGAGCCAGGGCGACACCCGCACCAGTTCGACGGCAATCCCCTTCTCGGCCATGGTCAGCCGGACCTTGCGGGAGAAGGGGCAGAGCGGAAATTGATAGAGCTGCCACATCCGCCAAATCCTTAGCGGTCGTGCAGGCGCAGTCTACCCTCCTTCGCCCTTCATCGGCCCCGGCGGGAAACCTTCAGCGACTACCAGGGCGCGCCGTCATCATCCTCGTCGTCGTCGGATGGCGGGGGCGGCGGCGGAGCGTCGCCGCGCGGCAGCGCCGGCGGCTCATAGGCGCCGGGCGGCAGCGGCCGGCGCGCCTCCACCATGGCGCCGGCGATCGCGGCCTCCATCTGGCGCAGCGATTGCCGGATCGAGGGCGCGGCGGTGGCCATGGCGTCGAGCGTCGCGGCGGCGCGGGCACTGCCCCGATAGATGGAGCGGCGCAACTTCTGATCGAAATCGGGATCCTCGCTCCGGCCGAGATCGCGCAGGGTCATATGCCGACCGCGCGGGCTGTAGGGATGGAGCGCGTCGAGCAGCGGGCCAATGTCGAGATCGAGCGCGGCATCGGTCGAGCGGTCGACCATCGGCGCAGCCTGCCGGACGGCCTCGGCGCCACCGCGCAGCGTCTGTTCCTCGCGCGGCTGGGCCCGGTGCTGGGCGGCCACCGGCACCGCGACGAGCGCGACACCGCCGAGGGCGACAAGGGGAATCAGGAATGTGCGCATCTTAGCCTCCTCGCGAACTGCGGGATCTGCCGAGTCGGCGGCCTATGCGACTGCAGGGATGACCGCCGCCTGAACATCATATCAGGATTGCGGCACTGGATCGAGATGAGCGGTGGCGGCGGCCATCTCGGCCTCAAGCCGGCGCTGCATCTCGGCCATGCGGGGTGCCATCAGGGTGTACATCTCCTGCCAGGCCGGGTCCCGCATCATGGTGATCGACAGGCGCGCATAACGTGCGCCGACCGGGGTTCGGAAAAAGGCGGACAATTCGTCCAGCTCCGCAACGCTGAACTGACGCGCCATCAGCGTCACCATTACATCGCGCATCTGGGGCTCGAGCTCGGCCATCGTCTCGGCGGCGACGCGGCGGGTCACCTCCATCATGATCCGGAATCGCTCACGGAAGTGGGGGTCCCGGCTTGCCCCGCGCTCCTGGACGGCCTGAATCCGCTGCTCGCGTGTCATCCCGGTCGTATCGATGCCGAGCTGCTCGGCGATGAGCGCGAGCATACCGTCATCATCCGGCATGAAGCCCTCCATGAATTCCCGGAACGAGCCCGGCGGAACGAACAGGTCGATCAGCCGCCGGGCCGCCGCCAGGCGCGCCGCGTCCGGCCTGGATGGCACCGAATCCGCGGATGGCGGCACCGGCACGGGCGCGGGAAGTGGCACGGGAGCGGAGGGCGGTGCGGCCGGCGGCTCGGCCTGGGCCGGCACCGCAAGCGCCAGCAGGACAATCGCGATTCCGACCTGTCGCATCATGACCTCTCCCTGCTAATGTATTCCTATTCCAGCATCTTTCCGCTTTCGCGACAAGCCGGGATCAGCGCGGCGCGGCCCGCGGGATGTTGCGGCTGCGGCGGCGGAATTCGGAGCGCGCGTCGGCGAACGCACCCGGCATGGTCCGCTCCAGCATCCGCTCCAGCTCGCGCCGGCGCCGCTGCACCCGGTCGTCGTCGGTGCGCAGCATCGCGATCGCCGCGAACAGCCGGCCCCCTTCCTCGCTCTGCAGATAGCGGGCGAAGCGGGCCATCTCCTCGGGACGCAACATATCGGACAGCAGATAGGCCGTGATCCGTTCCCGGCGGGTCCTCTCCTCCTGCCGGAAGGCGGGCGCATATTGCTGCGCGGCGGCGGTGGCGGCGGCGCGGCAGGCGGGCACGAAGGCGTTGCAGGCCCCCGGTTCGGCCAGCAGCAGATTTTCGATGCGGGACTGGATCCGCGATCCGTCCGCATCGTCGTAGAGCGTCTGATCCCGCCCCATCAGCACGCGGGCCAGGTCCAGCGCCGCGGGATCGAGCGGCGGCTGGGCCGCGGCCGGAATTGGCGCGGCCAGCAAGCCAAGCAGCAAGGCAGCGAGATGTCCCCTCATCACGATCCTCCCCCGTTCGTTCAATCTACCCGTGGCGCAAGGCCAGCCAGGCAAGCGCCGCCGCGCCGACCAGGATCCGGTACCAGCCGAAAGGCGCGAAACCGCGCCGCGTGACGATCGCCATGAACCATTTGATGACAATGATGGCGACCACGAAAGCGGTGATGAAGCCGAGCGCGATGCCGCTCATGCTGGCCGCGCCAAGCTGGTCGTGATGCTTGGCGAGCTGCAGCACGGTCGCGCCCAGCATGGTCGGCACGGCGAGGAAGAAGCTGAACTCCGCTGCTGTCCGCCGCTCGATGCCGAGCGAGAGGCCGCCGAGGATGGTCGCGCCGGAACGGCTGACCCCGGGAATCATCGCCAGGCACTGGATCAGGCCGACGCCGATCGCCTTGCCGAGGCTGATGTCGGCGACGCCCTTTTCCGTTCCTTTGGGCGCAGTCTTCTCGATCACCAGGATCGCGATGCCGCCGAGCAGCAGCGCCCAGGCGACCGTCGTCGCGCTGCCAAGCATCGCCTCGATCCGGTCGATCAGCAGATAGCCGAGCACCGCCGAGGGCAGGAAGGCGACGAGTACGTTGCGCACGAAACGCCAGCTTTCCGCCTTACCCTGAAAGAGGCCGACCAGCACCGCCCAGAAGGTCCGCCAGTAAAGCACGATCACCGCCAGGATCGCGCCCAGCTGGATGACGACGTTGAACACCGCCCACTGGTCCGCCCGGTAGCCGAGCAGCTCGGAGGCGAGGATGAGGTGGCCGGTCGAGGAGACCGGAATGAACTCGGTGACGCCTTCGACGACGCCGAGGATCAGGATCGTGAGGAGCAGTGGCATGGTTGCTTTCGTAACAAGCGGGGGCGGGCTGTCCAGCGGGTTAAGTGGAATGAAGTGGAGGATATGCAGGGGGCGAGGTTTGGGGGATTGGGGGCTCGAGATTGGAAGTGGCGCGGCTCCTGTGCTCCGGCCAAGGCCGGAGCGCTGCGAGACCGGCATTGCCGCTGGCCAACGCTCCGGCATTCGCCGGAGCACGATTGCGGTGACGTCAGGCAAAGCCGTCGGCCTCGTCTGGCGACAGCCGGATGTCTGACCCAAAGGTCCCGGGCGGCGCGCCTTCGTCGCATTATTGACATGATTGTCAGTTTAATTTGGCGCGATGACCGAGTCCGCTGCCCCGCCGCACATTCACGCGCTTGCCGTCGATCCGGGCGACATCGACTTCATGGGCCATGTGAACAACAGCGTGTACCTCAAATGGGTGCAGGAGGCGGTGTTCGCCTATTGGCGGCGGGTGGCACCGGCGGAAGCGGTGGCCCAGCATCTCTGGGTCGCGATCAAGCATGAGATCACCTATCGGCGCCCGGCCTTTCTCGAGGACAATGTGGTGGCGCAGGTCGTGGCCGAGGGGATGCACGGCGCCCGCGCCTTCTTCCATACATTGATCAAGCGCGGCGAGGACGTGCTGGCCGAGGTGAAGTCCAGCTGGTGCTGCCTCGACGCGGCCACCCAGCGCCCGGCGCGGCTGGCGCGGGATGTGGTGCGGATGTTCGTGGGCGAGAAGAAAGCGGAGTAGGCCCTAGGCCTTCGCGAAGCGGCCGTGCTTGCGGAACGGCACCAGCCAGGCGGGCGCGACCGCGGCGAGCGGGGCGGGGTCGAGGCCGAAGGCGTCGAAGCCCGGGCCGGTCGCGACGCTGTCCTGGCCCATCATCAGCCACTGGTCCCAGGTGATCGGCGCGCCGGGGAGCCAGCCGGTGACGCGGGCCATGGCCTTGCCGATCGGATCGGGCAGCTCGGCGAGCGCGCGGCGGCGGCCGGTCGTCTCGCAGATCCAGCGGTTGAGCGCCGCCATGGTGAGGACGTTCGGCCCGCCAAGCTCATAGGTCTGGCCGGCATGCGTGCTTGGATCGAGCGCGGCGAGGGCGATCGCCTTGCCGAGATCGGCGGCATGAACCGGCTGCAGTCGCCATTTCGGCCGGATCACGGGCAGGATCGGCATCAGCCGCGCCATCCGGGCGAAGCGGTTGATGAAACCATCCTCCTGCCCGAAGACGATGGACGGGCGGATGATCGTCGCGCCGGGGAAGGCGGCGCGGACCGCGTCCTCGCCCTCGCCCTTGGTCCGGCCATAGGCGCTTTCGGACTCGGGGTCGGCGCCGATCGCGGAGATATGAACCAGCGCGGGCACGCCCGCGTCGGCGGCGGCCCCGGCAATGTTGCGGGCGCCGTCGACATGGACCTTCCGGAACGGGCCCTTGAGGATGCCGACCAGATTGATCACCGCGTCGCTGCCCTCAACGGCGGCGGCGACGGCGGCCCTGTCGGTCACGTCGGCGCGGACGAACTGGACCTGACCAAGCCCGCCCAAGGGCTTCAGATACCAGGCGCGGCGCGGATCGCGCCCGGCGGCGCGAATGCGCACGCCCGTCTTCAGCAGCGACTGGGCGACATAGCGGCCGAGAAAGCCGCCGGCGCCGAACACAGTCACCAGGATATCCGTCTTGGGAGGCATGGGGCGCCTTTGCCCCCATGGCGGCGCGTTGACAAGGCCCCGGCCGCCCCGCAAAGCCCGCGCCCATGACTTCCACCAACGGCAATGGCGGTTCCGCTGGCGCGGTGCGCGATCCCGAGCTGGACCGGGCGCGGCTGCGCGCGGTGCATGGCGCGCTCACCGGCGGCGACATCCCGACTGCCGGCAAGCTCGCCGAGGATGCGCTGAACGACGGCATCGACCATCCGATGGTGCTGAACCTGGTCGCCGGGCGGCGCGAGGAAGAGGGCCGGCTGGACGAGGCGCTGGCGCTGCTGCAGCGGGCGGTGGCGGCGGCGCCCGAGGCGATCGGGATCATGAACGCGATCGGGCTTTGCCTCAACCGTATGGGCCGGTTCGAGGAGGCGGTGGCGGCCTATGGCGAGGCGCTGGCAAAGGAACCTCGCTTCGCCCCCGCGCTGGCCAATCGGGCGACCGCGTTGATGGCGCTGGCCAGGCTGAACGAGGCGCGCGCGGATTATGAGGCGGCCGCCGCAATCGACCCGGACAATCTGATCGCCGCCAACGGACTGGCGGCGCTGGCGCTGAGGCGCGGCGACGCGGCCGAGGCGCGGCGGCTGGCCGAGGCGGTGCTGGCGCGCGAGCCCGATTTCCCGGGCGCGGTGATGACTTTGGCCGGCGCCGACATCGCCGAAGGCCGGCCCGGCGCGGCCGAGACCATGCTGGCCGGGTTGATCGGCGATGCGCGGCTCGATCCGCTGGACCGGGCGATCGCCTGGGGGCTGCGCGGCGACGCGCTGGACGCGCTCGGGCGCTTCCCGGAGGCCTTCGCCGCCTGGCAGGAATCGAACGCGCTGCAGAAGCTGTATTATCAGGCCGATTATGGCGGTCGGCCGGGGACGCTGGCCCTGGTCCGCGACCTCACCGCCGCGCTCGACGGCCGGCGCATCCCTGCCGCCTGGGGCCATGGCGGGAGGAGCCAGGCGAGGAGCCACGTCTTTCTGGTCGGCTTTCCGCGCTCCGGCACCACCCTGATCGAGCAGGTGCTGGAGGAGCATCCGGACGTCACCACGCTCGCCGAGAAGGAAGGTCTGATCGACGCGACCCGCGACTGGCTGGCGGATGCGGAGCGCTTCGCTGCCTTTTGCGAGGCCGATGACGAGGCGCTGGAGCCCTATCGCGATGCCTATTGGCGGCGGGTGGCGGAGGAGGGTGCGGACCCGGCCGGCCGGGTGTTCGTCGACAAGCATCCGTTCAACACCTTCAAGCTGCCTTTGATCGCGCGGCTCTTCCCGGATGCGCGGGTGCTGTTCGCCCGGCGCGACCCGCGGGACATCCTGCTCTCCTGCTTCCGCCATCGCTTCCAGATGACCGACCCGGTCTGGCAGATGCTGACCCTGGAGGGCACCGCCGACCTCTATGCGGCGACGATGGCGATGGCCGAAGCGAGCGAGGCGGCGTTCGGCCTGTTCACCCATCCGGTCCAGCTCGAGGCGGTGATCGCCGATTTCGACGGCGAGACGAAGGCGATCTGCGATTTCATCGGCGTGCCCTGGGACGAGAGGATGCGGGATTTCGCCGCCGGCGTCAGGGAGCGCGGCGTCTTCACCCCCTCCGGCCCGCAGCTGGCGCGCGGCCTCAACGCGCAGGGCGTCGGCAAATGGCGGGATTATGCGGAGCAGCTGGCGCCGGTGGAGCCGGTGCTGGCGCCCTGGGTGGCGAAGTTCGGCGTGTCCTGATTTCTCGCCGCGGGCGCGTTGATCGCGAGACCCGGCGCTCTGATTCCGACTGTCTGGCCGTGAACAACGTCGCCGAGACCGCTACCGATACGGGCGGTGACGCGCGCAATTCTCGACGAGTCGGCGGGCACGGTGATAAGATCGCCGACGAAGGGGGATGAGTGATGAGATGGTTGCTGTTGATACTAGTCTTTGAGGTCAACGGCGGGAACATCCGGCCTATCGATAAAACCACTCGGGTTTATCGTTCGGAGGCGACCTGCAACGCGGAGGGCCGCCGGCTGACCGCGACAGTGCGTTATCCGAATCCCAACTGGCGGAGCATGTCGATTTGCATCCCGGAGAGCGACTTTGATGGTTAGGCCAATTGGCAGGCCAAAGCGTTCGAAATTGCCCATTATCCTGACGTTCTTGGCCGGGGTTCTTGTCGGCGCGATACTCTATCGAGCGGGCACAACCTCCGCTGCCAACGGCAATCAAGCCGTGAACGTCGTGGTGCCGAGCGAGAAAGCCAAAGTCGCTGAAGCCACGCCAGCGCCAGTGCGAACGTCGCAACCGTCGCCCTTGCAAGTTGAGTCGATTTCTGTGCCTTCAGACCCTAGTGCCAGCTATGAATTGATCGAGTGGCGCAGGATGTCCAATGGGCATCGCGAGGCTATCACGAGGCGCGTTGGCCGAAGCGGTATGAGCTATTCTCGCCGCGAGATCGACTGTGAAGGAATGCGTTTCCGCTACCTTGGGGAAGGGGGCACCTTGGAAGAAGCCAGAAGCGGAACTCCCGATCCTGACATGGGGCCGCTTACGCCGGAATCGATCTCGACCTACGTGAGCCAGCACGTTTGCGCCAAATAGCCGTGGGGCCTCATCGCTCTCATAGGAATGTGCCGAGTCCATCCCGATGGCCATCGGACCAAGGAGAAGGGTCCAATGAAACGATTTGCAATCGCCGTCTCGTTCGCACTGTCGCTGATCGCTTCAACCGCCAGCGCGCAGCAAACCTTGTATCGGGAAACGGACGACCATTGGTTTATCTATGTCGAGGCAGAATCCTGCGTGGCCTACGTCGATTATCACAATGGCGACATCGACGTGACGTTTCGGGTCTCGCATCGCCCGGACGTAGATCGCATTTTTTTTACCGCCTACGGCAATCAATTTGAGCGGTATCGCGAAGGCATAGGGGAATCGATTTTGCTCGGCCTTGGCTTCGACTCCTCTCGCGAGTTCCTCGGATCAGTCGGTATGATTATGCGGAACCTTGGCGGTGAGATGGGGGTGCACGGAAGCGAATATGACATTGAAGAGTTCTTCCGATTGATGATGACCAAGCGGGAGGTTCTTATTCGTGTTATGCAAAATGGCGCGCCGGGTCAAAGCGCTCACGTTGTGAGTGGCACCACGGATTTCGGACCCTTCCCCCTTACAGGAGCGCAGATAGCAATGATGCATCTTCAGGAATGCACTTCGCGCCATTTTCCCAACAGCGGTCGCTGATTCCCGACGCTCAGGACCAGTACAACCCCCCGAATCAGGGCCTCGGCAATACCGGTCCCTCCGGCGTCACATCCTCCGCCTCGGCATCGATAACGAAATGGGTCATGGACAGGCTGGCGCCGCCGAGTCTCAGCGCGGTGCCGAGCGTCACCGCGTAGGCGGCGAGGCCGGTGACGAAGGCGAGCCCGGGCATGCCGGCGAGCGCCACCGCCACGGCCATGCCCGCCGCGCCGGCGAGCAAAGGCGCGCTTGCATAAGCGACGGGGACGTGGATGGCGAAGCCGCGCGCCAGGAACAGGCGCCGGGCGAGATTGGCGGCGACATAGGCGATCAGGGCGGCGGCGGCGGCGCCCTCCACGCCGAAGCGCGGCACCAAAGCAAGGCAGGCGGCGACGTTCACTGCGGCGCCGATCGCGGTCAGCCAGATAATATAGGCCGGGCGGCGGTAGAGAAGGATCAGGTCCGAAACCCCATAGGCGCCCTGGATGCTCTCCGCGGCGGCGAGCAGCAGCATGGCGAGATAGCCGGCAGCGAATTCGGGGCCGATCCAGTCGAGCAGGGGCCGGCCGATCGCGACCAGGCCGATCAGCATGGGCAGCTGGATAGCGAGGATCAGGCGGGTTGCCGAGGCGGTGGCCTGGCCGGTCTGCGCGGGCCCGGCGAGGCTGAGCGTGCGCGAGACGATCGGGGTCAGCAGGCCGTCAAAGCTCTGCCGTACCTGCCTGATCGGCGTGCGCACCTGCCGCGCCATGCCGTAAATGCCGGCCGGGCTCTCGCCAAGCAAGAGACCGACCAGATAGAGATCGAGCCGACCGGCAAGCGCGTTGGTGAAATCGCTGAGCGTCGGCAGCGCGGTTTCCCTCGCCACGAACCAGAGCCGCGACGGGGACAGCCGGTAGCGGCGCAGACGGAAAGGGCCGAGGCACTGGCGGGTGCCGACGAGCGCATAGATCAGCGCGAGCAAGGTCCCCGCCCAATAGCCGATGATGAGGCCGGTCGCCTGGAAGCCGGAGACCCAGGCGAGCGCCGAGACGGCGACGCCCGCATAAGGCTCGATGATCGAGCGCGCCCAGACCTGGTGGCGCATGCGATGGGTCCAGCGGGTCGCGGCAAGGAGAAGGTCGAGCAGGCTCTGGCCGAGGATCATCGGCGCGAGCAGCAGCAGGGCGGCGGCGGTGTTTCCGGCGAGCGCGCCGGGCGGGAGCAGGGCCACGACGAGCATGATCGGGGCGATGCAGGCGAGGCTGGCGAGGATCGTCAGGACGATGCCGTCGAGGACGATGTGCGGCGGGCTGCGGCCGCCCCGTTCCTCGTCCAGCAATTTGAACAGCTGCCGCTTCATTCCCGCGCCGCCCAGGGTGACGGCCAGCTCGACCACCGCGACGGCAATGGTGAAGGCGCCGAACAAAGCGACCCCGAACAGACGCCCGGCCAGCAGCACGAAGAGCAGGCGGGCGCCGAGGCGGATGATGAAACCGAGCGCGGCCGAACCGCCGCCTTTGAGAATCAGACGCTGGGCGGCGGCGGCGGTCACTTTGCGCTTGTATCCATGCGTGTGGCGGTTGACCAAGCGCTATGTCCGTCTCCGAGGCAGAGGTCGAGCGGCCGGTCGCGGCCATTTTTCGCACGGCACTGTTCAACCCGACCGAGCGCTTCATCCAGGAGCAGGCTGCGGCTTTGACCCGCTGGCGGCCCCTGCTGGTCGGGCTGGAGCGGAAGGGCGAGATATTGCCGGCACTGAAGGAGGGCATGATCCTTCCCGCCAATGTCGCCGAGCGGCTGGCCTTCGCCGCGACCGGCCGCGGCGGGCGGGTCGAGGCGCGGCTGAGGGCGACGCGGCCGCAGCTGATCCACGCCCATTTCGGCACCGACGGGCTGAAAATGCTGAACCTGGCCCGCGCGCTCAAGCTGCCGCTCATCACCCATTTGCGCGGCTATGACGTGACCCTGACCCGTCCGGCCTTGATCGCTTCTGGGCGGGCAAGCTGGAGCCGCTACGCGCTGCAGCGGGGGCGGCTGATGCAGGCGGGCACCTTGTTCCTCGCCGTCTCCGATGCGCTGCGCAAGCGCGCGGTGGCGCTCGGCTTCCCGGCGGCGCGGACCCGAACCCATTATAACGGCGTCGATCTCGACCGTTTCCAACCCGGCAAGAGGCCGCGCGAGCCGGGGACGATCCTTCATGTCGGGCGGCTGGTCGAGAAGAAGGGGACGGCTGACCTGATCGCCGCGCTGGCCGGGATGAGCGGCGTCCGGCTGGTGGTGATCGGCGACGGGCCGCTGCGCGCGCAGCTCCAGCGCCAGGCGGGCGAGCTGGGCGTGAAGGCCCAATTCCTCGGCTCGCAACCCGCCGATGAGGTCGCGGTCTGGATGCGCCGCGCCACCATCCTCGCCGCGCCCAGCCGCACCGCGCGCGACGGCGACGCGGAAGGATTGCCGAACGTGGTGGTGGAGGGCGCGGCCTCCGGTATCCCCGTGCTCGGGACGCGCCATTCCGGCATTCCGGAGGCGGTGGATGACGGCGTGACCGGCTTGCTGGTCCGTGAGGGCGATCGGGCCGGCCTCGCCGACCGGATCCGGACCTTGCTCGAAGGCGCGGATCTCAGGCGCGAAATGGGCTTCGCCGCGCGTTCGCTCGCCATGGAACGGTTCGACCGCGGGCGGCAGGCCGAAAAGCTCGAGGCGATCTATGACGAGGTCGCGGGACTCGCGGGCTGAGCGCCCCGTCAGCGGGTGCTCAACACGAACTGGTTGCCGTCCGGGTCCTTGAAGATGGCGAAGCTGCCCCAATGCTGCTTCGTCGGCGGCCCGACGAACTCGACGCCGCGCTCGGAGAGCTGGCGGTGCGTCGCTTCGACGTCGTCGCAGGCAAGGGCGCCGTTGAAGAAGCTGCCGATCCTCTCCTCCTGCCCCTCGGGCGTGAACAGGACGAAGCGGGTCTGACTGTTGCCGATGGCGAGCTCGATCCAGCGCTGCCTGTCGTTGAACGGCTGGTCCGACATCAGGGTGAAGCCGACCTGCTCCGTCCAGAAGGCGAGCGCCCGGTCCTGGTCGCTGGTCGGGATGGAGACGAATTTGACATGGGTGATCATGCGGCCCTCCTGCTGGTCACGCGCACTGTCCTGCGCCAACGGGCCGCGACAAGGGGTACGATAAACACTATAGTGCCCGGCATGACACGGACGGTGCCGCTGGAGCCCTATATCTGCGACGTGCTGATGCGCGATCTGGTCGGCCACGACCGAGCAGCCTCCGCCTTCCTCGTCTATCTCTGGCTCTGGCGGATGAGCCGGGGCGAGGGGCGGGAGCGGATCGGCGCCAGCCTGCAGACGATCGCGACGCAGACCGGGCTGTCCAAGTCGGCGGTGCAGGGGGCGGTGCGGCATCTGACACGGCGGCGGCTGATCGCCACGAGCCGCGCCGGGCCGACGACGGCGCCGGTCTACGAAGTGAAGGAGCCGTGGCGGCGAGTTAGCCACGAAGACTCTGAATGAGGAGAAACCAAAACCGTTCGGGCTGAGCTCGTCGAAGCCCTGGCCTTCCATCGGACTCCCCAAAAGAAGGACAGCCCTTCGACAGGCTCAGGGCGAACGGTGCGGGTTAGAACGCCTGCGCGAGGCGATTAAGCTTCGTCAGTTTCCCCGCCGCCGCTCTCGCCCCCGTCCCGCCACCAGGTCTCGATCTCGCCGTTGAGCTTGACCGTGACCGGGGCGCCGTGGCGGTCGACGGCCTTGCCGGCGGCGACGCGAATCCAGCCTTCCGAGGTGCAATATTCTTCCACGTCATCGCGCTCGCGGCCCTTGAAGCGGATGCCGACGCCGCGGCGCAGCGCCTCCATGTCGAAATGCGGGCTGCGCGGATTGTTGGAGAGGCGGTCGGGGGGAGGCGTAGCGGCCATCAGCGGGTGGTCCTTTGACCTGCGATCCAGTCGGTCACGAGCGCTTCCAGCACGTCGAGCGGCACCGAGCCGTTCTCCAGCACCACGGCGTGGAAGTCGCGGATGTCGAAGCGGTTCCCGAGCGCGGCGCGGGCACGGTCGCGCAGCTCCAGGATCTTGAGCTGGCCGATCATGTAGCTGGTCGCCTGGCCCGGATTGTTGAAATAGCGCTCCACCTCCTTGGTCGCGTCGCGGCGGGAGAGGAGACCGTTTTCCATGAAATAGTCGATCGCCCGCTCGCGGGTCCAGCGATAGCGGTGAATGCCGGTGTCGACGACCAGCCGGATCGCCCGCCAGAGCTGGGTCGAATACATGCCGAACTCGCTCATCGGATCATGATAGAGGCCCATTTCCTTGGCCAGCCCCTCGGCATAAAGGCCCCAGCCCTCGGCATAGGCGCCATAGCCGCCGAAGCGGCGGAATTTCGGCACGTCGGGCAGCTCCTGCGCCAGCGCGATCTGGAAATGGTGGCCGGGCGCTCCCTCATGATGGGCGATCGCGTCGACCTGCGGGCGCAGCACCTGGTTCATGTCGGCGAGGTTGACGTAGAAGATGCCGGGCCGCGAGCCGTCGGGCGAGGGGCGGTTGTAGAAGGCGACCGCCGCCGTCTCCTGGCGGAAGGCCTCGACCGCGCGGACCTCCAGCGGCGCGCGCGGCAGCCGGCGGAACCAGCGCGGTGCCGCCGCCATCGTCTCGGCGATCGCGCGGCGGCCGTCGGCGAGATAGGCTTCGCGGCCCGCCTGATTGTTCGGATATTTATACTCGGCGCTCTCGTTGATGTGCGCGAAGAACTGGGTGAGCGTGCCGGTGAAGCCGACCTGCGCCTTGATCCGCTCCATCTCCTGATGGATGCGCGCGACCTGCCTGAGGCCGACCTGGTGGATTTGCTCGGCGGTCATGCTGGTGGTCGTCGAGACGCGGAGGCGATGGGCGTACCAGGCGGCGCCATTGGGCAGGCTCCAGGCGCCATTGTTCAGGCCGCGGGCGCGGGGCTCGATCGCGGTGAGCGTCGCCAGCATCGATTCATAGCCGCGGCGGAAGGGGCCGAGCAAAGCCGCGCGGGCCGCGGCGATCAGCCGGTCTTTCTCCGCCTGCGGGACCTGGAGGCGGCCGACCTTGGTCCTGAAGTCAGCGAAGAGCGCGCTGTCCGGGCCGTCGGTGAAAGGGGCGCCGGTCAGCACGCGGCGGCCGTCCTCGCGCACCGGCGCGAAGTTGAAGGCCGGGGGGACGATGCCGAGCGCTGTCTGGCGGCGCATGTTGGCGCCGATTTCGGCCATCACCCGCTCGACTTCGCGAAGACGCGAGACATAGGCCTCGGCATCGGAGACGCTCTCGATCCGGTGATTGTTGATCAGGAAGACGGGGATGTTCCCCATCGGGCTGCCATTGTTGGTCGCGGGGAAATTGTACCAGCGCCAGCGCCAGGCGGCGCGATCGTCCAGCACCTCCTTTTCGAACAGCCGGAAGGAGAGGCGCCCCTGCGCGCTGAGCCGGGCCGGGTTGAAGCGGCGGCGCAGCTCGGCGAGCTGCCGCTCCTCGAGCGCGAGATGCCGCGCCCGATAGGCTTCGGTGTAATCGTTCAGCCGGTCGTAGAGCAGGCGGCTGCCGAGCTGGGTGAGCTGCTGCGGGTTGGTCGCATTCTGCTCGTCGAAGGCGGCATCGAGAAAGGCGGTGAGCCGGGCGTCCTCGGACTGGGCGGTGGCCGGCGTCTGACGGGGCGCGGCGGGCCGCTGGGCGAGAGCGATGCCGGCGGTCGCGGCGAGCAGGGCGGCGGCAAGCGGGAGATGGAGCTTCACGAGCGGAATTCCCCTGAATGGATGCCCGCTTCTTAGCGTCCCCGGCGGAGAGGTCCACCGGCCTGTGCCGGTGGACCTTCCGAACGGTTTCGCCGGATCAGGAATCGATCAGGCCATAGTCCTTGAGTACGGCGCCGCTGCCGACCGTGCCTGCGGTCGTGCAGACCCGCCCGATCTTGCCGCCCGCGGTCGGGGCTTGGAAGGCGAACCGGTCGCCGGCGCTGACGACGAGACCGGTCAGATTGGCGCCACTACCGGAGACCTCATAGGTGACGCGCTCGCCGCCCGAATAGGTCAGCCGGCGCTCGACCGGTACCGCCTCCTGGCCCGCATATTTGTTGGTGACGTTCGTGCCGAAATCGACGCCGTCGTCGATCAGGGCAAGCGTCCCGAATGCCTGGCCGGAGCCCATCACCAGCGCATAGGCGCCGTTGCCGTGCGACAGGATCGTCGGCCGGTTGAGCAAAGAGGTGCGCTTGCCGCCGTCGCCGAAGGCGGCCGACTGGATGCAGTGGTTGGCCGTCTCCGTCCCGGCAGTGCCGTAAACACCGCCGTCGATCACGGTGCCGTCGCCGCTTTCGATCTGGAAGTTCGCATAGCCGCCGTTCGACAGATTGTTGCCGGCGCACTCGCGGATGTCCTTGAACAGCGTGCGCAGCGCATTGTCGTTGACGTAGATGCCGCGCTCCTTGTTGCCGCTGTAGCGGCCGCCAATGACGCGCAGATCGGTGGTACCGCCGGCGCGCAGGCCCGAGAGGAAGCCGCTGGCGCTGCACTCCCTGATCTCGCCGCCATTCTGGTTGAAGGCCCGGATGCCGTAGAGCGGCGAGGCGGCGCCGGTGCGGCCGGCAACCTGCTCGAAGATGACGTCGGTCGGCCAGAGCGAGCCGTGCGCGTAGAGCGAGGCGTAGCCCGGCGCGGTGATCGTGGTGCTGGCCACGGTCTGGCTGGCCGAGACCGTATAGGTGCCGGTCCCGCCGGCGCCACTGCCGAGCGCGGTGATCGTGGTGCCGCCGGTGACGCCGCTGCCGGTCAGCGTGTCGCCGATCTTGAGCACGCCGCTGGCGACCGCGGTCACCGTCATCGTCGTGCCGGAGATCGAGGCGGTGAAGGACGAGGCCGCCTCGGCCCGCATGACATTGTCGCCGGTGCTGTCGGTGAGGATCAGGCTGCCGCTCGACGCGTCCGCGCTGGAGCCGTTGCGGAACGAATTTCCGGTCAGCGCGAAGGCGGCATCCTCCGCGCGGGCAAATTCGAAGCCGAGGTCGCCGGCATGGTGGACGAAGGCGGCATAGGTGGTCTTCAGCGCGCGCACATTGTCGGTCTGGATGGCGTAGCAGCCCGACAGGCGCACCGCATAGCTGCCGTCGTCGCCGCCGGCGTAGGTGCGGCTCAACTCGCCGAGCTGGATGTTGCGGATGTTGATGTTGTGCGGGTGGGTGGTGAAGCCGTCGCCGTTCAGGAAGTTGGTGCGGTTGACGCGCATGTAGGTGTCGGGTGAGCGGATCGCCATCACCCCGCCAACCTCGCCGCGCACGCCCCAGTCGAGTCCGACCCCGCCGCGCATCACGCTGCTCGACGGCACCTGGATGTTCTCGATCAGGCCGTGGCTGATATTGCCCTGGATCTGGATGCCGGGGGTGCCGGCCGCCTTGTCGCTCTCCAGGATCATGTCGCGGATCACGAAATGGCTGACATCATCGTCCACGGAGGGCAGGCCGACGGTTTCACCGTCGCCGTAGAGGACGCCGACGAAGATCGGAGCATGGCAGCCGGCCTGGCTGCCGGGCGAGCCGCCGCTAACCACCTGGATCGCGCCGTTATAGACCGCGCAATTGGAGTGCAGCTTGAGCCCGCAATCGTTCGCTGCACTGAGATTGGCGACGATCAACGCCGTGTTGAAATCGAGGCACACGCCATGCGGCAGGGTGATCTGGCTCATGGTGACGTGGGTCTTGCCCGCCATCAGCTGGACGACGCCCCCGCCGATCGCGTCCGCACAGGCGATCGCGGCATTGATCGCGGCAGTATCATCGGCGCTGCCGTCGCCCTTCGCGCCGAATTCGCTGACGCTGACGACCGTAAAGTCCAGCTGAACGAAGGTGATCGCGTCGGTGCCCGGCAGGACAGCGACCGCTCCGGCCACGCGCCAGATGCTGCTGAAAAAGGTCGCGCCCGAGGTCACGAGCAACTGGGTGCCGCCGGTCACCTCGCCGGCGCCGTCGAAATCGGTGGCGCGGGTCCAGCTGCCGGAGGCGGCGGTGTAGATGCCGTTCTGGGTGGCGGTGCTCTGGGCGCGGACCAGGACGCGGTCGCCCGAAACGAGGGCGACTCCGTCGATGGTCTGCAGGCCCGAAAGGGTGATGTTGCCCGTCGTCGCGGCGCGGACGGGTTCCTTGATGGCGAGATCGGCGGCCATGGATCATTCTCCTGTACTGCCCGACTCGGAATTGAGGCCGGGAACCAGGCTAGAACGATCTTAAATCCTACATTGCAACCAAATAGGTTCTAAAGTCGCCGCGCGCCGCGCTCCTGGGCCGCCCAGCACGGATCCCAGCTCGGCTCGGGGCCGAAGCGGGCGACGAGGAAATCGACCAAAGCGCGGACGCGGGCGGTAACGGCCCGGCCCGGCGGCATGACCGCGTGGAGGGCACCCTCCTCGATCGGGTAATCGAGCAGCACCGGTTCGACCGCGCGCCGCTCGAGTGCGGGAGCGGCGATGAAGCTGGGGAGCATGGCGAGGCCGAGCCCCGCCTCGGCGGCGGCAAGCAGCATGTCGCCATTGTTGCTGCGGAGAACGGGCGTGGTCCGCACCGTCTCCCAGCGGCCGTTCACCTGGAAGCGCCATTGCTCGTGCGCGTAGAGCAGGATCTTGTGGCTGGAGAGATCGGCCAGGCGTTCCGGGCGGCCGTGCGCCTCGAAATAAGCGGTGCTGCCGATCACATGCTTGCGCACCGGCGCGATCCGGCGGGCGATCAGGGACGAATCCTGCAGCTTCCCGATCCGCACCGCCATGTCATAGCCGCCGCCGGCGAGATCGACGGTGCGGTCCTCGAATTCGACGTCGAGCTCGACGCGCGGATGAGCAAGCGCGAAATCGGCCAGCGCCGGCGCGAGATGGGCGACCCCGAAGGTGAGCGGCGCGGTCAGGCGGATCGGGCCGGCGATCTGCGTCACCGCCTCGGCGACCACCTCCTCGGCCGCGTCCAGCTCGGCGAGGATGTTGGCGGCACGGGCATAATAAGCCTGGCCGATCTCGGTCGGCTGGGCGCCACGCGCGGTCCGGGTCAGCAGGCGGGCGCCGAGCTGCTCCTCCAGCCGCGCGACCCGGCGGGAGAGGACGGGCTTCGAGAGACCCATCCGCTCGGCGGCGCGGGCGAAGGAGCCGGTTTCGGCCACCCGGACGAAGGAGAGGACATCGACGATATCGGTGGACGAGCGTTGCATATTCCGAAACACCATAGTGCAGAATGGTTGGCTTCCGGTAACACATCTAGGCACTTATCTCCGGCTTCGCAACACAACGCCCGCTTTCACCCGAAGGGGAGATTTGAGATGAACATTCTGATCGTCAGCAGCAGCGCCAATGGTGATGCTTCCGTATCCAACGGCCTGGTCGGCCGCTTCGTCGACAGCGTCCGGTCGCACAATCCCGGCGCCAAGGTCATGCTCCGCGATGTCGGGGCCAACCCGCTTCCTCACCTGACCAGCGAAACCGTCGCCGCGATCAAGGGCCAGCCCGAGACGCCGGCGGAGCACGCGGCGCGTGAACTCTCCGACACTCTGGTGGGCGAGCTGCAGCAGGCGGACATGATCGTCATCGCCAGCCCGATGTACAATTTCGGCATGACCTCGACGCTGAAGGCCTGGTTCGACCATGTCCTGCGCGCCGGCGTCACCTTCCGCTACACCGAGAATGGCCCCGAGGGCCTGCTCAACGGCAAGAAGGCGGTGGTGATCGTGAGCCGCGGCGGCTTTTACAGCGAGGGCCCGGCGGCGGCGATGGACGGGCAGGAGCCGCACATCCGCACGATGCTCGGCTTCGTCGGCATTGACGACGTCACCTTCATCCGCGCCGAGAAGCTGGCCTTCGGGCCGGACGTGGCCGGGGCAGTGATCGAGGAGGCCGCGGCCGCGCTCGGCGGCATTGCCCGCGAGACCCTGCCGCTGGCTGCGTAAGCAAGGAACAACTCCTCCCCCCTGATGGGGGAGGTCGGGTGGGGGTGGCGTGTTCCCCCGAACAAACCCCCGACGCCACCCCGCCCCAAACCCCTCCCCATCAAGGGGAGGGGCCTCTACATTCGTGACAGGAGATTCCGAGATGATCGACGTCCGCAAATTCTCGTCGCTCGGCCATGCCGACCATGGCTGGCTCGATGCGCGCCACCACTTCTCCTTCGCCGATTATTACGATCCGGCCCGCATGGGCTGGGGCGCGATCCGGGTCTGGAATGACGACAGGATCGGGGCGAAGACCGGCTTTCCGCCGCATCCGCACCGCGACATGGAGATCATCACCTATGTCCGGACCGGCGCGATCACCCATCAGGACTCGATGGGCAATCAGGGCCGGACCGCGGCAGGCGACGTGCAGGTGATGAGCGCCGGCACCGGCGTCCGCCATGCCGAATACAATCTGGAGGACGAGGCGACGACTCTGTTCCAGATCTGGGTGCAGACCGACAGGCCGGGCGCCGAGCCCGGCTGGGGCGCCGCGAAATTTCCCAAGGGCGACCGGTCCGGGAAGTTCGTGACCCTGGCGAGCGGCTTTGCGGAGGATGGCGAGGCGCTGAAGATCAACTCGGCAGCCCGCGTGCTCGGCGCCACTCTGGCGAAGGGCGAAAGCGCCGAGCTGACGCTCGATCCGAGCCGGCACGCTTATCTGGTCGCGACGCAGGGCCCGATCGAGGTGAACGGCGTCCGCGCCGAGGCCCGCGATGGCGTGGCGATCACCGGAGTGGACAAGGTGATCGTCACCGCGCTCGAGGAAGCCGAGATCGTCCTGGTCGACGCGCGCTAGTCCGTCCTTCGATACGCGTCTTCCCCAGGCTCAGTCGCGACTCAGGATGAGCGGTGGAAGAATATCCGCTCATGCCGAGTAGGCATTGAGCCTGGCGAAATGCCGTATCGAAGCACCGTTTGGTCCACGCTATTCCCGCGGGCGGTTCGGATCCTGGCCCGGTTTCTCCCGCTCCACATAGATCGTCTTCGGCCCGGTCCCGCGAATCCACGGCACCAGGCCGAGCAGGCCGAGCAGACCGAGCAACCCCCAGGGGAAGCCGCCGCCGTCACGGTCATTGTCGGCGCGGGCGAAATTCTCGTTCGGATCGCCGAGGCCGTTCGGATAGGCCACATCGGGCGACAGCTCGATCGGCGCGGGCGGCGGCGGCGCGGCCTGCTGCACGGGCTGGTTGACCGGCGCGGTCTCCGGCGGCGTGGTCTCCGGCGGGGTCGTCACCACCGGCGGCGTGGTGGCCGGCGGATTGGTGGTCGGCGGCGGCGGGCCGGGCGGCGGCGGCGCCGGCACCGCGCCAGGCGCCGCTGTCCCGCCGGCGGGCGGCCGCGCGGCCGTGCCGGACGGCTGGGGGAAAGCCGGGCTGGCAGCGACTGCGAGGGCGATCAGCGAGGCGGAAACGAGTCTTGGCATTTGTGCGCTCCTGGAACGACTTGGCGCGAAAGGCCCTTTGTCGGGGACCTGCGGGCGCCGCTATGGCCTGCCCCTATATTCCGCCCGCCTTCTTGGGAAAACAAGTCGTCGCAGCGGCGGCGCCCCGCGCTTCCCACCGCCGCGCCAACAGGGCAGGATCATGGTCGTGGGGCGGGGCAGGTAGGCCGCGCCTGTGTGCGGGGACAAGTATCAGTGGCGATGTACGTGTATTCGACCGACGGCGTGCCCGTCGGCTTCGTCTTCGAAACCACCATTTACGATCTGACGGGCGAGCCGCTTGGGCGGATCGTCGGCTGCCGGGTGCATCGGTTCGACGGCACCTATGTGGGCGAATGGTTCCGCGATATGGTGGTGCGGCGGCCGCAGGGGCGGCCGCGGCTGATCCCGCCGGCGCCGGCGCCGGCCAGACGCCCGCCGGCGGCCAGCTCCTACAATCTGCGCGCAGTCGTCCAATACGGCTATGCCGATGCCTTCCACGATTTGCGGGAAACGGCGGGCGGCGGCGGCTTCTTCCGCGAGGCCGCGGAGTAGGGCGTCAGGCCTCACTGCGCAGGCAGGAAAAGGGGACAGTTACCAGTAACTGTCCCCAGTCGATTTTCAGGCGTCGCCGTTGCAGGTGACATGCTCGATGCGCTGCGCCGCGACGTCATAGCTCAGCGAGATCACGCCGCAACCCCCGTCCATGATCACGGGGAATTCGTTCTCCGCCACCCAGTGCCGCCCGGGCCGTTCGCCGGTCAGGTTCTGATAGACCGCCACCACCTTGCGGTAGCCGTCGTCGCGCGGCTGCCAGGCATAATAGCTGGCATAGGTTTCGAGCCGGCCCGCGCCCTCGGGCAGGCGGACCTGGCGCTCGATCTGGTCCATGAGCTCGATCCGCGCCTGTTCCTCGGTGTTCGGGGGTGTGGCCGGCTGCGGGGCATTCTGGTTGCCCTGCGCGGGCGCCTGCGCGCAGCCGAAGGCGAGGAACAGGGCGAGAAGCTGGAACGGCTTCATGGCGAGCACGATTATCCTCCCGCTTCGCTGCGAGCGCAAGCGGCGCTATCATGAACGGCGAAGGAGAAGATGGTGCGGACTTTGCTGCTGCTGCTGGCGCTTGCGGGCTGCACGGGTTCGGGACCGCCCGCGGGAACGAACACCGTCGGTCCCGAGCCGGGACCGACGCCGCCTCTGTCCGAAGAATATCGCGCCATGCTGAACGCGGTCGAGGCACCGTTCCGCGAACCCGGCACGGTCACCGCGCGGCTGGGCGAGGAGGTGTCAGTGGGCAATCTCCGCGTCCGTCCGCTCGCGATCCTGGAGGACACACGTTGCCCGATCGACCTCGACTGCATGCATGGCGGGCGCATCCGGGTGCGCGTTGCCGTGAGCGGTGTTGGCGAGACAGAGATGGACCTCTTCCGCATATTGCCCATAACCGGCGGCGACCCGCTCCGCCTCGTCGCGGTTGCCCCTCCCCGCTGGCATAGTCCACCGCCTGGCATCGACCCGAACGCTGCGCGGCGCTTCGGCTTCAGGAGAGGCCTGGCGGTTGAGGACGATCTTCGGGCGCCGCGGCCTCAATAGTCGCTCAGACCGCCGGCGCCCCGGCCCTTCGATGATGCCAGGCAAACACCGCCGCTGCCCCGCGGTGGGGGCGCCAGGGCTCCGCGAGCGCGCGGATCGCTTTCTCCGTGGGCCGGTCCTCGAGGCCGAGGATGACGCCGAGCTCGATCTGCACGGCGAGGTCGCCCGCGGGGAAGACGTCCGGGCGGCCTTCCGCGAAGAGCAAATAGATTTCGGCGGTCCAGCGGCCGATGCCCTTCACGCTGGTGAGCCGCGCGATCGCCTCCTCGTCGTCCGCGGGCAAGGCGTCGAAATCGAGCCGGCCCGACAGCACCTCCTCCGAGAGGCTGCGCGCATAGCTCGTTTTCTGACGGGAGAGGCCGGCGGCGCGCAGGCCCTCATCGCTGGTCCGGGCCATGTTGGCGGGATCGTGGACGCCGCCGGTCTGCACCTCCAGCTTGTTCCAGATGGCGGTGGCGGAGGCGACCGACACCTGCTGGCCGATGATCGCGCGGAGCAGGGTGACATAGCCGCGCTCGCCGGTGCGGGGTTCGGGCAGGCCCGCCCGTTTCAGCGCCGCCGCGAAGGTCGGCTCGATCGCGGCGAGCGCCCGCAGGCTCGTCTCAAGGTCCGCCGCTCCGATCCCCAAAATCCGCTCCCGTCTTGCGCTTGCGGCACGCGCCTAGCATAGGGCGCCGCTTACGCCTCCCATTTCTTGCTCTCAAGGATGCCCATGCCCAGCCTGACGATCGTGACCCGCGACGGCACCGAACGCATTGTCGAAGGCAGGGTCGGCTGGAGCGTGATGGAGAATATTCGCGACAACGGCTTCGACGAGTTGCTCGCGCTCTGCGGCGGTTGCTGCTCCTGCGCGACCTGCCACGTCCATGTCGATCCGGACTGGTTCGCGAAGCTGGGCGCGCGCAATGCCGACGAGGACGATCTGCTCGACACATCGGATCACAAGATTGCGCTGAGCCGGCTCTCCTGCCAGGTGCTCTACACCGCGGAGATGGACGGCCTCAGGGTGCAGATCGCGCCGGAGGACTAGGCCACGCTCGCCGCGTAGAGCGCCACCGCTGCCGCATTCGACACATTCAAGCTTTCGATGCCGGTGATCGGCAGCCGCGCCAGCGCGTCGCAATGCGTTTCCGTATTGTGGCGCATGCCCTCGCCCTCGGCGCCGAGCACGAGCGCCACTCGGGCGGGGCCGAGCGCATCGGCCAGAGTCACCTCCACCTCGCCGGTCAGTCCGATCCGCCAGAAGCCCGCGTCGGCGATATCGTCGAGGGCGCGGGCGAGATTGACGACCCGGACCCACGGCATTGTCTCCAGCGCGCCGCTCGCGGCCTTGGCGAGGGCGCCGGATTCGGGCGGGGCGTGTCGGTCCTGCGTCACGATACCGAGCGCGCCGAAGGCCGCGGCGGAGCGCAGGATCGCGCCGACATTGTGCGGGTCGGTCACCTGGTCGAGCACCAGCAAGGGCCGGCCGTCCTCGGCCGTGTCGAGCAGATCGGCGAGCAGCAAATCGTCCAGCCGCCCGACCTCGGCGACGATGCCCTGGTGCGGGGCGTCGCGCGGCACCAGCCGGCCGAGATCGGCGCCGTCGGCATAGCTGACCGGAATGGAGGCGGGGATGTCGAAAGCGGGCGCCGCCTCGCGCGTGACCCAGATGCGGTGGATGTGCCGCTCGGGATTGGCGAGCGCCGCGGCGACCGCGTGGCGGCCCCAGAAACGGGGGCGGTTCTCTGCCTTGGTCGCCTGCCGGGCCTTGCGTCGCATGGCGTTCCCCATGACGGGCCGGCCAGGGCCTTGCAAGCGTTGACAGGGCGCGACCCATTCGCCATGTGACCGCCTTCCCGAACGCCGGGCCCCTGGACAGGTGGCCGAGTGGTTAAAGGCAGCAGACTGTAAATCTGCCGGAGTTGCTCCTACGCTGGTTCGAATCCAGCCCTGTCCACCATCCCTCGCTTCTACCCTGCAAAAGCCGCGACGCATGAGGCGGCCGCCGGCCGGTCTCACACGCGCCGGATCGTTTCACCTCCGCCGAGTCTGGAAATTGGAAGAATCGTCCAGGTTCTGCTGCAGTGCGGCAAGCTTTGCGCCTTCTTTGGCTGTCCGGTTGTCAGGAGTGAATTCACCTCATACGTGACCTTCCAGAAGAGGTCGATCTACCCTTTCCGCGGGCGATCCGGTGCTGACCGCTTGAGTCCACGGATTAGGTAAATCTTCCACGATTGCCTGATTCCGGGGAAGGTTATGAGCAAGCGGCCGCAAGCGGCTTTGATCATGTCGGCGAATGCGCTGCTGGACGGCGCCGTCGTCTATTATGCCGCCGGCGGCGCCTGGTCACCGCAGCTCGCCGACGCGATCGTCGCGGTGAGCGAAGACGAGGCCGGGGCGCTGGAGGCGGCGCGCGCCGCCGCGGAGGCGTCGGGCGCGGTGGTCGAGCCGGAAATCCTGCCGGTGGGAACGGATGCGGCGGGGCGGATCGTCCCCAGCCATTATCGCGAGAAGATAAGGGCGCTCGGCCCGACGATCCGGCGCGACCTCGGGCCGCAGGCGCGCGGGGAGCATGACCATGTATCGTTATGACCAGTTTGATGCGGCGATCGTGAGGGATCGGGTGACGCAGTTTCGCGAACAGGTGGCGCGAAGACTCGACGGCTCGCTGACCGAGGAGGAGTTCACGCCGCTGCGGCTGATGAACGGCCTCTATCTGCAGCTCCACGCCTATATGCTCAGGATTGCGGTGCCCTACGGGACGCTGAACGGCCGGCAGCTGCGGCAGCTGGCGATGATCGCGGACCGCTGGGACCGGGGCTACGGCCATTTCACGACCCGGCAGAATCTGCAGCTCAACTGGCCGAGGCTGGCGGACGTGCCCGACATCCTCGCAGCACTCGCCGAGGTGGAGATGCACTGCATCCAGACCTCCGGCAACTGCATCCGCAACGTCACCGCCGACCAATTCGCCGGCGTCGCCGCCGACGAGATTGAGGACCCGCGGCCGACCGCGGAGCTGATCCGGCAATGGTCGACCTTGCACCCCGAATTCAGCTTCCTGCCGCGCAAGTTCAAGATCGCGGTGACCGGCGCCGCGCGAGACCGGGCGGCGGTGGCCGTCCACGATATCGGCATCCGCATCGTCCGGAACGAGGCAGGCGAGGTCGGCTATAAGGTCCTGGTCGGCGGCGGGCTCGGGCGGACGCCGATGATCGGCAAGACCATCCGCGACTTCCTGCCGCGGGGCGAGCTGCTCGCTTTCCTCGAGGCGATCATGCGCGTCTACAATCTCGAGGGACGGCGCGACAACAAGTACAAGGCGCGGATCAAGATCCTCGTCCACGAAATCGGCACCGACGCCTTCATCGCGCGGGTCGAGGAGGAATATGCCAGGCTGGACGGGCCGAGCGTCAATGCCGACCCGGCGGAAGTGGCGCGGATCGCGGCCTATTTCGCGCCGCCGACCTATGAGGCGCTTCCCCCGGTGTCGGAGAGCTTCGAGGCGGCGAAGGCGCGGGATCCGGACTTCGCCAGGTTCGCCGCGACCAACCTCTTTCCGCACAAGATGCCGGGCTACACCGCGATCACAGTCTCCGTGAAGCCGATCGGCGCGCCCCCGGGCGATGCGACCTCGGATCAGATGCGGGCGCTGGCGGACCTGGCCGAGCTTCACTCGGCGGACGAGCTGCGGATCACGCATGTCCAGAATGTGGTGCTGCCGCATGTGAAGCTGGACGACGTCCATGAAGTCTGGTCGGCGCTGGTCGAGGCGGGGCTGGCGACGCCCAATGCGGGGCTGATCACCGACATCATCGCCTGCCCCGGCATGGACTATTGCAAGCTCGCCACCGCCCGCTCGATCCCGATCGCGCAGGCAATCGCGACGCGGTTCGCCGATGCGGAGCGGCAGGCCCTGATCGGCGAGCTCGGGATCAAGATTTCCGGCTGCATCAACGCCTGCGGCCACCACCATGTCGGCGCGATCGGCATTCTCGGCCTCGATAAAGCGGGGGTGGAGAATTACCAGATCACGCTTGGCGGCGATCCGGGCGAGCAGGCCTCATTAGGCGAGCGGCTCGGGCCGGGGATCGGCGCGGATGCAGTGCCGGAGGCGATCGAGCGGCTCGTCGAAACGTATCTGGAGATCCGCGCGGGCAAGGACGAGGCTTTCATCGACACGGTCCGCCGCGTCGGCCTCGACCCGTTCAAAAACGCATTGCAGCCGAAGGAGGCCATCCTTGAAGCTGCTTGACCGCCATGGCTGGACGACCAGCGCGCTCGTGCCGGTGCCGCTCGAGGAGCTGGGCGACGGCGTCGCGCTGGCCGTCGGCAACACGCAAGATCTCGAAGCGCTGCGGCCGCTGCTCGGCCGGCTGGCGCTGATCGCGATCGACTTCCCGAAGTTCAGCGACGGCCGCGGCTTCTCTATCGCACGGGGGCTGCGCGCTGCGGGTTATAAGGGCACGCTCCGCGCCTCCGGGGTCTTGATCCCGGACCAGTTCGCCTTCGCCCTGCAGGTCGGCTTCGACGAGGTGGAGATTTCGGACGACCAGGCGGCGCGCCAGCCCGCCGGGCAATGGCTGCACGCACTCAGCCTGATCCACGATTCCTATCAGCAGGGCAGGGACGGAACGGCGTCGATCCTCGCCCGCCGGCGGGTGGTGGCATGAGCAACGCGACGCTCCCGGTCATTACCGGCGACACGCCGGCCGAGCGGCTGCTCTCCCTGCGCGCGGCGGCGCGGGGGCGGATCGTGTTCACGACCAGCTTCGGGATCGAGGATCAGGCGCTCACCCACATCATCGTCACGCGCGACATCGACATTGAGGTGGCGACGCTCGACACCGGTCGGCTCTTCCCGTCGACCTACAAGCTCTGGCAGCAGACGGAGGAACGCTACGGGCTCCGCATCCGCTCTTATCATCCCGACGCGCGGGCGCTTGCCGCCTGGGTCGCCGATGCCGGGATCAACGGTTTCTACAACTCGAAGGCCGCGCGGCTGGATTGCTGCAACATCCGCAAGGTCGAGCCGCTGGACCGGGCGCTCGAGGATGCCGCCGCCTGGGTGACGGGGCTGCGCGCGGACCAGTCCGACGAGCGTGGCGCGGTGCCACTGGCGGCGCTGGAACGCGATCTGGTCAAGGTCTCGCCCCTGTTCGACTGGACGCGGCAGCAGGTCCTCTACTTCTGCGAGATCCAGCAGGTGCCGGTGAACCCGCTGCACAAGCAGGGCTTCCCCTCGATCGGCTGCGAGCCCTGCACCCGCGCGGTGCTGCGCGGCGAGCCGGAACGGGCGGGCCGCTGGTGGTGGGAGCAGGATGAGGCGCGCGAATGCGGGCTGCATGTCGACGAATCCGGCCGACTGGTGCGGAGTAAAGCGGCATGAGCGAATTGCGCGCCCTGAAAACGACGCCGGCGCGGATCGCGCCGCTGGCCAGCTTGCCGCTCTTCCACAAGCTGGCGGGGCGCAAGGCGGTCGTCGTCGGCGCGTCGCAGGGTGCCTTGTGGAAGGCGGAGTTGCTGGAAGCGGCTGGCGCCGAGGTGCTGGTGCGACGCGACGGATGGACGGCAGCCGACCTGGACGGCGCGGCGGTGGCGGTGGCGGACATTGCGGACGACGGGGAGGCAGGGCGTTTCATCGAAGCGGCGCATGCGGCGGGGGCGGTGGTGAATATCATCGACCGTACCGAATATTGCGACGTCACCTTCGGCACGATCGTCAACCGCTCGCCGGTGGTGCTCGGCATCTCCACCGACGGCGGCGCGCCGATGCTCGGCCGGTCGATCCGGGCGCGGATCGAGGCAATGCTGCCGCGCGGGCTCTCGGCCTGGGCGGAGGCGGCGAAAGCCTGGCGGCCGCGGCTGAAACAAAGGATCGCGGGTTTCGCCGATCGGCGGGCTTTCTGGGAGCGCTTCGTGCGCCGTGCGTGGGCCGATGCGGACCGGGCGCCCGGCGAAGCGGATTTCCATGCGCTCGCCGACGGCGTGCAGGCGAAAGGCAGCGTCACGCTCGTTGGGGCGGGGCCGGGCGATCCGGACCTGCTGACCATGAAGGCGGTACGCGCGCTGCAAGCGGCGACGGTGATCCTCTATGACGATCTGGTCGGGCCGGAGGCTCTGGAGCTGGCGCGGCGCGAAGCCACGCGGATCGCGGTCGGCAAGAAGGGTCACGGCCCGTCCTGCAAGCAGAGCGAGATCAACGCGCGGATCGTCGCGCTTGCTCTGGCCGGCGAGACCGTCGTGCGTCTCAAGGGCGGCGATCCCATGATTTTCGGCCGCGCGACCGAGGAAATCGAGGCCTGCAAGGCTGCGGGCATTCCCGTCAGCATCGTCCCCGGCATCAGCGCGGCGCAGGGGGCGGCGGCGTCGCTCGGTTTCTCGCTGACCGAGCGGAAGGCAGCGCGGTCGGTTCGTTTCGTCACCGGCCACGGCGCGGACGGGAAGCTGCCGCAGGACATCGACTGGGCCGGCGTCGCCGATCCCGCGGTAACGACTGTCCTTTATATGCCGCGCAAAACGCTCGCCGAATTCGCGCGGGAGGCGCTGGAGCGCGGTCTCGATCCAGCCACCCCCGCTGCCGCCATTGCCTCGGCGACCCGGCCGGAGCAGACGCACGTCACCGGCACCATCGTCAACATCGCCACGCTCGCCCAAGTCCTTCCGGCCGGCGCGCCGGTCATCGTCATCATCGGCCGGGTCGCGCGCAATGCAGCGGCTGGCGGCCTGCAAAATCTGTTGAGTGAGGCGGCATGAGTGCGCGTTCGATGACCCATCTGGAAGAGCTCGAAGCGGAGAGCATCCACATCCTGCGGGAAGTAGTCGCCGAGACCGAGCATCCGGTGATGCTCTATTCGATCGGCAAGGACAGCGCGGTGATGCTGCACCTCGCGAAGAAGGCCTTCTATCCCGCGTCGCCGCCTTTTCCCTTGCTCCATGTCGACACGACCTGGAAGTTCCGGGCGATGTACGAATTGCGCGAGAAAGCCGCGCGCGAGGCGGGGATGGAGCTGCTCATCTATCGCAACCCCGAAGCGGAGGCGCGGGGCATCAACCCGTTCGATCATGGCCCGCTGCACACAGACATGTGGAAGACGGAGGGGCTGAAGCAGGCGCTGGACCATTACGGCTTCGACGCGGCCTTTGGCGGCGCGCGGCGCGACGAGGAGAAGAGCCGGGCGAAGGAGCGGATCTTCTCCTTCCGCTCGGCGGCGCATCGCTGGGACCCGAAGAACCAGCGGCCGGAGCTATGGAACCTTTACAATGCGCGCAAGGCCAAGGGGGAGAGCATCCGCGTCTTCCCGCTCTCCAACTGGACCGAGCTCGACATCTGGCAGTATATTTACGCCGAGAATATCGAGATCGTGCCGCTCTATCTCGCGGCGCCGCGCCCGACGGTGGAGCGCGACGGGCTGATCCTGATGGTCGACGACGATCGCTTCCCGCTGCGTGTGGGCGAGGTGCCGGTCGAGCGCTCGATCCGCTTCCGCACTCTGGGCTGCTATCCGCTCACCGGCGCGGTCGAGAGCGAGGCGGCGAGCCTGCCCGAGATCATCCAGGAGATGCTGGTCGCCACCACCTCGGAGCGCCAGGGCCGCGCGATCGACCATGACGGCAATGCCTCGATGGAGCGCAAGAAGCAGGAAGGCTATTTCTGATGGCCAGCGCTGCGCTCCGTCTGAATCCGGGAGCTCTGGAAACGGCGCGCGCCGAGGTCGACGCTTATTTCGAGGCGTTGCAGAAGAAGTCGCTGCTGCGCTTCCTGACCTGCGGTTCGGTCGACGACGGCAAATCGACGCTGGTGGGGCGACTGCTCTACGACGCGCATCTGCTCCTCGAGGACCAGCTTTCCACGCTTGAGCGGGAAAGCGCGAAGGCCGGCGCCGGCGAGGAGCTGGATTTCGCCTTGCTCGTCGACGGGCTGGCGGCCGAGCGCGAGCAGGGCATCACGATCGACGTTGCCTACCGTTTTTTCGCGACCGACAAGCGCAAGTTCATCATCGCCGACACGCCGGGCCACGAGCAGTACACCCGCAACATGGCGACCGGAGCCTCGACCGCCGATCTCGCCATCATCCTGATCGATGCGCGCAAAGGCGTGCTGCCGCAGACGCGGCGGCACAGCTTCCTCGTCCACCTGCTCGGCATCCGCCACATCGTGCTGGCGGTGAACAAGATGGATCTGGTCGATTACGACCGGGCGCGATTCGAAGCGATCGTTGCGGACTATCGTGCGCTCGCCGATGCGGTCGGCATCAAGGACTTCACCGCGATTCCGGTGGCGGCCAAGCGCGGGGACAATGTCGCGAGCCGATCGGCGGCGATGACCTGGTATGACGGGCCGGCTTTGCTCGATCATCTGGAGACGGTGCCGATCGAGGGCGCCTGCCCGGGCATCGCGCCGTTCCGGATGGCCGTGCAATGGGTGAACCGGCCGGGCCAGGAGTTTCGGGGCTATGCCGGCACCATTGCCAGCGGGCGGGTGCGGACCGGTGATGCGGTCGCGATCCTGCCCTCCGGGAGGATGACGCGGATCGCGCGGATCGTTACGGCCGGCGGCGATCTGGCCGAGGCCGGGGCCGGGCAGGCGGTGACGCTGACGCTGGCGGACGATGTGGATTGCTCGCGCGGCGACCTGATCGCCGCGGCCGGCGCCGCGACGGTTGCCGGGGCGCTCGACGCCAGCCTGGTCTGGATGAGCGAGGCGCCGCTGGCACCGCACCGCGCCTATTGGCTGAAGACCGGCGCACGGACGGTTTCCGCCACGGTCGCGGTCGGCGGGGTCGTCGCGGTGGACGGCAGCAGCGGCCGGGACGGGCAACCGCTCGCGCTTAACGATATCGGCGCAGTGCGGATCGCGCTGGACCGGCGGATCGCGGCGACGGCTTATGCCGACAGTCGCGCGCTTGGCGGCTTCATCCTGATCGACAAGGCGACCCATGCCACGGTCGGGGCCGGTATGATCGGCGGCTTTCCCGGCGCCGGGGCGATCGAGGCTCATGTCGAGCGCATCTTCTGGGTCTCCGGCGAGAGCGAGGCGGAAGCGCTTCGCGCCCGCTTCGCCGCGCAGGGCCGTTCGGCCTTCATCCTCACCGAGCCGGCCCTGCGCGATGGCCTGTGCAGCGATCTCGATCAGGGCGACAGCGTGGAGCTGACCCGGCGCGCCGCCGAGGTGGCGCGGCTGATGAGCGCCACCGGGGTGACGGTTATCGCGGCCTTTCCGGCCGCGTCCGGCGTCGTGGTTCCGGGCGCGCAGATCGGTCTCGATGCCGGCGCCGAGATCCCCGGCGAAGACTGGGTGATCTGAGATGAGTTGCGCGCCCCGTCCCGTTCGCGCTGGATCTTCGGACGGACGCAGATTCGTTTCGGCTGGGCGCTGCGCTATTGTCAACTATTTCAGTAGAGTATCTTCTCTCGCCGTCTGCAGTGAGTCGTTCCTCCAACCCCGAAAGGGCCAAGGCGATGCCTGACTTGCTCTCTCCGAAGCACGGAAAAACCGTGCGATCCGCGCCGGTCGACGCGGCGCTGGCGACGATCCGCGACTGTCTCGAAAATGTCCGCTTCGGCTCGATCGCGCTCACCATTCATGACGGCCGGATTGTCCAGCTCGAAGTGACCGAGAAGAAACGGTTGGCGACGTAGCCGCCGGCGGAACCCCTGCAGGAAGGTTTTTTGATGCCGGACCACAGTGCCTTCGGCCTGGTCGATTTGCTGCCGTTCATCGCCGTGGGCTTTGCCGCCCAACTCGTGGACGGCGCGCTCGGCATGGCGTTCGGCGTCATCTCGACGACCCTTTTGCTCAGTCTCGGCGTCACCCCGGCCAAAGCCTCGGCCGGCGTGCATACGGTCGAGACCTTCACCACCGGCGTTTCGGGGATCAGCCATATCCTGCACCGCAATGTCGACTGGCGGCTGCTCGCGCGCATCGCCATTCCGGGCGTGATCGGCGGCGCGCTCGGCGCGCATGTGCTGACCCGGATCCATGCCGAGGCGGCGCGGCCCTTCGTGCTCGTCTATCTCGCGCTGATCGGTCTCTATCTGGTCTGGCGCGGTGTGCATTTCCCGCCCGCGCAGCGGTCGCCGCGCGTGGTCGAGCCTTTGGGCCTCGCCGGCGGCTTTCTCGACGCCGCGGGCGGGGGTGGCTGGGGGCCGATCGTCACCGGCAATCTGCTCGCCCAGGGCGCCGACCCGCGCCGGACGATCGGCACGGTCAACACCGCCGAATTCCTCGTCACCTGCACGATCTCGGCGACCTTCATCACCGCGCTCGGCTGGGCCGCTTTCACCACCGCCACCGTCGGCCTGCTGATCGGCGGCGTGCTCGCCGCGCCGTTCGGCGCCTTTGCGGTGAAAAAAGCACGGGCGCGGGTGCTGCTTGTCGCCGTCGGCGTGCTGCTGACCTGTACCAGCCTCTGGGGGGTTTATCAGAGCCTCACGCGCTGAACCCCGGGCTGTTCCGCGCTGCCGCAAATCCGATCTTCAGATCCTCGATCAAATCCCCGGCTTCCTCCAGCCCGACGGACAGGCGCAGCAGATCCGGGTGGATGCCGGCCCCGGCCTGCGCCTCCGGCGGCATGCCGCGATGGGTCATCGTCGCGGGGACGCAGATCAGGCTGGCGAAGCCGCCGAGCGAGGAGGCGAGGGTGATCAGGGTGAGGCTTTTAAGGAAGGCGGCGGTGTCGCCTTGCACGCGGAAGGCGATCATGAAGCCGGGGCCGGATTGCTGGCGTTCGGCCAGCGCCTTGTCCGGATGGGAGGCGAGGCCGGGATAATAGACTTCGCGGACACCGGGCTGGTCGTCGAGCCAGGCGGCGACCGCCTGCGCCGTCGCCTCCTGTCGGTCGACGCGAAGCGGCAGGGTGCGCAGGCCACGGAGGATCTGGCTGGCGTCCATGGCCGAGCCGCTGAGCCCGGCCGCATTGGCCCACCATTGCAGCGTCTCCACCAGCGCCGGATCCTTTGCCAGCAAGGCGCCGCCGAACAGATCGGCATGGCCGTTCAGGGCCTTGGTCGTGGAGTGGAGGACGAGGTCGCAGCCCAGCGCCAGCGGCTGCTGGCGGAGCGGCGTCGGCAGGGTGTTGTCAGCGATGACGAGCGCGCCTGCGGCCTTCGCTTCGGCGGTGCGTCTGGCGATGTTGACGAGGCGGAGCAGGGGGTTGCTCGGCGTTTCCAGCCAGACCAGGGCCGGCCGCTGCGCCAGCGCCGCAGCGAAGGCGGCATCGTCCTTCTGGTCGACGAACACCGCCTGCAATTTGCCCCGGTCGGCCAGGCCCTGGATCAGCCGGTAGGTGCCGCCATAGCAATCGTGCGGCGCTACCACCATCGCGCCCGCGCGCAGGAGCAGCAGCGCGAGCAGGGCGGCGGACTGCCCGCTATTGGTGACAACGCCGCCCGCCGCGCCCTCCAGCTCGGCCAAGGCGTCGGCGAGCAGGTCGCGGTTCGGATTGACCGTCCGTGAATAATCATAATCCGGCCTGGTCTCCGCGTCAGCCCACCCGAACGTGTCGGAAACCTGGATCGGCGGCACCACCGAACGGCGCCCCGGATCGGCGGCGACGCCGGCGGAGGCGACAATCGTCGCGGGGCTGCGCGACTTCGTCATTGCAGGAACGGGACGATCAGGGCGGAGACGGCCGCGGCTTCCTTCAGGAACATGTCGTGGCCGTAGAGCGAGGGCAGCAAGGCGAGCCGGGCGGCGCCGGCCAGATCGTCGCGCAGCGCCCGGAGCTGCTCCGGCGGAACGAGCTGGTCGGTCTCGGCGCCGATCAACAGCACGGGCTGGGGGATGGCCGCCGGGTCGATGCGGTGGCGGTCGATCGAGGCGGAGAGCGAGAGGAACCGCTCGGGCGTCATCACCCGCCGAAAGGCTTTGCCGCGCGCGCGCAAATAAGTGCCGGGCTCGGAATGGCAGAGTGCATCCTCCTCGCCGATCCCGCCGGCGAAGCGCGCGGCGAACTCGTCGGGCGTGCGGTAGGTGAGCATGGCGAGGCCGCGGGCGATGGAGAGCGCCTCGTCGGCCTCGCCATTCTTGAGCCCCAGCGCGACGACGCGGCGCTGCAGCTCGCGGACCGCGGTCGAGGCGGGGTGCGGTTCCGCGCCGGCGGAAACGGCGACGATCCGCTCGACACGGTCCGGATAATGCTGGCCGAAGGCGAGCGCGGTCATGCCGCCGTAGGAGGCACCGACGAAGGCGAAAGCGCGCTCCACCCCGATCGCGTCAAGCACGGCGGCGATCGCGGCCGCCTGATCGGCGGTGGTCGGGGCGCGGCGGCCGCGCCGGTCGGCGATGAAATCGATGCCGAGAATGCGGAAGCGGGTCGGGTCGGCGGCGCAGCCTTCGCCGGCCACGCCCGGCCACCAGTCGCAGGGAAAGCGGTGCGCGGAAATGCCGCCGAGCACGACGATCAGCGGCGCCCCTTCCGGCCCGGCGAGGCTTGCACCGATGCCATCGCCGAAACGGGCCAAAGCCGGCGGCAGCGCCACCTCGAACGGCAAGGCGGCGCAGGAGGGCTGCGCAATGAACCGGGTCTGGACAGACGACAGCTCCATCTTCACTCCTTTTCCCCGAGGGTGAGATGCTGCCGTGTGACCCGCTTGGTTGCCGGACCGGCCGCATCGTCCCTTCGGGGACCGCCACCTTGCCCGGGGAGGCAGGTTGGCGTGGGCACAGGGCCCACTCTTGATGCATCGCGGTGCATCCTAGGATGCATCGCTTACCAATTCCCTATCATGCGGACGGCCCTTGGCAAAGATTTTCTGCGTCCTAAGAGCGGAGGCATGTCGCCCGCCGATTTTGCTGCCTTTGCCGTCACGCTCGCGGACGCCGCGCGCACGGTGACTTTGGGCGCGGCCGATCGCGTGGCGGAGAACAAGAATGCGGACGGGACCTACGATCCCGTCACCGCGGCGGACCGCGCGGCGGAGCGCGTGATCCGGGCGCTGATCGGGCAGGCCTTTCCCGAGCACGGCATAGCCGGCGAGGAGTTTGGTGAGAAAGCGGGGGCCGGGCGTTTTGTCTGGAGCCTCGATCCGATCGACGGAACGCGGGCATTCATCTGCGGGCTGCCGAGCTGGACCACGCTCATCGCTTTGCTGGAGGAGGGCGAGCCAATTGTCGGGCTGATCGACGTGCCGGTGCTGGACGAGCGCTATCTCGGCTATGCGGGCGCGGGCGGGCTGAAGGCGAGCGATTGCCGGCGGCTGGCGGAGGCGCGGCTTTCGACCACCGATCCCTGGCTCTTCGCCGGCGCGGAGGCCGACGGCTTCGAGCGGCTGCGCCGAGGCGCGCGGGTGACGCGCTGCGGGCTCGACGCCTATGCCTATGCGCGGCTCGCGGCGGGGAGCATCGATCTGGTCGCGGAATCCGGCCTGAAGCCGCACGATTACAATGCGCTGATCCCGGTGGTGCGCGCGGCCGGCGGGATGATCGGCAACTGGCGCGGCGGGAATGACTTCAGCGACGGCCAGGTGCTGGCGGCGGCGACGCCCGCGTTGTTCGAGGAAGCGGTGCGGGTGCTATCCCGATAAACCCTTCCCTTGGTGGAGGAGGGTAGGGTTTCGGGCGCTCGGGATGATTCTCGGATGCCGAACCCCTCACCCCAACCCTCTCCCCGCCGGGGAGAGGGGCTATTTGTGCCTCTCCTCAAGCACCTTCGCCACCTCGTCCCAGCCGAAGCCCCTGGCCTCCATCAGCACGGTGAGATGGTAAAGCAGGTCCGCGGCCTCCTCGGCGCAGCCCGCGGCGTCGCGGCCGGCGCCCGCCAGCGCCAGCTCCACCCCTTCCTCACCCACCTTTTGGGCAATCCGCTGCGGTCCCTCGGCGAGCAGGCGCGCGGTGTAGCTCTCCGCCGGACCGGCCTGCGCGCGCTCGTGGACGATACGGGCGAGCTTGCCGAGGAAGCCGGCGCCCGACGGCCCGTCCGCGCCGAAGCAGCTGGTCGTGCCGAGATGGCAGGTCGGGCCCTCCGGCACGGCGCGGACAAGGAGGGCGTCCTCGTCACAATCCGCCAGCACCGCCTTGACCGCCAGTCGGTTGCCGCTTGTCTCGCCTTTCTGCCAGAGCCGGCCCTTCGAGCGGCTGAAAAAGGTGGCGAAGCCGCTCGCCAGCGTCGCCTCGAGCGCCGGGCGGTCCATATAGCCGAGCATCAGCACCTGACCGGTATCGGCATCCTGCACGATGGCAGGCAGCAGACCATCCAGCTTCGCCCAGGCGAGGGCGTCGAGGTCGGCGGCGGTCAGGGGCGCGTTTCGATCCCGCATGTGGCGAGATACTCCTTGAGCTGAGGGACGGGGATGAGCCGGTCGTGGAAGACGGTGGCGGCAAGCGCGCCGCTGCAGCCCGCCTGGAAGGCGTCGCGGAAATGCTCGGGCGCGCCGGCGCCGCCCGAGGCGATGACGGGGACGCCGACGGCTTCGATCACCGCGCGCGTATGCGGCAGATCGTAGCCGGTGCGGACGCCGTCATTGCGCATACAGTTCAGCACGATCTCGCCGGCGCCGCGCTCGGTGGCTTGCCGGACCCAGTCGAGGGTGCGCAGGCCGGTGTCGCGGGTCGCCTCGACCTTGCCGGTATATTGCTTGACCCGATATTCGCCGCGGTCGGCACAGGAATCGACGCCGAGCACGACGCACTGGCTGCCGAAATCCCGCGCCAGACGCTCGATCAACGACGGGTCGGCAATGGCGGGCGAGTTGATCGAGACCTTGTCCGCGCCCGCTTCGAGACAGGCCGCGGCCTCGTCCCGGCTGCTGATTCCGCCCGCCACCGCGAAGGGGATGTCGATCACCTCGGCGATCCGGCGCACCCAGGCGGTGTCGAGGCTGCGGCCCTCGGCGCTGGCGGTGATGTCGTAGAAGACCAGCTCGTCCGCGCCCTCGTCACGATAGCGCAAAGCGTGCTCGACGATGTCGCCGACGTCGCGATGGTCGCGGAAGCGGACGCCCTTCACGACGCGGCCGTCGCGCACGTCGAGGCAGGGGATGATCCTAGCGGCCGGCAACTCGAATCGCCTCCCCGAGCGTAAATTTCTGCTCCCACAAAGCCTTGCCGATAATGACGCCTGCCGTGGGGAGACCTGGCAAATCGTCGAGCGAGGCGATGCCGCCCGAAGCCTGGATGGCGAGGTCTGGCAGGCGCGCGACCGCCTCGGCGAGCAATTCCAGATTGGGGCCGCTCATCATCCCGTCCCGGCCAATATCGGTGACGAGCAGGTGCCGCGCGTCGGGGTAGAGATCGGCCACCTCCCAGAGCGTGAGACCCGAGGTCTCGGCCCAGCCGGCGGTCGCGACCATCGGCACGCCCTCCACGATGTTGACGTCGAGCGCGAGCGCGATCCGGTCGCCGCCGAAGCCGCCGATGAACTCACGCACCGCCTGCGGCTGCTGCACGGCAAGGCTGCCGATGACGACGCGGCCGACGCCGGCCTCGAACATCAGCTCCAGATGGGCGCGCTCGCGAAAGCCGCCCGCGACCTGGAGCTGCAGCGGTGCATTGCGGGCGAGTTCGGCGATCAATTCGTGCTGGCGCGGACTGCGGTCGCGGGCGCCGTCGAGGTCGACGACATGGGCCCAGGCCGCGCCGGCTGCGGCGAAACCCGCCAGCGCCTCGGCCGGATCGGTGAGATAGCGGGTGACGGCATCGAACCGCCCCTGCGACAGCCGCACGCAGCGGCCGCCGAGCAGATCCATGGCCGGATAGATCAGCATGCAAGGAAGGCCTTGAGGAAGCGCGCGCCCGCGGCACTGCTCCGCTCCGGGTGGAATTGCGCGCCGAAGACGTTGCCCTTGCGGATCGCGGCCGGGATCGGGCGGCCATAGTCGGCAGTGGCGATGCTGTGCGCGCCGTCGTCGCAGGCAAAGCTGTGCGCGAAGTAGACATAATCGCCGGTTTCCAGCCCGGGGGCGTCACCGCGCGTATCGAGGCGGCTCCAGCCCATATGCGGGACCGGGCGGCCCGGCGCTGGCTCCAGCCGGCGCACCCTGCCCGGGATCAGGCCGAGGCAGGCGGTGTCGTCCTCTTCGCTCGCCTCGAACAGCAATTGCATGCCGAGGCAGATGCCGAGCAAGGGCCGGTCCAGCCCGGTCAGCGTCTCGTGCAGGTCGAATGCGTCGATCCGGCCCATCGCATAGCCCGCCGCGCCAACGCCCGGGAGGACGGCACGCTCGGCGGCCGCGATCGCAGCGGGATCGGCGGTGCGCACCACCTCCGCCCCGAGCCGCCGTAATGCGATCTCGATCGAGCCGATATTGCCATAGCCAAGGTCGACCAGAGCGACGGTCATTGGACTCCCTCCCCGTGGAGGGGGAGGGCAGGATGGGTGTGTCGGGCGCTGGAAGGTCGTTTCCAACCGCCGAACCCTCTCACCCCGACCCTCTCCCCGCCGGAGAGACGGGGTCTTGGGCCGGCTATCTTCGACATCACAGCACGCCCTTCGTGCTCGGCACCGCCCCCGCTCCAGCGCCGTCGCGCGCCACGGCCTGGCGCAGCGCCCGCCCGAAGGCCTTGAAGCAGGCCTCGGTCTTGTGATGGTCGTTCTCACCGGTCACCCGCACATGGATCGCCGCGCCGAGACTGTCGGCGAAGGAGCGGAAGATGTGGGCCGTCATCTCCGTCGGATAGGCGCCGATATGGCTGGCGGCGAAATCTCCTTCGAAGACGCTGTACGGGCGGCCCGACAGGTCAATCAGGACCTGCGCCTCGGCCTCGTCCATCGGCAGCGAGAAGCCGAAGCGGCCGATGCCACGCCGGTCCGCCAGCGCCCTGGACAAGGTCTGCGCGAAGGCGATGGCTGTATCCTCGAGACTATGGTGCGCATCGATCTCCAGATCGCCCTCGCAGGCGAGGGTGAGCGCGAAGCCGCCATGGGCGGCGACCTGGTCCAGCATATGGTCGTAAAAGGGGATGCCGGTGTCGATCCGGCGCGGGCCGTCCGCGTCGAGGTCCACGGCGACGGCGATTCGGGTTTCCTTCGTGTCCCGCACTGTCTCGGCGCGGCGGGCGGGCTTTGCGCGGGACGCGATGCCGAAGGCAGCGAGCGCGGCGTCGTTCTCCGCCTCGGTGCCGATGGAGAGGCGGATCCCGCCGGGCGCCGCATTGGGGCGGAAGCGGACCCGGATGCCGAGCGCGCGGAGCTTCGCCGCCAGCGCCTCCGGCTCCTCCACTTCGAGGAAGAGGAAATTGCCGCCGCCGCTGCGTATCGATTTCACCAGGGGCGAAGCGAAAAGCAAAGCCGCGATCCGCTCGCGGTCCGCCTTGATCCGTTCGATCCGCTCCTGATGGACCGGGCGGCGCGACGGGGAGAGGGTGGCCAGAGCGGCCTCGATGCTGAGGCTCGGCAGCGGGTAGGGGGGCAGCGCGCGGCTGATCAATTCGATCAGCGCCGGCGTGCCGATCGCACAGCCGACGCGGGCTCCGGCGAGGCCGTAAGCTTTCGACAGCGTCCGCAGCACGACGAGATTGTCCCGGCGCGCGGCCTCGGCGGCGAGGCTCGGCTGGTCCGAGAATTCGATATAGGCCTCGTCGAGGACGATCAGCGTCTCCGGCAGCGCGTCCGCGACCCCGAGGATGTCGGCGGGCGCGACCGGATTGCCGGTCGGATTGTTCGGCGCGCAGAGGAAGGCGAGCTTCAGCTTCGCCTCGCCGCCCACCGCCGCGAGGAAGGTGTCCGGATCGAAATCGAAGTCGGCGTCGAGCCGAGTCTCGATGACCCGCGCGCCCTGCAGACGGGCGAACTGGGCATAGGCGGAAAAGGTCGGCTGGCAGACCGAGACCGCGTCCTCGCCCGGGCGGCAGAAGCTGCGGACCAGGATGTCGATCGCATCGTCGGCGCCGCGGGTGACGACGAGGTTCGGCGCCTCCACCCCGTAGAGCGCGGCCATGACGGCGCGCAGCTGCGCGGGCTGGGGCTCGGGATAGCGGTTGACGCGTGCCGCCAGCCCGCCTTCGACCAGCGGCGCATAGCCATTCTCGTTGGCGTCGAGCCGGATCGCGTCGGGCGCGAAGTCGGCATTGGCCGCGGCCGAGACGTCCATCGGCGGCAGCGCCAGGACTTCCGGGCGGGCGAGGCGGGTGGGCAGGCTCATGCGGCGGCTCCCGCGAGGCGCGCATCGGCGGCGCGGGCATGGGCCTCGAGCCCTTCCAGCCGGGCGAGCGCGGCCGCCGGTGCGGCGAGGCGGCGGGCGGCCTCGTCGGTCACCGACTGGACGCTGATCGCCTTCAGGAAGGTGAAGACCGAAACGCCGCTCCACGCGCGCGCCGCGCCGTCGGTGGGAAGGACGTGGGATGAGCCGGCGAGATAGTCGCCGAACGTCTCGGCGGCGTGGTGCCCGGCGAAGATCGCGCCGGCATTGTCGATGCGTGCGACGAGCGGCTCGGGGTCGTCCACCGCGAGGGCGAGATGCTCGGGCGCATAAAGGTTGGCGACTTCCGCGGCCTGTTCGAGGCTGTCGGTGAGGATGATCCGCGCATTGGCCAGCGAAGCCAGGGCGATCTCCGCGCGGGGCAGAGCGTGGGCCTCCGCCTCGATCCGGGCGGCCACTGTATCCGCGACGGCGGCGGAGGGGGTGGCGAGGATTACCTGGGCAGAGACGTCATGCTCCGCCTGGCTTAGCAGGTCGGCGGTCACCAGCGCCGGATCGGCGCTGTCGTCGGCGATCACCAGCAATTCGCTCGGTCCCGCCGGCACGTCGATGGTCGGGCCGCCGGGCAGCGCAGCGAGCTGCGCCTTCGCCTCCGCCACCCAGGCATTGCCGGGTCCGCAGATTTTGGCGACGCGCGGGATCGGGCCGGCGCCGAAGCCGAGTGCCGCGATCGCCTGGGCGCCGCCGACCGTCCAGATCGCCTTGATCCCGCACAGGTCCGCGGCGAGCGCGATGACCGGATCGAGCCCGCCGTCGGGCCGGGGCGGGGTGACCGTGACGATCTCGTTCACGCCCGCCGCCCGCGCCGGAATGGCAAGCATCAGCAGGGTCGAGAAAAGCGGGGTGTTCCCGCCCGGAATGTAGAGGCCGACCGGGTCGATCGGCCGCCAGAGCTTGCGGACGCCGAGGCCCGGCATGGTCTCGACTGCATGTTCGGCGGGGAGGCTGATATTGTGGAAGACGGTGATGTTGCGGTGCGCGAGATCGATCGCGCGCAATTGCTCCGTGGAGAGTGTCCGCCGCGCCTCTTCGGCGAGCGGGGCGACCGGCACCAGCGCCGGCGCCGCCCCGTCGATCCGCCCGGCCTGCTCGACCAAAGCGTCCCAGCCCCGGTCGCGCACGTCCTCGACGATCGCGCGCACCGCCGCCTGCAGCGCGGGGTCGCGGCGCTGCCCGGGACGCGCCAGCGCGGCCTGCCGCGCCTCGGCCGTCAGCGAGGACCAGTCGAGCCGCCTCACATCATCATCTTCTCGATCGGCATGACCAGGATCGCCGAGGCGCCGGCCGCCTTCAGCGTCTGCAGCGTCTCCCAGAAGACCGATTCCTTGCAAACCGCGTGGACGGCATAATGGCCGGGCGTGCCGGCGAGCGGGACCACCGTCGGCGCCTCCGCGCCGGGCAGCAGCTCGGCGATCCGCGCCAGCGCCTCCTCGGGCGCGTTCAGCATGATATATTTGCTCTCCTGCGTGGCGAGCACGCCCTCGAGCCGGCGCAGCAGATTCTCGCCGAGCTCCGCCTTTTCCAGGGTGACGGGACGCAGCGTCCGAACCAGCACCGCCTCGCTCTCCAGCACGATGTCGGTCGGGACGAGGCCGTTCGCCTCCAGCGTCGCGCCGGTCGAGACCAGGTCGCAGATGAAAGGGGCAATGCCGAGCCGGGGCGCGAGCTCCACCGCGCCGTTCATCTTCACCACGCTCGCCTCGATGCCATGCCCATCGAGGAAACGGCGGACGAGACGGGGATAGGAGGTGGCGATGCGGCTCCCCCTGAGCGTCTCCGGCCCGCGATAGTCGGTCCGCTCGGGCGCGGCGATGCGGAGCGCGCAGCGGCCGAAGCCCAGGCTGGCCAGGATCTCGAAGCGCGCCTCCGGCTGGTCGAGCGCGAATTCCTCCAGCACGTTGCGGCCGACCATGCCGAACTCGCAGACGCCGTCGGCGACGAAGGTCGGGATGTCGTCATCGCGCACGAACATCAGGTCGATGGGGAAATTGTCGACCCGCGCGGTCAGCGAATTCTTGCCGTTCTGGATGCGCAGGCCGGCATCGCGCAGCAGATCGCGGCTGAGGTCGGCGAGCCGGCCGGACTTCTGGATCGCGATGTGCAGCCTGTCCTTGTCAACCAGCATCGGCCGCATCCCCGAGCCGGTCGAGCGCCATCCGGTAGCCGAAATTGCGCTCCTGCTTCAGGAAGCGGGCGACGCGGACGATGGTGGTGGTGGAGACGCCGGTGGCGTCGTGAATCTCGCGATAGGTGAGATCCGTTCCGTCGAGCAGGCGGGCGACGTGCCAGCGCTCGGCGAGGGTCCGGATCTCCGCCGGCGTACAGAGATCGGCGAGCAGATGCGCGACCTCTTCCGCCGTGTCCGGCGTCAGCAGCGCCCGGCACAGATCCGCGGCCAGCGTGTCGAGATCACGCGTCGGCGCGACCTTGGTCGTCGTGGTGGCGAGCATGCGATTTGTTCCATCGTATTAATACAATGGAACGCGCTCTAATGCCTGATTGCACGGGATGCAAGCGTAGTAGCGTCATGAAACAAGGCATGTTGGGGGCATGCTAATGCATTGACACCTGCTAATAGGTTTGCATATATCCCTGGATCGGGAGGCGGCGAATGACGCGCGACGTAACCGGCGAGCTCGGCAGACGCGAGCGGCAGATCGTCGAGATCATCTATCGCCGCGGCAGCGCGACCGCCGCGGAGGTCCTGGCCGATCTGCCCGATTCGCCGACCTATTCAAGCGTCCGCGGCATGCTTCGGCATCTCGAAGGCAAGGGATACCTCCGCCACGAGCGCGATGGCCTGCGCTATGTCTATCTGACGACCACGTCGAAGACGGACGTGCGCGCCTCCGCGCTGTCGCATGTGGTCAAGACCTTCTTCGACAACAGCCTGCCGAGCGCGGTCGCGACCCTGCTCGAATCGCGGCCGCTGACGCAGGCGGAATATGAACGTCTTTCACGCTTGCTGGACGAAGCGCCGCGCGAGGACGAGGCGTGACGGCCGCGCCGTTCCTCTCCGGCGCCGTCTGGCTCGAACTGGCGCTCCGCGGTACCCTGCTGATCGGGGCCGCCTGGGCGGCGGCGGCGGCGCTGCGACGGACCGGCGCGTCATCCGCGACGCGGCACATGGTCTGGCTCCTCGGCATCGCCGCCTTGCTGGCGTTGCCGCTTCTCCGGTGGTTGTTGCCGCCGCTGCCCCTGCCGGTCCTTGGTCCGGAAGGCATGGCCGTCGCGACGACGGCGCTCCCGCTGCCGGCCGCCACCCCGTCCGTGGAAGCAGGCGGGCCGGGATGGGAGGGCCTGCTTCTCGCAGTCTGGCTGCTCGGCGCCGCGGCGGTGCTGCTCAGGTTTGCCTTTTGCCGCCGCCTTGTCGCCATGCTCTGGCGCGAGTCCGACCCCGTTCCGGAGGCCGCCTGGCAGGACATGCTGTCCCGGGCGCAGCGCGAACTGCGCCTGACGCGCCCCGTCATGCTCCGCATCGCGCGTGGCCCGGCCATGCCCATGACCTGGGGCACGCTGGTGCCGAAAGTGCTGCTGCCCGCGGAGGCCGGCAAGTGGTCGCCTGAGCGGCGCCGCCTCGTTCTGCTCCATGAGCTCGCCCATGTCGCGCGCCACGACAGCCTCAGCCGGTCGGCGGCGTCGCTCGCCTGCGCGCTCTACTGGTTTCATCCGGGCGTGTGGCTTGCCGCGCGACGGCTGCGGCTGGAACAGGAATGCGCCGCCGATGATCGCGTGCTGGCCGCGGGTGCCGCGCCGCGAAGCTATGCCGCCAGCCTGCTCGAGCTTGCCCGGCGCGTAGGGGAAGAGTCCCGGCCCGATCATGCGGCGGCGATGGCCGGGGCGTGCCAGCTGGAGCGGCGGCTGGTCTCGATCACGACGCCGGCGCAGCGGGGGGAGCCCGGCCTCACATTCCTCGCCGTCGCGGTCGTGATCGCCACCGCCCTGATGCTGTCAGTGGCCACCGGCATTCCGGTGAGGCCATTGCCGCTGCCGCCCGAGCCGTTCTCAGGCGAGGCGACGCCCGGCACGATCCCCGCCCCGGCCCCGACCGGCGACGTCGCGGAGTCGATGTCATTGCCGACGCGCGGCACCATCGCACCGCGCACGGAGGATCGCCCGCGGGAGGTTCGCGACGCCGTCCCGTTGCATCGGCCCGCAGCGCTGTCGCCGCAGCTCGACCCGCGCACCCGGGGCAATGCGGCGCAGCCGGCGGTCCCGGTAGAGACCGCGCCTCCTCCGATCGCAGCGGCGCAGGCCGCCCGGCCTCCCCAGCGCCAGCTCGCCGTCTATGGCCCACAGCTGCCGCCGCCGCTCCCCGCGGGACGAGAATCCGACCCGCGGATCCCGGCGGCCCTCAGACCGGGCAATTTGGGCAGCAGCGCCTATCGGAGCCAGCCCGGAAGCCGGAGCTTTATTCGGTTCGGGGCGCAGCCGACGCGGCCCGACGTGACGCTGTGCGGAGGCGGTCGCGAGATATGTTTCGGCACATCCAGGTAAATGTGAGGACGGAGAGTGATATGCGTACCATTGCCCTTTCAACATTTACTGCCGCTGTATTTCTGGCCGCGACCCCGGCCGCGGCGCAGGACAGTCGCCCGGCCTGGCAGGGTTTCCACATAGAGGCCCTCGCCGGCCTCGACCACACAATCCATCAAAACGGCGGCGCCGTCGTCTATGGCATGGGCGTCGGTTACGACTTGCAGGCCGGCCGGGCGGTGCTCGGCATCGACGCGGAGGCCACCGATTCCACCTTCAGGGGCTGCACCCGCAACGTCATTTCCGTCAACGACCGGCTGTGCGCCTCGCCGGGACGCGAGCTTTCCATCGGTCTTCGCGCCGGCATCATCGTAAGCCCACACGTGCTGCTCTACCTGAAGGGTGGCTATGCCAATGCGCGTTTCCACGTCGACTATGACGACGGGACGCCCGCGGGCACGAACAATTTCAACTTCAGCCAGAATCTGGATGGCCTCCGCGTCGGCGGGGGCGCCGAGTTCCGGCTCAGCCGAAATGCCTACACCCGGGTCGAAGGCCGCTACTCCAGGTACGAGCACGGCGGCGGCGACCGCGGCCAGGCCGTCGCCGCGTTCGGATTGCGTTTCTGACCTATTCGGCGAGGGCGGCTTCCGGCCGCTCCAGCCAGGGCGGCAGCCGGTCGGCGCCGATCAGCGCCGCCAGCTCCTGCCGCGGGCGGACCACCGCCCAGTCGCTTCCGTTGACGATCACCTCGGCGGTCAGCGGCCGGCTGTTATAGGTGCTGGCCATGGTCGCGGCATAGGCGCCGGCGGTGCGGAAGACGAGCAGGTCGTCCGCCGCCACGCGGCCCATCTCGCGGCCCGTGGCGAAAGTGTCGCCGCTCTCGCAGACCGGCCCGACCACGTTCGCGCTCATCCGCGCGCCGGTCGGGCACACCGGGACGATCTCGTGATGGGCGTCGTAGAGGGCCGGGCGCATCAGATCGTTCATCGCCGCATCGACGATCACGAAGGGATCGGGAAAGCCCGGCTTCACCCGGATCACCCGGCTCAGCAGCACGCCGGCATTGGCGACGATCATCCGCCCGGGCTCGAAGATCAGGCGGACGTCCCAGTCCTTCACGATCGGCGTCACCATCGCCCCATAGGCCTCGGGCAGCGGCGGCGCCGGCATGTCGCGGTCATAGGGAACGCCGAGGCCGCCGCCGAGATCGGCATGGGTGATCCGGTGGCCCGCCGCGCGCAGGGTCGCGATCAGAGTACCGAGCTTGCGGAAGGCGGCCTCGAGCGGCGCGAGATCGGTAAGCTGGCTGCCGATATGAACGGCGACGCCCTGCACCCGGAGCCCCGGCAGGCCGCGGACATGGCGATAGGCCTCCGGCGCACCGTCGAGCGGCACGCCGAACTTGTTGTAGGAGGCGCCGGTGGAGATCTTGGCGTGCGTCCCGGCCTCGACGTCCGGATTGACGCGGAAGGCGACGGGTGCCTCCATGCCGAGCCGGGTGGCAACGGCGGAGAGCATCTCGGCTTCCTCGACGGATTCGAGATTGAACTGGCAGAGTCCGCCCGTCAGCGCCTCCGCCATTTCGGGCGCGGTCTTGCCGACGCCGGCGAAGACGATGTCCTTCGGCGCGATCCCCGCCGCCACGGCGCGTCGATATTCGCCGATCGAGACGACGTCGCCGCCAAGCCCCTCGGCAGCGAGCGTGGCGAGCACGGCGGCATTGGGATTGGCCTTGACCGCGAAGGCAACCAGCGGCTCGCCGCCGCAGCCCGATACAGCGGCGCGGAACACGCGCGCGTGCCGCTTCATGGTCGCGGTGGAATAGACGTAAACCGGCGTGCCGACGGCGTCGGCGATCTCCGGAAGGGGCACGTCCTCGCAGTGCAGGACGCCCCCGCGCAGCTCGAAATGGTCCATGGGCTCAAAGGCTCTCTAATATGTTGGCGAGGACCCTATCGCCGCTTCGCGTCAGGATCGACTCCGGATGGAATTGAAGGCCCGCCTGCCGGGCCACGGGATCCGAGATCGCCATCGCCATGCCGTCGATCTCGGCATGGACGGCGAAGCGTTTGGGAAGGTCCCGCGTGCAGAGCGAATGATAGCGGCCGATGCCGAGCGGGCTGGCGAGCCCGCGCAGCGGACCCTCGCCGTCATGGGCGAGGAAGGAGACCTTGCCGTGGACCGGGACAGGCGCGCGTTCGACCGTACCGCCAGCGTCCTGGGCAATCGCCTGGTGGCCAAGGCAGACGCCGAGCACCGGGACACGGCCTTTGGCGAGCGCGATGAGCTCGAGACAACAGCCCGCATCCTCGGAGCGCCCCGGGCCGGGGGAGAGGACGATCAACGCGCCCTTCGCCTCGGCGATTTCGAGCGCGGTCGCCGCGTCCACGCGATTGCGCAGCACCTGCACGGCGGCGCCCAGCCGCTCGAACGCCTCGACCAGGTTGAAGGTGAAGCTGTCCAGATTGTCGATCAGGAGGACGGGCCGGGTCATGCGACCGCCGCCTCCGCCCCGGCGAGGACGGAAAGCAGAGCCGAGGCCTTGCGCTTCGTCTCGTCCGCCTCGGCGCGCGGGTCGCTGTCATGGACCACGCCGGCACCGGCGCGGACGAAGGCGGTGCCGTCCTTCACCACCGCCGAGCGGATCACGACGGCCGTGTCCATCATCCCCTCGCCATTCACCCAGCCGACCGCGCCGCCATAAGGGCCCCGTTTCGTGCGTTCGGCGCCGCGCAGCAATTCAGTGGCGCGGATTTTCGGGGCGCCGGTGAGGGTGCCGACGTTGAGGCAGGCCTGGAGGGCGTGGATGTTGTCGAAAGTGCCGCGCAGCGTGCCTGTCACCGAGGACACAAGGTGCATGACCCGGGCGTAGCGTTCGACGGTCATCAGCCCGGCGACGCGGCGGGTGCCGGGGATGCTGATCCGGGCGACGTCGTTGCGGGCCAGATCGACGAGCATCATATGCTCGGCCAGCTCCTTGTGATCGAGCCGCATTTCGGCCTCGAGCCGGTCGTCCTCGTCCGGTGTGAGCCCACGCGGGCGGGTGCCGGCGATCGGCTTTACCTCCACCTGCGTCGCGCCGCCGTCGCGGAAGACCCGAACCGAGGTTTCGGGCGAGGCGCCGAACAAAATGTGGTCCCCGCCCGAAACAAAGAACTGATAGGGTCCCCGGTCGAGCGCGCGGATCGCCGCATAGGCGTTCAACGGGGCGCGGCAGGGGCTGCGAAAGGTGCGCGAGGGGACGATCTGATAGACGTCGCCATCGGCGATATGGCCCTTCATCCGGGCGACGAGCGCTTCGTAGGCGGGGTCGTCCAGATCGACCAGACTGAAATCCGGTTCGCCGGGCGCGGGAGGGGCGAAGGCGAAATCGGGCGCCTGCCGGCAGCGCGTAACGAGGTCGGCGAGCCGTTGCTGGGCGCCGAAATAGGATCGCGTCGCGGCGTCCGGATCGGCCGACCCGAAAGCGGTGCAGACGGCGCGGGGGCGGGCGCCGGGCTCGAACACGACCAGCGATTCGGCGAGCCAGAAGACGAAATCGGGATAAGCGAGCGGGTCCTCGGCCGGGGCGGGCAGGGTCTCGAACAGGTCGATATGGTCATAGGCGATCACGCCCGGGCTGCAGAGCGCGAAGGGCTCGGCGTCCGACACCTCGAGGCCGAGGGTCAGCGCCCGGATGGCGTCGAAGGGGGAGGCGGCGGCGAGGCGCTCGGCGGCATCGACCGCCGCGGGGACCGGGAAGCGAAGCAGAAGGCGGTCCGCCCTCTGCTCGATGAGATGGTCGGCCAGCCGCTCCGCCACCGTCGCGAGGACGTTGCGCCCATTTTCGGAAAGCGCCGACAGCACCGCCTCCTGCCCCCTGCATTCGGCGCGGACCGCGGCGCGGTCGAGCAGCAGGCTCGGGCCGGTCGAGCGCTCGAACAGCATCGTGTCGGCGCGCCGGCCGCGATCGCCGAGCGCCGCGTAGAGGGCGAGCGCGTCGTGGTCGTCGGGGAGGACGCGAAACAAGGCGAGCGCCTCGCCGGCGCCGGGCGGTTGGCTGCTCATGCCAGCGTCCGCCCGACCGCCCGGACCACCGGATCGAGCGCCTTCATCAAAACGGCGAACTGGTCCGGATAGAGCGACTGGGCGCCGTCCGAGAGCGCGGCGGCCGGATCGCGATGCACCTCGACGAGGATGCCGTCCGCGCCGCAGGCGGCGGCAGCCAGCGACATCGGCGTAACGAGATCGCGGATGCCGGTGCCGTGCGACGGATCGACGAGTACCGGCAGATGCGTCTTCTGCTTGATGTACGGAATGGCGTTGAGATCGAGCGTGTTGCGCGTCGCCGTCTCGAAGGTGCGGATGCCGCGCTCGCAGAGCACGACCTGATCGTTGCCGGCGGCGAGCAGATATTCGGCGGCGAGCAGCAATTCCTCGATCTTCGCGGAGAGGCCGCGCTTCAGCAGCACCGGCTTGCCGCAGCTGCCGACCGCGCGGAGCAGGGCGAAATTCTGCATGTTGCGCGCGCCGATCTGCAGCGCGTCGGCATGGTCGGCGACCAGCTCGACATCGGCGGTGTCCATCACCTCGGTGACGATCGGCAAATCCAGCGCGTCGCCGACCTCGCGCAGGATCTTCAGCCCCTCGGGGCCGTGACCGGCAAAGCCGTAGGGGCTGGTGCGGGGTTTGTAGGCGCCGGCGCGCAACGCCTTCGCACCTGCCAATTTCACCGCCTCGGCGGTCTCGCGGGTCTGCTCCGGGCTTTCCACCGCGCAGGGCCCGGCGATCACCGCGAAGCCGCGGCCGCCGATCGCCAGCTTGCCGAAGCGGACGAGGCTGTCATGCGGGTGGAGATCGCGCGCCACCAGTTTGTAGGGCGCGAGGATCGGCTTCACCGATTCCACCATCGGGTGGCTTTCGAGATGGAGCTCGGCGAGCACGCGCTCGTCGCCGAGCGCGCCGAGCACGACGCGTTCCGCGCCGGGCATGTGGAGGGGCTTGAGGCCGACCTCCTCGATGCGGTCGAGCAGGGCCTGCGCGGCCTCGGGCGGGCATTCGGGCTTGAGAACGATGATCATGGCTTGGGTCCTGGCGTGAAGGCAAAAAGAAACCCGCCGGAGGGCGGGCCTTTCGGGTCGGTGGTCGGAAGGCGGTCTCGTCAGAGACGCTTCGGCCATCGCCAGGCGGGCACGCCAGCGCACGCGCTGCGCCACCAGCTTTTGCCGGGCATTTTTGCAGCGGAGGTGATGGCGTTTGTCATCGTTCGTTTGACTAGGCTGTAACGGCCGGGAACGTCAACCGCTGCCGGTCGAGGAAATCGGCGATTTCGGCGAGGTCGACGTCCGTATCGATGAAGGCCCGGCCGATACCACGGGCGAGCACGAACGGGACATGGCCGCCAGACGCTTTCTTGTCGTGCGCCATGTGGGCGGCGAGCGTCGCGCCGGTGGCGTCCATCTCCAGGTCGGTGAGGTGGACCGGCATGGGTATCACGTCGAAAAGCCCCTCGATCCGCGCCGCGTCTTCGGCCGGGCACAGACCGCGCTCGGCGGAGAAACGGAAGGCGAGGACCATGCCGAGCGCGACCGCCTCGCCGTGCAGCAGCCGTTCGGAGAAGCCGGTCTCCGCTTCCAGCGCATGGCCGAAGGTATGGCCGAGATTGAGCAGGGCGCGGCGACCCGTGGTCTCGCGCTCGTCCTCGGCGACGATGGCGGCCTTGAAGGCGACGCTTTTCTCGATGGCGTAGCTGCGCGCCTCGGGATCGCCGGCGAACAATGCGCGGGCGTTCGCCTCGCACCACGCGAAGAAATCCGCGTCGCCGATCAGGCCGCATTTCGCGACCTCGGCATAGCCGGCGTGGAGTTCGCGCAGCGGCAAAGTGTCGAGGCAATCCGGGTCGATCAGCACCATGCTCGGCTGGTGGAAGGCGCCGACCAGATTCTTGCCGGCGGCGGTGTTGATCCCGGTCTTGCCGCCGACCGAGCTGTCCACCTGGGCCAGCAAGGTGGTCGGAATCTGCACGAAGGGGCAGCCACGCTTGACGATCGCGGCGGCGAAGCCGGCAAGGTCGCCGATTACGCCGCCGCCGAAGGCCAGGATCGGCTCGCCCCGCTCGAGGCCCAAAGCGAGGAGGCGGTCGACGAGGCCGGTGAGGACCGGCCAGCTCTTGCTCTCCTCGCCAGGGGGCAGAAGGATCGGCTCGACCGACTCCGTGCCATCGCCGGCGCTCAGCCCGGCACACAGGCGCGCGCCCTGTTTCTCCCACACGGTTTCGTCGCTGACCACGATCCGGCGGCCGTGCCGTGCCGGCGGGCCGAGCTGCGCCCCGGCGCGGCCCAGCAGGCCCGGCTCGATCACCACGTCATAGCTGCGCTCGGCCAGCGCGACCCGGACCGTGCCCATCAGCCGCCTCCGCATTGCGCGCGGTGGAGCAGTTTCTGGTCGGCGAGGACCAAAGCGACCATCGCCTCGATCACCGGCGCGCCGCGAATGGCGACGCAGGGGTCGTGGCGGCCTTTGGTGGCGATCTCGGTCTCCGCGCCGGAACGGTCGACCGTCGGCATCGGCGTCAGGATCGACGAGGTCGGCTTGAAGGCAGCGCGGACCACCAACGGCTGGCCGGTCGAGATGCCGCCGAGCACGCCGCCGGCATGGTTGGAGAGGAAATGCGGCGCGCCGTCCGGCCCGGCGCGCATCGCATCGGCATTCTCCTCGCCGCTGAGGCGCGCGGCCGCAAAGCCGTCGCCGATCTCGACGCCCTTCACCGCGTTGACCGACATGCAGGCCGCGGCCAGCTCCGCGTCCAGCTTGGCATAGAGCGGTGCCCCCCAGCCCGCCGGCACGCCCGTCGCGACGCATTCCACCACCGCGCCGAGCGAGCTGCCCGCCTTGCGCGCCGCATCGACCAGCCCCTCCCAGCGCGCCGCCGCCACCGCGTCGGGGCAGAAGAAGGGATTGGCGTCGATCTCGGCATCGTCGGACGCCGCGTAATCGATCGCGTCGCCGCCAAGCTCGACCAGATAGGCCCGGATCGTCACCTCGGGAATCACCAGCCGCGCCACCGCGCCGGCCGCCACGCGCGACGCCGTCTCCCGCGCCGAGGCCCGGCCCGAGCCGCGCCAGTCGCGATGGCCGTATTTCGCTGCATAGGTCCAGTCGGCATGACCGGGGCGGTAAGCCTCCGCGATCTCCGCATAATCTTTCGAGCGCTGGTCGACATTGTCGATCATCAGGCTGATCGGCGTGCCGGTGGTGAGGCCTTCGAACACGCCCGAGAGGATGCGGGCCTGATCGGGCTCCCGCCGCTGCGTGGTGAAGCGGCTCCGGCCCGGGCGGCGCCGGTCCAGCCAGGGCTGAATGTCGGCCTCCGAGAGCGCCAGCCCCGGCGGGCAGCCGTCCACGACCGCCCCGATCGCCGGCCCGTGGCTTTCACCCCAGGTCGAGAAGCGGAAGACCCGGCCGAAGCTGTTCAGGCTCATGACCGAATTCCTCCCCCGGATTTCCGGGGGAGGGGGACCGCGTGAAACGCGGTGGAGGGGCGTGAGCGAAGCGAACCGGTAAGAGGGGCGCCTTCGCGCCGCCCGTCCACCACCCTTCGGGCGGTCCCCAGTGCCGGGTTGGTGGTGCCCCGCACCACCAAGGGTTGTCCGGGGGACAACCCGACCCGACACTCCTGCGAAAGCAGGGGAGGATTTGGGTCAGGCCGCATCTGACTCAGCCTCCACTTCCGCCTCCCGCGCGACGATGCAGAAGGTCGTCGCATTGTCGGCCCGGTCATGGACGTTCCGGCACAGGATCGTCAAACCGTTGGCCAGCGCCGCCGCCTCGGAGGCGACCGCGGCCTTCTTGCGGTCGCCGCTGTCGGCGAGCAGGCGGGCGCCGACCGCGGTATTGATCGCCTCCTCGGGCGTGGCGGAGAGCCGTTCCAGCACCTTGTGGCACTGGGCGAGCGCGATCGGGTGGCTGACCACCGTCTCGATCTCCTCCAGCCGCGCGCCCGGCACCGCCATCAGATGGAGGTGGATCGGCAGCTCGACCTCGCTGCGCACGGACAGCCCCTTGCGCGCGATCAGCTCGCGATTGCCGGGGACGGCGCCGGCACTATTGTTCTCGATCGGCAGCATGCCGAGCTCGGCCTCGCCCGCCAGCACCGCGTCGGCGACCGATTCGAAGGTCGCGCGGTTGATCCGCTCGAACTCCGGCAGGAATTTGCGGCAGGCCTCATGCGCATAGGCGCCGGGCTCGCCCTGATAGGCGACGACCCCCTTCACCTTGCCTCTCCGATCCGGGCGCCGAGCGAGGCCATGAGCGCGCCGAAGCCGGGGAAGCTGGTGCCGATCATCTCCGCCTCGTCCACCGACACCGGCGCGCGCGCGGCGAGGCCGAGGATGAGGAAGCTCATCGCGATGCGGTGATCGCCGTGGGTCCTGACCGTCGCGCCGCCCGCGGACGGGCCGTCACAGCCGTCGATCATCAAGGTGTCGCCCCAGCGGGCATCGCCGATCAGCCCGGCCGGGACGCCGCAGCGCCTGAGGCCGGCGATGATCGCGGCCAACCGGTCGCTCTCCTTGACGCGCAGCTCGCCGAGGCCATGCAGCATGGTCTGGCCGGCGGCAAAGGCGGCGGCGACGGCGAGGATCGGATATTCGTCGATCATCCTCGGCACCCGGTCCGGATCGACCTCGACCGCGTTCAGCAGGCTGTGGCGGGCGGTGACGTCGGCCACCTCCTCGCCGCCGACCGTGCGGCGATTGGCGAAGCTGAGGTCCGCGCCCATTTCGAGCAGGGTCTCGAACAGGCCGGTGCGCAAGGGGTTCATCAACACGCCGTAGACGGTGACCTCCGAACCGGGCACGATCAGCCCCGCGACGAGCGGGAAAGCGGCCGAGGATGGATCGCCCGGCACCATGATGTCGGTGGCGGTGAGACGGCGGTTCCGGCCGAGCCGGACGAGATTGCCCTCGACCTCGACGTCGCAGCCGAAGGCGCGGAGCATCTTCTCGGTATGATCGCGGCTCTTTGCGGGCTCGATCACCTCGACCACGCCCCTGGCGTTGAGGCCGGCGAGCAGGATCGCCGACTTGACCTGCGCCGAGGCGTGCGGGCTGTGCCAGCTGATTCCCGAGAGGCCACCGCCCCGGAGCGTGACCGGCAACCGGTCGCCGTCGCCGGTGCGGGCGCCCATCTGGCGGAGCGGGTCGAGCACGCGCGCCATCGGGCGGGAGCGCAGGGAGGCGTCGCCGGTCAGGGTGGCTTCGATCGGGAAGCCCGCCGCGGCACCCATCAGCAGCCGCGCGCCGGTGCCGGAATTGCCGCAGTCCACCGGTGCGTCGGGCGAGCGCCAGGGCGCGCCGCGCACCGCCCACACGCCCTCGCCGAGCCGCGTCACCTGTGCGCCGAGGGCGCGCACCGCCGCGGCGGTGTCGAGCACGTCCCGGCCCTCGAGCAGGCCCTCGATCCGGGTCTCGCCTTCGGCCAGCGCGCCGAGGATCAAGGCCCGGTGCGAGATCGACTTGTCGCCGGGGACGGCGATGTGGCCGGTGAGCGCGCTGCCTGGCGACGCGCTCAGCAAAGCTTCGTCCGCGACCTCGCTCATGCCGCGTCGGACGCCCGGCGCGTCCCCTCCTGGAGCAGGCGGGTGACCTCGGCGGCGACGTCCAGCGCCTGCGCGCCGTTCAGCCGCGGATCGCAATGGGTGAGATAATTGCGGCCCAGATCCTCCTCGCGCAGGCCCCTGGTGCCGCCGAGGCATTCGGTCACCTCCTCGCCGGTCATCTCCAGATGGACGCCGCCCGGATGCACGCCCTCGGCCGCGGCGGCTTCGAAGAAGCTGCGGATTTCGGTGAGGATGTCGGGCAGCAGGCGCGTCTTGCGGCCGGCGGCGGTGACGGTGTTGCCGTGCATCGGATCGATCGCCCAGAGGGCCTTGCGGCCCGCCGCGCTCGTGGCGCGCATCAGCGCCGGCAGGCGCTCGGCAGCTTTGCCGGCGCCGAAGCGGCCGATCAGGACGAGGCGGCCGGGCCGGTTTCGCGGGTCCAGCCGGTCGATCAGCCGCAGCAGGTCGTCCGCCTTCAGCGTCGGCCCGCATTTCACGCCGATCGTGTTGGCGATGCCGCGCGCATAATCGACATGGGCGCCGTCGAGCTGGCGGGTGCGCTCGCCGATCCAGATCATATGCGCGCTGGTCGCCCACCAGCTTTCGGTGAGCTCGTCCCAGCGGGTCAGCGCCTGTTCGTAATTGAGCAGCAGGGCCTCGTGGCTGGTGAACATGTCGACCGGCTTGACCACGTCGCCTTGCGGCGTCGCATGGTCGAAGGCGAGGCCGAGCCGGCGCCGGGCGACGCGGTGGATTTCGGAGAGATCGGCATAGGCGGCCGCCGAATAGGCCTTGAGCAGGTCGATCGTGACCCGCGACTGGCGGTGCGCCTCCAGCATGCGCAGGGGATCGGGCGCCCGGCTCTTCGCGTCGAAGTCCGGCCCGTTGACGATGTCGCCGCGATAGGAAGGGAGGGAGGTCCCGCCGAGCGTCTCCATTTCGGTCGAGCGGGGCTTGGCGAACTGGCCGGCCATGCGCGCGACCTTCACCACCTCGCCACCCGCCGCCTCGCGGAGCATCGCGGCCATTTGCAGCAGCAGGTTGAAGCTGCGGCGGACCTTGTCGGCGCCGAACTCGGCGAAGGTCTCGGCGCAGTCGCCGCCCTGCAGCAGGAAGCCTCTGCCTTCGGCGATGTCGGCGAGCTTGGCGGTGAGCAGCCGGTTCTCGGTGACCGAGCCGAGCGGCGCGCTGGCTTCGAGGCAGGATTCGGCCATCTCCAGCGCATGCCGGTCCGGATAAGACGGCATTTGCAGAGCGGGTTTGTCGCGCCAGGAGGCGGGGGTCCAGCTCATCGCGCGCCCTCCGCCCCGCGGCTGACGCAGAGCCGCAGATTGCCGCAGATCGCCAGCGTTTTCACTTCGTCGCCCGCTTTGGCGCGGCGGCGGAGCGAGCCGTCGCCGAGCACGAGGAAGCTCGTGTCCTCGGTCGCATGTTGCGCGGCGACGCGGCCGACGATCAGCGCCACGATCCGCCCGTGGCGGTCGCGCAGGCAATCGAAGATGGTCAGCGCCTCGTCGTGGAACAGCTCGACCCACCAGCTGGAGAGCGGGCTGAACTCGATCACCGCGATCGCCTCGCGATGGCGGGCGCGGTCGAGCGCGTCCTCGGGCGTGCCGGCGGCGACGATCGGCGCCGCGCCGCCGAAGCGCAGCCGCGCCTGGTCGGTGACCAGCACCGGCTGCTCCGGGCAGTGGATGACGATATGGACGCTTTGCTGCGCCTGCAGGTTGGCGCCCATCAGCTCGCGCCAGATGGCGGTGACGGCGGGCGCGGGCATGCGCGCGGCACGGACGGTCAGGCGGTCGATCACCTGCTGCTCGCGTGCGGGCCTGAGGCGCAATTGCTCGTCCGCCTCCTCAGCCTTGCAGGCGGCAATGGCGGCGGAGCAGCACAGCCGCTCTTCCATCAGGGTCAGAAGTTGCGTGTCGATCCGGTCGATCTCCGTGCGGAGAGTCTGCAGATCGAGCCCGGGTCTGGGCGCGGCGATCGCGGCTTGCGGCATCTTTCGGTCCTCGGACGCTGCGCCCGCCTCGGGCGAACTTTCGCAGCGTTTCAGCTCAAAATCAGGGGTAGGGGCGAAGTGTTACTCTCCGGCACGCCAATTGACGTACCGGCCCCTAAACGAGCCGAAAAAGCCGAAATAAAAGGGAGCGCACGCGTGCGGCGAGGGGATATTTGTGTCCTGCCCTTTGCTCATCACCTGGCTCCTGCGGACGGAATTACTGCCGTCCCCCAAAGGCTGACGGTCGGGCTCCAACCTGTCAAGGGGCCGCTCGCGTTTTCAGGAATCTGTGTGCCTCGCATACCTCACAAGAAAATGTACAGCGCGAAATCAACCGGTTGACGGACGGGAGTCCGGCCGGGCTTTTCGGGAACAATCGGAAAGTCGGGCCCGCCCCCGAACCCCGCGCCGATCCTGACCACCGCGGCCGCCGACTGCAGCAAGGGCGTCGGCGCGCTCTGGCGATCACGATCTCCACCATACATGACCCGAATGCGGGGCGGTGCCGGCTGAGCTATTGCTCCCTGAGCGCCGTTTCGCCGAGCCGGGCGATGGGCGAGAGGATATATTGCAGGACGGTCCGCTTCTCGCCGAGCAGGTCGACCTCGGCGGTCATGCCGACGCCGATCGGCATCTGCCGGCCGTCCGTATCGCGCAGGAAGTTGAGGTTCGTCCGGACCTTCACCGTGTAATAGCTCTCGCCGGTCCGCTCGTTCACCGTTGCGTCGGGCGAGATGGTGACGACGGTGCCGTCCAGCACGCCATAGACGGAGCGGTCATAGGCGGTGATTGCGACATGGGCCGGCTGGCCGATGCGCACGAAGGCGATGTCCGACGGGCGCACCTGCGCCTCGATCAGCAGGGTCTCGTTCGACGGCACGATCTCGACCACCGGTTCGCCCGGGCGGATGGTGCCGCCGCGCGTGGTGACGAGCACGCGGTTGATCCGCCCGGCCAGCGGCGCGCGCAGCACGGTGCGCTGGGCGCGGTCGGCGAGCGCGGGCAGGGCCCGGCGCCGGGAGGCATATTCGGCCTGGGCGGTGGCGAGCTCGGTGCCGGACTGGGTCCGCCACTCCTGCCTTTGCTGGGCCAGCGCGGACCGGGCCTCGGCGAGCGCCGAGCGGGCGCGGCCGATCGTCTCGCTCGCAGCCTGCATGTCGCTCTGTGCGATATTGGCGGCGGCCTCGGCCTGGATGAGGGTGAGCCGCGGCTCGATGCCGCGCTCGACGAGGGGGCGGATCAGGGTCACCTCCGTCTGGCGCTGCCGCCAGGCCGAGACGCGCGACTGCCAGGTGGACGTCGCCTCGCCGACCGCGCGGCTGGCCTGGCCGATCCGCGCCTCGCCGGCGCTGGTGATCGCCGAGAGGCCGGCCATCCGGGTTGCGTGCAGCGCCTGCTCGACGCGGATCTGATCGGAGACCGCGGCATCGGAGGCGGCCGGATATTGGGGCGCGCTGCCGGTCACTTCCGCGGTCAGCCGGGCGATCTTGATTTCCAGCGCCGACAGGGTGGCCTCGCCGCTGCCGAATTCGGCGCCGGTCGCGGTCCGGTCGAGCCGGATCAGCTCGTCGCCCTGCCGGACGACCTGGCCGGCGCGGACCAGAATGTCCTGCACGACGCCGCCCTCGAGATTGGAGACCACCTGCAGCTGCGAGCTCGGCACCACCCGGCCCTGGCCGCGCACCGTCCGGTCCAGCTCGGTGAACGCCGCCCAGATGAAGAAGGCGACGACGAAGCCGACGATCAGCCAGAGCAGCAGGCTGGACGCCGCCCGCGGCTTCAGCTTCGTGGTCAGATCTTCGAGATGCGTGCCGTGCATGATGGGATAACGCCTAAGCCGCCGCCTGTGGACGCATGATCTGTTTCAGCACGGTGTCGCGCGGCCCGTCGGAGACGATCTTGCCCTGATCGAGCAGGATGATGCGCTGGGCCAGCTGCAGCAAAGGCGGCCGGTGCGTGATCAGGATGACGGTGCGATTCTTCAATTCCTCCTGCAGCCGCTGGATGAGCGCGCCCTCGGTCTGCGCGTCCATCGCGCTGGACGGCTCGTCGAGCAGCACGATCGGCGGCCGGCCGCCGAGCGCGCGGGCGATGGCGATCGACTGGCGCTGGCCGCCCGACAGGCCCTCGCCGCGATCGGCGAGACGCAGATCGTAGCCATTGGCGATCTGGCCCATGAACTGGTGGGTGCCGGAAATCTGGGAGACGCGGATCAATTCCTCGTCGGTCACCCGCAGGCGGCCCAGCTGGATATTCTCGCGCACCGAGCCGGTGAGCAGGACGCTTTCCTGCATCGCCGCGCCGATCTGCGCGCGCAGCTCGTTCGGATTGAGCTGGCGGAGGTCCGTCCCGTCGATCATGATCAGCCCTTCCTCGGGCGGATAGAGGCCGAGGACGAGGCGGGCGATGGTCGATTTGCCGGAGCCGACCCGGCCGAGCAGGGCGACGTGCTCACCCGGATTGACGGTGAAGCTGAGCCCGTCCAGCGCCCGCTCCGGCGCGCCCGGATAGCGGAAGCCGACATTGCGGAACTCGATCTTGCCCTCGACCCTGGAGAGCGCCAGCGCCTCGCCCTCGGGCCCCTCGGGGGGCATTTTCATCATCTCGTTGATCTGCCGGTAAGCGGTCCGGGTGGAGGTGATGCGGGACAGCAATTGCGAGATCTGGGCGAGCGGGGCGATCGCCCGGCCGGCCAGGATCGAGCAGGCGATGAGGCCGCCCATGGTGAGCTCGCGCTCGGCGATCAGGGTGACGCCGACGATCACCACGCCCGCGTAGGAGATGGTGCCCGCCGACGTGGCGAAGGTGACACCGATCGAGGCGACCAGCCGCTGGCGCAGCGAGCTGTCCGAATGCTGCTCGACCGCCTTGCGCCAGCGCCGGGTGAGCAGAGGCGCCGCGCCCGAGGTCTTCACCGTCTCGAGCCCGCCGATCGTCTCGACCAGCACGGACTGCTTCAGCAAGCCTTCGCCCATCGCCCGGGCGGACAGCCGCTCGAGCGCCGGATGGGTGAGCCAGCCGACGAGAACGACCAGCGGGACCATCAGGGCCGGGACGATCACGACCGGTCCGCCGATGATCCAGACGATCACCAGAGTGAGCAGGATGAAGGGGACGTCGACGACCGCGGTCAAGGTCGCCGAGGCGAAGAAATCGCGGAGCGCCTCCAGCTCGCGCATCAGCCCGGCGAGCGCGCCGGTCGAGCCCTTCTTCAGCTCGAGGCGCATGGCCAGCATGCGGTCGAACACCGCATCGCCGATGTCGCGGTCGATTTGCGCGCCGGCATGGTCGACGAAATAGGCGCGCAGCAGCTTCAGCACGAAGTCGAAGATGACGACGATCGCGAAGCCGAGGCTGAGCGCGACCAGCGAGGAGGTCGCATTGTTCGGCACGACGCGGTCATAGACAGTCATCGTGAAGAGCGAGGTCAGCAGGCCGAAAATATTGATGAAGACGGCGGCGATCGCGACCTTCCAGTAGGTCGGCTTGTTCGCGCGCATCGGCTCCATCAACCAGGCGGCGAGCCGAGGCTGCGGTACCTTGATCAGTCTTTCGTCGCTCACCCTTCACCTCTGAGCCGGTCGGGGTCGACCTCGAGTATGTCGAGCAGCCGGCCCATGCGAGATAGCAGGACGTAGCGGGCGGCGTCCAATTCCGACAAAGCCTGGATATAGGCGGTGGCGCTTTCGAAATAGGCATCCTCCGCCGCGACGACGTCGAACAGGGTGCCGCGGGCGACGCGGAAGCGCTCCGCGGTGACGTCGCGGGAACGGCGGCTGGCGATATAGGAGGTTTCGAGCGCGTCCAGCTGCTCCTGCAGCGCGCGCACGTCGGACCAGGCGATGGCGGCGTCGCGTTCCGCCTCCTCGCGGATGCGGGTGGCGCGTGCCTCGGCGCCGCGCGCGCGGGCCTCATATTGCTCGGCGCGGGCATCGGCGCTGCCGAAAATGCGATAGCGCAGCGCGACGCGGCCGCGAATGTCATAGTCGCGGTCATTCTCGATCACGCCGTAGCGGCCTGCGTCGACGCCGGCGATGATCTGCGGCAGCCGGTCGGCGCGGGCGGCGCGGGCCTCCTGCGCGCTGGCGGTGGAATTGGCCTCGGCGCTGCGCACGCCGGCGGTGCTGGCGGCGGCAAGCACGGCCTGGTCCCGGCTGGAGACGATCCCGCCGGGCACGGGCGCCCGCTCCAGGCCCGCCGGGACGGGGTTGCCGGTCAGCTCGGCGAAGCGCGCCTCGGCGCTGGCCAGCTGGCGGCGGAACCGGGCGAGGCGGGTGTCGGCCTGGGCGATATAGGAATCGACCCGGCTGAGATCGCTTTCGGCCGAAACGCCCTGCCGGATGCGGACCTCGACCGCCTGGCGCAACTCGCGCTGGCTGGCGGCGAAGGCCTCGGTCAGTGCCACCATCGCCCGGTAGGCGAAAACGTCGTACCAGGCGGCGATGGCGTTGAGCGCGACCCGGTCGGCCTGCGCCTCCAGATCCGCGCCGGCGGCGCGCAGCCGCGCGCCGGCCGCCTGGATCCGGCGCTGGGTCGCGCCGAAATCCCAGATCGTCTGGCTGACGCTGAGCAAGGCGTCGGTCCGCTGGCGCGGCCGCGACCGCTCGATGATGTTGAACGGGTCGTTGGAGAAATCGCGCGACAGCACCCGGTAGGAGGTGACGTTGAGGTCGACGGTCGGCAGCTGCCCCTGACGGGCCTCCTCCAGCGCGCCGAGCGCCTCATCCTCGCTGGCGGCGGCCTCGAGCGTGCCGGGATGATTCTCCACCGCGCTGGCAATGGCGGCGCGGAACGGCTCGAAGACCGTCTCGACATGGCGCAGGCGCAGCACCGGATCGGCGCGGAATTCGATCTCCATCGGCCGCCCGGTCGGCGCGGGCAGCGTGCGGGCGCCGTTCGGCGCCGGGACGAAGGCGGGTGCTTCGCGCGGCGGCGCCACGGTCGCGCCGGAGGGGCGCGGCGCCGGGACGGGCCGGGGCGGCGATTGCGGCGGCTGCGCCTGACCGCCGCTGGACGTAACCGTCTGGGCGAGCGCAGAGGCACTCGCCGCAAGACCGATCAAGGCCGCGATGTTCGTCAGGCCGCGCACATATCCCACCCAAAGTCGAGCGGCGCGATTTACTGGTCCCGGCGCCGATATGCCAGCGATAAAGCGCTTGGCATGGCGCTTTTATGAACGACGTCAAACGCTTGCGCCGCCTCCGTCCCGATCCGGCACCATCCTGTCCGAAGGTCCTGCGGCAGCCCGCGCGCGGGGCGGAGCGACAAGGCTCGCGCGGCTCGCGAAAACGGTCGAAATACTCAGATAAACTCTTGATTTTCAGGTGTTTTCATTTTTTTCCTCCGAAACGGAGAAAGGTTTACGGTTAACGGGAGACTAAAGGGATAGGGGAGATGATTTGCGCCGATACCGCTACCGCACATCCGTCCTTACAGGCCCGTGGCGCGACACCGAGTTCGATGCCGCCAATGATGCCGTACGCGCGAACCAGGCGGTGGACGACATCACCCAGTCCACGGGAATAAGGTGGACGGTGCCGGGCCGGATCGAGGTACGGATCAGCGGGGAAGCACCGACGCGGCTCAGGAACTGAACGGCCTTTCGCCGACGCGGCCCTGCCCGCGCGCGGCGATGATCTAGCGTTCGATCCAGCCCCGATGCGCCGCCAGGCGGGCGCTTTCGACGGCGCTCATCGCCGCAACGAAGGTGTCGGCGCTGTCCCGGCCGCGCCCGAGAATCTCCAGCCGGGCGTCGACGTCCGGCGCCGCCGCCGCCAGTTCGCGCAAGGCCGCGAACTGGATGCGGTCGCAGGGATGATGCGCGGCGAAGCTCTCGACCAGATCGCGCCCGTTGCCGCCGCCATGATGGGCGGCAAGAGCGAGCAAAGCCTCGGCCGAGGTGCGGCTCAGAATGCCGGCGATCTTCTTCTCCTTCACGTCGAACCGGTACTGGCTGAGGAAGGGCAGGCTGGGCGAGGCGTGCATGATGTTGATCGAGATGCTCATCTCGTCCGCCGGCAACTGGTCGTGCACGTCCCGATGGGCGCGGTAGAGCATCACCTTGCCCGGTTCGAGCCGGGCTTTTTCGATATATTTGAGGTCGACCGCCTCGCCGGGAATGCCGGTGACGCTCGCATAATCATATTCATAATATTCGCTCCAGTAGCCGGGGCCGAGATAGCCGACGGTGAGGAACGAGAAATTATGGTCGTGCGGCACGTGGTAGAAGAAGGGCGAGGTGCCGCTCGCCTTGAACACGCTGTCTTTCGGGCTGGGCCAGAAATTGGCGCGGATGAAATATCTCTCCGCGGCCCGGTGCAGCATGATCACCTGGCTGGAATAGCGGTTGCTGGCGCTCTGCCGGTGGCAGCGGTCCTTCAGCTCGGCGAGCGCGATCTCGGCCAGGAAGTCGCGATTGTTGGCGAGCCGCTTCAGCAACGGCCCGGCCGCGGCGAAGCTGTCCTCGTCCGCCGGATCGAAGTGCGGATCGTTCAGCGCCTCGATCAGCTCGGGCAGCGTGATCGCGTCGGTCTCGGGGCAGGCGATGATGCGGGGCATGTCAGGCGGCCCGCTGGCTGGCGGGGGAGTCGCCCCCTTCGAGCCGGTCGAGCACGGCCCGCGCGGCGCGGCGCGGATCGGGGTGCGGATCGCCTGCCGCCATGCGCTTCAGATGCGGCAGCGCGGCGCCGGCATCGAGGCCGAGCAATTCCTTCATCACGTGCCAGCGCACGAAGAAGTCCGGATGATCGAGAAAGGCGGCGATCGCCGGAAAGGCCGCCTGATGATCGAGCTTGCGGAGCAGGGTGGTGATCATCTGGATGCGCGAGGAGGTGTCGCCGGTGGCGCTGCAGCCGACATAGGCGCCCGTCGCACTGTCATATTCGACGCCGAGCGGCGCCTGGTCGACGGCGATCGTTGCCTGGAGGAGGACCATGCTGCCGCTGAGGCCCTCGATCACATAGGCTTGCTGACGCCCGTCGACGAGCAGGGTCTCGCCGTCGGCGATCCGCCGTTCCCCGGTGCGCCGGCAGGCGCCGGCCGCGGCAGCGGTGAAATCGGCGCCGATCGGCGGCGCTTCCCAGAAGGAGAGGCGGGCACCGCCCGACTTGATGAATTTGAGCAGGGTGAGCTGGCCGCTGAAGCCGACCGAGGTGGCACCCCGCGGCCGGTTCTTGCGCGTGGCGAGCTGCAGCGCGCTGGTGACGCCGGCGGCGATGGACACCTTGTCGTCCTCGTAGACGAGGAGGCCAGCATGCACGTCGTTGTTGAGACTGCGGAACGGCGGCGCGAAGAACGGGTCCTCGCGCATCCTGTTCGCGAGATCCGCCACGAGCACGTCGATCCAGGCGTGATCGCTGAACAGCGTCTGGAGGGTCGCGGCGACCTGCGCGGCGGTGCAGTCCCGGGGGAGCGATGCCATGATATCGTCAAAACGGCGGTGGATCGGGCCTTGGCTCCAGTCAGCGCCGAAGCCGTCAATGGCAGCCTGCGTCGCGCGCTGCGCGGCGCGATCCTCCGTCCAGGTTTTCAGCGTTTCGCGGACGATCATCCTTCAATCCACCGGAGCCTTAAACGACCAGGCCCGGCAGCGGCGGGGTTCACCCCCGTCTCGCCACCGGGCCACGGTCCGATTTCGAACGGGCTCAGGTGCCCAGATAGATGGCGATGCCCGCGGCGACGCCGAGGCAGATGCCGCCGCCGGTTTCCTGCTGCTTCACCGAGCCGGAAATGGCGACTTCGGTCTCAAGCTCCGGGAGCTCCTCGACCGCGATACGAATCCTGTCCATCAACTTGCCTTCCCTAAGTGGCTTCGACCGGGAGGCATTTGCCAGAAACTGATTGAAACTTTGCTAAGCGGCCCAACAGAATCCGTTTACCCAAATAAACCGCCAGTCACGCACCAGTGGAATCGCGTTCGCGCCGATAGGCTTCCCGCATCGCCCTGAGCCGCTCGAGCTCCAGTTTCGCCCGCTTCATCGCCCGCAGCGCGTAGACAATGCCCCCGGCAAGCACCGCCACGCCCAGCACCACCCACAGGATGCGCAGCGGGGATCCGGACTGAAGTGCCGGCACCAATTGCCGGCCCTGGGCCGCCCAGGCCACAAGCGCTCCCATCGCCGCCGCCGGCGCGATGCCCAGCGCGACGAAGCGTTGGTAGCGCGCGGTCGTTTCCATGCGGTTGATCGACTGATCCAGCATCTCTTCCGTACTGCCGGTCAGATTCCTGAGCTCGATCTCCCGCACCCGGCGCAGGCGGATATTGCCCGCGAGCAGGATGACGATCACCGCCGCACCCATCAGGAAGGTACCGGGCTTCGGATTGGCGGCGACGAGGAAAATCACCACGCCGGAGACGAGCAAGGCCGCCGCCACATCGACCACCTGCGCCCGGCGCGCGCGCGCCGCCACCGCCGCCGCGCTCTTCTGGAGCCGCTCCATTTCCGCCGGATCGGGTTGCTGCCGCCAGACGTCGCCGAGGCGGTCGAGATCGAAATCGCTCATTCGCTCCGCTCCAGCATGGCTTTCAGGGCAGCCTTGGCGCGCGAAAGACGAAGCGCCAGGGCATTCGACGGAATATCAAGCATCTCCGAAATTTCGGGATAAGTAAAACCCTCCAGCACGAGGATGATGACTTGCCGCTGCGGCAGCGGCAACCGTCTTGTTGCTTCCATCAGCATTTCCCGTTCGTTCTTTTCCATGACCTGCTCCTCGGGATTGGGAGCGTCGGCTTCGAGCCGGTCGGGCAATTCCGCCACGGGCCCCTGGCGTACCTGCCTGGTAACGAAGGATATCGAGCGATTCTGCGCGACCCGGGCGATGAAGGTTTTCAGCGAGGCGTCGGCGCGCCAGCTCGGCAGCGCCTGCCAGACCGCGAGGAAGATCTGCTGGGTGAGATCCTCGCGCAGGCTCGGATCGGCCTCGTACGACGAGGCGATGCGCGAAATCAGCGGGCCATAGTCGGCGACGATCGTCTCGAAGGGCGGCGGCGCGCCCGGCGCTGCGCTCATGACCGCCGTCATGGAAGTCGCTCCAGCCCCCGCATGCCCCGGTAAATCCTCGTGTCCCCCGACGCTTATAGCGCGAAGTGAAGGCGAAGTCGCGGGTTTCGCGCAACGGCGCGCGCGGGTGTCCCGTCGCCGGGCAGCGGCGGCCCATATGTTGACGGCGCGCCACCCCTCCGGCAGGGAGGCAGGCCGGAAAAGCGGGTGTAGCTCAATGGTAGAGCAGAAGCCTTCCAAGCTTACGACGAGGGTTCGATTCCCTTCACCCGCTCCAGCTTCCCGGCGCCGCCGACCGGATTCGGAAGCCCGTGGCCAGGCGTCGCGCAAGGGAGATTAGGGCTGGCCGACATCTTTATCTCTTATTCGAGCAACGACCGGCCGGTCGCGATGCGCGTGCGCGACGCGCTGGAGGCGGCCGGCTACGAGGTGTTCTGGGATCAGTCGACGCCGCCTGGCAAGGATTGGGACGCCTGGATCCGCGACCAGCTGGCCGGCGCCAAGCTGGTGATCGCGCTCTGGACGAAATCCTCGGTGGTCTCCCCCAACGTCCGCCACGAGGCGATCATCGCCCGCGAAGCCGGGAAATTGCTGCCCGTCATGGTCGACGAGTTGAAACCGACCGACTTCCCGATGGGTCTGTTCATGGTGCAGGCGTTGTCGATCGGCCATTCGGCGCGGGAGTTCAATGCGGTCCGCGGCAAGTTCCTCGCCGAGGTAAAGGCGCGGGTCGGCGAGGGCGACGCGGCGCGGGCCGCCGCGCCCGCCGCAACAAAGCCGGGACCGCTACGTCGACGGCTGCTGATCGGTCTTGCCGCCGCCCTCATTCTGGTCGCGGTGCCGCTCTGGCTGTTCTGGCCGCAGCTCAGCGCCTGGCTGAACCCGGACGCGCCGCCCGTGTCGCAGGAGGAGCTCAAAGCCTCGATCGCCGGCGAGCGGCCGGCACGGGAGCGGGTCGCGAGCCGGGCGGATGCGACCCTGTCGGGCGATCCGGCGATGATCGGCTCAACCTGGGCCTGGGGGGCCGGGCAGCTGATCGCGGGCGCCCCGGCGGAGGCACGTGCGCTCAACCAACGCTATTTCGACTATCTCGCCTCGGTCGTGAACGCCGAATGCCATTGCTATTATTCGGACTCGATCCCGCATTCGATCGCCAATGCCTGGGCGCTGATCGCGGCCGCGAAGATGCGCCACGCCATCCCGCCGGGCCTGCTCGAGACGATCCTCGCCGGGCAAAGCCCGGAAGGCTGGTGGATGATCAGCTTCAACGCGGTGCCGTCCAATGAGAATGCCGCGATCCATGCCACCGCGCTCATCACCATCGCCCTCGCGGAGGCACGGCAGGCGGGGATCCTGCCGGCGGATCAGCGCGCGCGGGTCGAGGCAGCGCTGCGGCGGGCGGTGGTCTGGCTGAATCGCGGCCCGCAGGACGGCGCCAACTGGTCGGACTATCCGAACAACGACCGGCGCACCGAGAATTTGGTGTTTGCGGCTTATGCGGCGGTGGCGAGCCATGTCGCGACGGGGGACGAGTCCAGTGCCGCCGCCCAGGCTTTCCTCCGCTCGGTCCGGCAATTGCCGACGCCAACCGAGCAGATCCCGTCGGGCGCCTATATCCCGCTGACCACCGGCGGGCGTTTCTTCGACGATTACCGGCATCCGACCGCGCCCTGGATCGGCGCGGCGGCAGTCATCGCCTGGCGCCAGGCCGACAGCAGCCAGCGCCGGGTGCTGCGCGAGATCATCCGGCAATGGCTGAACACCAATCTGGGGGACGATGCCATATTGAGGCAGGACTGGCTGACCGCCGAGACCCTGTTCCTGCGCGCGCTAGTGTTCCCGGAATTGCAGCGGGGCGGCTAGTCCCGGCTCGGGCTATTTGCCCCGTTTCAGCCAGTCGATCAGATCGCCGAACGGGATCAGCTGGTTGAAGGAAATGCCGCAAGCGCCATCCGCGGACCAGCGCACCACGCCGGGCAGCGGGCGGAAGCCCTCGAGGGTGATGACCACCTCGTCGCCGACGGCGGGGGCGGCCTCGGCCTCGGCCTCGATCTTGACCCCGCTCTGCGAGATGTCGCGGGCATGGACCCAGTCGGTGCGCGCCCCGGCGCGGAGCGTCGCCATCCGGTCGATCTCGACGCGCGGCGTGCGCGGTCGCCAGCTATTGTCGACGCCCTGCGGCGCGGCGAGCAATTCGGCGACGTCCATGGCGGTGTCGAACTGGATGCCGGCATTGCCGCCGCGGGTCCAGACCACCCGGCCGGTCACCGGCTGCCCGGACTTGAGCTCGATCGAGACGCGCTGGCCCGGCATGAGCTGGCTGTAGACATGCGCCATCAGGCCGCCGGCGGAGATGTTGCGGATCAGGCAGAGTTCCCTGCGGCCGTCCACGACGACAGTGCCGACGCGCAATATCTTGATATGGCGTTCGTTGGAGCGGCGTTCCGGCGGCTGCGGGACGTCGTTCGAAAAGGAGAAGCCTGTCTCCACGACGCGATCCTCTAAATACATCGTTCCTTCCCCGGCGAGAGCTTGGCTCTTCAATCACGCCGACTTTGCGCCCGAAGGAATTTAAGAAGTCCTTACCCACCACACCGTTTCATCCGCAGCTTTGTTTATTGTTTTTTCACCAAATCCGGACACTTGGCCGCGGCTATGCGGCCTCGTAATTTACCGCTCGATTACCGATGAGGCGGCGGGAGGAGCAGTTGGCGTTTCGTCTCCGCCGGGATATCGACCGGCTCCGGTCGAGGCTTGGCTGCCTCATCGGCGGAGCGGGTGCATGCGGGGGCTGCGGGACGGCTTCATCACCTTGGTGGTATTCGCCGGCCTGTTGGTCGGTGGCGTCTTCGCCTGCGATGCATGGGATGCAAGCTTCTATTCGCCGGCCAGGGGGCGGCTGATCTCCGCCACGCCGGTTTGCCGGCTCCGCTGGATCACAAGCGGTCGCTTCAGCTCCACCAGCGAAAGCGAAGACATGTCCTGTGACGAGGCGCGCAGGCTCGCGCCCGTCGAGCGCGCCAGTGTGAATGAGCAATGGGACGTGTCCTATGATTTCCTTTCGCCCGTCGATCAGGCGCGCCATACCGGTGCGTTCCGCACCCCCGATCCGCTTTATGGCAGCCTTCGTGCCGGCGCGGAAATCGACATCCTCGTGCATAAGTCGGAAGCCGGGAAAAGCCGGGAGCGGGCCTTGCTCCATTGAAGCGATGAAGCGCGTTCACCCGATGCTTACGCTTTGTGTTTAGGGCGCGTTTCCCATGAACGCGCCGCTTCCGTCCGATCTCGCGATCGACCCCCAGACCAGAGTCTATGATCCTCGCCCCAAATCGGCGGTGAGCGCGATGACGGGTGTGGTCGGCCTCGCCGGACTGTTCATCTGGACGGCGGTGGCGCGGGTCTTCGGTATGGCCGGGCCGCTGGCCGCTCTCTGCGCGCTGTTGGCCTGCGGCGTGCCGATGGTGCTGTGGGCGGTCTTCGTCGACAAGGTTCACCGCAACGAGTCCACCGGCATCGACTGGGACAGCCCGCCGAGGAAGCTCAGGGAGGTTGCCGATGTCAGCATCGCCAAGGTCGCCGGCCTCTGGGGGATCTGGGCGATCATCGGCGGCCTTTATTGCATCGGGCGCTGGTATTGGGACGGGCAATATCTCTTCGCCATGTATGTGCTCGGCTATGGCATCGTGCCGGTGCTCTTGCTCTCAATCCCCTACGTGTTCTGGCTCGACCGACGGCTGAAGGAGCCGAAGGACGGCGCCTGGCATTTCGGCCAGCTGCTGATCGGCCGCACCGAGCGGGCCGACAAGCAGCAGCTCGCCGATTTCTACCGGGCCTGGGCGGTGAAGGGCTTCTTCCTCGCCTTCATGATCTCGATCGTGCCCGGCAACTGGTGGGAAGCGGTGGTCGCGACGCCGGAGCAGATCACGCAAAACCCGGTCGCGATGGCACAATGGCTGATCGCGGTCATGTTCATGATCGACGTGACCTTCGCGACGGTCGGCTATGTGCTGACGCTGAAGCCGCTGGACGCGCATATCCGCCGCGCCAATCCGTTCGCGGCCGGCTGGGTGGCGGCTTTGATCTGCTATCCGCCCTTCATCCTGATGAGCGACGGCGGCCCGCTCGATTATGCGCCGGGCGGCGCCGGCTATGACGCCTGGACCTACTGGCTGCAAAATTATCCGCTGTTGATGGCTTTCTGGGGCGGGCTGCTGGTCGTGCTCACCGCCATCTATGCCTGGGCGACGGTGGCGTTCGGCATCCGCTTCTCGAACCTCACCCATCGCGGCGTGCTGACCAACGGCCCCTATGCGCTGACCCGGCACCCGGCCTATGTGTCGAAGAACATCTTCTGGTGGCTCTCGGCCATGCCGTTCCTCGCCACCACCGGCTCCTATGTCGACATGATCCGCAACGCCGCGATCATGGCGATGGTGAGCGGCGTCTATTACTGGCGCGCCAAGACCGAGGAGAAGCACCTCTCCGAGGATCCGGCCTATGTCGAATACAGCCAGTGGATGGACCGGAACGGCCCGGTCACGCGCTTCTTCAACGCGCTCAGACCCGGCGGCGAGCGCCGGGACCGGCCCGAAGCCGGCCCCGTCGCCGTCGAATAGCCCTATTCGCTGACCCGCAGCCGGTAGCGGCCGCGGCCGTTCGCCGCGAACGAAGTGACACGGACGATATAGTCGCCCGCCTCTTCCGCCTTGAACTGCAGCAGCGAGTTGAGCGTGCCGCCGCTGTCGTCGTTGGAGGCGAGCGGCTCGCCTTCGCGCTGGTCGGCGCGGAGCACCTGGACGACCGTGTCAAACCCGCCCTCCGGCGAGTCCAGCGCGATCAGCCGCTCCTGGTTCGCATCGAAATGGACCAGATAATCGTCGACGCGGGCGCCGCTCGGGCCCTCGCCGTCCGCATTGGTGAGCGCGCCCTCATAGACCCGCCAGATCGTCGCCGACATGCGCCGGAACATGGTCAGCGGCGCCGGCAATGGCGGCGCCAGCTCGGCGCTGGCCCGATAGGCGCCATGGCCGTCGTTGGCGAGCGGCGCCACGCGCAGCACAAAGTCGCCGGTCGCCTCCGGCACGAAGGAGATGCGCGAGTTAAGACCGTCGCCGCCATCGTCATTTTCGGCCACCACATCGTCCTCGCCCGCCCGATAGAGGCGCGCGATCGGGTCGAAGTCCGAGGATTCGACCTTCAGGACGTAGCGCCGCCCGCCCTCGAGCCTGAGCGAAAACTCGTCATAATGGGCGCTGTCGGCGCCGGCGGAGCTGTCGCTGGTCTCGATCCGGCCGCGGGTCGACCAGGGAACCGGCACGCCCGGCGGCAACGGCGGCAGGGTGGCGAGGCTTGCCGTATAGGCGCCGCGGCCGTCGGCGGCGAAGCCGAGCACACGCAAGACATAGTCGCCGCTCTCGGTCGGCGTGTAGTTGAGCCTGGGGTTCAGCCCCTCGCCATCGTCATTCTCGGCGACCGGCTGGTCCGAACCCGGGCGGTAGAGCCGGGCGACCGGATCGAAGGCCATGGAATCGACCGAGATGCGATAGCGCGTCCCGGCTTCCAGCCGGATCGGGTGATTGTCGTAATGCTGGCCGGTGCCGCCGGTGTCGCTGTCGGTGATTTCGCCCGCGACCGACCAGGGCTGTTGCGCCGAGGCCGGCGCGCTCATCAGGGTGAACGCCATCGCGGCCACCGAAGCAGTCCAGAACTTCCGCATTGTGGTAACTCCCCGTCGAAATCGTTGGCACGATGAACCGTGCCGAATCAGCGATAGACCGATCGATGTTGCGGCGAAATGAACGGCGTCGCAAGCCGATTGAAAGGAACGGGGAGCGCGGCGCTCAGCTCTGCCGGCCGGCGAACCGGTCCGCGGCGCGGATCAGCCCGTCGAGCACGCCCGGCTCGGTGAACAGATGGCCGCCGTCCGGGACGATGACCAGCTCCGCCTCCGGCCAGGCCTGCTTCAGCTCCCAGGCGGAAACGGGCGGCGTGCACATATCGTAGCGGCCCTGCACGATCACGCCGGGAATGTCCTTCAGCCGATCCGCATTGGCGAGCAGCTGGCCTTCCTCCAGCCAGCCCTGGTTGACCATATAATGATTCTCGATGCGGGCGATCGCGATCGCGAATTCGTCGCTGGTATGCTCCTCGATCACATGCGGATCGGGCAGCAGGGTGACGGTCTCCGCCTCCCACTTGCTCCACGCCTTGGCCGCTTCCAGCTTCACCGCCGGGTCGTCGCCGGTCAGCCGCTTTTGATAGGCAGCGACAATGTCGCCGCGCTCCACCTCGGGGATGGGCGCGAGGAACTCGCCCCATTTGTCCGGGAAGACCTCCGACGCGCCGAACTGGTAGAGCCAGTCCAGCTCCTTCTGCCGGAACAGGAAGATGCCGCGGAGCACCAGCTCGGCGGTCCGCTCCGGATATGTCTGGGCGTAGGCGAGCGCCAGCGTCGAGCCCCAGGAGCCGCCGAACACCATCCAGGTGTCGATGCCGAGATGGGTGCGCAGCCGCTCCATATCCTCGACCAGATGCCAGGTGGTGTTGGCCTCCAGCGACGCGTGCGGCGTCGAGCGCCCGCAGCCGCGCTGGTCGAACAGAGTGACGTTGAAGCGGTCCGGATCGAACTGGCGGCGGTGATCCGGGCTGCAGCCGGCGCCCGGCCCGCCATGCAGCATCACCGCAGGCTTGCCGTTCGGGTTGCCGCACTGCTCCCAGTAGAGCATGTGGCCGTCGCCGACGTCGAGCCGGCCGGTCCGGTAGGGCTCGATCGGCGGATAGAGGGTGCGGCGGTCGGGAAAACGGGGATCGGCCATAAAGCGGGGCTCCTGAAGCGGCGGGTGCTACCAAATCGGACGGGGCGGGCGCTATAGCTTTCGCATGAGGCCGTCCGTCGCAGGGGTGAAGCAAAGACTGGCGCGCCTGTTTCGGCGGCGGCTGCGGCGCCGGCTCGATCCGGCCAGCCTGCCGGACGGGGCCGCGGAGCGGCTGCGGCCCGACCGGCCGGACTTGCTGGCGCTGGAGGCGCGCTACGCGACGATGGACGCGGCGGTGACCACGCCGCTCATCTGGGACGCCGCTCAGCTTTCCGACGAAGACCTGCTCTGGTTCCGCGCCGACAATCACTTCATCTGGCAAGTGCGCGGGCCGCACAGCACGCGGCGCGCCTACCGGCTGGCGACGCGGCATCTCGAGCAGGCGGGGCTCGGGCCGCTGCTGGACAGGCTCGGGGAGGACGGGGCGTTCGGCGCCTTCCTGTTCCGGGCGGGCGGGCGGTCGGTGTCGCGCGACCTGCTCGATTCGGCGGGGGAGATTGACTTTCTGCGCCGCCATGCCAGCCTGGGCGACCGCAGCCTCAATATCCTCGACATCGGCGCCGGCTATGGCCGCCTCGCCTGGCGGATCGAGCAGGCGACGGGGGAGGGGACGCGCGTCTTCGCGACCGACGCGGTGGCGCGGTCCAGCTTCATCGCGGACCATTATCTGAGGCACCGGGGCGCAAAGCGGGCAATGATGGTGCCGCTGGACGAGGTGGAGGCGCTGCTGGCCGGAACTCGGATCGATATGGCGGTGAACGTCCACAGCTTTTCCGAATGCCGGCTGGAGGCGATCGCCTGGTGGGTGGAGCGGCTCGCCCGGGCCGGCGTGCCGAAGCTGCTGATCGTGCCCAATGAGTTGCGGAGCGGCGGCACCCGCTGCGAGACCAATGACGGCAAGGACTTCACGCCGGTCCTCGCGCGTTCCGGCTACCGGCCGCTGGTCAGCGAGCCGCGTTATGCCGATCCGAAGGTGCAGCGGCACGGGCTGGACCCGACCTGTCTGCATCTGTTCACGCTCGAAGGCGTCTAGAAGCTCAGCTCCGCATAGATGCGGTCGATGTCGCCCGCCCACTCGCCATGGTAAAGGTCGAGCAGCCGCTCGGCCGGAGTACGGCCGGTGGCGAGGATCTCGCGCAAGGGATCGAGGAACCCGGATTCATTGTCGCCCGCCGCGTTCAGCCGGGCGCGGGCGTTGAGCCCGGCCTCGGCGATGGCGAGGATGCGGGTGCCGAGTTCGCGCAGCGTCTCGCCGCCGGGCGTCATCGCCTTCAGACCGAGTTCCGGCACGCTGTCGCGCAGCGCCTGCCGCCCTTCCAGCGGCCAGTGCTTCACCTCGTCCCACGCGGCGTCGAGCGCGGCATCGTCGTAGAGCAGGCCGACCCAGAGCGCCGGCAGGGCGCAGATCTTGCCCCAGCGCCCGCCGTCCGCGCCGCGCATCTCGAGGAAGCTTTTCAGGCGCACTTCCGGGAAGATGGTCGAGAGATGGTCGGTGAAGTCCGAGACGCGCGGCTTCTCGCCCTCGAAGCCCGGCAATTCGCCCTTCAGGAAGTCGCGGAAGCTGAGGCCGGCGACGTCGTGATAGAGGCCGTCGCGGTAGACGAAGTACATCGGCACATCGAGCGCGAAATCGAGATAGCGCTCATAGCCGAAGCCGTCCTCGAAGACGAAGGGCAGCATGCCGGTCCGGTCCGGATCGGTGTCCGACCAGATATGGCTGCGGAAGGAGAGGAAGCCGTTGGGCTTGCTCTCGGTGAACGGCGAATTGGCGAAGAGCGCGGTGGCGAGCGGCTGCAGGGCGAGGCCGACGCGGAACTTGCGCGCCATGTCGGCTTCCGACGCATAATCGAGATTGGTCTGGATGGTGCAGGTGCGCAGCATCATGTCGAGGCCGAGGCTGCCGACCTTCGGCATGTAGTTGAGCATGATCTTGTACCTGCCCTTGGGCATGACCGGCAGGTCGCTGCGCTTTTTGTCCGGCCACATCCCCATGCCGAGGAAGCAGATTCCGAGCTTCTCGCCGACCGCCTTGCACTGGTCGAGGTGGCGGGCGGCCTCGGCGCAGGTCTGGTGAAGATGCTCGCGCGGGGCGCCGGACAGCTCCAGCTGACCCGCCGGCTCGAGGCTGATCGCGCCGTCCGGGCCGGTCAGCGCGATGACATTGCCATTCTCGACGACCGGCTCCCAGCCATAGGGGATGAGCGCGTTCAAGAGGTCCCGGATGCCGCCCGGCTCGTCATAAGCGGGCGCGCGGTGATCGGCGCAGCGATAGACGAACTTCTCATGTTCGGTGCCGATCCGCCAGGCGTCGCGCGCCTTCTCGCCCTTCGCGAACACCTCGACGAGGTCGTCGCGGCTCTCGATCAGGCGCTCGGCCGTGCCGGTCTCGGTTCGGGTCGTCATCGGCGCGCCTTAGCCGGGCCTGCGTCCGCCCGCCAGCAGGTTTCGATGCGCTACCTATAAGGCGATTCTATCGCTCGCCATGGCGCCACCAATCCCCGGCCGCGGCCATCCAGAGCGCGATCGCGGCGAGCGCGGCGGTGTCGGCGCGGAGGATCCGGGGGCCGAGCGACACGGGCCTGGCCTGCGGCAGCGCGCGGATCACCGCGCGCTCCTCGTCGGTGAAGCCGCCCTCCGGCCCGATCAGGATCGCGGCCGGGCCGGGCGCCGGGGCGAACGCCCCGCCGCCCGCCTCGTCCGCGAAGTAAAGGAGCCGATCCTCGGGCCAGGACTTCAGCACGGCATCGAGCTTGCGCGGTTCGTCGAGGACGGGGAGGGCGGTGCGCTCGCATTGCTCCGCGGCCTCGATCGTGTGAGCGCGGAGGCGCTCCAGATTCAGCCGGTCGACGATGGTGCGGCGGGTCACCACCGGCAGCAGCCGCGCGACCCCCAGTTCGGTCGCTTTCTCCACCAGCCAGTCGATCCGCCCGCGCTTCACCGGCGCGAAGAGCAGCCAGAGGTCCGGCACCGCCTCCCGTTCCCGCAGCCGCGCCCCGACCCGGAGCGTCACCCTTTTCTTCCCCGCCTCGACGATCTCGGCCAGCCACTCGCCGGTCCTGTCGTCGAACAATTTCACTTCGTCCCCCGCCCCGAGCCGCAGCACCGCGGCGAGGTAATTGCCGTCGACGGTAATGCGCGCGCCTTCCGCCAGCGTCTCGTCGACGAACAGGCGGGGCAGGCTGTGCGGTGGCCAGGCGGGGGTCGCGCCGGTCATGCCCACTTCCCGATATTCTTCAGCGCCTCGCGCTTGCTGAGCCCGCTCAAGCGGCCCTCATTTGCGGCGACGTAGCGGCGGACCTCCTCCGGGTCGGTCCACGCATATTGGCGCAGCGCCCAGCCGATCGCCTTGCGCAGGAAAAACTCCTTCGAATCGAGCGACGGCTCGATGCAGGCATAAAGCAAATCAAGGTCGGTCTTCGTCTTGGCGCGGAGCTGGCAGATGATCGAGCTGCGCCGCTTCCACATGTCGCGGTCGCGGCTCCAGGCGAGCATCGTCCGCCGCATCGGCGCGGGGTCATTTTCGAGGATCGCCCACAGCCGGTGGCCGGCGAGATGGTCGACATAATCCCACCAGGCGCCGGTGACGATCATCTCCTCATACATGCCGAGCGCGTCCATCTGCTGGAAGGCGCGGGCCGCGCGCGCCCCGCTGAGCTCGACCGCGGCGTAGCGCTCCTCGCGATGCGTCGCCCCGCGCCAGAGCCCGAGCACGTCCGCCTGCCAGGCGGGGCTGTCCACCCAGCGCAGGTCCTTGAAGATCTCCTTGCAAGCCTGCCGCAGCGGCACCGCGGAAACCCCCAGATAGGGCATGGCCGATTTCATATAGGCCTGCATGCCCGGCGCCCGCGCCGGATCGGCGATGGCGGTAAGCTGCGCGCGCAGGGTTTCGGCCAAAGCGGTCATCGCCGAACCCTAGCCCATCCTTGCGGTTCGTTGCGACAGGAATGGATTGCGGATGCGGAACGGTCTATTCTCTCCATCATGCGGATTGCCTGGCGACTGCTGCTTCCGATCCTGTTCGTGGCCCCCTGCGCCGCGTCAGCGCATTTGCCCGTGCTGCTCGCGCTCGACGGGCGGACCAAGGTTGCGATCCAGCGCCAGCTGGAGGATGCCGGCTATGCTCCGGACAGCGTCGATCTTGTCGAGGGTGCGATCATCGGCGCCGTACAGCAGGAGGAGCAGCCCGCCCTGAACGCCTACCGCTTCCCGGACGCACCCTATGTGAATGCGAGCAGCCGGGCCTCCGGTCGGTGCCAGCAGGTCGAGGCAACGATCTGGGTTCCTGACGGCAGGCTACCACCGCTGCGGCTTCGCGGGCGCTATTGCGAGCATGGGACGCCCGGATACACAAGGATCTGGCGGGCCACGTCCCAGCACATCCGGACTCTCGACGAAGACGAGTTGCCGCCCGCAGTGGCGCCACCCGTCGGGGCGATGGTGCAGGGCCCCTGACCGGCCCCAGGCCACACACCAGCCAGCTCTCGACTTCGCCGGGCGCGAGCGGCATTTGGGCGTTGTGAACACGGCCACCGATATCGTCCCCGACAGCGAGCGGCGCGGTCTGATCGGCGTCTTGCCGACGGCGTGGCGGCCTTATGCGAGCCTGATCCGGCTGGACCGGCCGATCGGCGCCTGGCTGCTTTTCTGGCCGGGCGCGTGGAGCGTGGCGCTGGCCGGGATGACCCCCTCGACTTCGCTCGGGACAGGCGGGGGGTGGCTGCTGATCGCCTGGCTGGCGCTCGGGGCCTGGGCGATGCGCAGCGCCGGCTGCGTCTATAACGACATCATTGACCGCGATCTGGACCGGCAGGTGGAGCGCACGCGGCTCAGGCCGCTGGCCAGCGGCCGCGTCTCGCTGAGGGGCGCCTGGGCGTTGCTCATCGCGATGAGCCTGATCGGGCTGGCCGTCCTGCTTCAATTGCAGCGCACCGCGCAGATCGTCGCTTTGGTCAGCCTCGCCCCGGTCGCGCTTTATCCGTTCATGAAGCGGATCACCTGGTGGCCGCAGGCCTGGCTCGGCCTCGTTTTCTCCTGGGCGGCCCTGGTCGGCTGGCCCGCGGTGGACGGGCGGATGGCGGCGGCCGCCTTCTGGCTCTGGGGCGGCTCGATCTTCTGGGTGATCGGCTACGACACGATCTACGCGCTGCAGGACAAGGAGGATGACGCTCTGGTCGGCGTGAAGTCCTCCGCGCTCGCGCTCGGCAGGCATGCGCGGCTCGGCGTCCTGATCTGCTACCTCGCGGCGCTCATCCTCTGGGCCATGGCGATCCGTGCAGTCCGGCAGGAATATTGGGCCCCGCTGGCCTTGCTGCCGATGGCGCTGCACCTGCTCGGCCAAATCGTGATGCTGAAACCGGATGACGGCGCCGACGCGCTCGCCCGCTTTCGCTCCAATCGCTTCGCCGGCCTGCTCATGTTCGCCGCCTGCTACGTCGTGGGTACCGCCTGAGGTTGCTTTTGGGCGCGAGGTCGCTACGTCGCCCCGATGCTCAGCGTCAGTGAAGCGGAAGGGCGCGCCGGCGCCCTCGTCGAGGCCGCCCGCAAGGCCGGGGCCGATGCGGCCGACGTCCTCTATATCGGCGACGGATCGACCGAGGTGCAGGTGCGGCTCGGCGAGCTGGAAGACGTGACCCGCTCCGAGGGCGAGGAGATCGGCCTCCGGCTGTTCGTCGGCCGCCGCTCGGCCAGCGTCTCCTCGTCCGATCTCTCGGCGGAGGCGCTCGCCGCTCTGGTGGAGCGCGCCGCGGCGATGGCGCGCGAGGCGCCGGAAGACCCCTATGCGGGGCTCGCGCCCGAAGATCGGCTGCTGCGCGGCCCGGCTGCGGACGTCGCGGCCGATGACGGCGTCGATCCGTCGCCGGTCGCGCTCAAGGAACGCGCGCTGGCGACCGAGGAGGCGGCGCGCGCCGTGTCCGGCATCACCAACAGCGAGGGCGCGGGGATGAGCGCCGGGCGGACGGTGATCGCGCTCGCCACCTCGCACGGCTTCTGCCGCGGCTACACGACGTCGGGCTATGGCGCGGCGGTCAGCGTGATCGCCGGCGAGGGCGGCGAGATGCAGCGGGACAGCGCCAGCCACAGCGTCCGTCATTATGCCGATCTCGACGCGCCCGAGGTGCTCGGCCGGCTCGCCGCCGAGCGCACGGTGCAGCGCCTCAACCCCGTCCAGCTCGCCAGCGGCACGATGCCGGTCCTGTTCGATCCGCGCGTCGGCGGCAGCCTGGTCGGCGCGCTGCTCGGCGCGATGAGCGGCCCGGCCATCGCCCGGCGCACCTCCTTCCTGCTCGGCCGCGAGGAGGAGCCGCTGTTCGAGTCCTCGATCGTCATCGTCGACGATCCGCACCGGCCGCGCGGCCTCAAGTCCAAGCCGTTCGACGGCGAGGGCGTGACGACGCGGCTATCGCGCCTGATCGACGGCGGCCGCCTCACCGGCTGGCTGCTCAACGCCGCCGCCGCCCGCCAGCTCGGTCTGGAGACGAACGGCCATGCCACGCGCGGCATTGGCGGCGCGCCCGGCGCCGGGGCGTCCAACGTCCATCTCGAGCCGGGCGGGCTGAGCCCGGACGAGCTGATGGCGGACGTGCGGCTCGGCCTCTATGTCACGGAGATGATCGGCAGCGGCGTCAATCCGGTGACCGGCGATTACAGCCGCGGCGCCTCCGGCTTCGTGATCCGCGACGGCGCTCGCGCCGAGCCGGTCGACGAGATCACCATCGCCGGCAATCTGATCGAGATGTTCCGCGCTTTGGTTCCCGCGAACGATCTGGAGCATCGCCGCGCGGTGAACGTTCCGACGCTGCGGGTGGACGGGATGACGGTCGCCGGTGCCTGAGATTCTGGACATCGCGCAGGTTGCCGGGATCGCGGAGGAAGCGGGCCGGGTCGCGGCAAGCCGCTGCAACACCGACTATAAAAGCTGGGAGAAAGTCCCCGGCCACCCGGTCTGCGAAGTCGATCTCGCGGTCGACGCCTTCCTGCGCGAACGGCTCGGCGCGCTCGATCCTGAGGCCGGCTGGCTGTCCGAAGAGACGCTGGACGACAGCGACCGGATCGAGCGGCGGCGGCTCTGGGTGGTCGACCCGATCGACGGCACGCGCGACTATTTGCGGGGCCGGCCCGGCTGGTGCGTCTCCGTCGCTCTGGTCGAGGATCGGGTGCCGGTGCTCGGCGTGCTTTCGGCGCCGATGCGCGGCGAGCTCTGGACCGCGGCGCGCGGGCGGGGCAGCTGGCGCAACGGCGCGCCGCTGCTGGTCAGCCCGCGCGCCGACCTGGCCGGCGCCCGCGTCCCCGCCGATAATCTGCCGAAGGTCGACCGCGATCTGGTCGCCGTCGCCAAGCCCAATTCGATCGCGCTCCGCATCGCCATGGTCGCGGCCGGCGAGGCGGACCTGCTCGCCACATTGCGCTGGGGCTTCGAGTGGGACATCGCCGCCGCCGCTTTGATCGCCGAGGAGGCCGGCGCGACGGTGAGCGGCGCGCTCGGCCAGCCGCTCGCCTTCAACACCGCCTCGGCCGAGGCCTTTGGCGTGCTCGTCGCGACGCCCGGCATTCACGCCGCCGCGGTCGAGCGCCTGCGCGAGCGCGCGATGGCGGTGGTTTAGGGCGGTGGTCTAAGCCGGGACGCCGTTCGTCGAACGGATTTCGCTTTTCCGGCGCACTGACTTATTCTCCCGGTCCATAAGGATACGGAGAGAGACGATGGTGGGACGGCCTTCCGCCCGGCTGCTGGCCGGGTTGCTCCTGACGGGGACGCTGGCAGCGCCCGGCGCCGCGCAGGAGACCCCGCCGCCCGACATCGCCGCGCCGCCTCCGGTCACCGCGCCGGCCCAGCTCGACCAGCAGCAGGCCGAGACGCTCGGCTATCGGGACGTGAACGACCGGATGACGGTGGGCGTTCGCATCGACGGCCGCGGGCCCTTTCCGTTCATCGTCGACACCGGCGCCGAGCGCACCGTCATCTCCTCCGAGTTGGCCCGCAGCCTCTCCCTGCAGCCGGGCCGGACCGTGTGGGTCCATTCGATGAGCGAGGTCAGCGAGATCGCGACCGTGGTCATCCCGGACCTGCGCGTGGGCAGCCGCTCGACCGTGCAGATCCACGCCCCGGCGCTGGCCCGCGCCAATCTCGGCGCCTCCGGCATCCTCGGCGTCGATACGCTGCAGCGGCAGCGCGTCACCTTCGATTTCCGCCGCCGCGAGATGACGGTGACGCCGTCGCGCACCCGCGAGGAGCGCTGGCCGGACTCGAACACGGTCGTGGTCACCGGGCGCAGCCTCTACGGCCGCCTCGTCCTCGTCGACGCCTCGATGGACGGGCAGCGGATCTGGGTGATCATCGACACCGGTTCCGAAGTCAGCGTCGGCAACAGCGCGTTGCGCGCCGCGCTCGCCCGCCGCAACCGGCTGCAGTCGATCGCGCCCATCCATATGGTGAGCATCACCGGCGGGGTGGTCGCCGCAGAATATGGCTTCGCCCGGCACATCCGGATCGGCGGGCTCGACATCAACAATCTGCCGGTCGCCTTCGCCGACGTGCATCCGTTCCGTCAGCTCGGGCTGATGAACCGGCCCGCCCTGATGCTCGGCATGGACGCGCTGCAGCTTTTCTCGCGCGTCTCGGTCGATTTCCCGAACCGCCGCGTACGGGTGCTGATCGACGACGGCGCGATGCTCGACAGCCCGCCGCGGATCGCCGATGTCGGCGGGATGCGCCGGGCGAGCTAGCCTTCGGGCACTAAAGAGACGCCGCGACCCTCTAGTAGAGGGCGATCGCGGATTTGTCGGATTCAATATTTCTCGCAGTAGCTCTTTTGCTGTCCAATGAATAATATGCCTGCTCATTCCTTGGGGCGTCGAACAACATGAGAGGATTGGCCGCTGCCTTAGTGCTTGCGCTGTTGCCTGGTTCCGCCACTGCCCGGGTCTGGGGTGAGCCGAGGGGTTGGATGGTGTTCGATGCCGAAGACGCCTGCGCTTTCGCGCGCCATTTTGAAGGACCTGGATCTACCAATCTGATGGTCTCGGAGGACGTGGATGGTGAGCTGGTACTTAACGTCTCAAATTACGGCTGGAGTATCGGTCAGGACGATCGATTCACGCTCCGCATTCGAATTGGGAACACTTCATTTAGGGGTCCAGCCATCGGCTATCGCAGTGGGATTTCACGTGGCTTCGTGACGCGCATCGATCAGCAAATGTTGAACCTTATTGGATCTGAAAATCTCATTCAGTTTTATCGGCTCGATGGGGACAATGTCACCTTTATTGACGGTCTAAGACTTGATGGCTCCGGGACGGCAATCGCCCTTATGCGGCGCTGCGTTCCGGAGGTAAGGACTAGGGTTGCTCGTGAGCGCGCGGAGCGTGAAAGGCTTGCACAGTTTCCTCGTGACCCGTTCGCCGCGCCATCGCCACCAACAGCCACCGTACCACGCAATGGCCCCATGACCGCCGAGCCGGTATTGCGCTCCCGCCCTGATCTTCCGTTAACTCCGCCGAGACGGATTTATTCGGCCCCTGCGCCCGAACCTCGCGCTCGTCCGAGCACCGACTTTTCCAATGTTACAGAGGCGGTAAATTCGCTCGCCGACGATGATTAGACTGTCCTAGACTCAGCCAGAATCATTACCAATGAACCTCGGCGCTCAGCCGACCTTCGGCACGCCGAGCCGCGGGATTTCGATCTTCGGGCAGCGGTCCATCACCACCTTGAGGCCGGCGGCCTCGGCGCGCGCCGCGGCTTCTTCGTTGATCACGCCGAGCTGCAGCCAGACCGCTTTCGCGCCGGCGGCGATCGCCTCGTCCACCGCCTCGCCGGCGGCCTGCGGGCGGCGGAAGATGTCGACCAGGTCGATCGGCTCGCCGATCTGGGCGAGCTCGCGCCAGACATATTCGCCATGGACATGCTCGCCGGTGATCTGCGGGTTGACCGGGATCACCCGGTAGCCGCGCGACTGCAGGAAGGCCATCACCCCGTAGCTCGGCCGGTCCGGCCGGTCCGAGGCGCCGATCATCGCGATCGTGCGGGTCCCGGCGAGCAGCGCGTAAATGTCCTCGTCACGGGTGAGCGGCATGGAAACCTCCAGGGCGTTGCCCGAGCTCAGCGAGCAGCTTCTGCGCGAGTTCCCGGAAGATCGCGGCCTCCTCGCCGTCGCCCGCCGCTGGCGGCGTACCGGCGTCGGAGGCGCGGCGGATTTCGAGCCGGAGCGGGATGCGTCCCAGGAACGGGATGTCCATCACCTTGGCAGCGGCTTCCGCGCCGCCGGCGCCGAACGGGTCGGAGGTCTCGCCGCAATGCGGGCATTGATAGCCGGCCATATTCTCGATCAGGCCGATCACCTTCACGTCCATCTTGCGGAACATATCGATGGCGCGGGTGGCGTCGATCAGCGCGAGGTCCTGCGGCGTCGACACGATCACGGCGCCCGCCGGCTTCCATTTCTGGGTGAGCGTCATCTGCACGTCGCCGGTACCGGGCGGCAGGTCGACGATCAGCAATTCGCAATCGCCCCAGTCGCCCTCCATCAGGCTGGACAAGGCCGAGGCGGTCATCGGGCCGCGCCAGGCGACGGCGGTGCCTGGCTCGATCAGCTGGCCGATGGAGAGCAGCCTCACGCCGTGCGCGGGCAGCGGCACGATCATCTCGTCGACCAGCTCCGGCCGGGCGGGCTGGCCCATGATCCGGGGCTGGGAGGGGCCGTAAATGTCGGCGTCGACCAGCCCGACCCTCTTCCCGAGCCGCGCCAGCGCCACCGCGAGATTGGCCGAGACGGTTGATTTGCCGACCCCGCCTTTGCCCGAGGCGATGGCGATGATCGTGCGCTCCGCCTTCTCGGCGGTCATCGCGATCCGGGTGTCGGTGACGCCTTTCACCCCGATCATCGCGGCGCGAACCTGCCGCTCGAGCCCGGCGCGCTGCTCGGCGGAAAGGCCGGTCGCCTCAAGCATGATCGTCGCTATGCCGTCCTTCAGGCGGGTCATCGCGATCCGGCCGGCATCGGCGAGGCTGCCGCGGCCCGCGGGATCGGGAATCCGGGCAAGGGCGGCGGCGATCGGGTCATTCTCGTCGGGCATCGGGGGCCAGATAGGCGCTGCGACGCCGCTTGCCACTGTTTTTCCGCACGGCCCGTCCCTATAGGGATGCGCATGAGACGATTTTTCGGTTGGATCCGGCGCCCGGGCATAGTGTTGAGCGACAATCGCGGCGGCCCGTGGGGCCCCGGCGGTGGCGGCGGTGAAGGCGGCGGCGGCGATGGCGGCGGCGGTGGCGGCCCGCGCAATCCCTGGGGGCCGCGCCGGCGCAAGCCCGAGCCGCGTGGCGGCGGCAAAGGCGGCGGCGACGTCACCTCGCTGGACGAGTTCCTGCGCCGCAGCCGGGCCCGCTTCGGTGGCGGCCTGCCGAGCGGCCGGCCCTATCTTCTCTACGGCATCGTCATCGCGTTGCTGCTCTGGGTCGCCTTCACCTCGATCCACCGGATCGGGCCGAACGAGAAGGGCGTCGTCACCACCTTCGGCTGGTATTCCGGCACGCTCCAGCCCGGCATCGGCTTTTCCTGGCCATGGCCGGTCGGCAGCGTCGCCAAGGTCGACACCGCCGGCATCCGCGACCTCCAGATTCCCGGCGGCCGCGCCGAGAATCTGATCCTCACCGGCGACCAGAATGTGATCAATCTCGGCTATACGGTGCGCTGGAACATCCGCTCGCCCGAACTCTATCTCTTCCAGCTTGCCGATCCGGACGAAACCGTCCGCGAGGTCGCCGAAAGCGCGATGCGCGAAGCGGTGGCGCAGGTGTCGCTGGACGGGGCGCTCGGCGCCGGCCGCGGCGACATCGAGCAAAGGGTCCTGCGCCGGATGCAGCAGGTCCTCGATTCCTATCGTTCGGGCGTGCAGGTTCAGAGCGTGTCGATCAGCCAGTCGGCGCCGCCGGCGCAGGTCAACCAGGCCTTTCTCCAGGTCTCGGCGGCGACGCAGCGGGCCCAGTCGGCGGTCAACGCGGCGCGGGGCTATGCCCAGCAGGTCACCGCCGGCGCGCAGGGCGAGGCGGCCCAGTTCGAGCGCATCTACGCGCAATACCGGCTTGCCCCGGACGTGACCCGGCGGCGCATGTATTATGAGACGATGGAGGCGATCCTGCAGCAGACCGATACCACGGTCGTCGAGGCGCCGGGCGTGACGCCCTATCTGCCTTTGCCGCAGCTTCAGGGCCGGCCGCTGCAGGCGGCGCCGGCGCAGGGAGCCGGCCGATGACCCGCTATCTCAAAAACCCGATCGTGCTCGGCATGCTGGCGATCGCGCTGCTGATTCTGATCGCCAGCACGGTCTCGATCGTGCCGGAGACGAAGCAGGCGGTGATCGTCCGCTTCGGCCAGCCGGTCCGCGTGATCAACAGCTATCAGGACAATGAGCCGTTCGGCCGCTCGGCGGGCCTCGTCTTCCGCATCCCGTTCGTCGAGCAGATTCACTGGATCGACAAGCGCGTCCTCTCGCTCGAAATGGACAATCAGCCGGTCCTCTCCACCGATCAGCAAAGGCTCGAGGTCGACGCCTTCGCCCGCTTCCGGATCCGCAATCCGCTGCAAATGTACATCGCCGCGCGGACCGAGGAGAATCTCGTCAACCAGCTGAAGCCGATCCTCGCCTCGGCGCTGCGCAACGAATTCGGCCGGCGCCCGTCTTTGGCTTTGCTGACCCCCGAGCGTGGTCAGATGATGGGGAATATCCGCAACGCGCTGAACCGGGTCGCCGGCCAATATGGCGCGGAAATCGTGGACGTCAGGATCAAGCGCGCGGACCTGCCCAACGGCACTCCGCTTGAAACCGCCTATGAGCGGATGCGCACCGCCCGGCAGCAGGTGGCGACCTCGATCGAGGCGCAGGGCAATCGCCAGGCGCAGATCATCCGGGCCGACGCCGACGCCGAGGCGGCCGCGACCTATGCGTCGGCGTTCAACCGCGATCCGGAATTCTACGATTTCTATCGCGCCATGCAGTCCTACCGGCAGACCTTCCTGGGCGCCCGGGCGGACGGCCAGCGCGGCCGATCGGGTATTATTCTGTCGCCAAACAACGATTATCTGCGTCAATTCAGGGGCAATCGCTGAATGGAACAGGTCATTCAAATCTCATTCAGCAACCGCATCTAGCGTAGCCCAGGTCCGGTGGGCTGCGGATCGAAGTCGAAGGAAGGATAGAGAAAGTGCGTTACGTCTACGGGATTACGGCCGCCATCCTGATCGGTGGTGCAGCGGCGACCCTCAGCAACCCGGTCGGCGCCCAGACGGCGCAGAACGAGCCCGGCACGATCCGTGTCGCGCCCCCGCCCGGCGCCCCGATGAGCTTTGCCCAGCTTGCCGAACGACTGCAGCCGGCGGTGGTGAACATCTCCACCCGCCAGTCGATCACCGTGCGCCAGCAGCAGCTGCCGCCGGGCTTCGAGGATTTCTTCCGCCGCTTCGGCGGCGAAGTGCCGAACCGCGGAGGCCAGGGTGGCCAGGGCGGCGACGGCGGCACCGTCACCCAACGCGGCGGCTCGCTCGGCTCCGGCTTCATCATCTCGCCGGACGGCTATGTCGTCACCAACAACCATGTCGTCGCGCCGGCCCGGCCGGATGCGGTGGTCGAGCAGATCACCGTGACTTTGGCCGACCGCACCGAATATGAGGCCGAGGTCGTCGGCCGCGACACCACCTCCGACATCGCCGTGCTCAAGGTCAATCCGCGTGCCCCGCTGCCCTTCGTCCGCTTCGGTGATTCGACCCGGACCCGGGTCGGCGACTGGGTGATCGCGATCGGCAATCCCTTCGGCCTCGGCGGCACCGTCACCGCCGGCATCGTCTCCGCGCTTCACCGGAACCTGCCGGGCGGCGGAATCTACGATCGCTACATCCAGACCGACGCGGCGATCAATTCGGGCAATTCGGGTGGCCCGATGTTCGACATCAACGGCAATGTGATCGGCATCAACACCGCGCTCATCTCGCCGACCGGCGGCAATGTCGGCATCGGCTTCGCCATTCCCGCCGAGCAGATCGGTCCGGTCGTGGAGCAACTCCGCCGCGGCCAGCGCGTCACCCGAGGCTATATCGGCGTGGCGCTCCAGAATCTGGACGAGGGCCTTGCCGCGGCGCTCAACATCGACCGCAATCGCGGCGAGCTGATCCGCTCGGTGACCCCCGGCGGCCCGGCCGACCGCGCCGGCATCCGCCAGGGTGACGTCGTCATCTCCGTTGCCGGCCAGCCGGTGACTCCGGATGCGACGCTCGCCTATCTGGTTTCGCAGCAGGCGATCGGTGCGCGTATCCCGGTGGAGCTGATCCGCCAGGGTCAGCGCCAGACCGTGACCGTCGCGGTCGCGTCGCGCCCGACGGACGAGGAACTGGCCAGGCTCAACGGCACCGACGACAATGCCGACACGGGCGACGGCGACAGCGGCGGCACCAAGCCGGCCGACACCCAGTCGGCTGGCCAGCGCGCCACCCAGTCGGCGCTCGGGCTCGCGCTTGAGGCGCTGACTCCGGCGGTTCGTCAGCAGCTGCGGATCAACGATCCCAACCTGCGCGGTCTGGTCGTCGGCACTGTCGATCCGAACAGCGATGCGGGCCAGAAGGGTCTCCAACCCGGCGACGTGATCCTCTCGATCGACAATGGTGCCGTGGCGACGCCCGAGGCGGCCGCCTCGGCGATCGAGGCAGCGCGGCGCGCGCGGCGCGGCACCGTGCTGCTGCTGGTCAAGCGCGGTAACGGCCCGCCCGCTTATGTGGGCGTCGAGCTGAACCGGCCGGCGGCGACGCCGGCACCGGCGCCGGCAACGCCAACACGCAGGCCGTGAGCGACGCCGCCGGGGTGGGCACCCAGAGCGGCTCCTCGCTGAAGGAGCTTACCCTCCGGGCCGTCCTCCTCGGCGGTGCGATCACGCTCGTCTTCACCGCCGCGAACGTCTATCTCGGCCTCAAGGTCGGGCTGACCTTCGCCACCTCGATCCCGGCCGCCGTCATCTCGATGGCGGTGCTCCGGCTGTTCCGCGGCTCGAACATCCTCGAGAATAATATCGTCCAGACCATCGCTTCGGCGGCGGGGACGCTGGCGGCGATCATCTTCGTGCTGCCCGGCCTCGTGATCATCGGCTGGTGGCACGGCTTCCCCTACTGGACGACCGCCGCCGCCACCGCGGTCGGCGGCATCCTGGGCGTGATGTTCTCCGTGCCGCTGCGCCGGGCGCTCGTCGTCGATACGCCGCTCCCCTATCCCGAGGGCGTGGCCGCGGCCGAGGTGCTGAAGGTCGGCGCCGGCTCGCGCGAGGGGGATGCGGAGAATCGGATCGGGCTGAAGCTGATCATCACCAGCTCGCTCGCCGCCGCCTTCTTCACCATCGTCGCCAAGACCAAATTGCTCGTCGACGAGGCCACCGCTTTCTTCCATGTCGGCCTCGCCTCGACCGGCGTCTCGGGCGGGCTTTCCTTCGCCTTGCTCGGCGCGGGCCACCTTGTCGGCCTGTCGGTCGGCATGGCCAATTTCGTCGGGCTGGTGATCGGCTGGTGGATCCTGCTGCCGATCAAGACCTGGGGCATTCCGGGCGATCCGGCCGAGGTCGCGAACAGCGTCTTCACCTCCCAGGTCCGTTTCTTCGGCGCGGGCGTGATCGGCGTCGCCGCGATCTGGACCCTGATCCGATTGCTCGGTCCGATCACGAAGGGCATCAGGGGCGCGATCGCCGCCTCCAGCAGGCGCAGCGGCGGCGAGGCGCTGCCGCTGGTCGAACGCGACATCCCGATCGGCCGCGTGGCGCTCACCATCATCGCGATGCTCGTCCCGGTCGCCTTCCTGCTCTGGCAGTTCCTCGGCCCCACCTCGCTGGCCGGCGCCGCCGGCAGCCTGATCCCGCTCACCCTCGTCTTCGTGCTGGTCGCCGGGATCGTTATCGCCGCGGTCTGCGGCTACATGGCCGGGCTGATGGGCGCCTCGAACAGCCCGATTTCCGGCATCGGCATCCTCGCCATCCTCTCGGCCGCCCTGCTGCTCGGCTGGTGGTATGGCGACGGCGGCAGCGTGTCCGACAAGCAGGCCTTGATCGCCTACGCCCTGTTCACCACCGCCATCGTCTTCGGCGTCGCCACCATCTCCAACGACAACCTCCAGGATCTGAAGACCGGCCAGCTGGTCGGGGCGACGCCCTGGCGGCAGCAGGTCGCGCTCGTCTACGGCGTGATCTTCGGCTCGCTGGTGATCCCGCCCATCCTCAACACCCTCGCCGTCGCCTACGGCTTTGCCGGCCAGGCCGGCGCCGGGCCGGAGGCGCTGTCGGCGCCGCAGGCCGGCCTGATCTCCTCGATCGCCACCGGCGTGCTCGGGGGCGGCCTGAACTGGCCGATGATCGGGCTCGGCGCCGGCTTCGGCGTGGTCGCGATCCTCGGCGACGCCTTGCTCGGCCGGCTGAAATTGCTCCGCCTGCCGCCGCTCGCCATCGGCATCGGCATCTATCTCCGCATGGAGGTGACTTTGCTGATCGTGATCGGCGCGGTGCTCGGCTGGCTCTACGACAAACGGGTCGAGCGCGGCGCCAATCCCGCCTTCGCGAAGCGGATGGGCGTGCTGCTCGCCACCGGCCTGATCGTCGGCGACAGCCTGATGAACGTCGGCTTCGCCGGCGTGGTGGCCGCGACCAACAAGGCCTCGCCCATCGCCTTGGTCGGGCCCGACTTCGAGACGATCGCAAAGATTGCCAGCGTGATCGCCTTCGGCGCGATCAGCTGGGCGCTCTACCGCTACACGCGCAGGCTCTCGCTTACGCCCGCCACGCCTCCAGCCAGCGGCTGAGCTGCGGCACCCGCTCGCGGCGGACCTGCAGGCGGACTCGGATATTGGCGATCGCCCGGTCGACCTCGCCGCGCGACTGCGGCGTCAGGTAACGCGTCGCATAGTCGTTCAGCTTGTCGACCATCGCCGGATCGGCCGAGCCGCCGGCGAGCCGCGCGAAGAAGCGCGACCGCGACGAGGCGTCGACCAGAGCCTCGACCCGCTGCCGGTGCGCGACCGCATAATCGAAGGCGAGATCGGGATGCTCGGAGGCGACCGCGCCGATAATCTGGCTGGCATTGGTGGCACCGACCTCGTCGCTGAGCGCGAGCTCGAGCGCGCGGCGGGCGAGCCGCTCGTCCTTCACCGCGCCGAGCAGCTGGTAGAGCTGGACGCGAACCACCGGGCTGCGCTCGTCGCGCGCCATGCGGCGGAACCGCTCCCACGTCGCCTCGTCGGCATTGAAGGCGACGATCGAGAGGATCGTCGAACGCAGCGGCCCCGCTTGCACCGAGGGGTCGCTGGCGGCGAAGCGGCGATTGGCCTCGGCGAGGGTCGCCGGATGACCGAGCGTGCCGAGCGTGTCGATCAGCTCGTTCCTGAGCACCGCGTCATTGGCCGGCTCCCCGGGCCGCGGCGACCAGCCGAGCCGGCGCATGGCGGGCTCCAGCTTGGCGAAGGCGAGGCGCGCGACGAGCGCGCGGTGCGCCGGGTCGTCCGGATACATGTCGCTGATCTGCGAGAGGATATTGGCGATGCGGACCAGCAGACGCTGGTTGCCGGTGACCGGCGCGGCGCGGATCAGGTTCAGCGCCAGGTCCGCATCCTGATAGCCGGCAAGGCCCAGCGACCAATTGTCCGCCAGGAGCCCGATCTGGTCGAGCGGCCGAAGGCGCGCATAATTGCGGGTGATCGCAGCCAGCAAGGCGGGCGAATAGAGCGTCCGGTAATAGCCGGTCTGGCCGTAATTCACGACCAGAGTGCCGCAGCCCGGCACCGTCGCGGTCGCCGCCCCGTTCTGCACCAGCGTTCGCGCCGGCGCGCGGCCGGCCGCGGCGATGACCGGCACCCGCCAGCGTCCCCGGCCCCCGGGATTGTCGCGGCTGAACTGGCCTTGGGTCAGCGAGATTTGCGTCCGCCCGCCGACGCAGCGCGCGCCGGTGACGCGGACCAGAGGCACGCCCGGCTGCAAGGTGAAATCATGGGCGATGGCGGTGATCGGCCGGTGCGCCGCCCGCTCGACCGCCCGCCAGAGATCGTCGGTGACGGTGTTGCCAAGCCGGTGCTGGCGGACATAGGCGCGCACGCCGTCCCGCCAGGCGACCTCGCCGACATAATCCTCCAGCATGGTGATCACCGCCTCGCCCTTCTCATAGGTGATCGCGTCGAAGGCCTGGCTGATCTGCTCGACGGTGGTGACGTGCTGCACGACCGGATGGGTGGTCCTGATCGAATCGAGCTGGATCGCCTGCTCGCGCCCGTTGATCCGGCCGAGCAAAGGCTCCCATTCCGGATGCAGCGCCTGCGTCGCCTTGGTCGACATCCAGGAGGCGAAGCCCTCGTTCAGCCAGAGATCGTCCCACCAGGCCATGGTGACGAGGTCGCCGAACCATTGATGCGCCATTTCGTGCGCCGCGACCTCGAAAATCTGCTGCTGGCGGGCCGGCGTGGTGATCGCAGGATCAACCAGCAAGATGTTCTCGAACGAGAAGATCGCGCCCCAATTCTCCATCGCGCCGAAGAACTGGCTGGTGCCCGGGCCCGCGACATTGTCGAGCTTGGGCAGCGGGTAAGGCGTGCCGAAATATTGATTGTACCAGGGCAGGATGCGCGCCGCGCTCTGCAACGCCCAGCGGCCCTGCTCGCCGGCCCCGCGCCTGGTGACGACGCCGACCTCGACCCCGGCCGCGCGCGTGGTGATCCGGTCCAGCTCGCCGACCGCGAGGAAGAGCAGATAGCTGGACATGGCCGGCGTGGTCCGGAAGGTCACGGTGACGGTGCCGTCCGCATTGGCCGTCCGCCGTGCCTCCGGCATGTTGCCGATCGCCTGCTGCCCGGCGGGGATGGTGACGCTGAGATCGTAGGGGGTGCGGAAACTGGGCTCGTCCCAGCCCGGGAAGAAGCGGCGCGCGTCCGGCGCCTCGAACTGGGTGAAGAGCGCGCGCTTCTGGCCGCCATCCGCCGCATAATCGAGCGCGAACAGGCCCGCGGCCTGGGTATAGATCTTGCCCCGATAATCGATCGACAGGCGGTGGCGGCCCGGGCGGATCGCGGCCGGGAAGCGCAGGGTCGCGGTCTGCGCGTCCTCGTCCATCCGCGCCCGGCCCTCGCTGCCGCCGTCCAGCATGATCCGCGAGAAATCCATGTCGACCGCGTTCAGGACGATCGTGTCGGTCGGCTGCAGCACCTCGATGTCGATCTGGACGCTGCCGGTGAAGCGCAGGCTCGCGGCGTCGGGCGTCGCGATGATCGCATAATGGAGCGGGCGGACGTTGCGCGGCAGCGCGCTCGGCACCCGCGGCGCGGCCGGGGCGCGCGCGGCGGGCTGCGCCTGCGAAGGGGCGCCGGTGGCGAAGGCCAAGGCGGCGGCGAGAGCGACAATGGACGCGGAGAGCAGGGGAATCGGACGCATGGCTTTGCCTTCTTGCGATGTCCCCGGACGCCGGATGCGCCGCCGCCGGGTCAGTGTCAAACGAAGAAAACGGGGGTCAGTATCCGAAGCCCCTCACCTTGCGGTGGCCGCCGAGGATATGCTCGCACAGCTGCTTCGCGCCCCAGCTGCGCTGGACGCCGAGCTCGGCCTGCTTGACCAGGTCGACGATCGCCGCATTGACCGGCGCCTTCTCGCCGAGCGATTCCGCCAGCCGGACCACCTCGCCGTTCAGATAGTCGATCTCGGTCGGCCGGTTGGCGGCGAAATCGTCTGCCATCGAGCCCCGGCCCTTGGGGTCGATCTTCTGCACCTTGAGGAACAGGTTCCTGAAGATGAAGTCCGGCGAGCCGATCACGTGCGGCAGCATCCTCGGGCCGACCTTGCCGATCTTGGCCGGCTCGATCCCGGCCTTGTCGAGCAAGGCTAGCGTTTCGATGATCGCCGCCGCGAACACCCGCCGGAAATCCCGCTGCTCGAGCTCGGCGAGATAGGTCTCGCCCGAGAGCGCGTTGATCGCATTGTTCAGGTTGAAGATCAGCTTGCCCCAGGAAACGCCTTTCATGTTGCGGCTGAGCCGCAGCCGGCCGGGGCGGTCGCCGATCCGCTGGCTAAGCTCGCGCGTCACCTCCTGATCCTCGGCGGTGAGGTCCCCCCAGGTGGCCCGGTGCCAGCGGCCCGGCGCGAGCCGCACGACATTGTAGGGCACCATTCCCTGAACCACCTGCTGGCGCGGCAGCAGCTTGCGCAGGGTATCGGCGTTGGAGACGCCGTTCTGGAAGCTGATCACTGTCGCGCCGCCTTTGGCGCTCCTGGCGATCTGCTTCGCGGCCGCCTCGGTGCCGGTGCTCTTCACGCAAAGCAGGATCACGTCCGCCTTGCGCAAGGCCGAGGGCTTCGTGTTGAACCGGATCCGGTCGGGCTCGAACCTGACGGAAAGGCCCTCCGTGTCGCCCACCGCGAGCCCGTGCGCCGCCAGCTCCTGCCCGATCTTTTCCCGGCCGAGGAAGGAAACGTCGAGCCCGGCCGCCAGCCAGCAGCCGCCGACATAGCAGCCGATCGAGCCGGCGCCGTGGACGATGATCTTCGGAGCGTCGGGCAGGGCTCAGCCCCTTCCCCGATAGGCGGCGACGCCCTGGTCCGGCACCCACAGGTCCGCCGGCGCCGCGCCGCTCTGCCAGAAAACGTCGATCGGGATGCCGCCGCGCGGATACCAATAGCCGCCGATGCGCAGCCAGAGCGGCTTCATCTCCGCCGCCAGCCGCTGGCCGATGCCGACGGTGACGTCCTCGTGGAAGCCCTGATGATTGCGGAACGCGCCGAGGAACAGCTTCAGCGACTTGGATTCGACGATCTGCCGATCCGGCGCATAGTCGATCACCAGATGCGCGAAATCCGGCTGGCCGGTGACCGGGCAGAGCGAAGTGAATTCGGGCGCCGCGAAGCGCACCAGATAAAGCGCGCCCGGCCGCGGATTGGGCACATAATCCAGCACCGCTTCCGCAGGAGAAGCGGGCAAAGCGCTGGCGCGGCCGAGATGAGTCAGGTCATCCATCGGGGGCTTCTCTAGCGGCTCGCGCTGGACGGCGCTAGGAGGGCCTATGCGCCTGCCCATGCTGCTGCTTCCGCTGCTCACCGCCGCCGGCCTTGCTGCCGCCCAGACCGCCCCGGTGGCGCCTCCACTTGCGCCCTCATCTGCTCCTCCCTTGCTCCCGCCCGCCCAGGGGACGGCGATCGCGTCCGAAGTTTCCGGCGCGCGGGCGATGCAGACGGTGCGGGTGCTGTCCGTCAATCACCGGATGCGCGGCTCGGCCGGGTTCCGCGCCGCCGCCGAGGCGATCCGGGACCGGCTGCAGAGCTACGGACTGGAGGGGGTCGAGATCATCTCGCTGCCCGCCGACGGGACGATCTTTTACGGCACGCAGCGTTCCCGCCCCGGCTGGAATGCGCGCTCGGCCGAGCTCTGGGAGGGCGATCAGCGGATCGCCTCCTGGGCCGATCAGCCGCTCAGCCTCGCGCAGGACAGCGTCTCCGGCCGCGCCGATGCCGATCTGGTCGATATCGGCGCAGGGACGAGCGAGGCGGACTATCAGGGCAAAGACGTACGGGGACGCCTCGTCCTCACTTCGTCCCAGCCCGAGGCTGTGCAGGAGCTTGCTGTTGGGACGCATGGCGCCGCGGGCATCGTCTCCTGGGCGCAGAACCAGCGCACCGCCTGGTGGGGCGACGACGAGACCCTGCTCCGCTGGGGGCATCTCAGGACCTTCTCCGATCATCCGACCTTCGCCTTCATGGTCACCCCGGCCCGCGCCCGGGCCTGGCAGGCGCGCCTCCGCGCCGGCCAGGCGATCCGGCTCCGCGCCACTGTCGATGCCGGGCGCGAGCCGAGTGCCTATCTGATCCCGACCGCGATCATCCCCGGCCGCCGCGGCGATCAGGAGATCGTCTTCTCCTGCCATCTCGATCATCCCAATCCGGGCGCGAATGACAATGCCTCGGGCTGTGCTGGCGAGCTTGAGGTGGCGCGGACGCTCAGCCAGTTGGTCCGCAGCGGCGCCTTGCCCCAGCCGGAGCGAACCATCCGCTTCCTCTGGCCCGCCGAGGTCGAGGGCACGATCGCCCTGCTGAACGCCCGCCCGGAATTCGCGCGGCGGACGCTGGCGACGATCCATCTCGACATGATCGGCGGCAATACGGAGATCACCAAATCAGTCCTGCGCGTGCGCGGCTCGCCGCCAAGCCTGCCGAGCTTCGTCTCCGACGTCGGCTTCACCTTCGCCCATTGGGTGAACGACCAGTCCTTGCTCTTCGCCGATACCGGCGCCGCGCCCTTCCCGCTGATCGAGCCGGACGGCGACCGGCGCCCGCTGCAGGCGGTCATCGGCGGCTTCGATCAGGGCAGCGACCATGAGGTGTGGAGCGAAGGCAGCTACCGCGTGCCGATCATCTACATCGCCGACTGGCCGGACCGCTACATCCACACCCAGCGCGACCTGCCGGGCAATCTCGATCCGACCAAGCTCAGGCGCGCGATCTTTATTGCAGCGGCATCGGGTTGGTATCTGGCGACGCTCGACAATGGGGTGAACCGGCTGCCGAACCAGGCCGGCGCGCTGGAACGGGCCGCGGAGATGCGGCGGCGCGAGGATGCGCGGCGTGCCGCGGGTGCGCCGGACGATGACATTTTCGCGCTCTGGCGCTTCTTCCGCTGGTCCGAGGGCGAGCGCACGGCCTCCTACGGCCGTTTCGGCTTGGTCGTGTCCGGCGAGGGCCGGCTGGAAAGCGTGCTGACGCCGGGCACGAGGCCCGTTTCGCCCTCCGGTCCGGTCTATCGCCGCGTCCGGCGCGAAGGGCCGATGAACGGCTTCGGCTATAGCTGGTTCGACGACCATCTGGCGCAGGCGGGTCTCACCCGGCCCCGCCTGCTGTCGCGCCAGCCGGAGGGCGAGGTGGCCAGCTACGGCTATGAAGCGCTGAATCTGGTCGACGGGCACCGCAGCGTCGGCGAGATCCGGGACTATCTCGCCGCGACGCTTGGCGCGGTGCCGATGGACGAGGTGGCGGAATATCTGGACATACTCGCGCGCCTCGGCGTGCTGGCAAGGGTGAGCGACTGATGGACCTTGGCATAGCCGGCAGGACGGCGATCGTCTGTGCCTCGAGCAAGGGCCTGGGTCGGGCCTGCGCGGTCGAGCTGGCCCATGCCGGCGCCCGCGTTGCGCTCAACGGCCGCGACGCGGCTCTGCTTGAACGGGTGCGCGGGGAGATCGCGGAGGAGACGGGCGCGGAGGTGATCGCCGTTGCCGGCGACATGTCGACGCCGGAGGGTCGGGCCGCTTTGCTCGGTGCGTTCGACGAGGTCGATATCCTCGTCAACAACAATGGCGGGCCGCCGCCGCGCGACTTCCGCAAGGTCGATCACGAGGGGATGCTCGCCGGGCTGGAGGCGAACATGATCGCGCCGATCCAGCTGATCCAGGCGGTGATCGACGGGATGGTGGCGCGCCGCTTCGGCCGCATCGTCAACATCACTTCGGGTTCGGTGAAGATGCCGATGGCGGGGCTCGATTTGTCCAGCGGTGCCCGCGCCGGCCTGACCGGTTTCGTCGCCGGGGTGGCACGCCAAGTCTGCCACGCCAACGTGACGATCAACAATCTCCTGCCCGGCGCCTTCGACACCGATCGGATCGCCTCCTTCGTCGCGGCGCAGGCGAAGCAGACCGGCCGCGACCCCGCCGAGATCCGCGCCGAGCGCGAGCGTGGCATTCCGGCGAAGCGGCTCGGCGCGCCCCACGAATTCGGCGCGGCCTGTGCTTTCCTCTGCTCGGCGCAGGCCGGCTACATCACCGGCCAGAGCCTGCTGATCGACGGCGGCGCCTTTCCGGGGATCCTCTGACGGATGGACTCGCTCGTCTCCACCGGCTGGCTGGCCGGGCAACTCGGCGCGGCGGACCTGCGCATCCTCGACGCCACCGCCTTCCTCCCCGGCTCGGGCCGTGACGCGCGCGCCGAATTTGAGGCGGCCCATATCCCGGGCGCGGTGTTTTTCGATCTGGAGGAGGTCTCGGACCCGGACAGTTCCTTGCCGCACAGTTGGCCGTCCGCTTATCTCTTCGCCAGCCGGATGCGCGCGCTCGGCCTCGGCGATCATGACCGGATCGTGATCTATGACAACAGCCCCCTGCACTCGAGCGCGCGGGCCTGGTGGATGCTGCGCAGCTTCGGCGTGCGCGACGTCGCGATCCTCGACGGCGGCCTGTCGAAATGGATCGCGGAGGGCCGCGCGCCGGACAGCGGCACGCCAGCGCCGCGCCCGGGTCATTTCACCGCGCAGCCCGCTGCGGGCGCATTGGTCGACAAGGCGCACATGCTCGCCCTCGTCGGCAGCACCGGCCATGTCATCGCCGACGCCCGCGGCGCCGACCGCTTCCGCGGCGAGGCGGCGGAGCCGCGCCCCGGCCTCGCGGCCGGCCATATTCCGGGCGCGCGCAGCCTGCCGCAGAGCAATTTCTTCCGCGCCGACAATGCTCACAAGCAGGGCGCCGAGCTCCGCGCCGCCTTCGCCACCGCCGGCGTGGACCTGTCGAAACCGCTCGTCGCCACCTGCGGCTCCGGCGTCACCGCCTGCGTGATCCTGTTCGGCGCGCATCTGCTCGGCAAAGTCGACCTCAGCCTCTATGACGGCAGCTGGAGCGAATGGGGCGCCGATCCGGCCACCCCGAAGGCTCAGGGGGCGGCAACGTGAGCAAGCGCAAGGACGTGAAGCCGGACACCCTCCTCGTGGCCGCCGGCCGGCGGAAGGAATGGACGCAAGGCATCGTCAACCCGCCCGTCTGGCGCGCCTCCACCATCCTCTTCGACAGCATCGAGGCGATGCACGCCGCCGAGCCGCCGACCGACGGCATTCTCCATTACGGCCGCAACGGCACCCCCACCACCTGGGCGCTCTGCGAGGCGCTGACGCAACTGGAGGAAGGCGCGGCGCTCACCCGGCTCTTCCCGTCCGGATCGGCGGCGGTCGCCGCGGCCCTGCTCAGCGTCCTCGCCGCCGGCGACGAATTGCTGATGGTCGACAGCGCCTACGGCCCCACCCGCGCCTTTTGCGACACTGTCCTGAAGCGCTTCGGCGTGACGACGCGCTATTACGACCCCTTGATCGGCGCCGGCATCGCCGGCCTGATCGGCGAGAAAACCCGCGCCATCTTCCTCGAAAGCCCCGGCACCCACAGCTTCGAGGTGCAGGACGTGCCCGCCATCTGCGCCGCCGCCAAAGCGCGCAATGTCGCCACCCTGATCGACAACACCTGGGCGACCCCGCTCTACCTCCCCGCGATCGCGCTCGGCGTCGACCTCTCCATCCTCGCCTGCACCAAATATATTGGCGGCCATGCCGATCTCATGCTTGGGTCCGTCACCGTCACCGAGCCTTACGCGCAGCGCCTCGAGCGCACCCGCCGCGTCCTCGGCCAGAGCGCCGGCCCCGACGAGGCCTGGCTGGCGCTCCGCGGCCTCAGAACACTCTCCGTCCGCCTCGCCCGCCATCAGGAGAGCGGTCTCAAGGTCGCGCGCTGGCTGGCCGACCAGCCGCAGGTCGCCAGCCTCCTGCACCCCGCGCTGCCCTCCTGCCCCGGCCACGAGCACTTCGTCCGCGACTTCAAAGGCGCGACCGGCCTCTTCGCCTTCGTCCTCGCCGGCGGCGACGAGGCAGCGCGCGACCGGCTGATCGAGCGCCTGACCCTGTTCGGCCTCGGCTGGTCCTGGGGCGCCTATGAAAGCCTCGCCGTCCCCGGTCAATTCACCCGCACCGCCACCGCGCCGGCATATGAAGGCCCGCTCGTCCGCCTCCATATCGGCCTCGAAGACCCCGACGATTTGATCGCCGACCTCTCAGCGGCGCTGGCGGATTATCCGGGGTGATTTCGGAAAACGCGGAGTAGTGTGACCAAAGTTGCGCTTTACGATAGCTGCAACCCTGGCCGTTCTTCGGCAGGTTCTTCTGGTGCGTTACTGGCTGGTTCGCCATGATAAGATCTGGCGTCAGGAGATATCCGGCGGCTATATTTGGACGCCGAAGCAAAATCCGCAAAAGCGGCGAGCACAGTATTGCGACATAATTCTCGGGGTGGCGGCGGGCGATGGCCTGCTTTCCCGGGCGGAGGGCCGGATCGCCCATGTGGGACTGGCGCTCGACCGAGCCTTCGGCGAGCGCAGCCGTACGACCGACGGCTGGTGGCTTCCCGTCGACTGGACCCGCCTGCCGGACCCGATGACGGTCGAAACGGGCCCGGCCGCTCCACTTGCCGAGCTGCCCGAGACCCGCTTCCACGACCTTCTCGCGGAAGCCGGTCTCACCGGCTGGCCACCCGCTTTACCCGAGGCCGAGCCCACAGCCCACGTTTCCGCCTCCCGTCTCGATTATGACGCCGCGCTTACCGCTTCTGTCCGCGATCAGCAGGTCAAGGCCCGCCGCGGCCAGAGCCTGTTCCGCTTCCGCGTCTTCCAGATCGAGCGCGCCTGCCGCCTCACCGGCATCGCCAATCCGGACCTGCTCATCGCCAGCCACATCAAGCCCTGGCGCCTCTGCGCGACCACGCACGAGCGGCTCGACGGCGCTAACGGCCTGTTGCTGACACCGCATGTCGACCGCCTGTTCGACCGCGGGTTGATCAGCTTTTCGGACGAGGGCGAGGTGTTGCGTTCGTCTGCCCTCGCCGAGAGTGATCTTCGGCGACTAGGCCTTGCCGAGGCGTGCGCGCGCAATGCCGGCAGCTTCCTGGAGCGACAGATCCTTTATCTTGCATGGCACCGCGATGCGGTTTTCGACAGCACCGGTCGCTGAGGGATGGAGTATTTCCTGTGGACTGTTTTTGTTTCTATCTTGTTCCACAACTGGGAATCGTTATGACATAATGTCAGAAACGCACCCAGGGAGTGGCCTCATGGATATCAGCGCGCGGTTGGAATTCCAGCGGTTGCGGCAGATGGCCGAGCTTTCCCTGGAAGAGGCGGCGACGCTGACCTTCGTATCAGAACGGCAGGCGCGTCGCTATGAGGACATCACCGAAGCAGGCTGTGATCCGTCGCCATTGGCCCTGGAAGCGCTACGGCGCGCGGCGCGCAGGAGTGAACCGGTTCAGCCAATCGTGACCGACCTGAAGGAGAGAAATCAAACGCCGTTCAGATTCATCGACCTGTTTGCCGGAATCGGAGGGTTGCGGCGCCCGTTCGAGGAAATCGGCGGCAAATGCATCTTCACCTCCGAGTGGGATCGGTTCTCGCGCCAGACCTATGCCGCGAATTTCCACGACGATCCCTTGGCGCATGAATTCGCGGGCGACATCCGGCCCTATGCGGCAGAGCCTTCGAGAGTGCCGGCGCATGACGTGCTGCTCGCTGGCTTTCCCTGCCAGCCATTTTCGATCGCTGGCGTGTCCAAAAAGAACGCGCTCGGTCGTCCGCATGGTTTTCTCTGCGACACCCAGGGAACGCTCTTCTACGATCTGGCAAAGATCCTCGCGCACCATCGCCCGGCCGCCTTCCTCCTCGAGAACGTCAAGAACCTGGAAAGCCACGATCGGGGGCAGACCTTCGGCACAATCATGAACGTCCTGGCGGCCGAGCTCGGCTATCGGGTGCAGTATCGCGTGATCAGCTCCCATCCCTGGGTGCCCCAGCGGCGGCAGCGCATTTTCATCGTCGGATTCCGCGACGACACCGATTTCGATTTCGATCAGCTGGAGGTTCCGGAAGGCCGGCAGCCCGTGCTCGGAGACATTCTGGAAGCCGAGCCATCATCCAAATACACGCTGACGCATCATCTCTGGACCTATCTCCGGAACTACAAGGCGAAGCACGCCAATGCCGGCAACGGTTTCGGCTATTCGGTCTTCGGCCCCGGCGATGTCACGCGCACCCTCTCCGCGCGCTATTACAAAGATGGCTCAGAGGTGCTCGTGGAGCAGAAGGGAAGGCCGCCCCGGCGGTTGACCCCGCGCGAATGCGCTCGCCTCATGGGCTTTGATGGACCGCGGGGGGAACGCTTCCGTATTCCCGTGTCGGACACCCAGGCTTATCGACAGTTCGGAAACGCGGTAGTCGTACCGGTGGTTCGGGCGGTAGCGAAGCTGATGGGCCCCCACATCCAGGCTGCCCTCAGTCCGCCTGCACGGGCTGAAGGATCCTGGAAAGAGCTAATGGTCGCGAGTGGCTGACGTCGTATCGTCCGAGGTGCGCAGCCGGATGATGTCCGGCATCAGGGGCAAGAACACCAAGCCTGAACTGATCGTGCGATCGGGACTGCATCGCCGCGGTTTCCGATTCCGCCTTCACAGATCGGACCTGCCCGGCAAGCCTGACCTGATTTTCCCGAAACACCGTGCCGTAGTCTTCGCGCACGGCTGCTTCTGGCACGGGCACGACTGTCACCTCTTCAAGTGGCCCAAAAGCCGCGAAGAATTCTGGCGCCGGAAAATCAATGAGAATTGCCGCCGGGATTTCCTGGCAATCGACATGCTGGCGGAGCAGGGCTGGCGTGTCGCAGAGGTGTGGGAATGCGCCCTCAAGGGCCGCACCAGATTGGCGGTGGCGGAAATTCTCGACCGGTGCGAAACATGGCTTCGTTCCGAGGCTCCCAGGCTGGAGATTGCGGGCGATGAAGAGGGGCCATCTTTCCGAATATTTTGACGGCGTGGCCGTCAAGACCTTGTCGGTGGTGGACGCAACGCCGTCGCGGTCCAATCAGCACGAGGTGGGTACGACCGAGGCAATGCGCCGCTTTCTCGGGGAGAGTAGGAACCAGTTTGATGTGACCTATTTGTGGCTCGCCGGCGAGCAGGAAAGCGTCGCCGAGACGGGCTGGGCCACACATTATGATTCCCGGCGGAACCAGCCACATCGGCGACCCGAATGGCGGCTCTATTATCCATCCAATCCAGTGACCGAGATGATGAATGCCGACGACACGCTCTTCGTGGCAAAGCGCCCGGGCAACGACCTGCTTTTCATCGTCACACCCGCCGGCTCCACCATCCAGAACCAGCTCCTCTGGCTCTTCGGTTTTGAAAGCGAGCCCGTCCTTCGCTTTGCGATACAGGACTATGAGGCAGATGGTGATGCCGAACTGGATTTCACTGCCAGGCTGATCCTCGACGAGATTGGAATCGAGTTTGAGGACCCGGACGCGAACAGTCTGGATCGGATCATCGAGCGCTTCGGAACGACTTTTCCGACAACCAGGGAATTCTCAGATCTCGCTCGCCTGACGCTGCCCAATGTTGACGCTCGAGATGATCCCGACGCCGCATTGATGGCCTGGCTGGCTCACGAAGAGGCCATGTTCCGTCGGCTTGAGAGACGCGTGGTTTCTGTCCGCCTCGAGCAGGGCTTCGTCGTCGGCAATGATGTCGACGTCGATGGGTTTCTCCAGTTCTCCCTGCAGGTTCAAAACAGGCGCAAGTCAAGGATGGGGCGTGCTTTTGAAAACCATCTTGCGGCCGTGTTCAGGGCCTTGGATCTCAGGTTCGAGGCCCAGGCGCTGACGGAACAGGGCAATACGGCAGACTTCCTGTTCCCGGGCGTCAAGGCCTACCATGACCCGGCTTTTCCGAAGGAGCGCCTGACCTTTCTTGCAGCAAAATCCACATGCAAGGATCGCTGGCGGCAGATATTGCCGGAGGCGCAGCTTATTTGGCCCAAGCATCTGATTACCCTGGAGCCAGCCATCTCGCCCGGTCAGACCGAGCAAATGCGAGGGGAAGGCGTGCAATTGGTCGTCCCGAGATCAATGCAAGACAGCTATCAGCTCGATCAAAGGTCGTGGCTCGTAAATCTGAGTGACTTTGTTGACCTGGTCCGTCGGCGGGAGCGCGCAACCTGAGTCAGCCCGATTCCACTGCTTCGTTATTTCCCCCTCAATCCCCGCCCAGCAGCTGCCGCGCATGGGCGATCGGGTCGGCGATGCTGTCCGAGAGGTAGCGGCCGGTGCAGACGGCGCTGACGATCTCGCGGCCGTTGGTCCCCTCGCGGGCCTCGGTCAGCGCGGTGGCGCCGGAGCTGCCGAGCGCGGTGGTGCCGCGATAGCTGGTCGTCGAGACGGAGCCCCAGCGCATCCCGCTGCAATCGGCGCGCATCTGCGCGCGCAGGCCGTTGGCGCCGCCGGCATTGCGCTGGTTGCGGAAGCGCACCTCCATGGTGAAGTCCACATTCTCGCCCTGCCACAGCACCGAGTTGAGATCGATATAGGCGACCGAGGCGCCGACGTCCTCGCCCTGCTCGCCGGCGGCGTCGGTCGCCGCCACCCGCCAGTCGGGCGCGCGCGGCTGGGCGGCGAGCGGGGCGGACAAGGCGGCGAGGATGGCGATCGGAAAGGCGGCGCGCATGGACAATCTCCCTCGGGGATCGAGCGCCGAGGATGATCCTTCCCGGCGCGGCGGGCAAGCCTGTCCTCGGCCCGCCGAAGGGAAGGCCGCGCGCCGGGGCCGTGATTAATCCGTTCTTAGGCACGACGGCCTATGGCGGGCCGCAGAGGGGCTTTGCATGCGCGCACTGACGAAACCGATTGCCGCCGCCATGAACCATGTGGCGCGCGCCCAGATCAGGGTGCCGAGCTTCGGCCGGGCGACGCTCCGTCGCGACGGCGCGCCGGACCTCAGGATCCGTGTCGGCAACATCTCGCGCTCCGGCTTCATGGGCGAGACGGCGGTTCCGGTCCGCGCCGGCATGACGGTGCGGCTGGTGGTGCCGTTCGGGCGGGAGATGGAGGGGACGGTCCGCTGGTCGCTCAACGGCCGCTTCGGCTGTCAGCTCGACGATCGCTTCCGCAGCCGGGAAATGCTGGCCATCTCGGTGTTGGCCGGCGTCCGCGTCAGCTCGCTCATCCTGCTCGCCTTCCTCAGCACGGTCGCCTGGCTCCTCTAGCCGCCGCCTGCGGGCAATCCATTGCGGATTGCCGGGCAGGAGCGCATTCAGGCGGCGTGGTGAAGCACGGATCAGCTCCGGAGACGCCGGCATGAGGGGCCTGCGCCCGCTGCGGGCACTGCCCGCCATCACGGCGTTCATCCCCCTGGTCTTTCTCGTCGTGGCGTCCTGTTCGTCCTGGCCGACCGCGGGACGCACGCGAACCGTGTTCGGCCGGATCGTGTCCACGCCGACGGTCGAGGTCTGGCTGGGCCACGTGACGGCTGAGGACGAGATCTATGAGGTCGCCCTCGAGCCTTCCGGGCACGCTCTGATCGGGCTCATGATCCGGCGCACGGACGGATGCCCGTATAACGGCCGGCCGCGGGAGCAATTGTTCCGGATCGAATATGCGGTGAGCGGGGGTGAGGCTGTCCTCGGCGGCGTCGACCATGCCAGCCTGCCGCGCCACCTGATGACCCGCCATTTCGTCCTCAGGTGCGATCCGGTCGGCGAGCCGCGGCCGGGCCCGCCTTCATCCCGTCGCTGAGCAGCGGGCTGCGCCCTTTTTCCTAGGCCTTGTCCCGCTGCCGTGGATGGCCGGTCGCCACGCCGCCCGACAGCTCCGACACCCACGGAAACTCCTTCGCCACCTCCTCGGTATAGCCGAGGTTGAACACGGTCTCGCTCTTCACCGGCCGCTCGGGGCGGTCGTAATAGGTGTTGAACACCTTGTCCCAGAAGAAGGTGGTGATCCCGTAATTGCCGTCCTCGTCGTGGAAATGATGGGCCATGTGGCGCTTCTTCATCTCCGCGATCCGTTTCGACTTGGGCTTGTAGGCCAAGTGCTGGATGCAGTGGACGAACTCGTAGAAGCAGGTGGTGAGCAACCCGCAGGCGAGCGCCGCGGCGGCCGCGCCGAAGCCGGAGGTGCCGGCCGCATTGCCGGCGAGGGCGTCATAGCCGGCGCCGAGGCCCCAGCCGATCGGGATGACGCCGATGGCGATGGTCGGCAGGGTGGTGTGCAGCGCGCCGAACAGGACCTCGAGATGATTGGGGTCCTGGTGATGGTCGTAATGAATCCGCTTCCAGGTGGAGGCGAGCCATTTGTGGCGCCACATCCAGCGGCTGTGCAGGATGTTGCGGTGGATCAGATACCAGAAGAGCGGATAGACCGCCGCCGCCGCGCCGATCGCAGCGAGGGTCGGGATCGCCGGCGCCGGCCGCCAGAACCAGGCGGCGATCGAGACCGCCGACAAAGTCAGATAGGCGATGATCGCCGGATATTGGAAATAGGCGACGACCAGCTCGCGGAAGGTCATCTTGTCCAGATGATGCTCGCGTCTCCAGAAAGACGGGCGAAGGGCTGCTGCGGTCTTCACGATTTATCCTTGTAGCGCGCTTCGGCCCCGCGGGGGAGCGCTTTCCTGTTCCATATGGGGCGGGGGCCTAGTTTCGCAATGAGGCGATTCTTGGGCGCGTCCGCCGGGGAGGCAAAGCGGGCCCTGTGCGGGCCCTGAGGAAGCCGTTCGTCCCGAGCGACGTCGACGGGCGCCTCAGTCGCCCCGCCGCGCCCGCACGCGGGCGAGCGCCCGTTCGGTCGCCTCGCGGGCGACGCGGCTGATCGCGGCGGTGACCGTCGGGCTCGCCATGACGGTGCGGACGCGGGCCTGGATGCGCGGCCGGGCGGTGTCGAGCATGGCGCGCATCTCGGGATCGTCGACCCGCCGGCCGTTGCCGCAGGTGAAGACGCCGTTCGAGATATTGGCCTCGAAGCCGTCATATTGCCCGGGGGCATAACCGCATTTGCGCTCGATCAGCGCGCGTTCCCCGGCGTTGAAGAACGGTCCGCCGGCCCGCAATTCGCGGCGGATGAGCTGGCCGAGCGCATCGCTTTCCGGCGTCGTCGCCGCCGCGGGGGTCAGGGCAAAGGCGGCGAGCATCGCCACGCAAATGGTTCGACCGGAAACGGGCATCCTGGCCTCCGACTCACTGCTACATTTGTAGCATAAACGAGCCGGACCGGACCTGGCAAGAGGGTGCTACGCTTTGCCCTCGCGGGCGGCGACGATGCGGTTGGCGAGGTCCCAGTCCACCGGCCGGTCGACGTCGATCGGCCCCTCGGCGAAGGGCATCAGCACCGGCGCGGTCCTGACCCCGATCCCGCGCGACAGCGTCCTGAGCACCGTCTTCAGCTTGAACAGCCGGCTCTTGTAGAGAAGGAAGGCAAACAGACCGAACGCCCCGATCAGCCGCTTCGGCTTCTTCCCGAACTGGCCGCCGGAGCGGAACACCTGCGCGCCCTCGATCCCCTTCGGGGTGAGGATCGCATAGAGGTTGCAGGAGGAGAAAGCGCCGTCGCGGAAGCGGTGGAAGGCGCGATTCCCTTCCGGATATTTTTTCAGGACGTGGCTTGCCGGCGTAAGGCCGAGCGCGGCATCCTCGGTGACGCCGTCAAGCGCATCGCAGAAGAAGCTCACCATCTCCTCGGTGTGCAGCGCATTGTCACCGGTGGTGACGATCAGGGGGAGCAATTCCTCCCTGGCGACGGCGGCGACGCTGGTGCCGATATTGTCGCGGCTGGCGACATATTCGATCGCCCCGGAGCCGGGCAGCGACGCGAGGATCTGCTTCGCTTCCTCCATCGACTCGGGCTCGATCGCGACGATCATATGTTTGACCCGCGGGCTCGCCATCACCGCCTCGACCACACGCTGCAGCATCGGCCGGCCGGCAATGTCGATGAAGCATTTGTGGGAGACACCGCCGGCCTGGGCCAAGGGGTCCAGATTGCCGCGGCTCGCCGCCAGCACCAGCGCGGTGTAGGTCCTCTCCCCCATAGGGCGGCGCTTCTAGCTCCGCGCGCTGCGCTTAGGAAGCGAACTTGCCCGCAAGCGGCTGGGTGAGCGCGCTTATTCGCGGCAATTGTGGCAAATCTGCAAGCGCCTGCCGGGCGGCGGCGAGGTCGGCGGGGGCGAGCAGCCCGGCGGTGCAGCCGTCGAACTTGGCCCAGAGCTGCGCCTCGGTGAAGGGCCGGGCGAGGCTGCCGGCGGGCCAGGGCACGGCGGTCTCGAAATGTCGGCCATCCTTCAACACCACCTCCATTTCGGTCGGGAATTCGCCCTCTGCCTTGTCGACCGGGTGGCGGTGGATGCGCGGATAGAGCCCGGCGAATTCCGGTCGCCGCGCGGCCGTGTCGCTGAAGTCGGCGAGGGTGGCGTTGCCGGTCAGCAGGATACAGGCGAGGCCATATTCCAGGCTGAACTTGGCCTGCAGCCCGTCCTCCGGCACCTGGTACATCAGATTGTTGAGATGGGTGACCGGGGCGCGGACATGCACTGCCTCGACCTCGCCGGCCGTGAATCCATGCAACGACATCAGATCGGAAAGCCCGTCCATCGCGCGGTGGGCGCTGCCGCAATTGGGAAAGCGCTTGAGTTTGAGGCCGCTGGACAGGAGCAGCAAAGGGTCACCCACCGTCTCCGTTTCGAAGCAGAGATTCTGGCCATGCTCGACATGGGTGAGCGTGTCGCGCAGTTGCTCATAGTCCGGGCCGACCATCAGCCGGTTCATCCCGGTCGGCCCGTCCAATGTGGCGAGGCCAGCGTCGAGCCCGTTGCGCGCGAGGCTCGCGGCGAGCAAGCCCGATTTGGCGGCGAGACCCGCATGAAGCGGCTTGGTCATGGTGCCGAATTGCGACATGAAGCCCGCCGCCATGCTGGTCGCCATCGACACCGCATAAGCCGCCTGCTGCGCATCGAGCTTAAGCAGCCGGGCGCAGGCGGCGGCGGCACCGATCGCGCCGACCGTCGCGGTGGCGTGCCAGCCGCGATTGCGGTGCGTCGGGTTCACGCCCTGGCCAACCCGGCCGAGAATCTGGAGGCCGGCAATATAGGCATCGAGACACTCCCGACCCGAGGCGCCCTCCTGCTCCGCCAGCGCGAGCAGGGCGGGCGCGAGCACGGCGGTGGCGTGCGCCTTGGCCGGATCGAAATTGTCGTCGAAATCGAGCGCATGCGCCGCGGTGCCGTTGACCAAAGCCGCCCATGGTGCGCCCAGCCGCGCGCCCTGCCCGATTACGGCGGCGGGGCTCATGCCCCAATCCTGCACCGTGGCGAAGACGCGGCGCGTGACCGGCTCCACCGCGCCGGGAATGATGACGGCGACGATATCGATAAACGCCCGGTGCGCCGCCTCCCACGCCGCCTCGGGCCAGTCGGCGGGCGTTTCGGCGAGCCATCGTCCGTAAGCGAGGACGGGATTGTCGCTCATCGCCGGGCCCCTAGACCAGCTTCAACCGCCGCGACAGCCCGCCCAGCGCCTCGCGGTCCCCTCGCGTCAGGCCGAAGCGGAGCGTCAGCCACGAGGTCGCCGCCCAGAGCGCGAGGATCACGGCGAAGCGGAAGGGGCCGTGCAGCAGATATTCGGCGCCGGCCATCAGGGCGACACCGACGAGCGCGAGGCCGAGCCCCTGGAAGAGCTTGCGGTCGAAGGGCTGGAGACCGTCGCTGATCTGGAGCTCCAGCGTCGCCGCATAGGTTGAAGCGACAGTGGCGATGGCGATCGCCCAGGCCATGCCGTGCGCGCCGCCATCCGGCGCCAGCCACCAGGCGAGGCCGATCCAGAGCGCGATGGCGATGAAGCTGTTGAGGAGGGGCAAAGCGCGGTGGCCGATCATCTCGACGATGGTCGAGGCCGGGCCGACGATCGCCTCGATCGCCCGCGCCGTGACGAGGATGTAGAGCAGCGGCAACGCGGCTGCCGCGCGGGGCTGATAGAGGCTCAGGATGTCGACAGCCGCGAAGATAAGCAGGCCGCTCAGCGGCACGACGAGCGCGGTCGAGACGCGGCTGGCGAAATGGTAGAGCGGCGCGACCTGCGCGCGATCGACATGGGCCTGGGCGGACGACAGCGGCCCGAGCACATATTGGAAGGCCTGGCGGACGATGAGCGGCACCGTCGAGATCTTGCGGGCGATCTCGAACAGGCCGGCGGCCGCCGCACCGCGCGAGCCGGGCAGCAGCAAATTGAGGACGAGCGGCGGCGCGTCGATCAGCGCGCGACGGGAAAGATTGGAGGGCAATAGGGCGATACCGGTGACCAGGAGCTCGCGAACCAGCCCTTTGGGCAGGGGCGCACGGAGCAGGAGGCCCAGCTTGTAATAGCGGCCAAGCAGCGGCACGCAGAGCAGCGCCGTCATCGTCAGCGAGCAGAGATGCGCGACGACCAGGCCGTTGTTCGTGGCGCCGGCCAGAAAGAAGCCGGTGGCGAAGAGAATGCGGGCGATCTGCTCCCAGAAAATGCGCAGCCGGATTTCGGGCCCGAACGCCCGCCGCGCCCGGGCGGCGCCGGTGGCGGTCTCGATGAAGGCCCACAAGGGAAGCGCCCAGGCGAAAAGCGAAATCGCGGTCGGCAGGCGCCGGGCATCGTCGGCGGCGGCGGAAAAGAAGCTCGCCACCCACTGGGCGTTGAGCGTGATGATGAGCGCGATGATCGAGGCCGGGAGGATGGCGATGATGAGCGACAGCTTCACCGCCCCGTGCGCGGCCTCCTCGTCATGCGTCGGCACCAGCCGCTGCAGGGCAACCGGCACCGAAAGATGGATGAAGTTCACGACCAGGCTGACCGCGCCCCAGAGCGCGACATAGAGGCCGTAGGTCTCGATCCCGAAGAAGCGCGTGTAGAGCGGTTGCGCCAGCGCCTCGATCAACGCGCCGGCCCGCGACAGGCCGGCCAGCCCCGCGCCACGCGCCACCTCGCCGCGGGTCACGGCGGGCGGGGGCGGCGCAGGCGAGTCCGTGGCCATCGGGCTGGAGTGGTAGTCGCTCGGGCCGCGAACGGAAAGCGGGCCGCTGCGCTATTCTTCCGTGCGGATCAGCACGGCTTCGCCGACCAGCAGGAAAAGCAGGAATGGCCCCCAGGCGGCGAGGAAGGGCGGATAGGCGCCGAGATTGCCCATGGCGAGCGCGAAATTGTCGGCGACGAAATAGGCGAAACCGAGCGCCATGCCGATCACCGCGCGCATGAGGAGCTGCCCGGAACGCGCCAGCCCGAAGGCGGCGATGGCGGCAAGTAGCGGCATCAGCAGGGTCGAGAATGGCGAGGCGAATTTGTGCCAGAGGTTTGATTCGAGCGTCGCCGTGCTCCGGTTGGTGGCGGCGACCTGCGTGATCGTGTCGCGCAGCTGCCAGAAGGTCAGCCGGTTGGGATCGACCTGGGCCAGGGTGAATTGATCGGGATCGATGCCGGCGCCCCAGATCATGCCGGCGATCTGCTGCTGCTGGTTGGCGTCGACGTTGAACTGGGTCGCGTTGGTCAGCTCCCAGCCCCGGCCCGGAAGGTAGCGGCCGCTGTCTGCGCGCAGGATCCGGTGCATGATGCCACCGGTGCGGTCGACGATGCGAAGTCCCGACAGCCGCGTGGTATCGCCGCGACCCGTGACGCGGTCGACGAGGACGAGATCGTCGCCATGGGTGAGCCGGACATTGGCAAGGACGTTGCTGTCCGGCGGAATCGCCCCATAATCGACCGCGTCCCAGGCGTTGAGCGCGGCCGTCGCCCGGGTCACTACCCGCTCCTGGAAGACGAAATGGAGGGCCGCGATGAAGGTTGCCGCGAGGATCAGGGGGGCGATGATCTGGTGGGCGGAGATGCCCGCGGCCTTCATCGAGATGATCTCGCTATTCTGGTTGAGCCCGGCGAGGGTGATGAGGGCGCCGAGCAAGGCGGAAAAGGGCAGGAAGCGCTGGATCAGCAGCGGCAGGCGCAGACCGACATAACGCCACAGCTCCGCATCGCCATTGCCGGGGTGGGCGAGAATCTTGCCGCTGTTGCCGAGCAGATCGAGCATCATCAGGATCGCGACCAGGGCGACGAGCACGGCGGCGCTGCGCGTGATGAACAGCCGCGCCATATAGAAGGCGATCCGCTTCGACGGGAAGAAATGCAGGTTGATCATGCCGGCACGGCCTCCGGCGGACCGCGGCGTCGGAACAGCTTCCTGAAGCGCTTGGAGACCTTGGCGAAGACCCGCTCGAGGGCGCCGATGGGTTGGCCGCCGGGCTTGTGGGCGAGCGTCCAGTACATCCAGACCATCAGCCCCGCGAACAGCAGGAAGGGCACGCCGACCGCGACCAGGGGGGGAAGCTTGCCGAGCGCGCCCATCTGCTCCGCATATTGGTTCACCTTGTGATAGGTGACGACGAAGGTCACCGCGACGAAGATGCCGAGGCCCGACGTGCTCCGTTTCGGCGGCACCGCCAGCGCCACCGAGAAGAGCGGCACCACCAGCATCATCAGCGCCTCGACCATCCGGAAATAGAAATTGGCCATGGCCGCGTTGCGCAGGTTGCGCGGCGCCGACGCATTCTGCCCGCGCTGGACCAGCTCGGGAATGGTCAGCTCCTTGGTGCCGTCGCCGCGGCCGCGGAACTGCTCGATCGTCGGCAGGTCGATCGGAATGTCCTGCTGGGTGAAGGAGAGGACGCGCGGCACCCGGTAATCGGGCGCGTCATGGACGAGCCGCCCGTTCATCAGCCGCAGCAGGATGGTGTCCGGATCGTCGGTGGCGAGAAAAGTGCCGCGCGTGGCGCTCGCCGTCACCGTCCGCCCGTCGCGCTGCGCGAGATAGAGGAAGACGCCGTGCAGGTCGGTCCCGCCATTCTCGCTGCGTTCCACCCGGATCGTCATCCGCCGGCCGAGCTGGGTGAATTCGCCGACCTTGATCTGCGCGCCCAAAGCCCCCGAGCTCAGCTCGTAGCGCAACGACTGATAGGCATATTGGGAGCGGGGCTGGACGAAGCCGACGATCCAGAAATTGAGGACGAGGAGGAGGATGGCGTAGAGGTAGGGCACGCGCAGCAGCCGGCCGTAGCTCAGGCCCACGCCGCGCAACGAATCCAGCTCCGAGGACAAAGCCAGCTTGCGGAAGGCGAGCAGCACGCCGAGCGTCAGCCCCATCGGAATGGCGAGGCCCATATATTCCGGCAGCAAATTGGCGAGCATCCGGAAGACGATCGCCACCGGCCCGCCCTCGCTGACCACGAAATCGAACAATTTCAGCATGCGGTCGAGCAGCAGCAGCATCGCCGCCAGCACGAAGGTGCCGATCATCGGCACGAGGATCAGCCGCGCCAGATAGCGGTCGATTTGCGTGTTGATCTTCACCTCGGGCAGTCGCTCCCGCGCGCCCGACAGGGGCGGCGCTTCAGGGTGCTATAGACAGGCGGGTGCGGGCGGTCATGCGGGAATTGGGGGGACGGGCGAGCGGGGTGGCGGGGCGGGCGAAAAAGGGCTTCGGCCAATCCCCCGGCGAAGTTGCCTCCGAAATGGAGGAAAGTCCTCCGCAGAAAAGCCCCGGCGGGTTCAAGCCGCTCCGAAACATTCTAAAAATACTTGCAATGCATGACTTGCGATGATGATCTTTTGCGACACGGCGACTCGACTTCGGCCGGCAGGGGGCAAGCATGAAACGCAGGGAAGTGGGTGCGCTGGCCGCCGCCGCGATTGCGGTGATCGCGGCCGCGATGCTGGCGGGCAGGTCCGCCAATGCATCGGAGACCGTCAACTACACCTATGACGCGCGCGGCCGGCTGGTGAAGGTCGAGCATAGCGGCACCGTCAACAACAACGTCAGCGCCGAATATAAGTATGACAAGGGCGACAACCGCACCAACGTCAATGTCGTCTCGCCGAACTGAGCGCATCGACGGTCGTGGAGTTGCACCGGAATGCCATATCGGGCGAAGCGCAGAGTGACCGGATCTGAAGCTTCCGAGCGCAGGCGGGGGCGCCATTTTGCCCTGCCAATCGTCGCGCTCGTCGGCCTGATCGGCGTCGGCGCACCGGCGCTGGCGCAGACGACGCCCGATCCAACGGTGATCTCGCCGCTGAAGGTCGAGGCCGATCCCAACAATGTGAACGTGGTGACGGGCCGGACCACGCCCGCGGTGCCGGTGCTCTCCGTGCCGGCGGCGCCCAACCTGCGCTTCGATCGGGTGCAGAATGCGGCGCCCTACATCACGGGAAGGATCACCTTCAGCCCCGCCCAGGGGACCCACAGCTACCGCTACGCCGTGCACACCGGCGGCGACACCTCGGAATCCTTCAGCTGCCCCGACGGCACGGACTGCCAGAGCGCGACCTTCACGGGCTCTACCTTCCAGCCTGGCTCGAACGTCTATCGGCAGGCGGGCAGCGGCGCGCAATGGACCTATAATCTCCTGCATTTGCAGTCGGTGGCCACCCTCCCCAACGGGAGCACCGAAACGTTCGTCCAATATTACGGCTCGTCGGTGCAATATCCGAACGGTGAGACGCTGACCTACAGCTATGACACCGCCACGATGGCGAACGACCCCTATCCCGGGCGCCTGTTCTATCGTCCGAACCGGATCGGCAGCAATCTCGGCTACCATATCGACATCAGCTACGGGACCGGCGCGGTCGGCGATCCGGGCTGGGAAACGGTTGCCGAGGCGACGCTCTACGCCGACGCCAATCCCGGCGCCCCGCTCGGGCGGCTGACCTACAGCGGCAACATTGTCACCGACCATGGCAGCCGGGCGCTCAACGATCCCGCGGGCCGGGTCTATACCTGCACCTGCGGCAGCAATCTCAGCGCGAACATCGAGGTCGCGGCGGCCTCGATGCAGCTTCCCGGCGACGCCGCGCCTTCGATCCAGAGCACGCAGCATGCGAGCGCGCCGATCGTCGGCACGGTCTCCCGCGACGGAGTGACCTCGACCTATTCCTATGCCAATCTGCAGGGCGATCCCATGCTCGGCAGCAGCGGCTACCGCTTCAGCGCGATCACCGTCGATGGGCCGAACGGCCACCACCAGGTCTATGCGATCGGCTATGCCGGCGCGGACCATTATCAATATGTCACCGGCGTCACCGACTCGCTGAACCGCACAACCTCCTACCAATATGATTTCGCCCGCCGGCCGACGCAGGTCACCTATCCCGAGGGCAATCAGGCGATCGTCGCGTATGACGAGTATAGCAACATCGTCTCGCGGACGCTGCGGGCGAAGCCAGGCTCCCTGCAGCCGAACGGCCAGCCATGGCCCGACATCGTCGAGACCGCCAACTACGTGACCACGGGCTGCGTCCACGTGATGTGCTACCGTCCGGCCTGGACGCGGGACGCGCTCCAGCGCCAGACCGATTACACCTACAATTCGGCGACCGGCCTCGTGACTTTGCGCACCGAGCCAGCCGACGCGAACGGGGTCCGCCGACGCACCTATGTCGAATACACCACGACCCCGGACGCGCCGGCGCGGCCGTCCGTGATCCGGGTCTGCGGCGACATCACCACCTGCGGCACCAGCCAGGAGATCCGCACCGAATATACCTATCTGGGCAACACCAGGCTGGTGACGCGCGAGCGGCGGGTGGATCCGGCGACCGGCGCCGTGCTCGACACGAACTACAGCTACGATGCCGCGGGCCGGCTGTTGGCGACGGACGGGCCGCAGCCGGGAACCGACGACACCAGCTACAAACGCTATGACGTCGACGGACAGCTCGTCGGCACGATCTCGCCCGACCCGGACGGCGCGGGCCCGCTGCCCCGGCTCGCGGTCAGGAACAGCTATGACGCGGCCGGACGGCCGATCAAGGTCGAGACCGGAACGCTCGCCGCCTACCAGGCCGAAACGGTGGCGCCGGCCAACTGGACCGGGTTCACCATCAGCCGGACCGTCGAGACCCAATATGCGCAGAACCGCAAGGTCCGCGAGTTCGTCCGCGAGGCCGGCGCGGGCCCGGTGCGGATGCTGACCGACTATAGCTACGACACGTCCGGCCGGCTCGCCTGCACCGCCGTCAGGATGAACCCGGCCGCGTTCGCGCTCAGCGGGACGCCGGACGCCTGTGTGCCCAACGCGGCCGGCAGCGACGGCCCGGACCGGATCACGCGCAACGTCTACGACGCGGCGGGGCAGCGCGTGCAGCTGCGCGAAGGCGTGGCGAGCGCGGACGAGGGAACGGAGGCGACCTGGGCCTATGGTCTCAACGGCCAGCTCACCACCGTCATCGACGGCAACGGCAACCGGGCGGAGCTGCGCTATGACGGCCATATGCGGCAGGACCGCTGGACCTTCCCGTCGGCGACGCGCCCGGCCGCCTGGAACGACGCAACCCAGGCCACGGCGCTGGCCACCGCCGGCAGCGCCAATGCCGCCGACTATGAGGAATATGGCTATGACGCCGCCGGCAACCGGACCTCGCTGAGGAAGCGCGACGGCGCGCTGCTCCAATATCAATATGACAATCTCAACCGGCTGCTCGTGAAGATCGTGCCGGAACGGCCGACCGGGACGCAGGCGCTGAGCGCGGCGCAGACGCGCGACGTCTATTACGGCTACGACCTCCGCAACGCGCAGCTCTTCGCCCGCTTCGACAGCGTCTCGGGCGAGGGGATCAGCAACGCCTGGGACGCGTTCGGCCGCCTCGCCTCGGCCACCACCAACATGGGCGGGACGACACGCACGCTCGCCTACGCTTACGATCCCGGCGGCAACCGCACCCGGATCACGCACCCGGACGGAATCTGGTTCGAGATCAGCTATGACGGCCTCGACCGCCCCGTGTGGCTCCGGGAGAACGGGACGATCGGGCGCACGGCGATGAACTATTATCCGGACGGCTCGCCCTACGCGCTCGGCCGGATCAACGACCAGAACAGCTACTGGAACCATGACGGCGTGCAGCGGCTCTCCAGCATGGCGCATCTCTATCCGGGCCCGGGGCCGCTGACCTGGTGGACCTACACGCGCAACCCGGCCGGCCAGATCACGTCCGTCACCCGCGACAACGACGCGTTCGCCTGGACCGGCCATTATGCCGTGCAGCGGAGCTATACG